>ERZ838577.3057-NODE-3057-length-16781-cov-8.431245_pt1 | contig 16781 bp, 23 predicted proteins | sample MGYA00519682_ERZ838577 | MGnify/ENA primary metagenome ERZ838577 (study PRJEB31850, sample SAMEA3708838) | human gut metagenome | biome: human gut; feature: human-associated habitat; material: faeces | place: China | collected 2014 ...
TCTCCCAGTCCTTGACCTCCTGGATCTCATCGAAAAAGAGGTAGATCTTGCCGCCAATCTCCTTGGCGCGTTTGGTGATCTCGTCGTGCAGCGCCTGCGCGGTTTGTAGGTGGGAATAGCTCATATCCTCAAAATTGATGGAAATAAACTGCGCCCGGCTGACGCCGGACTCCGCAAGCTCCTGCTGAATCAGCTCCAACATGACTGACTTTCCGCAGCGGCGGATACCGGTCATGACCTTGATCAGCTCCGTTCCGATAAACGGACGGATGCGGCTCATATACAGTTCGCGTTTGATCATAAAACTTGACCCTCCTTCTGTGGCTGACCACAGTATATCACATTTACGATTGAAACTCAATGGAGAAATTGCAAAAATATAAGTTATAACTGATAAAATACAAAATTCGACAAATGATTTCAGATAAGGCTTTGCTATTCAAGCAAAGCCGTGCAAAGGTAAGATTCTACCCTTTATTGGCACACGAAATGCCGTTATCACAAGGCGGAGTGGCAAGATAGGAAGGAAAGCCAAGCGACGTACTGGCGATATTTTTCTCCATATTCGCCCCGAAATGCAGCAGAAAATGAAACAACCATCGGCATATCCGTTGGACGGTCATGCCGATGGTTGTGCGCTTCATCAGAGCTTTCACTCGATTTTTGGGGCAGTAGTAGTGTGTCATTTTCGCGTCTGCAATCCAATTTTTCATACACCATTTTTACACCATTTCGGCGTGGAACAGTATAGAATTACATGAAGTTATATAGTGGAAATTTGTGCAGAAAACACGCTGAAATCAGGAATTATCGGTATTTATAGAGTAATATTGAGATATAGGATCGGGGGAGTCGCCCTCGATACCTAATTTCATAGTGTTTTCTCCTTCTCGGCAAGCCGATGGGCGGCTGCTTGAATTTTCTATATTATAGAGCGCGGCGCGTATTTTTTCAACTATAAATGGCGCGCGGGCGGGAAAATGGGGCAAATTTGCGGCGGGGGTTTTCTTTTGGACGCGGAGCGTGTAGAATGGAGGAAACAGAAAACGGAAAAGAGGACGGAATTCTATGCGCGTGATTGACCTGACGCACACGATCAAAGAGGACATGCCGGTCTATCCCGGCACGGGCACGCCGAAGCTGCTGCCGGCGAACAGCTATGAGGAAAACGGCTTCAAAGAGACGCTGGTCTCGTTTTACTCCCACACGGGTACGCACGTGGACCCGCCGGCGCACCTGTTTGCGGACAGGACGACGCTCGATGCGTTTGCGCCGGAGCAGTTTCTCGGAAAGGCGCTTGTGATCGACTGCACGCACCTGCGCGAGGGCGAGGCAATCGGCATGAAGGAGCTTTCCAAATACGGCGGCAAGGCAGATGCGGTCGATTTTCTGCTCTTTGCGACCGGATGGGACGCGCGATGGGGGACCGAGGCGTACTTTGGAGACTATCCCTGCATCGACGAGGAGGTTCTGCAGCATATTTTGAACGGCAATTACAAGGGCATCGGCTTCGACGTGATCGGGCTGGACCCGATTGCGGACGAAAATCTGACGCGGCACAAGGCATTATTTGCGGAAAAAGACATCGTGAACATCGAAAACCTCAAGAATCTGGGGCTGTGCGGTACGGAGCCGTTCTGGTTCGCGTGCCTGCCGCTGAAGCTGGAAAACAGCGACGGCGCGCCTGCGCGGGCGATTGCGTGGTTTGAGGATTGAGACGGAGGGCAGGTGAGACGCAATGCTTCGCATGGAAATTGCACTGATTCTGGTGCTGGGCTTTGTGGCGTATATCTATTACTCCGCCGAGCGGACGCAGACGGCGCTGCACCGCACATTTTCGGCGCTGCTGGCGGCGGTCGCGGTACTGCTCGGTCGGGAGAACCGGATTTTGATCGCAGCGGCGCTGGCTGCGTCGATTATCGTGAACGCGATTGCCGTCGCGCTCAGCCGGATGCAGCGGGAAGCGTAAAACGGAAGGAGAAATAGCTGTGAAATATCAGAAGGAAGTCCTGTTAAAAGACGGAACGAAGTGCCTTTTGCGCGGCGCGGGCGAGCGGGATGCGGCGGAGATACTGCGCTGCTTCCATCTGACGCACGCAGAAACGGACTATCTGCTGACCTATCCGGAGGAAAATTTGTTTACCGAGGCAGACGAGGCAAAGTTCCTGAAGGCGAGCGAGGAAAGCGCGAACGCCATCGAAATCGGTGCGTTTGTGAACGGGAAGGTCGTCGGAAGCGCCGGAATCGAACCGCTCGGCGATAAGGAAAAGCTCCGCCACCGCGCGGATTTCGGCATTGCCGTTGAAAAGGCGTACTGGGGCAAAGGCATCGGCAGGGCGCTGACGCTTGCGTGCATCGAGTGTGCGAAGCAGGCGGGCTTTTCGCAGCTGGAGCTGGAGGTTGTTGCGGAGAACGCAGCGGCGGTCCGGCTGTATGAAGCGGCTGGGTTCCGGGAGTACGGGCGCAACCCCAGAGGGTTCCTCTCCCGGCGCGGCTGGCAGGAGCTGGTGCTGATGCGATTGGAGCTGGACCGGTAAAAAGGAAACGTAGTCTGCCGGAAAACAGGGCAGCCGGTCCAAAAAACGGTATATTTCCGCAGCGGCAGGGCATTGTCCCTGCCGCTTTTCTGCGCGGGCGGGGCTGGAAATATTCCACATAAATGTTAACTGAATCTAACCAATATGAACGAAAAATACCGGCGATCAAAAAGACTCGCTCGGCAATACTGGACTTTTTCGGAATGTATGCTATAATCAATCTGGAAATCGTTTGTTTTCAAACGAAGAACAAATGCGTAAGAGGGTGATATTTTGTGGATTATACCAAGTATGTCTTAAAGAGCGAAGAAGAGCTGAAAGACTTGCTGGCAGAGAAGGATAACTTCTTTGTCGTCGCCTGCAACAAGTGCTTCAAGGAATTCGAAACCACACAGGAGCCGGAGTGCCGATGTCTTATGGACCTTGCCGAAGCGCAGGGCAAACACATCACCGGGTCTGTGAACATTGATTTCCTTTGCAACAAGGTGCAGACCGAGAAGAAGCTTGCCGGAATTGTCCCCGAAGAAACACAGAACGTCGTGGTCATTTCCTGTGGACTGGGCGTGCAGACGGTGGCTGACCTGGAGAAGGTCCCCACGTTTACCGCGACCAATTCTCTGAACTACGTGGGTCACCACGGCATGGCGCTGACGAAGAAGACCTGCGGCGCCTGCGCGCAGTGCTACCTGAACGTCACGGGAGGCATCTGCCCCATCGTGGACTGCTCCAAGAGCCTCGTCAACGGTCAGTGCGGCGGCGCGAAGAACGGCAAGTGCGAGATCGATCCCAAAAAGGACTGTGCGTGGGAGAAAATCTATCAGCGGCTGGAAAAGCAGGGCCGTACCAAGGAATTTCTGGACGAGCCCGTGCAGCTGCGCGATTATTCCGCAGTGAAGGTCGAAGAAATCAAGGCGTATGTCGCCGAAGCGCGTGCCAGACGGTACGAAGGCTTCTACGGCGGCGTCCATCCGACCGAAAACAAGGGCTACACCGAGCATCTGGCGCTCCAGAAGTTCCCCGAGCCCGATACGGTCATTATTCCTCTGGCGATGCACATCGGCGCGCCTGCCAACCCGGTCGTGAATCCCGGCGACTATGTGAAGGTTGGTCAGCTGATCGGCGAGCAGGCGGGCTTTATCGGCGCGCCCGTTCATTCCAGCGTCAGCGGCACCGTTGTGGCGGTTGAGCCGCACACGCATCCGAACAAGGGACCCGGCGTCATGAGCGTCGTGATCAAAAACGACGGCAAGAACGTTCTCGATGAGTCCGTCGTTCCCAACAAGCCGCTCGAAGAGCTGACGGCAGACGAGATCATTGAGATCGTCAAGGAGAAGGGCATCGTCGGCATGGGCGGCGCAACGTTCCCGACCTATGTCAAGCTGAAGCCAGGCAAGCCCATCGACGCGGTCCTGATCAACGGCTCGGAGTGCGAGCCTTACCTGACGGCAGACCATCGGATCATGCTCGAGTACGCAGACGATATCGTCTTCGGTCTGCGCGCGATGATGAAGGCGGTTGCCGCACCCGAGGGCGTCATCCTGATTGAGGACAACAAGCCAGACGCAGTGGCGCTGATGGAAGAAAAGGTTGCGCCTTACGAGAATATCCGTGTGGTCGCGGCGAAGACGCAGTACCCCGAGGGCGCTGAAAAGATGCTCATCAAGAAGGTCATGGGTCGTCAGGTTCCCAGCGGCAAGCTGCCGGCAGACGTCGGCTGCGTGGTGAGCAACACCTCCACGGCAAAGGCGATTTCCGACGCGATTCAGAAGGGCATGCCGCTCGTGGAGCGCGCGGTCTCCGTGACCGGCGATTTCATCCGCAACCCTGGCAACTACATGGTCAAGCTCGGCACCAACGTGCAGGAGCTGATTGACCGCTGCGGCGGCATCACCGGAGACGACGTGGTGCTGAAGATGGGCGGTCCCATGATGGGCGCGCCTCTGAAGGACACGAACGTGCCCATTATCAAGGGCTCGAACGGCGTGATTGCCATTGCGGCAGACCATACCGAGGAAAAAGAGTGCATCAAGTGCGGTCGCTGTGTGGACGTCTGCCCCATGGAGCTGCAGCCTCTGGAAATCTACAAGTACGGTCAGCTGGGCGACGCAGAGAAGCTGCTGACGCTCAATGTCATGGACTGCTTCTCCTGCAAGTGCTGCGAGTACATCTGCTCGTCCAAGATTCCGCTGGTATCCAAGATCAACGCCGCCAAGGGTCTGGTCATGCCCCTGCTGAAGAAGAAATAAGGGGGAGAACATATGCTGATTACGAGACTGAAATCCGAAGAAACCATCACCTCCCTCTGCTCTGGCAAGGTGTTCATCATCAACTGCCACGGCTGTAAGGAAGTGGGCTTCCCCGAGGAGGAAGCAAACGCGCTGCAAAAGAAGCTGGCGGATGCTGGTAAAGTCGTCGGCACGCTGACGACCGACTATGTCTGCAATCCCACCGAGCTTGCGCTGCGCCTGAGAGGTCCTATGGCAAAGATTGCCGAGGCAGACGCCGTTCTGGTGTTCTCCTGCGGTGTCGGCGTTCAGACCATTTCCGAGACGCTGGAAGACAAGCCCGTCTACGCCTGCTGCGATACCGTGGAGCTGCCCGGCTTCCAGGGCGTCACGCCGCTGGAATACGACTGCGGTCAGTGCGGCGAATGCTTCCTGAACCTGACCGGTGGCATCTGTCCCATCACCGCCTGCTCCAAGAGCCTTGTCAACGGTCCGTGCGGCGGCACCAAGAACGGCAAGTGCGAGGTCTGTCCCGAGATGGACTGCGGCTGGGAGCGCATTATCCAGCGGCTGAAGGAGCAGGGACGCCTGGACGTCCTGCGCTGCGCCACACAATTGCACGATTTCAACACGGATCAGGCTACCAAGACAGCCAAAGAATCTGAATAATCAGGAGTGATGGAAATATGAAAATTACGGAACTGTTTCAGAACAGGGAATTTGTAGTTTCTGCCGAGGTTGGTCCTCCCAAGGGAATCCACATCGACGGCATGGTCGAAGAGGCTAAGAAGTACCTCACCGGCGTCCACTTCGTCAACGTAACCGACAACCAGTCCTCCGTCATGCGTCTGGGCAGCCTTGCCACCTGCAAGGTGCTGAAGGATGCGGGCTTGAACCCCATTTTCCAGCTGACCTGCCGCGACCGCAACCGCATTGCGCTGCAGTCCGACCTGCTGAGCGCCGCCATGCTGGGCATTGACAACATTCTCTGCCTCACCGGCGACCACACCAAGCTGGGCGACCATCCGCAGGCAAAGCCCGTGTTCGATCTGGACTCCGTGTCGCTGCTCTATGCTGCGAGCATGCTCGAAACCGGCAAGGATCTGGGCGGCAACGAGCTGGTCGGCGAAGCACCCAAGTTTGCCAAGGGCGCTGTTGTCTCCCCGTGCTCGGACTCTGTTGACGCGCAGCTGGTCAAGATGGAGCGCAAGGTCAAGGCTGGTGCCGAGTACTTCCAGACGCAGGCTGTGTTTGAGCCCGAAAAGTTCATCAAGTTCATGGAGGCTGCCAAGCAGTTCGGCAAGCCCGTGCAGGTCGGTATCATCATCCCGAAGTCTGCCGGTATGTGCAAGTTCATGAACAACAACGTCGCGGGCGTTCATATCCCCGATGAGCTGATCGCCGAGCTTCAGGCGGACAAGGAAAAAACCAAAGCCGGTATCACCGGCGTGGAAATTGCAGCGCGCATCATCCGCGAGTGCAAGCCCTACTGCCAGGGCGTCCACATCATGTCCCTGGGCTGGGAATCCAAGATTCCCGCGCTTCTGGAGCAGGCTGGTCTGTAAGATAATTTCCCAATATGCAAAACGGGCGCGCTGCCGTGCAGCGCGCCCGTCTTTTGCGGTCAGAAATGGGGGGGTATTATGAGCCAATGGAGCGGCGGCTGTAGAGCCGGGCAAGACCGCCCTCGGAGGTTTCGCGGAAGGCTCTGCTCATGTTGATGCCGGTTTCATACATCGTGCGCACAACCATGTCAAACGAAATGGTTCTCGTGCCGACCAGCATGTGCGCCAGGTTCGAGGCGTCAATCGCGCGCTTTGCCGCGACGGCGTTTCGCTCGATGCAGGGAATCTGGACCAGACCGCAGATGGGGTCGCACGTCAGCCCCAGGTGATGCTCCATGGCAATCTCGGCAGCATATTCCTGCTCGTCGATGCTCAAGCCCGTCAGCTCTCCCATGGCGGCAGCTGCCATCGAACATGCCGCGCCGATCTCCGCCTGACAGCCGCATTCGGCGCCCGAGATGGAGGCGTTGTGCTTGATCAGATTGCCGAAGATGCCGGCGACGCCGAGGGCTCTGGCGATCTTATCGTCGGAGAGGCTGTATTTGTTCTGCATGTATAACAGCACTGCCGGGAGCACGCCGCAGCTGCCGCAGGTGGGTGCGGTGACGACGGTACCGTTGGCAGCATTCTGCTCGGCAGCGGCAAAGGCGTAGGCGCAGACCAGCTGCAGCTCGCGCACCTGCGGAATGTCCAGCAGATGTGTGCGCTCATACAGAAGCTTTGCCTTGCGCGAAACGTTCAGCCCGCCGGGCAGGATGCCAGTGGCAGAAAGACCATCCTGAATCTCTTTGCGCATGGTGTTCCAGATCGTCTTGAGAAAATCCCAGATCTCGGGTCCTTCGTTCAGCTCGACATATTCCGGCAGCGTGATGTAGCGCCAGCGGCAGAACTGCGTGATTTCGGCAAACGAGCTTTCGGGATAGACGTCGTCCGCCTCGGCTTCCGGCTCACCCTCGATAACGATATCGCCGCCGCCGATTGACATGACGCGCATGCGCAAAAGCTCGGTTTCGCCTTTGTAGGCGATGAAATCCATCGTATTGGGATGGGGCAGATCTGCCGGGTCCTCCGCGCTGAAAACAATCTCTGTGCGATCAGGTCCCAGCGTTTCTTTCAGTACGCGGTCGGTGCCGTGACCGACGCCGGTTTTGCTCAGAGAGCCGTAGAGAATGACCGTGAAGCGGTCTGCCTCGGGCGCGCGCTCCAAAAATTTGCGGGCAGCGCGCTCAGGTCCGATGGTGTGGGAGCTGGACGGTCCCTTTCCGATTTTATATAAGTCCCGAAGTGATTTCATGGCAGGTACCGGATATCCTTTCGTATGGTTTTGATGGGATGTGTTTTGGATAGAGTATAGCAAAGTTTGCGGCAAAAAACAATGGCGCTTTTGCCGGTTTCCAGGAGAAATCCGGTGCTTTTTTGGCTATTGTGCGCGCTTGCGGCTGATTGCCTCCAGCGCAAGCTCTCCGGCAAGCTTGAACAGCGTATCGGACAGCACGGTCTCGAGCGTCAGACCCGCCTGCGCGGCGATGCGGCGGTAAAATGCCTCGACCGTTGGGTCGAGGACGACGGTAAAGCAGGACATGGCAAACTCCTCCTCTTAAAGGTATTTCATTTTATGTTGCGCGCAGGTCCTGCGTGAACGCGGAAAACGCCGCAAATTGCCGCAAAACAGGGCGAAAATGCTTGACAGGTGTGATATAATACTTTCGATAAATTGCAATTATTTCCGAAAGGATGTTATTGGTTATGGCGAAAGAGAAGAAAGTGCAGCAGATCACCGACATGGAGGTCGATTTTGCGCAGTGGTACACCGACATCTGCCGCAAGGCGGAGCTGGTGGAATATGCGTCGGTCAAGGGCTTTACGATTCTGCGCCCGTATGGCTACGCAATCTGGGAGAATATCCAGTCGATTATGGACGCCGAGTTCAAGAAGACCGGACATGAGAATGTGGCAATGCCGGTCCTGATTCCGGAGAGCCTGCTCAAAAAGGAAGGCGAGCTGGTCAACGGCTTCGCTCCCGAGGTCGCATGGGTTACGATGGGCGGCAGCGAGAAGCTTGAAGAGCGTCTGGCGTTCCGTCCGACGTCGGAGACGATGTTCTGCGACCACTGGTCGAGAGTGCTGCAGACCTACCGCGAGCTTCCGATGCTCTATAACCAGTGGTGCTCCGTCATCCGCTGGGAGAAGACGACCCGTCCGTTCCTGCGCTCGAGAGAGTTCTGGTGGCAGGAGGGGCATACGATTCATGAGACTGCCGAGGAGGCGATCCATGAGACCGAGCAGCAGCTCAAATGCTATGCCGACTTCTTTGAAAACGTCCTTGCCATTCCGGTCGTCCCCGGACAGAAGACCGAGAAGGAAAAGTTTGCAGGCGCCGAGGCGACCTACACGGTCGAGTGCCTGATGAAAGACCACAAAGCGCTGCAGGGTGCAACGAGCCATTACTTCGGCGACAAGTTCTCGCGCGCTTACAACGTGACCTTCACCGGTCGCGACAACAAGCTGCAGTATCCGTTCCAGACCTCGTGGGGCTCGACCACGCGCATGATCGGCGCGGTGATCATGGCGCACGGCGACAACAACGGTCTGGTGCTGCCGCCCAAAATTGCGCCCACGCAGGTGATCGTTCTGCCTGTCGCGATGCACAAAGAGGGCGTGCTGGATGCCGCGGCGAAGGTCAAAGAGCGCCTGATTGCCGCGGGGCTTCGCGTGAAGCTGGACGATTCGGACAATTCCATGGGCTGGAAGTGCGCGCAGTATGAGATGAAGGGCGTGCCGCTTCGTCTGGAGCTGGGACCGAGAGACATTGAGGCAGGACAGTGCGTGCTGGTCCGCCGCAACGACGGCGAAAAGACGGTCGTGCCGCTGGAAAACCTTGAAGCTGCGGTCAAAGAGCAGCTCGAGCTGGTCCAGAAGGGCATGTATGAAAAGGCAAAGCAGAACCTCGATAACCACATCTTTGAGGCGCATTCTCTGGAAGAGGCAAAGAAGCTGCAGCAGGAAAACGGCGGCTTCATCAAGACTATGTGGTGCGGAGATCTTGCGTGCGAGCTGAAGATGAAGGAAGAGGGCGGCATGTCCTCTCGCTGCATGCCGCTTCACCAGGAGCATCTGGATGATGTCTGCCCGATCTGCGGCAAGCCGGCAAAGAAAATGATCTACTGGGGCGTCGCGTACTGAGTACGGAACCACTGATTCCATCGCCTGCGGGCTTCGCCGGATTTTTTGCCCCGAGGCTTCGGTTTGGCAGCTTGAAATACATAAAGGATTCCTGCGCTGCCGAACCTTGCTTCGGAACAAAATCTCTCGCCGAATCCTCTTGACGATGAAGTCGGTGCCTCCTCTGAGCTTTTTGATTAATTTGTACATAACAGAGCAAAGCAAACCCTGAAAATTCGGCAAAAGTTCATCAAAGAAATTGGAAAACCCCCTTGACACCAAGGGGGTTTTATTATATTATATATAAGCGCGCGTAGGAAGCAGTCTCAACGCAACCGCGCGTGTCACTTGCGATGATGCAGGAGATTGCGCCTTAAGGCGGTAACTTCTGCGGAGTATGTCCGGTCATCGGGCGGCTGAGAATCCTGTTACGGCGTATATCGCCGCAGTGGAGCAAGGCCGGCAAACGTCGGTCTTTTTTCATGGTGCGGAATGATACGCACGGCTTAGCGTACAGCGATTTTCGACCGTACCCAGCGGCTTACAGAAACAACTGAGTACGTGATTCAAGGAGGAAACACAACAATGGCAAACCAGGAAATGATCAGAATTCGCCTGAAGGCATACGATCATCAGCTCATCGACGCGAGCTGCGAGAAAATCGTCGAAACCGCAAAGCGCAACGGCGCTTCCGTTTCCGGCCCCATCCCCCTGCCGACCAAGAAAGAGGTCGTCACCATTCTTCGCGCTGTTCACAAGTACAAGGATTCCCGTGAGCAGTTCGAGCGCAGAACCCACAAGAGACTGATCGATATTCTCAACCCCAATCAGAAGACCGTGGAAGCTCTGATGAGCCTCGACCTTCCCGCTGGTGTTGAGATTGAGATAAAGCTGTAATTACCTTACAAAGAATTACGGCAGCCCGCCACGGTTCGTCGAATAGAGGACGGACGGGTCATGTTGACGAACCAATGCGTCCCAATGCGCAAGTTCTTCAACCAATAACCTTAAATTAGGAGGAAATCACATGAAAATGCAGAAAGCGATCATCGGCAAAAAAGTGGGCATGACCCAGATTTTCGATGAGAGCGGCAAGGTCATTCCGGTAACTGTCATCGAGGCAGGTCCCTGCGTCGTCACGCAGAAGAAGACCACCGAAAAAGACGGCTACAATGCGATTCAGCTGGGCTTTGAGGATGTCAAGGAATCCAAGCTGTCCAAGCCGGAAGCAGGTCACCTGAAGAGGGCAGACGTTGCCTTTAAGAAGCACCTGAAGGAATTCAAGATTGAAAAGGCTGCTGAGATGAACGTCGGCGACGAGGTCAAGGCAAGCGTTTTCGCAGTCGGCGACAAGATCGACGTCACCGGCATCAGCAAGGGTCACGGCTACGAAGGTCCGGTCAAGCGCTGCGGCGGTCATCGCACCCCGATGACGCACGGCGGCGGTCCGGTTCATCGTCAGGCTGGTTCCATGGGTCCCACCTCTTCTCCGAGCCGGATCTTCAAGGGTCACAACGGCGCAGGTCAGATGGGCGTTGAGCAGGTCACGGTTGAGAACCTCGACATCGTCAAGGTCGACGAAGAGCTCAACATGATCGTTGTCCGCGGCGCAATCCCCGGTCCGAAGGGCGGCATCGTGTATCTGAAGAACACGGTCAAGAACTTCAAGGCAAAGGGCGCTGCTGCAAACGCCAGCATCAACCCGCAGAAGGCTTCCGCGCGTACCAACCCGCAGAAGGCTTCGGCAAGAAACCGCTAAGAGAGGAGAGTAAATCATGCAGACGAAAGTTTTTGATATGGCTGGAAAGCAGGTCGGCGAGATCGCGCTCTCTGAGGCTATTTTCGGCATCGAGCCCAATGAGGCTGTTGTTCACGACGTCGTGAAGAACCACCTTGCCAACTGCCGTCAGGGCACGCAGAGCGCTCTGACCCGTGCAGAGGTTTCCGGCGGCGGCATCAAGCCGTGGCGCCAGAAGGGCACCGGCCGCGCCCGTCAGGGCTCCATCCGCGCTCCGCAGTGGTATCATGGCGGCATCGTGTTTGCCCCCAAGCCCCGCGACTACAGCTACACCCTCAACAAGAAGGTCAAGAGACTGGCTATGAAGTCCGTCCTGAGCGCAAAGGCACAGGAAGAGAACCTGGTTGTGATCGACGCCATCAAAATGGACGAGATCAAGACCAAGTCCTTCAAGAACTTCCTGAAGGCTGTCAACGCCGACTGCAAGGCTCTGGTTGTCACCGCAGAAAACGACGATATCGTCGTCAAGAGCGCTGCCAACATCCCCGGCGTCCTGGTCACCTTCGCCAACCTCATCAACGTCTACGACATCCTGAACGCCAAGAAGCTGGTCGTCGACCAGGCTGCTCTTGCTAAGATCGAGGAGGTGTTCGCATAATGAAGACCGCATACGACATCATCATCAAGCCCGTCATCACCGAACAGTCCATGGAACAGACCGAAGCCAAGAAGTACGTCTTCCAGGTTGCCATCGATGCCAACAAGAGCGAAATCAAGAAGGCTATCGAACAGATTTTCGGTGTCAAGGTCGAAAAGGTCAACACCATCCGCATGGACGGCAAAGCCAAGCGCCAGGGCGTGACCTCCGGTCGCCGCGCCAACTGGAAAAAGGCAATGGTCAAGCTGACTGCCGATTCCAAGACCATCGAGTTCTTCGAAGGCATGGTCTAATTGAATTCTTAGAAGGAGTGTAAACGCAATATGGCGATTAAATCTTTTAAGCCGTATACCCCGTCGAGAAGAAACATGACCGTTTCCGCCTTCGACGGCGTGGATAAGAAGGCAAAGCCCGTACCCGGCCTGCTGCAGACCGTCAAGAAGAATGCCGGTCGCAACAGCTACGGCAGAATCACCGTCCGCCATCGCGGCGGCGGCAACAAGCGCAAGTACCGCATCATCGACTTCCGCCGTGACAAGATGGAAATGCCCGCAGTTGTGCAGCGTCTCGAGTACGACCCCAACCGCAGCGCATTCATCGCTCTGGTGAAGTATGAAGACGGCGAGCTGCGCTACATCCTCGCGCCCGTCGGTCTGAAGGCTGGCGACACCGTCGTCTCCTCCGCTTCCGCCGATATCAAGCCCGGCAACTGCCTGCCGATCGCCAACATCCCCGTTGGTACCATCATCCACAACATCGAGCTGTACCCGGGTCGCGGCGCCCAGCTCGTCCGCTCCGCCGGCGCTGCTGCGCAGCTGATGGCAAAGGACGCCGAGCTTGCTCAGGTTCGTCTTCCTTCCGGCGAAGTTCGCCTGGTCCGCATGAACTGCACCGCAGTCATCGGTCAGGTCGGCAACCTCGACCATGAGAATGTCCACATCGGCAAAGCCGGTCGTACCCGTCACATGGGCATCCGCCCGACCGTCCGCGGCTCCGTCATGAACCCGAACGATCACCCGCACGGCGGCGGCGAAGGCAAGAGCCCTGTTGGTCATCCCGGTCCCATGACCCCGTGGGGCAAGCCGGCGATGGGTCTGAAGACGCGCAAGGCGAAGAACCGTACCAACAAGTATATCTTCAAGCGCAGAAATGCGAAGTAAGGAGGACATGAAATGAGCAGAAGCATCAAGAAAGGTCCGTTTGTAGCTCCCGAGCTGTTCAAGCGCGTAGAAGAGCTCAACAAGAACGGCGAAAAGAAGGTCCTCAAGACCTGGTCCCGCGCATCTACCATTTTCCCCTCCTTCGTCGGTCACACCATCGCTGTGCATGACGGTCGCCGTCATGTGCCGGTCTACATCACCGAAGACATGGTCGGTCACAAGCTGGGCGAATTTGTTCCCACCAGAACCTTCCGTGGTCACTCCGGCAGTAAGACCACCAATTCTTAATGAAGGAGGACGCCAGAACAATGGAAGCTAGAGCTTATCTGAAATATCTGCGGATCTCTCCGCGCAAGGTCTCCATTCTTTGCGACCTCATCCGCGGCAAGGACATCAAGACCGCGACCGCTTATCTGATGCAGACCCCGAAGGCGGCCTCCGAGCCCATGCTCAAGCTGCTCAAGAGCGCTGTGGCAAACGCAGAGAACAACAACGGCATGGACGTTGAGAAGCTGTATGTGTCTACCGCGATTGCGAACCCGGGTCCCACGCTCAAGCGTGGCATGCCCAGAGCGCAGGGCAGATACAACCGCATTCTCAAGAGAACCACTCACATCACACTTGGTGTGAGCGAGAAGGCTTAAGCAGGAGGTTACTATGGGACAGAAAGTTAATCCCCACGGATTGCGCGTCGGCGTAATTAAGGACTGGGACTCTCGTTGGTATGCCCGTGAAGACAAAGTCGGTGATCTGATTGTTGAGGACTACAACATCCGTAAGTACCTCAAGAGCACCCTCTATGCCGCCGGCATCGCCAAGATCGAAATCGAAAGAGACAACGCAAAGGTCAAGATCAACATCCACTGCTCCCGTCCCGGTGTCATCATCGGCAAGGGCGGCACGGAGATCGAGGCTCTGCGCCAGAAGGTAGAAGCAAAGCTCGGCAAGACCGTCGCTCTCAACATCGTTGAGGTCCGCAGCCCCGACATGAACGCACAGCTCGTCGCGGAGAACATCGCCGCACAGCTCGAAAAGCGTATCTCCTTCCGCCGCGCAATGAAGCAGGCGATCCAGAGAGCAACCAGACTCGGCGCAAAGGGCATCAAGTGCTCCTGCGGCGGTCGTCTGGGCGGCGCTGAGATTGCAAGAAGCGAATCCTACCATGAAGGCACCATCCCCCTGCAGACCATCCGCGCCGACATCGACTACGGCTTTGCTGAGGCGAACACCACCTACGGCAAGATCGGCTGCAAGGTCTGGATCTACAAGGGCGAAGTTCTGAACACGACCCTTCGTGCAGAGAACCCCGAGCCCGCAAAGCGCGAGCGCCGTCAGCGCGACGACCGCCGCGGCGACCGCCGCAACGGTGAGCGCCGCAATAACAACGGCGAGCGCCGCCCTTATGGTGAGAGAAGATACAACAACGACCGTAGGGAAGGAGGCAACCGCTAATGTTAATGCCCAAAAGAACCAAGTACCGTCGTGTACAGAGAGGCCGCATGAAGGGCGCTGCCTCCCGTGGCAACAAGATCGCTTACGGCGAGTTCGGTATCCAGGCAATGGAACCGGGCTGGATCACCGGCAACCAGATTGAGGCGGCTCGTGTCGCTATGACCCGTTATACCAAGCGTGGCGGTCAGGTCTGGATCAAGATTTTCCCCGACAAGCCTGTTTCGAAGAAGGCGCTCGGCGTCCGTATGGGCTCCGGTAAAGGCGCGCCCGAATACTGGGTTGCAGTCGTGAAGAATCAGAAGGTTATGTTCGAAATCGGCGGCGTTTCCGAAGAGGAAGCGCGCGAGGCACTGCGTCTTGCTCAGCACAAGCTGCCCATCAAGACGAAGATCATTGCCAGAGAAGCCCCGGAAACCGAGAATGGTGGTGAATAAGATGAAGGCAAACGAAATCCGTAAAATGTCTGCCGCTGAGCTGGAAGGCAAGCTGGCTGAACTGAAGAAGGACCTGTTCATGCTGAGAATGCAGCATGCGACCAATCAGCTGGATAACCCCCTGCAGATTGCTGTTGTCAAGAAAGATATTGCCCGCATCAAAACTATTATTCGTGAGAACGAGACCAAGTAACGGAGGTAAGCGAACATGAGTGAAAATACCAGAGCTTTCCGCAAAACCAGGATTGGTACCGTCGTCTCGGATAAGATGGACAAGACCATCGTGGTTGCGATCGAAACCAACGTGCAGCACAAGCTGTACCACAAAATCATCAAGAGAACCTACAAGCTGAAGGCGCATGACGAGCAGAACGCTGCCGGTATCGGCGATACCGTCAAGGTCATGGAGTGCCGCCCTCTGTCCAAGGACAAGAGATGGAGACTTGTAGAGATCATCGAAAAGGCTAAGTAAGGAGGTCGACAACTATGATTCAGAGTGAAAGCTATTTGAAGGTTGCCGACAATACCGGCGCCAAGGAAATCAAGTGCATCCGCGTTCTCGGCGGCGCAAAGCGCAAGTTCGGCAACATCGGCGACGTCGTCGTTGCTTCCGTGCGCAAGGCTGCTCCGAACGGCACGGTCAAGAAGGGCGAGGTCGTCAAGGCCGTTATCGTCCGCTCTGTCAAGGGCACCCGTCGTACCGACGGCACCTACGTCCGCTTCGACGAGAACGCAGCCGTTCTCATCAAGGATGACAACAGCCCGCGCGGCACCCGTATTTTTGGGCCGGTGGCGAGAGAGCTTCGTGACAGCGGTTACATGAAGATCTGCTCTCTGGCACCTGAGACAGTTTAATAGGGGGACCAAGAGATGAACGTTAAGAAGAACGATACCGTGGTTGTCCTGTCCGGCAAGGACAAGGGCAAGAAGGGTAAGGTCCTCGAGGCTATGCCCGCAACCGGCAAGGTCGTTGTTGAAGGCATCAACGTTGCGACCTGCCATGTCAAGCCGAAGAAGCAGGGCGAAGAAGGCGGCATCATCCGTCGCGAAATCCCCATGTACGCTTCCAAGGTGATGCGCGTCTGCCCGAAATGCGGCAAGGCGACCCGCGAAGCTTTCAAGGTTGAAAACGGCGCGAAGGTCCGTGTCTGCAAGAAGTGCGGCGAGACTATTTGAGAGGGAGGATTGAAGAATGTCCAGACTGCATGTAAAGTACAATGAAGAAATCGCTCCCGCTCTCATGACCAAGTTCCAGTACAAGAGCGTGATGCAGATCCCCAAGCTCAGCAAGGTCATCGTCAACGTTGGCTGCGGCGAGTCCAAGGGCAACGCCAAGGAAATCGAGGCAATCTGCAAGGATATCGCTACCATCACCGGTCAGAAGCCCATCACGACCAAGGCGCGCAAGTCCGTTGCGAACTTCAAGGTCCGTGAAGGCGAAACCGTCGGCGTCAAGGTCACGCTGCGCGGCGAGAGAATGTATGAGTTCCTCGATCGTCTGTTCAACGTGGCTCTGCCCCGTGTCCGCGACTTCCGCGGCATCAACCCCAACTCCTTCGACGGCCGCGGCAACTATGCCTTTGGTCTGAAGGAACAGCTGATCTTCCCTGAAATCGAATACGACAAGGTCGATAAGATCCGCGGCATGGATATCTGCATCTGCACCACCGCGACTACCGACGAAGAAGCCAAGGAACTGCTGACCATGGTCGGCGCTCCGTTCTACGCTTGATTGGAGGATTTGACGAATGGCTAGAAAAGCAATGATTCTCAAGCAGAAGGAAGAACCCAAGTTCTCCACCCGCTACTACAACCGCTGCAAGATCTGCGGCCGTCCCCATGCTTATCTG
>ERZ838577.3092-NODE-3092-length-16626-cov-5.163539_pt1 | contig 16626 bp, 13 predicted proteins | sample MGYA00519682_ERZ838577 | MGnify/ENA primary metagenome ERZ838577 (study PRJEB31850, sample SAMEA3708838) | human gut metagenome | biome: human gut; feature: human-associated habitat; material: faeces | place: China | collected 2014 ...
TTTTTTGGGGAATCAGAGAGGGATCAGGGGTATCAGAGATATCAGAGCCATCAGGGATCTCAGGGAGAGTGGGGGGATCAGAGACATCAGAGGAATCAGGGATGGTGGGGCATCAGTGGAATCTGGGGGTGTGGTTAATCTATGTAATCTAATTGACTAATGGAAAGTAATTTTGGTGACGGGCGTGTGAAACGCGCGGTTGAGAACAAAAATAGCGGGAAGTATAATTGTGCGCAGTCGGTGGCGTGTGCTTTCGCCGATGTGGCGGGTGTGGATGAGGAGATACTTTACAGGCTCGCCGGTGCCTATGGTACAGGTATGGGATGTCTTGAGGGTACCTGCGGCGCTATTGTGGGTGCGGGGCTTGTGTTGGGCGCTATATCGAAGGATCGCGTTGAGGCTATGAAGAAGATGAAGGTTGTTGTTACTGGCTTTCACTCAAAGAATGGCGCTACTGTGTGCAAGCATCTCAAGGGGGTTGGATCAGGGCAGCCGCTCAGATCCTGCCCGGGTTGTGTGGAGGATGCGGCTGAACTGCTTGGTGATGTTCTGGGCTGAGGCCATGCTTCTCCATCGGGGGGATGCGTGGCTGTGAGATTGTGGGGATGGGGTTACTTTTTTCTGCTGAATGTGACAAACCTGTAAGGGACTGATGTGCGCGGATCGGTCTGTGGCTCGCTCATATCAGTGATTTCCCATTGTGATGGATCGATCGGTGGAAAGAATGTGTCGGCATCGGCCGGTTCAGCGCCTTCGATAAGTGTTATGGCGAGTTTGTCGGCCAGAGGGAGCGTATCGGCATAGACGCGTCCTCCGCCGATGATGAATGCTTCGGGATCGGCAGATGCCATTTCAATGGCTTCTGCCACTGAATGGGCTGTTTCTGTAGAGGGGGCGCTCCAGTCTGGATCGGAGGTTATCACGATGTTGCGCCGGTTGGGGAGCGCGCCTTTTGGAAGGGACTCGAATGTGTGACGTCCCATTATGACGGTGTGTCCTGTGGTGAGTGCCTTGAAGCGCTTGAGGTCTTCCGAGATATGGTATATCAGTTCGCCTTTACGGCCTATTGCTCCGCGTGATGCGGTGATGGCGGCAATAATTGTTAGCATTATTATTGTTCTTGTTGCGTTTGTCAGACTGAAACTGCACCTTTGATGTGTGGCAGCGGATCGTAGTCCACAAGGGTGAAGTCCTCGTATTTGTAATCGAATATGTTTTTCACTTCCGGGTTGATGATCATGCGCGGGAGCTTGCGTGGGGTGCGTGTGAGCTGTTCGCGCACCTGGTCGAAGTGGTTGTTGTAGATGTGTGTGTCGCCGAGTGTGTGCACGAAATCCCCGGGTCGCAGCCCGCATACCTGTGCCACCATCATGGTGAGCAGAGCGTATGAGGCAATGTTGAAGGGAACGCCAAGGAATGTGTCGGCGCTTCGCTGATAGAGCTGCAGGGAGAGGCGCCCGTCGGCCACATAGAACTGGAAAAAGGCATGGCACGGAGGCAGATTCATATTGTCGAGGTCGGCGACATTCCATGCGCTTACTATGATGCGGCGTGAGTCGGGATTGTTTTTTATCTGGTCTATGGCCTGTGATATCTGGTCTATGAATCCGCCGTTGTAGTCGGGCCATGAGCGCCACTGGTATCCGTAAATATGCCCGAGACTGCCGTCGGGATCGGCCCATTCGTTCCATATGCGCACTCCGTTGTCCTGGAGATACTTCACGTTGGTGTCCCCTTTGAGAAACCACAGGAGTTCATAGATGATTGATTTGAGATGCAGTTTCTTTGTGGTGAGAAGGGGGAATCCCTCCTCGAGATTGAAACGCATCTGGTAGCCGAAGATGCTACGGGTGCCTGTGCCTGTGCGGTCATCTTTCTGCACTCCGTGCTCCATTATATGTCGGAGAAGGTCTAAATACTGGCGCATTATTCAGTGTTGTTTTTAGAGGGTGTTTTTGGATAATTAAACGATACCGTTGACAACGATGGCTTTTATCGGGCTTGCGGGACAGATGTATTCGCATGCGCCGCATCCGATGCAGTCGGCGGTATCGACAGTGGCCACGCCCCGGCTCTGCCCCCGTTTCGGCGCGTTGCGGGGCTGAAGTGTGATGGCTTTGCGGGGACAGCGTTCCACGCATAGGCCGCAACCGATGCAATTGTCAGGCTCAACCTGTGCGTGTCCGATGATGAAGATATGTTTTTCCTCTACTGTAATGGGCTGAAGCGCGCCTGTGGGACATACCTCGGTACATCTGGTGCAGTTGTAGCGGCAATATGAGGCTTCGAAATCCATTACGGGATGCAGCATGTGAAGCCACCCGAACTCATTGGAGGAGGGGCGCAACACTTTTGCCGGGCACCGCGACACGCACAGGCCGCAGCCGGTGCACCGTTCCAGAAACGCTGTCATGGAGTGACGTCCCGGGGGCGCCACATAGCGCGATGGGGTGAGCGGCTTGCTTCCCCGGTCGATCGCCTGTATGCGGCGGGCGCCGTCGGCGATAGCCGTGAGCGCGGGAGTGGCCGCCACTATGAGGCCGGTAGCGAGAAACTTTCTGCGGTCGATCTTTACGGGCGCTCCGGTGGCTTTTGAGCGCGTTGCCGCGCTGTCGCTTATTTCTGTCGAGATCTTATCGGATTTTACCGCCGGAGTGGGGGAGGCAGCGTTGTTCACCGGTTGCATCATCGGGATAGAAAGACGTTTGCGGCGGGTTGTATAGCGCAGAGCATGGCTGTCGCATGCATCCACGCAGTCGAAGCAGTTGACGCATCTCGAGCCGTCTACCACGTGGCTTTCTACATCGATACACTCCGCTTTGCATACGCGCTCGCATTTCCGGCAGTTGACGCAGAGGTCTGTGTCAATGTCGAAATGGAAAAGCGACCATCTGCTGAACAGCCCGAGTGTGGCGCCTACCGGGCAGACGGTGTTGCATATGAGGCGCCCGCGGCGGAATGCCACCAGCGCCACGGCTGCCAGTGTGACGGCCGCTATGGCGAATGCGAGCGCCGACGCCACAAGAACCGGTTGCCCCGACAGCCACTGTACTCCCGGAAGAAGGATCTCCGATCCGATGCGCGAGAAAGCGCTGTAGGGATCCAACAGCGAGGGGAAGAACGTAAGCCCCATGACGGCGCTTCCCGCAACGATTGTCAGTATCGTATAGCGGGTCTTGTTGCGCGGCGTGGAATATCTGAACCGGCGACGCATGCGGGTGTGCCGTGTGAGGCGTCCGGACCGGATGAATATATCCTGCAACACTCCCATGGGGCAGATGCCGGAGCAATAGATGCGTCCGAAAAGCAGCGTAATGCCGAGCCACAGGGCGAGGGCGGTGATGGCTCCGGACAATGCCAGAGGGAAGATCTGTAGGCGTGCCACCCATCCGAATGCAGTGGCGATACGGCTTTCGAGAGTGACGAGAAGCAGCACCATCGCGGCAAAAAGGAGCAGGCTTACGATGACGCGTGTGATTTTCAGCATGCGTCCGACAGTGAGTTTATGTTTTCTCCGTTTGTGAAATGATGACATATGGATTTCGGTGAATTATGGTACCAGTCAGATCTCGCGGCACTCCCAGTCGCGCAGCTCGTCGGTGATGGCAGTGAGAGCGGCAAGTTCGTTGACAATGAATATTCTCTCCCTGCAGGCCATCACGCAGTGGAAGCATTTTATGCAGCGCTGGCTCTGGTGGCCGTCGGGTATCTCCCGGTCGTATGCCCGCAGGAAATTTATGGCTTTCGAGCGGAACTCTGATGAGGAGCGGTCTGTGGAAGCGAGGTCGGGCACCGCACCGGCCTGCAGCATCCCGTTGTAAAACCTGAAGTTTGCGGGAATATCGACCCCATATCCGCAAGGCATGCAGGCGTCGCATTGTATGCAAGCCACCTCCTTGCCTTGGGAGATGCGGCTTACCTTTTTCGCCGCGGTGCCTGATGCCGGTGTGGTGCCTGCTACGGCGGGCGCGCCGGCGGCCGTAGCCACGGTGCCCCCGCACAATGCCAGCGCCACGGTTTTCAGCCACTGTCTGCGTGTGAACCGCGATGTATCGTATGGATTCATATGATATTCTGATTAATTGTTATGGCAAAGTTAGCCATAAAATGTCTGAAAAGCAATTGCCGGATCATTATGCGCCCTTTTGCCATACCCCCGGATAAGCGCGTGGCTGTAAAACCTCCGCATGAACTTTTGGGGCGCCCAGGTGTTTAGGTAGTGAAATGAAGCCGCCTTATGTTCCGTTTCTGATATTGAGGATGCTCCTGCAGGGCATTGCGGCCCGGTTTCAGACACTGCATATGTATATCTGCCCAGTAAACAAAAATCAAAAAATTCTAAAATTTTATTATTACGGAAATTTTTCCGTAATAACGGTTTGCAATTCAAAAAAAGTGAGTAACTTTGCACCCGGATTACAAGGCAGCAGCGTCTGCATGCCGTTTCTTTCTCGACAATTCAAAAATAAAAATACCTTTAATAACAACTACAATGAGCAAAATTGATTTGACCCAGTATGGCATCAAGGATGTCAAGGAGGTGATCTACAATCCTACCTACGAGCAGCTTTTCGAAGCTGAGACCGAGCCCTCTCTCGAAGGCTTCGAGAAAGGTGTAGTAACCGAGCTCGGCGCTGTAAACGTGATGACCGGCGTGTACACAGGCCGTTCGCCCAAGGACAAATTCATTGTGCTGGACGACAACTCACGCGATAAAGTATGGTGGACAACAGAGGAATATCCCAATGACAACAAACCCGTGACCGAAAAGACATGGGACGCTGTCAAAGAGATCGCCATCAAGGAGCTCTCCGGCAAGAAACTTTATGTGGTAGACCGTTTCTGCGGCGCCAACAAAGATACCCGCATGGCAGTGCGCTTCATCATGGAGGTAGCATGGCAGGCTCACTTCGTGACCAACATGTTCATCGCCCCCACCGCAGAAGAGCTCGCCGACTTCAAGCCCGACTTCGTTGTATACAACGCTTCCAAAGCAAAAGTTGAGAACTTCAAGGAACTCGGCCTCAACTCTGAGACAGCCGTAGTGTTCAACACCACATCACGCGAGCAGGTTATCATCAACACATGGTACGGCGGCGAAATGAAGAAAGGTATGTTCTCAATGATGAACTACTACCTTCCCCAGCAGGGTATCGCTTCCATGCACTGCTCCGCAAACACCGACAAGAACGGCGAAAACACAGCTATCTTCTTCGGTCTTTCCGGTACAGGCAAAACCACTCTGTCAACCGACCCGAAACGTCTCCTCATCGGTGACGACGAGCACGGCTGGGACGACAACGGCGTGTTCAACTTCGAGGGCGGCTGCTATGCCAAGGTCATCAACCTTGACAAGGATTCCGAGCCCGACATCTACAACGCCATCAAGCGCAACGCCCTGCTCGAGAACGTCACGCTCGACGAGAACGGCAAGATCGACTTTGCCGACAAGTCCGTCACCGAGAACACCCGCGTCTCCTACCCGATCAACCACATTCAGAACATTGTCCGCCCGATCTCCTCTGCGCCCGCTGCGAAGAACGTCATCTTCCTGTCCGCAGATGCCTTCGGCGTTCTGCCTCCCGTTTCCGTCCTGACCCCGGAGCAGACGAAGTACTACTTCCTCTCCGGCTTCACCGCGAAGCTGGCCGGCACCGAGCGCGGCATCACCGAGCCGACCCCGACGTTCTCCGCCTGCTTCGGCCAGGCCTTCCTCGAGCTGCATCCCACGAAGTACGCCGAAGAGCTCGTCAAGAAGATGGAAAAGAGCGGCGCAAAGGCCTATCTGGTCAACACCGGCTGGAACGGCACCGGCAAGCGCATCTCCATCAAGGACACCCGCGGCATCATCGACGCCATCCTGAGCGGCGCGATCCTGAACGCCCCCACGAAGAAGATCCCGTACTTCAATTTCGAAGTCCCCACGGAGCTGCCCGGCGTCGATCCGAAGATCCTCGATCCGCGCGACACCTATGCTGATGCTTCCCAGTGGGACGAGAAGGCAAAGGATCTGGCCTCCCGCTTCGTCAAGAACTTCGTCAAGTACGAAGGCAACGAGGTCGGCAAGGCTCTGGTCGCCGCAGGCCCGAAGGCTGAGTAATTGCATATTTTCCGAACAGGCCGCAGCAATGCGGCCTGTTTTTTACTGCCGGAAAATCCCTTCAGGCTTTTCCGGCAATCGGACCGCAGTCCGCTGCTCGCACGGATCGTCCGCCTGCGGGCGGCGAACTCTGCGAGGCTTTTTTGCACACCGAAATGGACTTGCGATGCGCCTGCGCATCCCCTGTCACGCAAAATTCTCTGCGCCGAGGGCTACCATTTTCCCGTCAAAGCTGGTATAATGGGAAAAAAATCTGCTTGCAGCAGGGAAGGGAGCATATTATGGGTCTGATCAAAGCCGGCGCCGGCTCGCTCGGCGGCACGCTCGCCGATCAATGGAAGGAATTTTTCTACTGCGACGCGTTGTCGCCGGAGGTGCTGGCCGTCAAGGGCCAAAAGCGCGTCTCCGGGCGCAGCTCCAACACGAAGGGCAGCGACAACATCATCTCCAACGGCTCCGTCATTGCCGTGGCGGACGGCCAGTGCATGATGATCGTGGAGCAGGGCAAGGTCGTGGAATTCTGCGCCGAGCCGGGCCAGTTCGTCTTTGACACCTCGACGGAGCCGAGCATCTTTACCGGCTCATTCGGCAAGAGCCTGCTCGATACGTTCAAGACCGTAGGCCGCCGCTTCACGTTCGGCGGAGACACGGGCAAGGACCAGCGCGTTTACTACTTCAATACCAAGGAGATCGTGGACAACAAGTTCGGCACGGCCACCCCGATCCCCTTCCGCGTCGTCGACCGCAACATCGGGCTGGATATCGACGTGTCCGTCCGCTGCAACGGCGTGTATTCCTACAAAATTTCCGACCCCATGCTGTTCTACACGCATGTGTGCGGCAATGTCGAGGGCGACTACAAGCGCTCCGAGATCGACAGCATGCTCAAGACGGAGTTCATCAGCGCGCTGCAGCCCGCCTTTGCCCGCATCTCCGAGCTGGAGGTCCGCCCGAGCGCCCTGCCCGCCCACGCCGAGGAGCTTTCGACGTTCATGAACGAGACGCTCTCTCGCAAGTGGGGCGAGCTGCGCGGCCTGCAGGTCGTCTCCATTGCCATGAACCCCATCAGCCTCCCCGAGGAGGACGCGGAGCTCATCAAGCAGGCACAGCGCACGGCCATGCTGCGCGATCCGTCCATGGCGGCTGCCACGCTCACGGGTGCACAGGCCGAGGCCATGAAGACCGCCGCCGGGAACAAGAACGGCGCGATGATGGGCTTCATGGGCATGGGCATGGCCCAGCAGGCAGGCGGCCTCAATGCGCAGGAGCTTTATGCCATGGGCCAGCAGCAGAAGGCTGCACCGGCTGCACCGGCTGCAGACGGCTGGAAATGCAGCTGCGGCGCAACGGCGACGGGCAACTTCTGCCCGAGCTGCGGGGCAAAGAAGCCGCAGCCTGCCGCAAACGGCTGGACGTGCACCTGCGGCCAGAGGAACACCGGAAAATTCTGCTCCGCCTGCGGCAAGCCGCGCCCTGCCGAGGGCTGGACCTGCGCCTGCGGCACGGTGAATCAGGGCAAGTTCTGCCAGAACTGCGGCGCGAAGAAGCCCGCGAACGAGCCGCAGTACCGCTGCGACAAGTGCGGCTGGCAGCCGGAGGATCCGCGCCATCCGCCGAAATTCTGTCCCGAGTGCGGCGACCCCTTTGACTTCAACGATCAGGTCTGACGAAAGGGTGGGAACCTCGCATGGCTGAAACGATCCAGTACAAATGCCCCTGCTGCGGCGGCCGCCTGGAATTCGACAGCGGCCTGCAGAAGATGAAGTGCCCGTACTGCGACACGACCTTCGACGTAGAGACGCTCGAGGGCTACGACGACGCGCTGAAGCAGGACGCCGCGGACGACATGCACTGGGACGCGGCGCAGCAGCCGTGGGACGACGTGCAGATGGGCGTTTACACCTGCAAGAGCTGCGGCGGCGAGCTGGTGTGCGACGAGAGCACCGCCGCGACGGCCTGCCCGTTCTGCGGCAATCCCATCGTGCTGACCGGCCGCCTGTCCGGCGACCTGAAGCCCGACTACGTCATTCCCTTCAAGCTCGACAAAAAGGCGGCCGAGGCCGCCCTGCGCAACCATATGAAGGGCAAGCGCCTGCTGCCGAACCTGTTCCGCAGCGAAAACCGCATCTCCGAGGTCAAGGGCGTGTATGTGCCGTTCTGGCTGTTCGACGCCGACGCCGACGCCCACATCCGCTACCACGCGACGCGCATCCGCACCTGGAGCGACCGCGACTATGACTACACCGAGACGCAGCACTATGCCATCCTGCGCAGCGGCGACCTCAGCTTCACCCACGTCCCGGTGGACGGCTCTTCCCGCATGCCGAACGACCTGATGGAATCCATCGAGCCGTTTGACTTCTCCAGCGCGGTCGATTTTCAGACGGCCTACCTGTCCGGCTATCTTGCCGACCGCTATGATGTGAACGCAGACGACAGCATCGGCCGCGCGAACGAGCGCGTGAAAAAGAGCACGGAGTCCGTGTTCGCCTCGACCGTCGTGGGCTATCACACCGTCGTGCCCGAGAGCACATCCGTCCGCCTGGCCAACGGCAGGGTGCACTATGCGCTCTACCCCGTGTGGCTGCTGAACACCGTATGGAACGGCAAAACGTTCTCGTTCGCCATGAACGGCCAGACCGGCAAATTCGTCGGCGACCTCCCCGTGGACAAGGGGAAAAAGTGGCGCTGGTTCAGCCTTGTCAGCGGCATCGCGGCAGCGGCAGCCTATGGCCTTGTGTGCCTGTGGCAGCTGCTGCACTGAGGGAGGGCACGGATATGAAACGAACGCTTACCCTGCTCACGCTGCTGCTTGCCCTGCTGGCGCTGCTGGTCCTGCCCGCTGCAGCGGCGGATCTGCCCCGGCTGGTGGACAACGCAGACCTGCTGATGGCGGATGACGCGGAAGCGCTGCTGGCCGACCTCGACAGCCGCAGCGAGGCGCTGCAGTTCGACATCGTCATCGTGACCGTCGACTCGCTCGACGGCGAAACGCCGCGGAATTACGCGGAGGACTTCTTCTGGTACAACAACTACGGCCTCGGCGAGGACCGCGACGGCGCGCTCCTGCTCGTGGCCATGGACACGCGCGACTGGTACATCGCCACGCATGGCTTCGGCATCACCGCCATCACGCCCGCCGGGCGAGAGGCCATGGTGGACCGTTTCCTGCCCCAGCTCTCGAACGCTGAATATGCCGCGGCATTTTCCACATTCGCGGAGGAATGCGAGGATTATGTCAACCAAGCGAGGAACGGCTCCGCCTACGACACAGGGAACCTGCCTGACGAGCCGTTTGAAGCGCCGGGCTTCCTGTGGGTCGTGGCCTGCCTGCTGTTCGGCGCGCTCATCGGCGGCATCACGGTCGGCGTGATGGCTGCGAAGCACAAGACGGTGCGCCGTCAGCCCGCTGCGAACAGCTATGTTGTGCAGGACAGCCTGCACCTGACGCAGCAGTCCGATCTGTTCCTCTATGCCAACACGACGCGCACGGCGCGCCCGAAGGACAACGACCGCAGCGGAAGCGACGCGCATTCCGGCTCCGGCGGCTCGTCGTTCGGCGGCGGCGGGGGAAAGTTCTGATACTGATTCCTGATTAAAACATTTAATCAGGAATCCCGTGTGCTACGCACACTCGCATCGTGCTGACGCACGCTGCGCCGTCTCATGCAGAATCTGACGCGCCCTCGGCGCTATAAAAAGCTTTTAAAGCTTTTTATCAGATTCTAGTATGAGGCAGCACCCGAGAATATGCACCAAGCCGGAGGCACTGCCTCCGGCTTGCGGTGGTTTTATGGGAAAATGAGGGTATCGATGGAGCGTTGTAGGGGAGCGGCATGCCGCTCCCGGCGCAGCACCGGCGCAATCAACAGGCTGTCGTTAAAATGGTAAAAGCCTCCGATTTGTCATTGCGAGGCCCCAACGGGGCCGTGGCAATCTCGGGAAGGCACTGCCGATTCGTACCGGCCGCCGTTAAAATGCCACGCACCAATTGCGTCTGTAGCGGCGCTCCCTGAGCGCCATGCAGGCTGGGCAGTATGTGCCGTATTGCTTCTATGGCGCAATGCCCCCAAGGTTGTCATTCCGAGGAGCGAAGCGACGTGGGAATCTCCTGCAGGCAGCTGCGATTTTGCCGATAGCTTTCCCACAGTTCAGCTGGGTACTGCGAGATTGCCACGTCGGCCTTTGGCCTCCTCGCAATGACAAATCTGAAAGCTTTTCTCTCTTCACATTCTACTCTCAACCCTCCACACTCCACCGGCCTTGTCACATCATCCTCTGCAGCTTCTTCAGCGCATGCTCAAACTCCTCCGGGAGGGGGCAGGAGAGCGTCATCTCCTCGCCGGTGCGGGGGTGCAGGAACGTCAGCTCCTTCGCGTGGAGGCACTGGGAATGCAGGCCGAGCTCCGGCTTGCCGATGCCGTAGACGGGGTCGCCCGCGATGGGGTGGCGGATCCACGCCATGTGCACGCGGATCTGGTGCGTGCGGCCGGTCTCGAGGCGGCAGCGCAGGTGAGTATACTGCCCGTAGCGCGCGATGACCTCCCAGTGCGTCACGGCCTCGCGGCTGTTCTTCTCCGTGACGGCCATGCGCTTGCGGTCGCGCGGGTCGCGGCCGATGGGCGCATTGACCGTGCCGCTGTCCTCGCGGAAGCCGCCGCGGACGATGCACTCATAGGTGCGGCGCAGCGTGTGGTCGCTGAGCTGGGCGGCAAGGCGCCGGTGGGCAAAGTCGTTCTTCGCCACGATGAGCAGGCCGGTCGTGTCGCGGTCGATGCGGTGGACGATGCCGGGGCGGCGCTCGCCGCCCACGCCGGACAGGCTGTCGCCGCAGTGATAGAGCAGGGCGTTGACGAGCGTGCCGTCCTCGTGCCCGGCGGCCGGGTGGACGACGAGGCCCTTCGGCTTATTGATGACGAGCACGTCCCCGTCCTCATAGACGATATCGAGCGGGATATCCTGCGCGGCGGTCTCGACGGGCCGCGCCTCCGGCAGGGTGACGGCGTAGACGGCTCCGGCCTCCGTGCGCGCGTTTTTCCGCACGGGCGCGCCGCCGCAGGTCACGCTGCCCTCAGCGAGCAGGCGCTGCACGGCGCTGCGGGTCAGCTCCGGCAGGCAGCCCGCCAGAAAGACATCCACGCGCAGGCCATCCTGCATTGCTGTGAATTCCATAATAAGCCCCCTCAGAGCCGCAGCGTGTCGCGCACGTCGCCGGGGAGCGTCTTCCATGTGAACACGCCGTCCTCGAGCGTCATATAGCCATGCCAGCTCCCGGCCTTCGGGATGGAGACGGAGCCGGGATTCAGGACATAGACGCCGTCGCGCAGGGTGCGGCAGGGGATGTGCGTGTGGCCGTGGAGCAGGACGTCGCCCGGATGCAGGGGCGGCAGATGGTCCTCGTTAAAATGGTGGCCGTGCGTGGCATAGATCAGATGGCCCGCCGACTCGAGCAGGCAGTAATCCGCAAGGACGGGGAAGGGCAGCACCATCTGGTCGACCTCGGCCTCGCAGTTGCCGCGCACGCAGAAAATGTCGGCCTGCCGCTCCTGCAGCAGGGCGATGACCTCTTTCGGCGCATAGCCCTCGGGCAGGTCGTTGCGCGGGCCGTGATACAGCAGATCGCCGAGGAAGAGCATGCGCGGCGCTTCCTCCCGCTTCCAGGCCTCGAGGAGCTGGCGGCAGTAGTGGGCAGAGCCGTGCAGATCCGAGGCAATGATCCATTTCATGATCTCTTCGTTCCTTTCCGTTGCAATTCTCCCCCGATCATACCACAAATGCGGCAAAACGGCAAGGAAAAACCTCTGGGGCAACAGCGCACAATTGCATCTTCGGCCTTCGCCGGATCTTTTTTCGCCGATCTATCGGTTCGAAAGGCCTGATGTATTGCACAGCCGTTGGCGGCTTTGCCCCCTGCGGATACACAAAGCACTCTGCACGTTTCAAGCCTTGTCTTGACAAAAAGCTCTCGCCGAACGCTCTCGAGAAATAATGCGGTGCTTCCCGAATTATTTCGGACATCAGGGTTGACAAAGTCACTGTTTTCCCCTATACTGAATATCAGATTTTACGAAAGGAGGCGCGCAGAATGTCCTATCTGTACTTTGCATTCGGATTTGTTTCGGTCCAGGGGACCGGTCTGTCGGTTTTGCGCGCCCGGAAGCGGGGATAAAAGGCCCTGTTTTGTTCCTTGTTGTGCGCTTCTCCGGCAGGAGAGGCGTTTTTTATTTATTGCGGCAGTGCCTTTGAGAGAGAAGGCCGTTACAGTCAGCATATCAACATCCCCCGGCAATCAGAAAAAAGGAGAGATCTTCTATGGAAACGCAATCGATCCCGTGGCGGGAGAAGGTGCAGCTCATCGTGCGCTTTCTGCGCGGCAGCATCCACTATTTTGTCGTAGCCCTGCTGTGCGCCTGCCTCGGGATGGTATTCAATGCCCTCACGCCGCAGGTCATCCGCCTGACGGTGGACTCCATCCTCGGCGCGGAGCAGCCGTCGCTCCCGGCGTTTCTGCAGCCGCTTCTGCCGCTGCTGCAGGCGCAGAAGCTTCACGCGCTGTGGCTCGCGGCCGCGGCCGTGCTGCTGCTGGCCCTGCTGCGCGGCTTCTGCAACTACGGCCAGCGCACGCAGCTTTCGCGCGGGTCGGAGTCGTTCGTCAAGCGCATCCGCGACGGGCTGTATGACCACATCCAGCACCTGAGCTTTTCGTGGCACACGGCCCACTCCACGGGCGAGATCATCCAGCGCTGCACCTCGGACGTCGACGTCATCCGCACGTTCGTGTGCAACCAGCTCGTCGAGGTCGTGCGCACGGTCTTCCTCATCATTTTATATCTCGTCATCATGTTCCGGATGAACGTGCGGCTGTCGTTCGTGGCGCTGGCGTTCATCCCGATCGTCGGCCTGTCGTCCGGTGTGTTCTACCGGCGCATCTCCGGCCGCTTTCAGGCGGCGGACGAGGCCGAGGGCGACCTGACGACCTGTGCGCAGGAGAACCTGACCGGCGTGCGCGTTGTGCGTGCCTTCGGCCGCGAGCGCTTCGAAACGGACCGCTTCTGCGAAAAGAACGAGAAATTTGCCAGCCTGTGGATCCGCCTCGGCCGCCTGCTGTCGGTCTACTGGGCCTCCGGCACGCTGCTGACGTGCCTGCAGGTCATGGTCATCATCGTCTGCGGCATCGTCGAAAGCGTGCACGGCAATATGACGCTCGGCGAATTTCTCGCCTTCATCAGCTATAACGAGGCCCTGTCGTGGCCGGTGCGCTCGCTCGGCCGCGTGCTTTCGGACATGAGCAAGGCGGGCGTGTCGCTCGACCGCGTGGGCTATATTCTGCGCGCGCCGGAGGAAAAGGACGTGCCCGAGGCCGCGCCGCACAGCGCGGCGGGCGACATCGTCTTTGACCATGTGACGTTCGGCTACGGCGAGACGCCCGTGCTGCAGGACGTCTCGTTCACGATCCCGCAGGGGAGCACGTTTGCCATCCTCGGCGGCACCGGCTCGGGCAAGAGCACGCTCGTGCATCTGCTCGACCGGCTGTACGACCTGCAGGAGGGCCGCATCACCATCGGCGGCGTGGACATCCGCAGCTTTACGCGCGAGAGCCTGCGCAGCCAGATCGGCCTTGTGCTGCAGGAGCCGTTCCTGTTCTCGCAGACCATCCGCGAGAACATCGCCGCCACGCGCCCCGGCGCGCCGCAGGAGGAGCTGCGCAGCGCCGCGGCCATTGCCTGCGTGGACGAGGCCATCTGCGAATTCCCGGAGGGCTATGAGACGCTCGTGGGCGAGCGCGGCGTGACGCTGTCCGGCGGGCAGAAGCAGCGCGTGGCCATTGCGCGCATGCTGATGCAGAGGGCGCCCGTCATGGTGTTTGACGATTCGCTCTCGGCCGTGGACGCCGAGACGGACGCAAAGATCCGCGCCGCCCTGCACGAATCGCTCGGCAAGGCGACGGTGCTGCTCATCTCCCACCGCGTGACGACGCTCATGCAGGCCGACTGCATCCTCGTGCTCGACGGCGGCCGCGTCTCGGAGCTGGGTACGCACGCCGAGCTCATCGCCAAGCCCGGCATTTACCGCGATATCTATGAAATCCAGATGAGCAGCGACGACCGCCGCCTGCTCGGAAAGGAGGGAGTCTGATGCCTGCCTTTGATGAACAGGACTATACCAAATCGTTCCAATGGGGCATCTGGAAGCGCCTGATGCCCGTCATGCGGCCATACCGCCGCGATTTTGCGGGCATGTTCGCCTTCAACCTGATCACGGCCGCCATCGACGTCGTGCTGCCGCTGTTCCAGCGCTATGCCATCTCAAATTATATCGAGGCCGGGACGCTGTCGGGCCTGCTGCCCTACACACTGTGCTATTTCGGCGTCATCCTGCTGCAGGCCCTGTCCGTTGTGGCCTTTGCGCGCAACTCCATGAAGATCGAGATGTGCGCCGGGCGCGACATGCGCGCGAACCTCTTCACGCACCTGCAGACGCTGTCGTTCTCGTTCTATAACGTCACGCCGGTGGGCTATCTGCTCAGCCGCGTCATGAGCGACACCTCGCGCATCGCCTCCATGGTCGCGTGGAACCTGACGGATATCCTCTGGGCCATGTTCTATGTGCTCGGCACGTTCGCCGCGATGCTGCTGCTCAACTGGAAGCTCGCCCTTGTCGTTATCGTCATCGTGCCGGTCATCGCCGTGCTCACGGGCTATTTTCAGAACCGCATCCTGCACTGGAACCGCCGCGTCCGCAAGCTGAACTCCCGCATCACCGGCGCGTTCAACGAGGGCATCACCGGCGCGAAGACGTCGAAGACCCTCGGCATCGAGGAGCAGAACACGGCCTCGTTCCGCGCGCTGACAAAGGAGATGCACGACTGCGGCATCCGTGCCGCGCGGCTGAACGCCGTGTATATCCCCCTCGTGCTGTTCTGCTCCACGGCGGCCGTGGCCATCGTGCTGCTGCGCGGCGGCTATATGGTGCAGGAGCAGGTGCTGCAGATCGCCACGCTCTCGGCCTTCACGACCTACGCCGTCGGCATTTTCGAGCCGATCCAGATGACGGCCGCGAATATCGCGGAATTCATCTCCCTGCAGGCCTCCATCGAGCGCGTGACGGGCCTGCTGGACGAAAAGCCGCAGATCGCCGACACGCCGGAGGTCATCGCCCGCTACGGCGACGCCTTCCACCCCAAGCGCGAAAACTGGGAGCCGCTGCGCGGCGACATCGAGTTCCGCGACGTCACGTTCCGCTATCCGGACGGCGGCGAGGATGTGCTGTCGCACTTCTCGCTGAAAATCCCCGCCGGAACGACCGTCGCCATCGTCGGCGAGACCGGCGCGGGCAAGAGCACGCTCGTGAACCTCGCCTGCCGCTTTTTTGAGCCGACGTCCGGCCAGATCCTCATCGACGGCCGGGACTACCGTGAGCGCAGCCAGCTGTGGCTGCACTCGAACATCGGCTATGTGCTGCAGAATCCGCACCTGTTCTCCGGCACGATCCGCGAGAACATCCGCTACGGCCGTCTGGACGCCACGGACGCCGAGGTCGAGGCAGCGGCGCGGACCGTTTCGGCCGATCAGGTCGCGGCCAAGCTCGAAAAGGGCTGGGACAGCGACGTCGGCGAGGGCGGCGACCGCCTGTCCACGGGCGAAAAGCAGCTGATCTCCTTTGCGCGCGCCGTGCTGGCCGATCCGCGCATCTTCGTGCTCGACGAGGCGACGTCCTCCATCGACACGCAGACGGAGCAGCTTATCCAGAACGCCATCGACCACCTGCTGCGCGACCGCACGTCGTTCCTGATCGCCCACCGCCTGTCCACCATCCGCAAGGCAGACCTCATCCTCGTCGTGCGCGACGGCCGCATCGTCGAGCAGGGCAGGCACCTGGAGCTGCTGCAGAAGGGCGGCTATTACCACGACCTCTATACCCGCCAGTTTGCCGAGGAAAGCGCCGCAAGAATTTTGAAGTAAGGCAGTGAAATTGTAGGGGCCGGGCTGTCCCCTCCCGGCGGCACACCTGCGGCACGTACAAGCCGCCGATAAAATAGTGATGGCCCCCGATTTGTCATTGCGAGGCCCCGAAGGGGCCGTGGCAATCTCGGGGAGGCAGTTGCGATTTCGCCCGAACTTGCCTGTTATCCAACCGGACACTGCGAGATTCCCACGTCGCTTCGCTCCTCGGAATGACACGTCAGGCGGGTGCTGTGGTGCACCAGTGCCCTTCTGCGGTTGAATTGTCCCCTACAAGGCGCTCAATGAGCGCCGCTACAGACGCAATCGGTTGGTACGTTTTATCGTTACCCTGTACGGGCTGCAAGTGCCTGCACGAGATTCCCACGTCGCTTCGCTCCTCGGAATGACACATCAGGCGGGTGCTGTGGTGCACCAGTGCCCTTCTGCGGTTGAATTGTCCCCTACAAGGCGCTCAATGAGCGCCGCTACAGACGCAATCGGTTGGTACGTTTTATCGTTACCCTGTACGGGCTGCAAGTGCCTGCACGAGATTCCCACGTCGCTTCGCTCCTCGGAATGACA
>ERZ838577.3098-NODE-3098-length-16586-cov-3.552901_pt1 | contig 16586 bp, 12 predicted proteins | sample MGYA00519682_ERZ838577 | MGnify/ENA primary metagenome ERZ838577 (study PRJEB31850, sample SAMEA3708838) | human gut metagenome | biome: human gut; feature: human-associated habitat; material: faeces | place: China | collected 2014 ...
AGGCGCTGAAAGAGCAGCCGGGGGTATTTGCCGCCCGGGTAGATTTTGCCGGACGGAAGGCGGAGGTGTTCTTTGAACCTGCCAAAGTGACCCCACAGAAGCTCTGCGAAGCGGTGGAAGCAGCGGGCTATGGTGCTTCCACCGCTCTGCCGGGGCGCGCGTTGGGGAAGCTGGCGGCAACGCTGGCTACATTGTGGGGGCTGTACTTTGTGATGGAACGGTTCGGCCTGCTGAACGCGCTGGTTCCCTCCCAGCTGGCAGATGACTCCATGGGCTATGGAATGCTGTTTGTGACAGGGCTGCTTACCTCGGTTCACTGCGTTGCCATGTGCGGCGGCATCGGCCTGAGCCAAAGTCTGGCAGGGGTGAAAAAAACATCCCTTGCTCCCATGCTGCACTATCAGCTGGGGCGGGTGATTTCCTATGTCAGCCTGGGTGCCATCCTTGGTGCGCTGGGTGGGCTGCTGGGGAACATTGGCAGCCTGAGCTATGGCTTCCAGGGAGCGCTGAAGCTGTTGGCCGGTGCGGCAATGTTGATTATGGGGCTGAATATGCTTGCCCTTCTGCCGGGACTGCCGAAATTGCCCGGTCTGAAAGTGAAATTCCGGCGGCCAAAGGGACTATCCCCCTTCTGCGTTGGCCTCCTGAACGGCTTTATGCCCTGCGGCCCTTTGCAGAGTATGCTACTGCTGGCGCTGGCCAGCGGAAGTGCCCTCCGGGGTGGGCTGAGTATGCTTTGCTTCAGTTTGGGCACACTGCCGCTGCTGCTGGGCTTCGGGTCGCTTGCAGCGTGGCTGGGAAAGAAATTTACCGGCGCGGTGCTCTCCTGCGGCGCAGTGCTGATTGCGGTGTTCGGCCTTTCCATGCTGAGTCAGGGCGGCAGTTTGACCGGCCTGTTTACTCCCACAGCGGTGCTGCTGGCGGCAGGGTGGATGTGTATTGCCCTGTTTTTGTGGAAGCTCCCCCTGCGCAGCTGGCAAAAGGCCGGTGTCGCCGGGGCGCTGCTGGTGCTGTTGGTGCTGCTGGCTTGTGTGCCCCGACTGTTGCCGGAGCAGAAAAACGTGGATGCCGCCCGCATGGAGGGGGATGTGCAGGTGGTGGAAAGCCAGCTTCTCCCCTGGGGCTATGCGGACATCCGGGTGGCTGCCGGGGTGCCCGTCCGGTGGATGATCCATGCGGACGCAGACAAAATCAACGGCTGTAACAACCAGATTCTCTGCCGCGCTTTTTCCATCGACCTGACCTTCCAACCGGGAGAAAATGTGGTGGAGTTCACCCCAACCGCACCGGGGACGTACCCCTATAGCTGCTGGATGGGCATGATTCACGGAACAATCTATGTTGAATAAGGGAGATTTTACGATGAAACGCTATCTTTTGATTCTGGCAGCGACTCTGCTGCTGCTCACCGGCTGCGGCAAGCAGCAGACAGCCACCTCCCAGGCGATTCCTGCGGGGGGTGATTTGGAGATTTCCCCGGAGGAACTTTCCACCTCCATTAAGATTTATTCCTTTACCGTGGACGGTTTGCAAATGGAGGTACTGGCGGCGAAGGACGAGGACGGCACGGTGCGCACGGCCTTCAATACCTGCCAGGTATGCAACGGCTCCCCCAAGGCTTATTTCGAGGAAAAGGGCGACAGTGTGGTTTGCCAGAACTGCGGCAATGCCTTTGGCCGCAAGGACGTGGGCGTGCTGTCCGGCGGCTGCAATCCCTATCCCATCTTCGCGTCGGACAGGGAGGACACGGAAAATGCTGTCCGCATTTCCTATGACTACCTGAAAGACAACGCGGGTCTTTTTGCAAGATGGAAAAACAATGGCTGAACCGAAAAAAAGATTGACATTTCCCCGTCTCTCCTGCATAATATATCCCAATAAAAGGGAGTAGCTGACCGTAACCGGTTTCACGGCTTCGTCAGGACAGCGGCCACGTTAAGCCGCTCGGAGCGTGAGGGAACAGCGAGACTTTTACTGCTTGTGCAGTAGGAGTCTTTTTTTTATTCCTGCTGCAACGACATATTCTGAAAGGAAGATTTTTATGTTATTGCAGGTACTTGTTTTGCTGGTAGGGTTTGCACTGCTGATCAAGGGCGCGGACTGGTTCGTGGACGGGGCAGCGGGGCTTGCCCGTCGCCTGAAAATTCCCCAGCTGGTCATCGGCCTGACCATTGTAGCCATGGGAACCAGTATGCCGGAGGCTGCCGTCAGCGTCACCGCCGCCATGGACAGTACGCCGGGCATCGCCATCGGCAACGTGGTTGGCAGCAATATTCTGAACATTCTGCTGATTCTGGGTGTTACGGCCTGTATGACCACCCTCAATCTGCGTGCCTCCACCCTTTGGATTGAAATTCCCTTCTTGATTGCAGTGACGGCGCTGCTGCTGGTGTTCGGTGTGACCGGAAGTGCCATTACCTTCTGGGAGGGCATCATCTTTTTGGCACTGTTCCTGGTTTACCTGGGCTATCTGGCAGTGCTGGCGAAAAGAGAAAAAGAGAAGGAGGAGTCTGTTCAGGAAATCCCCCTGTGGAAAAGTCTGGTTTTCATGATTCTCGGCGGTGTCATGGTTGTCAAGGGCAGCGATTTGGCGGTGGACAGTGCCTGCCAGCTGGCGGCCTTCTTCGGCATCAGTCAGCGGTTCATCGGTCTGACCATCGTGGCGTTGGGCACGTCGCTGCCGGAACTGGTGACCTCTGTGGTGGCCGCCCGCAAGGGGAACGCGGACATTGCCATCGGCAACATTGTGGGCAGCAATATTTTCAACATCCTGTTCATCCTGGGCACTGCATCCGTCATCTGCGAAATTCCCTTTGACAGCCGCTTCCTGGTGGACACGGGCATTGCCATTGCCAGTGCCGCCCTGCTGCTGGCCGGGTCTGCAAAGCGCCGCCAGTTGGGGAAAGCCTGCGGCATTACCATGCTGGGCTGCTACGGCGTGTATTTTCTCTATTTGTGTTTTTGCTGAGCATCATTCAGCCCAATAACAAAATCCCGGAGGACTCAAACCCTCCGGGATTTTATATAAAGCGAGTCAGTGAAAGACCGGCCTGGCGAAGCATGAACGAATCGGCAGGGACAGTAACCGAGCGCTCAGACGAATTCCTCTTCGTCCAGCGTCAGCACCATGGCACCGATGCCGCGCAGGGTGCCGTCAAACACCCGCTCGTTCAGCAGGTCCCATTTGCCGGCCAGGGCAGGCAGGGAAACTGCATGATCCATGGCGTGGAACAGCAAAACAGCGTATTTTCCAGCCAGCTTGCGGACGATGAAAATCAGTCCGTCCTCGTCCCTTGCCTCGGTGCAGACGGGCTGGCCGCTCACAATGGCGGGTTCCTCCCGGCGCAGCTGCAACAGGCGGCGATACCATTGGAGCGTCCCTTTATCCTGCCTGGCTTCGTCCCACAGCATTCCCCGGCGGCAGTCCGGGTCGTTTGCCCCGGTCATTCCTATCTCGTCGCCGTAGTAAATCATGGGCATACCGGGCAGCAGGAGCTGCAAAGCCGCTGCCAGCTTCTGCTTTTGCCGGTTCTCGCCGCACAGATAGAGCAGCCGGGCGGTGTCGTGGCTGCCCAGCAGATTCCACAGCAGGGGATAGGCACAAGTGTGGATATTGCCCCGCTGGAAGCCCAGCGCGTCCAAAAGGGCGGAGGCAGGAATGCTGCCGGTGGCAGCAAAGTCCAGCACGCTGCGATAGAAGGGATAGTTCATCACACTGTCCCACTGGTCACCCTGCAAGAAATCCGGCGCATGGTGCCAGATTTCTCCCACAATCAGCGCCTGGGGAAATTCTGCCTTGATGGCCTTGCGGAAGCTCCGCCAGAACTCGTGGGAGATTTCATCGCCCACATCCAGCCGCCAGCCGTCCACTCCGGCCTCCCGCAGCCAGTACAGCGCTACCTCGGTGAAGTAGGCCGCCGCAGCGGGACAGCGCAGGTTCAGCTTGGGCATTCCCCAGTAGTAGCCGAAGCACTTGTAATTCTGGTGGTAAGGCTCTTGACAGAGGGGAAACTGGCGAATATAGTACCAGTCTTTGTAGGCGGAATGCTCCTGGTGCGCCACAATGTCCTGGAAGGCGAAGAATTTCGGGGAGGTATGGTTGAAAACACCGTCCAGAATCACCCGCAGACCCCGGTCATGAGCCTGGCTGACCAGCTCCTTCAGGTCGTCTGCCGTGCCAAAGGAGGGGTCGATGGTGTAGTAATCGATGGTGTCGTATTTATGGGTGGAATCGGAGCGGAAAATGGGGGTCAGGTAAAGAACATCCACTCCCAAATCCTGGATGTAATCCAGGTGGGCTGTAATGCCCTTCAGGGAGCCGCCCAAATTCGTATCCCGGTCAATGGGGGCTTGGTACCAGAGGCTGTCCGCTACCGGCTCGTGGTTTGCAAAGCGAGAGGGGAAAATCTGGTACACCACCTTGTTGGCCGCCCAGTCGGGGACGCAGAATCGCTCCTCTTCCCGCAGGGTTTGGGGGCAGTCAAACAGCCGCTCGGTGTCCGCAGAGATTTCCTGGGTAAAGCCGCTGTTGCAAAAAAACAGCCGATGGCCGCTGTAATCCTCCAGCTCAAAGCAGTAGCGCAGACAAACAACATGGAATTCCATTTCTGCCTCATAGTAGTCCCGCAGACCGTCGCAGGCCACCCGTTTCATGGGAACGGCGCGGCGGGTATCCTTTATCTCCAGGGGCAGGTATTTGTCACGGCTGTGCAGTGTGACCCGGCACAGGTCGTCTTTTCCGGTTTGCAGACGGAATAAAAATTTGCCCGGTTCCAGGCAGAAGCAGTATTCCTGGGTGGCTTCGTGTCGAATGGCAGCCAGATTCATCAGTTATTCCTCACTTTGATACAACAGATTTTTATTTTTCCAGCAGCCGCTGTTCCAGCGCAGGAACATAAACACGGCGCGGGTACACTCGTCCAGTGCCATGGCGGCATAGGCACCCACGGCCAGCCAGCCGAAATGAATGCCGAAAAGCCAGGTGCCGCCGGCTGCACAGACAAAGGCGAATACCACGGCAATCACCATGGGATATACTGCATCGCCGCTGGTTTTCAGCGCACTGCCATACACCAGATTGGTCATGCGTCCTATTTCCAGCGCAATGTCTACAATCAGCAGCTTGCTCACCAGATGAATCATGTCCGGGTCACTGGTGAAAATCCGCAGCAGCGGGCGTGCAAAGGCGGCAAGAACTCCTGCGCAGCCTGCACCCAGACAGATGCCCACCAGTGCCGTTTTGTGTGTCTCACGGTCACAGGCCTCTATCTGTCCGGCACCGATGTGCCAGCCTGCCAAAATGGCATTTGCCTGAGAAAGCGCTGCACCGGCGCTGAGAGATACGTTGGAAATCTGAACGGCATAAGCACGGGCGGTTGCTTGCATTCCGGTGCTGTCCATGCTGTTGAGCAGACTGATGACAATGGTGATGGCCAGGTTATACAGGGAGGTTTCCATGGCAGCCGGAAGTCCCACCTGAATGATTTTGCGCAGAAGCTCTCGGTTGGCGGGGGCAGCGTTGTCGCTGACTGGCTCAATACGCCGCCGGGACACCAGCCAGAGCCAGGCCAGGTGGATAACCCGGGAAAAACCGGTGGCCAGTGCAACACCGAAAACGCCCCAGTGAAACACCAGCAGGAACAGAACATTGAGCACTGCGTTGGCAACGTTTGACAAAATTGTGGCGCTGAGGGTGGGGGTAGTGTGCCCAAAGGCACGCAGGTAGCTGGAATAAATGGGAATCAGAGCGTTGCAGACACAGAACAGCCCCACGGTTTTTAAATAAGTTGTGGCCGGCTGCAACAGCTGCTGGGCAATGCCGATGGCACCCAGAATGGAACCGGCAAAGCAGAACAGCACACCGCTGATGACGATGCCCACTGCCAGGTTGAACAGCAGCCCCAGGCGCATGGCGCGCTGCGCAACGCCGGGGCGGCGGGCTCCGATGTACTGGGTCATGACGGCAATCATGCCGGAGGAAATGATGGAAAACATGATAACGAAAATGCTGATGTAGGTATTGGCGGTGCCAACGGCACCCACGGCCTGGTCACCCTCCATGGAAAGCATCAGTGTGTCCACCATGCCGGTGAGCATGGCAAAGAAATTTTCAAAAAAGATTGGGAAGAAAAGCTGTGGCAAGCTCTTTTTATATTCCGTCATGGAAGTGCTCCTTTCAGGTTGCTGATTTCATTATATCATCCAATATGGAATATTTCTTGCTTTTTTTCACCGAATAATTGCACTATTTCTACTTTGTGATATAATGAGAGGCAAGAGGAAGGACGTGAGGCTTTTATGAACAGCACGCTGCGGGAAAACAAGAGCCATGGCTCCCCCCATTATTCCTATTCCCACTACACCATTACGGATGTCCGCCGCAATTTTCAGGTGCCGATTCACTGGCATGAGGAGGTGGAGATTATCTATGTGTGTGAGGGAAGGCTTTGGGTGAATGTCGGCGGGACAGTGTGCAGCCTGACGGCGGGACAGGTGGTGCTGGTGAGCCCGCGGCAGCTGCACCTGATGCGGACGGACGACCTGAATGTCCGCTATCATACCCTGCTGTTTCCAATGGAATTTATCTCTTTCCAAACCACGGATGATTTGGAGCAGAGCTTGTTTCAGCCCCTGCGGACGGGGCAGTGCGTTCTGCCGGTGCAGGTACCGGCAGCGGTGCTGACATCCGAAAATCTGGGACTGTTGAACCGGGTCATTAAAATCAATCAGGATAAAACCGCGCTGTATCAGCTGGAGACAAGGCTTCTGCTGCTTCATTTCCTGATGGCGGTGCTGCTGGCTTGCCCGTTGCGACGGGTGGATTCGGATGAGGTGGATAAATTGCAGCGGGAGATGCTGGAATACATTCGGATTCACTATCGGGAGCATATTGCCCTGACGGATGTGGCAAAGCAATTTCACCTGTCCCCAAAGTATTTTTCCAGATACTTCCGGGAACACTTTCACCTGACTTTTACGGCGTACCTGGAGCATTTGCGCATGGATTGCGCCAGGAAGCTGCTGGAAACAACGGATATGAGCGTAACGGAGGTGGCGGAGCAGTGCGGCTTCTCCAGCGTCAGCTTTTTTATCCGCAGCTTTAACCGGGTGAACGGATGCTCTCCACTGAAATGGCGGCAGCTCCATTGAGCAATAGCCCCCGCAGCAGACCGGCAATTTGCCGACCCTACTGCGGGGGAGCTTTATACGCGATGAAAAAAGGCATTGATCCGCTGGAATATCAGCGCTGCCCCGTTGCTTCTGCCATAAATCAGCCACAATAGAGCGATGCAAAGCAGAGCAGCGGAAAGCGCTTTGACCAGCAGCATTCCCCAGCCGTACACGGGAATCCACCCCACCGCCCCGGCGCACAGGGAAAGGACACCCGCTGTTACCAGCAGGCTCTTTGCCACGCCCACAAAGTAGACCCGGCAGGAGCGCCCAAAATAGCCGCGGAACAGCAGCTTCGGCTCGTACCAGAAGTAGGTGCAGAGCTTTGCCAGGGAGGTGGCCAGCACAATGCCGCCCAAGCCCCAGCGCTGCCCCAGCCAGACGGAGGCAATCAGATTGACCGCCGCCGTGGCAAGCATCACATAGCGGGTTTTGCGGTACAGCCCGGTGGCCTCCCGGAAAACCCAGATGGGCATCAGCACAATGGAGAAGTAGAAGTTGAAAACCACTGCGGCTGTCGTCAGCCCGTCCAGCACATACGATTCCCCCAGCCATACCCGGATGAAATCCTGCACCAGCAATGCAAGGCACACCACGCAGAAGGTGCTCAGTAAAATGCTGACGGTTTGCATGACCTGGAAAATTTCAAATCGCTTTGCTTCATCTTCCCGGACAACCAGATTTCCCAGGCTGGCAGTGAGGGAATAGAACAGGGTGTTGAGAAAGCCATAGAGTTTGGCGGTTATCATGGAATAATTGGAATAATAGCCAACCATTTCCGTCCCGATGAGGAGGGAAATCAGGGTGTTGTCTGTGGCGTTAATCAGCACCCCGGACAGCTTGTAAAGGAACACGGCACGAATGCTGCGGAAAATGGCGTGTGTTTCCGCTTCCGGGAGGGCTGCCTCCGCTCCAATGTAGGGATACAGACGCTCTGCCAGCCGGGAAATGCGAAAATTCCGCAGATAGGTAACCAATACCTGAATGCACAGATAGACGGTGTAATTCCGGGTCAGTACCAGAAAAATGCAGCCAAAAATGCTGGATACGGCGGAAAAGACCATGTTGTTCCGGGTGATGAGATAGCTCCTTTGGTCTGCCTGTAGGATGCAGGTCTTGTATGCCACAAAATAGGAAGATGCCGTGTTGGCTAAGGATAGCAGATAGTAGCGCTCCAGATGGGGGATTTCCGCGTCCGTCCGCACAAGCCACCGCAGCGCTGGCAGCAATATAAGTCCCAACAGAATCACCGTTGCCGCAATGACCCGATACACCCTTTTATAGAGGGCAGTGAGTCCGGCGAGCTTCTGCCGGTCACCTGTTGCAAGAGGCTGGTACATACTGTAAGCCATGGCCGTGCCGAAGCCCAAATCTGCCAGGGAGAGCATGGCGAGGATGTCACTGAACAGCCCTTGAATGCCCAGATAGTCCACGCTGAGGCAGTGGAGGAACACCGTCCTGTTGACAAAGGCCAATAGGAGCGTCAGCACTTGGCTGCCCAGACCGGAAAAAATGTTCCGAGCTGCGTTGGCCGTCCTTGTTGCCACGGCTTACCCCCCTTTTTGTGTTGTGATTGCCTGCAAAATATCCGCCCGGAGCGGCTGCATCTGGCGGAGATAATCGGCGTTGTCGTAGTGACGGGGTGCTTTTTTTAACCGCTCATAGAGAAGGCCAATATCGGCTGGGCTGTCCGCAAAGGCGATATAGTCCAGCTTTCGCATCCATTCATAGCAGCTCCGGAGTTTGGGGCTTTTGCTGTCCAGGGCAATGCAGGGCGTTTCGGTGAGGGCGGAAAAAATCATGCCGTGCAGCCGGTCGGTAATCACCAGCGCTGCCCCCGCCAGCTGCGTCCACTTTTCCCGGAGCGCCGCTTCCCGCTGGGCAGGGGAAACAGGCGCGGGGGCATCCATGTCCGACAGGGTGACGTTCTCCCCAAAGAGCCGGTGGCATTGCGTCATCACTTCTGCGGACTGGGCAGGGGTGATGGTTTTCTCCTGGTCGTTCCGCAGAAGCAGCAGGCAGCCCGCCCGGGGCGCGGTGCTGTGAGGCGGGCGCAGGGTCAGCGCCATGTCCGGCATCAGGGCTGCGGTGGGATAAATGGCTTTCATAAAATCGTAGGAAGCCCGCTCCCGCGCATAAAAATGCAGGGCAGGGTGGGCACCGTAAACCCGGATGGATTCCCGGAGGGACTGCTGCCCGGCGGGGGTACGGTCATAATAGATGGTGTTGGGCAGAAAGAAAATCTCGGAATGGGGCGCGGCCAGAACGATACGGCGCATGGCGTTTTCCCATTCCGGCCAGAGAGTGCCCAGGTTGCCGCCGCCGTTGATCAGGAGAACCGCACCGTCCAGCAGGGAGAACCCACCCATGCCCAGAAGGGAAAGGCACTCCTTGCCGGTAATTTCATAATACGCTATCCCCATTTCCTGTAGCAGTTGGATTTCAGCCAGTGCAATGGCGTGATCGCCCAGGTTGCAGTGCTGCGGGGTCAGCAAGAGAAAGACACCAGCCGGATGTGTCCGCTTCCAGTTTGCCAGGGACATCAAGCGCTTTCGGAATTTCAGACGGAGACGAACACCCAAAAGTTTTTGGAGAAAGGGGCTTTTCTTCCCCAACTCCCGGATTTTTTCACGAAACACCGCTTTCTCTCCCTCCACCGGCGGCAAGCAGGAAGCCCTTGACTGCCAGCTTGGAAACCGCCGGAACATTCGCCCTCAGCAGTGCCAGGAGCAGTCGGTCAAATTTTGAAAGGTGCAGCCTTCGCCGCTGCGCCCATAGCTGCAAAAACAGGGGATTTTCCCCTAAAAAATTCCCCCACTGCCGGATTGTATTCAGAGATTCCGTTTGAAAAAGGGATACCGACCAGCGGTGAAGCTGCCGCATATACCGGAAATAGAATGCGCTCAAAAGGTCTGCCTCCCCCGGGTAGTCGGTCTGAAGCAGCCAGAGCTTTGCCCGAAGCGCAGAATGCACCTCTTTGAGCTGCGTGAGCGTGACGCAGGCGGTGATGCTTGCGGGGTTGTTGCGGTAGTTGTATAGAATTTTGCCGCAGTAGTAGACGGTGGCGGCGTGGTGCAGCACATAGGCGGTTTGGAGCATATCTTCGCCATAGTTGAGGTACGCCCGGGCGTAGCACGGGTCATCCAGGTGGATGCAGCTGCGCCGGATGACCTTGCGACACATTTCGTTGAGGCGCTCTTTCTCAACCCAGTGCGCCGCCAAAAGGCGCTTTCCGTCGCGGTCAAAGCGGGTTCCATCGGGGAAGGAGGGGTCAAAGGGCTGCCGGCGGCCATTGCCAAGATAGAACTGTATATCAAATATCAGGATGTCCGGCTGCTCCTGCTGCAAGATGGGGTCGATGGTTTCCAGCAGGTTTGGCTGCCAGAAGTCGTCCGCGTCCAAAAAGAGCAGATAGCTGCCCCGGGCAGCGGCGATGGCTGCCTTGCGAGCCATCAAAAGCCCCTGGTTTTCCTGGTGAATGAGACGAAAACGACTGTCCAGGCTGGCATATTCTGAACAGATGGCAGGGCTGGCATCCGTGGAGCCGTCGTTGACCAGGATGACCTCGTAATCCGAAAGCCCTTGGCAGAGGACGGAATCCAGGCATTGACGCAGAAATGCCGCGGCGTTGTAAACCGGAATCAGAATGCTGTAGCGCATGGAATGTCCCCCTTCCATTCAGTTGCCGCCCCTACCGTTGATGTGGCAGTTCTGAATTCCACACCAGAAATGCCACGATAAGATGGACCGGAAGCTCAAAATTAAACAGCTGGTTCAGCGCCAGATACAGGATACCGATGCACAGAAAAATGCTGCCGTGCAGAATGTTCCGGCGGATATGCTTCTGAATGCTGCGTCCCATTGCCCACAGGAGCGTGAAGAAATATCCAAATCCCAGCAGCCCCAGGTGGTAGAGTACCTCAATATAAAAATTGTGTGCTGCTGCCAGTCCTTTGCCGGTGGGCAGATAACCGGCACCCAGTCCGCTGCCAAAGAGGGCACGGCGGACATCATGAAAGCAGTATTGCAGATACTCCATCCATATCCCGGTGCGCCCGGAGGTGAGGGAATTGAGGCTGTTGTTTCCCGCCTGGAAGCGCACCAGCACCACGTCAAAGACGGAAACCGTGCCTGTGATGATTGCGGCCAGGAAAAGGGCAAAGCCGATGCTCAGAAGGGAGAGAAGAAGGTATTGCCGCCGCTGGGCGGCGCATACCGTCAGCAGCGCCGCCGGGACAACCAGCATCAGGGTGACGGATTTGCTATAGGTGAGGATGCCAAAGAAAAACAGGGCAGCAGCCAAAAGAGACAGGGGCAGCAGGTCAATCTGCCTTTTCCGATACAGTACCACCAGCAGACACAGCCCGATGATGATATTCACGCCGTAATAATTGGGGTCGGCGTATAGGGCGGAAAAGCGGCGCAGTGTCCCCAACCCGTACCCGGCACTCAGGGTTTTGGCGGTGACGTAGTCCGCAATGGCGAGAAAGCCCGGTGCTGTCAGTGCCGCAGCGGAGGCAATTATCAGGCCGAAAAGATAGCCCAGAAAAATATCCCGGCAGTCCCCCTCATCCGAAATGCGGATGGCATCCTTGACGAGCAGGAGATTTGCGGCAAGCTTCAGTGTTCGCTTCCAGTCCAAAGGAGGGGCAAGGAGCTGATCGGCGACAGCGGCGAGGAAAAACACCAATAGAAGCACGGAAATCACATCCACCTCCCGCCGGATGAACAGGGTATTCAGAATGGACACCAGCGCATACAGCAGGAGTACATAGGTCAGATAGGACTGGGCGGAAGCATTGGGGCGAAACACGGTGGCCAGGGGCGTGATCAGCACAAAGAAAAAGACAATGTCGGATAGATTGCCGGTCAGGGTAAACAGCGCCAGTATCCCCAGCGCTGCCAGAGAGCAGGGGGAGAACTTCGTTCCCAGCAGCACCAGCGCGGCGAGCAAAAGCCCCGTGCCCCAGCGCCAGGGGCGGGGCAGCTTCGGGAGGTCAAAGAGCATTCCATCCACTCCTTACTTCAGCCATTGGTTGAACTTTTCAATGGCGGAGTTGTTCTGTGATGGGGGATGCGCCAATGTGGCCTTTGCCTGTGTGATTTTGTCCCGGTGGGTTATCAAATCCGCAAAGGCAGAGCGCAAGGCATCTTCCGTATTCGCGCAGATGAAATTGCCCGCTCCCAGCAGTTCCCGGGCGGAGCAGGTTTCGGTGGACAGCACCGGCAGCCCGAAGAAATTTGCCTCGGCATAAACGACCGGTGCGGCCTCACAGAAAGAAACGCTGAGATATAGGTTTGCGTGCTTCATGTAAGGATAGGGATTGTCCTGCTTCCCCAGCAGGACAACCTGCCGCTGCAAGCCTTTTTCTGTAATGGCGTGCTCCAGCGCCGCCCGCTCATAGCCGTCCCCGGCAATGTACCAGCGGACATCGGCATTTTCTTTCAGCGTTTTCTCCAGGGCATCCAGGGCACGGCGCAGTCCCTTCTCCTGTGCCAGCCGGCACGCAGAAAAGCAGAAAAAACCGCCGGGGTCATAGGGAATTGCCTGGGGCTGATTGCCTTGCTGTTTTAGAAAACGCTCATCTATAAAATTGTAGCACCAGTCCAGTTTCGGGGTCAGCACCGGAAAGGCAGCCTTGCACGATTCCATCACGGATTGGGAGACGGCAACAATGCCGTCCATTTCCGCATAAAACGGGAGGTTAAATTCCGTATCCATGTCCTGATTTACCGGGTCATAATGAATCCAGGCCAGCTTCTTCGCTGCTTCCACCCGCGCCGCAACCAGGCGGGGGCAGCCGGTGTAGACTCTGTGCCTGGAGGTTTCGTGGCTGAATGCAACAGCCAGGTCGAAGCCTGTCAGGCGGGGCAGGGTGCGGATTGCCATTGCCACCGGGAGGCGGTTGTCGATTAGCCTTGCCCAGAGAGTCGCAAAAAGCTTGAACAGCACAATGCCCGCGTCCCCGCTCTTCACCGCTTCCGCCGGGGACATCCCCAGCCCTTGGAGCATTCGGGGCACGGGCAGAAGGGTTACCCGCCTGTCCAGCCGGGAAGCCAGACTGCCGCCGGGGGAATAGACCAGCAGGGACACGTCATATTGACCGCACAATGCATTGGCAGCATTGACCAGCGCTGTCTGGATGCCGCCAAACTCCAATTTTGTGGCAACGAAAAGAATCTTTTTACGCTTCATATTGCACATAAATAGAAAAATCAACAAATATGCGTGGCGCGAAGCGCCCTCGGCGCCCCTGAAAGGGGAGCTGGCAGCCCGAACGGGCTGACTGAGGGGTTTCTTGTACTGCTCTGTTGACGGACAAACCCCTCTGGTTTCACTAACGCTCAACCACCTCCCCTTCCAGGGGAGGCATGGGCGCTTCGCGCCGGGGAAAAATAATGGAATTGTGGCTGTTTTCGTTTGAAAGGAGTATTAAACAGGGAGAATCAACATGAAAAAATTTCTATCCGTCCTTCTCATGCTGTCGCTGCTGGCAGCGGTGCTGTCCGGCTGCGGTCAGGAGAAAAAGCAGGTCTATCAGGCCATGTTTGTTGATGTGTTCGACACCATCACCACCCTGCGGGGCTACGATGTGTCCCAGGAGGCCTTTGACAAGCAAGCCCAGCAGACCCACGAGGCGCTGCTTGCTTACCACAACCTTTTTGACATCTACGCCGATTATCCCGGGGGCTTGAAGCAAATCAACGACAACGCCGGGACAGCCCCGGTGGAGGCAGCACCGGAGGTGATTGCTCTTTTAAAGGATTGCCGGGATTTCTACACCCGCACCGATGGTCGGGTGAATGTGGCCATGGGCAGTGTGCTCTCCCTGTGGCACGATGCCCGGGAGGCAGGACTGAACGACCCGGAGCACGCGGCGCTGCCGGACAAGGATGCTTTGGAAGCGGCGGCGGAGCACGTCCGCTTTGACACGGTGGAAATCAACGAGTCGGACGGCACTGTTTTTCTGACGGATGCAGCCCAGCGCCTGGATGTGGGGGCTGTGGCCAAGGGCTGGGCAGCCCAGCGGGTGAGCCAGCTGCTGCCGGAGGGCTATATGCTCAACGTGGGCGGCAACGTGTGTACCCGCGGCACGAAGCCGGACGGGAGCAGTTGGAATGTGGCGGTGCAGTCCCCCAACATGGCAGAGGACAACCTGTGCGTGGTGCAGCTGACCGGCCAGAGCCTGGTGACCAGCGGTGACTACCAGCGCAGCTATACCGTGGACGGCAAGGCGTACCACCACATCATTGACCCCGATACCCTGATGCCCGGCACCTACTGGCGCAGTGTTTCCATCCTGGCGGGGGATTCCGGCGTGGCCGATGCCCTGTCCACGGCGCTGTTTCTGCTGCCCTTGGAGCGGGGCAGAGAGCTTGCCGAAGCGTTTCAGGTGGAAGTGATGTGGGTGGATGCGGATATGAACATCACCCAGACCGACGGGTTTGCGAAGGCAGTTAGAAAATAAGGGACTACGCCAACCGCAGGGGCGGATAGCACCCGCCCGGGCGGCAGTTCCGCCAGACAATGGCGCGACGAACCCTGTACCAATACGTTGGTTCTCTGACACGCCCCTGTAGGGGTCGACTGCTCGTCGATCCCTACAGGGGCGTGTGCGTTCATCCAGGTGCTTGCGAAAATCCGGGGTTGCGGGCGGATGCTATCCGCCCCTATAGAGCGTGTGCAGATTTACCGCAATAAAAAGCGCCCGTGGCCATTACGGCCACGGACGTTTTGCGTAACCTGTTAAATTACTGAATCACGGAATTGGCCAGCAGGATGTCGCTGTACTGAACGGTCATGGGGAGCTTGGCGGCAATCTCTTTGGCGGCGGCGGTGGCATTCTCAACCATATAGTCATTGCGGGCGTACTTCTGCCAGGTTGTCTGGCTGCCGGAGAAGTACATCACATGATAGCCATAGTTGGTCTTGACGATGCCGGTGTCGCCCACCTGACGGGCTGCATCGAAGCACCAATCGTTGAAGGCAGCAACCATTTCACCCTCGGAAACATTCTCATAAAGACCGCCGTTGGTATTGGAGCCGGGATCCTCGGAATACTCGTTTGCCAGGGCAGCGAAGGATTCCTCGGTTTTGTCACCGGCCAGGAACTGGTCAAGAATCTCCTGGGCTTTCTTTTCGGAGGCAGCCCAGGCTTCCTCGCTGAATTCCTGGGTAGCCAGATTGGTGCCGTCTGCGCCCTCGGGGTAGACGAGGATGTGGCGGACATTCACCAGCTTCGTGTCCTTGGTGATGCCGCTGGCGGCGTAGCCCTCGGCGTGCTCCTCAAAGTAATCATCCAACTGCTCATCGGTAGGCTCGAAGCCCTGAGCAATCTGGGCGTAGTAGCCGTTTGCCTTGTAGTACAGCTCCATGAAGTAGACGTAATCCTCCAGCTCGGCACCTGCGCCCAGGCTGGAATGGAGCATGGCAATGCCGGACTCGAAGCCATTGGCGGCAGCGGCTTCCTCCAGCTCGGCGGCTGCATTGTCGATGGCGGAGCGCTGCTGCTCGGTAAGCTCAAAGCCGTTGGCATCGGCCTCGGCGGCCATGGCGCGGTAGTTGTTCCAGGAGTTCAGTGCGCCCTCCAGGAAGAATTGCTGCCAGGTGCGTGCTTCCTCCAGGCCGGAACACATCTGGGTGTCCAGGGGCTGGGAGACATCCAGGCCGAAGTAGGAGGCGTAAGTGCCGTACTGGCTCATGAAGTTGCGGAACTCCATCCAGTAGTACACCTGCAGCTGACCCAGGGTCAGTTCATACTCACCGGCGGTGGCAACAACCTTTTCACGGGCGGAGACGACAGCCTCGTCCTCGGCGGTGTAGCTGCCCTTGCAGGTCACGTCATCGGGGTTGCCGTCAGCGGGAACGGTGGGGGCTTCAGTGGGGGCTTCGGTGGCTTCTTCCGTGGCCTCCTCGGCTGTTGCCTCTGTGGCTTCCTCGGAAGCGGCGACCACACCATCCTCGGCGGCATAGGTGGTGCCCTCCTTTGCGGTGAAGAATGCGCCGATGGCCAGAATCACCAGCGCCAGTACACCCACGATAATCAGGGCGGCGGAGCCGGGCTTTGCCGCCTTGCTGCCGCTCTCTGCGGCGTTGTCCTTGCCGCAGCTGGGGCAAACAGTGCTGCCATCGGGCAGCTCTGCATTGCAGAATTTACATTTCTTCATGTTGAAAGTCCTTTCAGTGATATTGTTGGGAAATCCTTTGGTTAGTTTACCACGTCTGACCAATAAAAACAAGGGGGATTCCGTGAACAAAATAGAAATCGGCGGCAGTATCCGTAGGGGCGGATAGCATCCGCCCGCAAGGTAGCTGCACAGAAGCGGGCGGTTGAATGGGAGCAGCTTCCCCACTCGACCCGTAGTAGAGCGTACACGCTAAAAGTTAGCACCCCTTGGCTTCCCCCGGGGGGAAG
>ERZ838577.3120-NODE-3120-length-16435-cov-4.714164_pt1 | contig 16435 bp, 21 predicted proteins | sample MGYA00519682_ERZ838577 | MGnify/ENA primary metagenome ERZ838577 (study PRJEB31850, sample SAMEA3708838) | human gut metagenome | biome: human gut; feature: human-associated habitat; material: faeces | place: China | collected 2014 ...
GCGGCCATTGCATTACTGTCGTGCTCTGACCTGCACCTTACTGTACCGAACCTAACATTGAGAGAACTTCCGTTTTCTTTGATGATTTAATTATAGCATATGTTAACCTTAATGTCAAGCGCTAAAGCATAAGATTTATTAATTTATTAGGGTCAACCGGCATAATACCGAACGCTGTAGTATATACCAAAGTCACTTTAATTTTACGTTGTAATTTCTTAGCTTCTTTTAAGTCATCAACCTCAGTCAAAAATACCAGTTCTTTGTTATTAAGAATAAATAATTTCATATTGTTAACCGCCTTTCTTTTGATACATTAAGTATAGCATAAAAGAGGGTTAATGTCAAGCACTATTTTATTTAACAAACCCGGCTCTTAAGATTAAGCAACCGGGTTGTGGTGTGTGTGTGTGGGTTATGGTGAAGCGGAAGAGTTAGTTAATGATTATATTGCCTTGATCGAAAGATGCGAGGTAAATTAAGTGATAGAGTGGGGACGTATCTCCCTTGAGGCTAATAACCTTAATCTTTCTTGCCATCTGCATAGTAGCTATGTCTCCGCAATTTTCCATGTGCTTTATTTGTCTTTTAATTGCATAATCCGCGTTCTCTATCTCTATTGCGTTGACAAGCAATGTAATTGTCATTTTATTCATTTCCTTACCTCCTTAGAATGTTCTCTTGTCTAACTTACTGTGTTAAGCGGAAAAGTGTGTGGATTAAAATGTCATTTTTTAAATGTTAAGTTTAACCATTTATTGTCTATTTGTTTAAGAATAGCTTCAATAAGAGCATCGACTGGTTCGTTCATCGTTAGTGTGGTTAATGCTTCATTATATAAATGTTCATTTATATAGGGATTATCAAACACAAACCTAACTTTTTCTGTTAAAGTAATAAACCCACCTTTCACATTTCTTAATTCTTCTATTCTATCTACAACATATTCGCATTTAGCTTTACTAAGTTTCATTTCTTTTCTCCTTTAAATACATAGTTTGTAATTTCTTTAATAATGCTTTCTACCATCATATTAGCTGCAATGGAAGGACATATTTTATAATAAAAACACTTACATAAATCCTTATTAAACTTAATATCAACTTTGTTAAACATAATCATTATATGCCATACTCCTACATGATCGTACATAGGTTCAGCCTTTCCATCAATGAGATTGTTTAACTCACTCGCCACGGCGTAAGCATAGTCTTTCATGTTACTAGGTTCAAAATTGAAATGGATCATCTGCTTCTGCATAATAAAATTTTCCTCCCATGAAATAAACATCGTATTCGTCATTACTACCGCAATACTCTTTGTCGCGACTATGCCACTGTGCATATCGCATCGGTTCTGCATCTACGATAACATCATCTAGCTTTATGTTCATAAGCTACCTCCTAAAGTATAAGCTTTATAGCCTGTTCCGCTTTAACCTTCACTCTCATGCTCGTATATCTGACGTTACCTAACTTGAACATTTTACCCAGCCACATAAGCAACGTGTCTGATTTGCTCCGAGTAAACATCGTATTTTCCTTGTGGTCGTCGATGGTTAAGGCATAGTTAAGTGTGCATGATTTATCATACTTGCTATCAATGAAGACTAACCCTAACTTCATATCCTGCCATACTCCGTAAATCTCTTTCTCATATTCAAATGTAAACAAGTGTCTGGAGTTGCCCGTTCTATCTCCAATAAAGTTAATGTTGTCGTCCACGTAGTCGCCATGTTTTGCGTACTGTCCATAGTCGGTCTTGTCGATCATCTTAAGGAACTTACACTTGCTTTTCTTATCCTTTAGCTCCTCTGTACTCTCTGCCCATTGAAACAATACGTTTTCATTATACCATATCCCTCCTTTTTCTATGTATGGGATATTAAACGCTGAGTGCATATGATAAGGGTTATAGAACGATGTGTTGTTACCAAACATGAAGCAAATAACGTAGTCCCTTTCTCTGTCGATCGTGTGATATATCGATAGTAATAGGTCAGGTTCTTTCCAGCCGTTTACGTAGCTGGCGCGCTGTTTCTCTTCCAGCATATACTCGTCGAACATAAGCCATCTTACGAAGGGGAATGATCTTTTCTTAATCTTAACTGCTTCTGATAATGCAAGGCAGTAACCTAGAGTTTTCTTCTCGATCACGTCTCCGTTCTCATCTTCTATGATTAACTCCATCACCTCAGTAGTGCTCTTAATGGGCTGGTTCGGAAACTCACACGCTAGGACTTTAGCGAATGACTTTTCAAGTATGCCGCCTTTCTTTTCCTCCTGAGTCCTGCATATATAGACAAATTCTTCACCGTTGTTTAATGCTCTTTCAATGAAGTAGCCTTCCGCTGTGTATGTCTTACCGATCGAACGTTCACCGTTTATAAAGTTGAAATTGCGCTGATAAGGTAAGATGTCTTTAATGTTCCAATACGGAGCACCATATTTCATTGCTTCACCTCCATTTAAAAAGGTTACATACTCGCTGACCACAGGTGCTATCCCGAACGGTAATGTCAGCGGATTTCACCCCGTAGCGTCCAACATTCCTAGTCAACTAAACTATGTAACCTTCATGTATATGCTACCATACTTTATTCTGTTTGTCAACTCTTTCTTACCAAAATATAAACCCAAAGAATATTAGCTGTTATAACTCCTGCACAAAACCATGTCAATTCCATTTTATGCTCCTTTCTTAATCGTGAATGGAATGTCGTTCAGGACAATTCCTCCATGAACGTGTTGCATGCCTAACTTTCCGCTGTAAACACTTCCACTTCTAAAGTTATCCCATGTAACGTGTTCGTAACATCTTTCTGGCATACCTGCACAGGTGATGTGTAACTTTCCGTTGATTTCCTCAATATAGCTTTTCTGCCGGATAAATCTTGCCCGACTGAATGTACTTTCGTGTTTCCATGCTCCTAGCTTTGTTGCATCGATCTCTAACTCTGCCGGAATCTCCGTTCCTGTTAAGTGTAAGCTGTCTGTGTCTGCGTAAACGAACCGATCATAAACTTTCTGAGCCGAACTGATTGTTTTGTACCTAGCCCATGCGGTGATGAAAGTTCCTACAGGTATGTAAATTGGGTCTCTCGTTTCTTCCTTTCCTAACTTATACTTAATGATTCCATCATGGTAGAAAGGTATTTTAGACTGAACGTGTGGGTTCAACGCGAACTTACCGTACAATGCATTGAGCATAAGTTTGGCTAGAGAACGCATAGCCCAGTTACCGCTCTTTGTGCTTTCTACTTTAATGGTGTTCCACTTGTCGATGTAATCTTTGAACAATCCTACTGTTGACTTAAACTTCCAGCCGCTATGATATGTTATGTTGAACACATCGTAATGTTCAAAGAATAACTCTAAGTCTACGCTGGTTAAGCATAATGTAACATCTTCACCATCACTTGACTTTAGATATTCAGTCGGAATAAATGAAAGGTTATTTTTAAGCTGAATAGTTGGTATGTGGTTAGGCTTAAGTTCAAACTGACACGTTATCATCTGTATGTAAAGATTGTAAAGCTTATCTTCCTTGTACTTACCTTTAAAGTAAATCCCCTCTCCGTATGGTAAAGGTTGGTAATACATTACAGATGGATAAAGGCTATTTACATCTAAGACTATGCCTTCTTCCAGATCGACCTCTTTAAATCTATCCGCTAGGTATGTAAATCCGCCCTTGTATGACTGTCTGATGTCTGCGTCGTAATCTGGGATAGGGAACCATTTCGCAAAGTTCTTTGTGCCTACGGTACGTTTGTAGTCATACAGAGCATTGCTACCCTGTGTCATTTTGGTTAAGCCTTGTTCAAACAACGTGTTAAGCGCTCTTGCTACGATATCAACGTCATTCCTTAAATAATCAATTTCATGTGGTGTAAGTATATGCCCTACTTCTCTAAACTCATCGTAATCAATTTCAAGTTTGCTAATAGGCAATCCAAAACCTTTAGCAATATCCGCAACGCTGAAAGGTAGTATCTTTAAGGAGTCATACACAGTGGTTACGCATCGAGTCTTCCCCTTGCGGAACCAGCATATTTCCATTGAGTAGAACTGCCCCTTGTCGCTGATAAGTGTTGTAAATGTATTTGTGTCTAAGTCTCTTCTATCTTCTACGAATTTAAATCCATGTTCAAATAACCAACACAGTATAAATTCTCCGTCGAACTTGAGGTTATGGAAGTATGTAGTTACTGACCCCTGTTCCTTGCACCAGTTAAGGAAACCGCTAATATCGTTTCCATATATGAAGTTGTCAGGGTTCCCAATCTCACATATCCCATAAGCCCAAACTCTACAATCTAAGTGGTCGGTAGTTGTTTCAAAATCCGCTGTGTATAATGCCATGCAACTTACCTCCCTGTACTACAGTTACTCTATGCTGTCAAGATATTCATTAAGATGTTCTTCCATACTCTCTATGATTACTTCCATTTCCAGAGGGTCGTATATAAAGTCTATCTGTAATACAGGGTCGTTGTAATACATTTCCACTAGCGTTTCAGCTGGTATCTTAGAGGCTAAGTCTATTAAGGTTCTGCCTTTCTCGCCGAATGCGTTGTTTAATCCTTTGAGCAGATTTTCCTTATATCTCTGTATCTTATCGTATGAGTAACTGTCTTTAGCCTGCTTCTCTACGCTTTCTACAAACTTAGCCCAATCTCGTTTTGAGATATTCTCCAAATCCTTCCTTTTAGGTAAGAGGTTATTCTCCCGAATCGTTCGCATGGTTCCCTTTTCGGTAGAGGGAGCCGCTTTCTTAAGTTCTGCTCTCCTACGCGCATTGATCGCGTTAATCTTAATGGTAAGTTCTTTCTTCTCGTATGCGGTAGTCTTGACTCCCTCTTTAGTAACGATCGGCTTCTCTGCTCCCTTTTTGAGAAATCGCTTTAAGGATTTTATCTCATTCTCTAAATCTCTTCTTGTTTTTACTCCTGCCCTAATCTCCTTTGTGGAGGCTTTAGGAGGGAGAAATTCGTCTAACTCTGGTACTTGTTTTAGAAGACGCGTTCTCTTAGCGTTGTAACTCCTTACGGCGGCTGCTAACTTTTTTGTGTCAGAGTCGCGCCACTTAATATTATATTGTTTAGGCATGTGTATTCTACCCCTTTGCACGTGATGTAGAAGCCTCTTGTTTCTACCTTGCTATAAAGCACTATATCACATAAGGTAGGAACCTCAACGGAAACACTGAACCGCCTACTTAAAGAAGTGTTGAGAGTATGGCGGTTCTCATAAAGCTTTTCTGTGAACTTCTCTAAATGATTCTTACTAGAGAAGTAATACGTAACGTCACCCACTCTGATGATATATGGGCTTATCTTTAATGAGTATACAATCCCATTTCTTGTAATCATATTGAAAATAGGGCGGCGATTATTTCGCCGCCCATTCTCCTTTCTTACCTATTTAAAATCAACGTCGAATGTAAGCAGTTTTCTATCACCTTTGGTGATTTGCTTTACAACGAGGGGAAGGGGTTCCTCCCATGTAGGTGCACCGAACACCTGAATGATCTTTTTGATCGCGCTGTAAACGCCGAGAGATACAGCCTGATAGCCCGTTCCGTCTTTGTCGATGATAACGATACGCGGACACTCGTCACTCTGCCCCGTCTGCTGATTGGTACAGGTAACGACCTCACAGTAAAGGTCTTTAGCCTCAATCGTCATGTTGATACAGTCGCCTACACGTTTTTCAGGGTTGTTCATCGCTTTGAATAATAATGCCTTTTCGGCTGGCGTGTTGGCCACCATACTACAGAATGTCGTCTCGCGGCTGGTTAAGTCAGCCACAAAGTCTTTGTTGTCGTCCATCGTAATAACAGCTGTCTGCTGAGGAGTTGCTAATGCGTAACTCTCGTTCTCGAATGGTGTACCGTTCTCTGCTACCTGTGTGAAATCCTGTCCTGCTTTTTTCATTTTTAAATTCTCCTTTAGATTTTTTCTCCCCGTCATGCCGGTAGGTCAGCAAATTTGTTTTAAGTTTAGTTTTACTTTCTCTGAGACGCTGGTCTTTCGATTGGTTCGCTGTAGGCCATGAATGTTTCGAAACTCATTCCCCTAACCTCTTCTACGCTGTCGATTCCGAGAACTACAACGGCCATAACGTTTTTGTACTCAGCCTTAGCAATCTTTAAAGCCTTTTCAGGTGAAAGCTTTGCTGTGCCGACCTTTACGATAGGTAATAACTCTGTCGTAATAACGGCTCCGTTATCTACCTTAACCTCTGCTACCCTAATCGTGTTCGTGATGATACTCCTTGTAAAATCTGCCTTTGCCATGTTTGTTACTTCCTTTCTTTATCTTGTTTTAATTTACTTTGTTACTATAAATATTATAGCATACTTTGGAAGAAAATGCAATAGCTTTTTTCCATTTTCTTCATATTTCTTCCAAAAGTTTCCGCGATATGTTATAATGAGATATAGGAAATATGAAGGAGGTGAAGCGGTGGACGTTAATGCAATAACTCAGTTAGTAGGTAGCTTGGGATTTCCTATCGTGTGTTGCGGGGCTTTATTTTGGCGTATGATTAAATCAGACGCACAGCACAAGGAAGAGATGGATAAAATCAGTACATCTCTTAACAATAACACGGAGGCGCTTTTAAAGCTGACAGAGAGGTTAGGGAGGGAGGATTAGAAATGACAGTCACAGCATTTAATTTACCAGAGACGGTGAGCGTATCCTTTTTGGTAATAGCAGGGCAGTTCGGAAACGGTGAGGACAGGAAACAGAGATTAAAAAAGGCAGGCTACAATGCGGAAGAAGTTCAGAAATGCGTTAATGATTTGCTTCCTATTCTTAATAGGTATGGAGGTTAGTACTATGGCAAGTATTCAGACAGCTTATGAATGGGCTATAGAGAAATGCAACGCTCCGAATATTGGTTATAGTCAAGCATATCGCAATCAGCGCACGGTAAACGGGATAACATATTATGATTGTTCGTCATTTATATGGTATGCGTTAATGGCTGGAGGATTTGATGTGGTTAGGGCTAATGGTGGAGACACTTGGCCTTTTACTACTGGAACTATGGCACGAGGTTTAAGCCTGTTAGGATTCACGAAAATGCCGACCACACAGCCTTGGAAAGCTGGTGACGTGTTAATACGCACAGGGCATACAGAAATGGCTTTTGATAGTAATCACACCATGGGCGCACATAGTAGCAGAGTTCCTTTAGATCAGCAAGTCTCTATTAACTCTAATCCCTCTAAGTCAACCGACTGGCTAGAGCTTTGGAGATATGGGACAGGAGCACAAAGTGAATGGATTAAAGGAAACTACTGGCTATCTATGGGAGAAATGCAGAACAACGCATTAATTATATTCCGGTACTTACTAGCACGTGGCTGGACAGTCGAAGCCATTTCCGGTATGCTTGGCAATATGCAGGTAGAGAGCCACATTAATCCGGGGGTTTGGCAAGACCTTAACCCTAATCCTAAACTCGGTTGGGGTCTCGTACAGTGGACGCCATCTACTAACTTCACTGATTGGGCTAGTGCACATGGTTATGCAAACGATGATGGAGACGCACAGTTATTATGGATAGACACAGAGACAGTTAATTACGGTCAGTGGATACCTACGGCTCAGTATCCAGAGTCATTCAATCAGTTTAAAGTTAGCACGCAAACGCCGGAATACCTTGCCGATTGTTTCCTAAAGAACTTTGAAAGACCCGGCGATATCAATCAGCCAATACGTCAGACATATGCGCGTTATTGGTACGATTGGTGGGAGGGTTCCCCAGTTCCTCCGCCTAACCCAAACCCGGAACCAGATTGGAAACCATCAATGCCGATATGGTTCGCCTTAAGAAAGTTTTAAAATGTTTCACGTGAAACATTTTAAGGAGGTAGATATGCAGACATATTTTAAATTTAACAAAACCGACTATCCGGCAGGCTCTAAGATCGTGTTACCATTTGGATTACGTAAGGCGAAATTTAGAGCCGATGGCGCTACGGTAATTATATCGGAGATCGGTTCGATAGGAACAGCACCTATCAATCAGGTAACAACTATGGAATTTCCGACAGTAGACGGAAAGTCACCTAATACGTTTACCATCAGTTATTGGGCTGATAGCGCTACCTCGCTTTTCATCAATGTGGAAAGTATCGGAGGAGTTCCAGATAATAAGTTTTTTGATGCTTTATCAGGAGGTGAAAGTAATGGCAGTTAGAAAGAAAGACGATTTACTGAGCGCTATTCGCGCTAGGCTGGGAGACGATACCAGCGACGAGGCTTTATCTCTCATCGAAGATTTCCACGATACCTTAAACGATTATGACAGCCGAGCAGGTGAAGATTGGAAATCTAAGTACGAGGAGAATGACAAAACATGGAGGCAGAAATACAGAGACAGATTCTTCCAGACACCTTCTAAAGAGGAAGGCAACACTACTCCGGCAGAAGTTGTTTCTGACAACGCCGAAGACTTAGAGTCTGAGAGCGAAGAAAAATCATTCGATTCATTGTTCACAGAAAGGAGCGATAACAGTGGCTATTAAACCAAAAAATGTAGACCTTACAGCAAATAGTGTGGAAATCCTCAACCAGATTAGGGAGGGTTCCAGCGCCGCATATCAGAACGCAATTCCGAAAGCGACAGGCAAAACAGAAAGTATCCGTAAGATAGGCGGAATCATGATGGATTACGAACCGTTACAGAACGAGTTTTTAAGTGCTCTGTACAATCGTATCGGTAGAGTTATTATCAGTTCAAAGATGTATTGGAACCCGTGGGCGCCTTTCAAAAAAGGTCTTATGGAATTGGGCGAGACAGTAGAGGAAGTATTCGTTAATATTGCTAAGGCTCACACCTTTAACCCACAGGTAGCAGAAACAAAATGGATGGAACGGCAGATTCCCGACGTGCGCGCGGCCTTCCACACGATGAACTATCAGAAGTTTTACAAAGCTACAATCAGCAACGACCAGTTAAGGCAGGCATTCCTGTCATGGCAGGGTATCACTGATTTGATCGCTAAGATCGTCGATAGTATGTATACTGCTCATAACCTTGACGAGTTTAACGTTATGAAATATATGCTTGCTAGGAACATTCTTAACGGCCAGCTTTATCCATGGACGGTTCCGGCTGTCACAAAAGAAAGTGCAAGTGACGTTGTTACGGAAATTAAGGCAATCAGTAACGAACTGGTGTATGACAAACCGACTTACAATCTTAATGGTGTTTACACACACAGCCCTAAAAACGATCAGTATATTATTACAACCGCCAGATTTGATGCTATCATGGACGTAAATGTTTTAGCATCTGCCTTTAACATGGATAAGGTGGAATTTATGGGACACCGTGTTCAGATCGACGGATTTGACCAGATTGATGAGGCTCGTATGGCCGAGTTATTCGCAGACGATCCGGCGGCTGGTTATGTTCCTTTAACAGATGCAGAAAAGACAGCGCTTAAAGCGGTTCCGGCTGTACTGATTGACAAAGATTACTTTATGATCTTTGACAACCTTTACAAGTTTACTGAGGATTACAACGGCGAGGGTCTGTATTGGCAGTACTGGTACCATGCATGGAAGACATTCTCGAGTTCTCCGTTTGCTAACGCGGTTATTTTTGTACCGGGTACTCCGGCAGTGAATAGCATCACCCTTTCACCTGCTACGGCAACGGTCAACAAGGGTAATATGTTACAGCTTAATGCAGTGGTTGAAACCACAGGGTTCGCACCGAAGACAGTCGTATGGTCTGTCAACAGCGAGTTAAGTACGATCAGCCAGAATGGTTTACTGTCTGTAGGTGCAAACGAAACAGCGGCTAGTTTAACCGTGACAGCTACATCGACGTTTGACGAAACAAAGACAGGTACAGCAACTATCACAGTCCCAAGCGTCTAACTCTATCTATTCAGAATGTGTTTCTTACCGACGGTGGCAATCTCGTTATGACTTACAACGAGGGTTCTGGGTTCACCGTCGGAGAAATGAGAATAGATAGTGAAGGTGACTTATGGGCAATCTATTATGACGAGGGCGGTAATATGTATATAGCACCAAACACTAACATAAGGGTTCTGAAAAATGTCCCTCTGGATAACACCTACAGAAATACAATCTATTTTGGGAATGCTACCAATCAGCTTAATTATTTCTTAAGCAAGCAGAAGTATGCATTCAATAACCAAACGTACCAGAGGGTAAACAATGGAGTCATGACATTAAATCGTTCAGCAGACGATCTCTACGATTGCAACTATCTCATGTTCCAAAATCCGTCTTACGGGAACAAATGGTTCTATGCCTTTATCTTAAGTGTGGAATACATTGGTAATACAACGGCAGAAGTCAGATTCGAAATAGACATCATGCAGACATGGCACTTTGACTACACTGTAAATATGTCATTCGTTGAACGGGAAATGAGCATTACTGATAAGGTAGGCGACAATCTCGTTCCTGAGAATCTGGAACTGGGAGAATACATCTACAAAGATTTGGGAATCTCTTCCTTATTTACATTGTATCAGATTATTGTGGCGGCTACCTTTGACGAAAACTTAGAGGACGCTACAGGTGGAATGTATGGAGGCGTGTACTCCGGTCTTCATTACAACGTGTTCAGCACGTGGCAGTCAGCCAGCACATTCATAGCAGACGCAACAGAACAGAACAAGGCCGATGGTATCGTTTCTATATTTATGTTGCCAGTAGCTTTCACCGCTGACTATCAGGCTACCATTCCAGAGGCTTTCACAATTGATAGGGATAAACACTTATCAGATATCGATGGCTATATCCCTAAGAACAACAAACTTTTTACCGCTCCGTATAATATGCTTTACGTCACTAACAATGAGGGAGGAGCCGCAAACTATCCGTTCGAGTATTTCAGTACGGATAACTGTACATTTAAAGTCACAGGCGCTATGTGCTGTACACCTGAATGTATGATTATTCCTCTCAACTACAAAGGAGTGGCGAACAACTACAATGAAAAGCTAACAATCGGAAACTTCCCACAGTGCGCTTTCACAGTGGATACCTTTAAAGCATGGGTCGCACAGAACCAGAACCGCATTGCATATGACGCGGCTATCGGTATCGCTCAGACAGTAGGAGGAGCGACCGTCATGTATGCTACCGGAGGTTTAGCAGGAAGCGGCACAGCCATGGGAGGGTTCGAAAAAATCTCAAGTCTTGTGGCTACAGCGGCGGATAAGTCCACACTTCCACCACAGGCAAGAGGAGGCGGCGGCTCTATCATCAACATGGCAAACCAGATTAAGGGGTTCCAATTCTTCTACGCGTATATTCGTGCGGAATTTGCACAGATCATAGACAACTATTTTAACGTTTATGGTTACGCTACACATAGAGTCAAAATCCCTAACCGAGTTATTCGGCCTCACTGGAACTACGTCAAGACTCAGAACGTAAGCTTAACTGGTTCTGTACCAGCCGACGACATGGCAAGGTTAAGACAGATATATGATAACGGAGTAACGTTCTGGAGAAATGGAAATGAAGTTGGAGACTATTCACTCGATAACAGACCGAGTGCAACTTAAGGAGGTGAGGACATGGGAAGAGGTAAGAAAGCAAAATGGGAAAGTGCACTGTTAAATAACCGCACCTACCTACAGTATTACAATAGACTGTTAGAGTTAGCAATCAATATGTACGAGTGGAAGAACCTTCCAGATACCGTAGATGAAAGGTTCCTTGAACTGACCTTATTCTCGGACGGCATGGCAGTTTATTTCCGTGATGAAATTCTCGGAGACTTATGCTTGCAAACAATGATTGGCGGTAATCTGGACGTGTACAGAATTCCTATGGAACGTACAGCTTACGCCGCAAACGGCTATCAGGTAAGACTTGACCCGACTAACAGTGTCATTATCTTTAACAACTATACTCACACTAACAGTATGCTAGATATCGAAATGTATGCACGCAGACTGTACAACATCGAAAGAACCATCGACGTTAATGTTAATGCACAGAAAACACCTGTCATGGTGATCGGCTCAGAAGCACAGAGATTAACTCTTAAAAATCTTATGATGCAGTATGACGGCAACGAACCCTTCATCTATGGTGATGATAAACTCAATGTGAACGCACTTAACGTGTTGAGGCTTGACGCTCCATATGTAGCTGATAAGCTTAACATACTTAAGCGGCAGATATGGAATGAAGCATTAACCTATCTGGGAATCGAGAACAGCAACACAGAAAAGAAAGAACGCCTTGTTACAGATGAGATTACAAGCAATCTTGGAGGCGTAGAAGCGCAAAGATTCTGTAGGTTAAACGCACGAAGGAAAGCGGCAGATCAGATTAATGCAATGTTCGGAACTAACATCACTGTAGATTTCCGTGAGGAAAACAAAGTGAAGTACTTTGATGAAGCCGAAGACGAGGAAAAGGAGGATACACAGTATGAGTAAATACACCACAGAAGTACGCTTCATCTGTGAAGAGGCGGCAGGTCTTACGTCGTCGGTGGGTTACTTGGGAGTGAACGATGTGATTAATACAGCGTTACCAAAAGTATTCAACTTTGAGTTTCCGATCTTTGACGAGGCGTACAGACCTATCCTTGAAAAGAAAATCCTCAAGCATTATTATACACGTGAGATCGGACTTGAAACAGTCGGCTTGTGGAAATTGTTTCTGGATACTAAACTTAATGAAATTATGCCGTTTTATAACCAACTTTACAAGTCTGAACTTTTAGAATTTAATCCCTTTTATGATATTGATTTAACACGTGACCACAATTTAAAAAAGGAAGAAACTACAAAGCAAGACGCAACAGAAAAAGGAACGACCGAAAAAACAGGGAATATTGACGACAACACACACACAGAAACAAACGATAACCAAAACACTGAAAGTACAGTCGATTTACAGAATACAACGGGTAGTACTTCAAAAGAACAATTAGGGGCAACTAAAACACATTATGACAAATACAGTGACACCCCTCAAGGGTCTTTGCAAAATGTACAAAATGACACTTATTTAACTAACGCCCGCATTATTAACGACACAGACAGTCAGACAGGCGAAACAACCATTTCCGGCAATGATACAAGCAAGGGAACGACCACGGCTAACAGCAACACAGACGGAACAAACGACACGGAACGCAATATTAGCACTAATGACAGCGAAGAAAAAAGCGTTTCGCAGAACTTAAATAAAAATCTTAATTCGATTGATGATTATATAGAACACGTTAAGGGTAAAAACGGCGGCGTTTCTTTCTCTGCTATGTTAAACGAGTTTAGAACAACTTTTCTTAACATTGATATGCAGATTATAGAAGAATTAAGTGATTTATTTATGAATTTATGGTGAGGAGGTATAAAAATGATTAGAAATAACTTTACAGAGGTTAAACCGCTTTGTTATTGGGTTCAGCACGTTTTACCGTTGGTCTATGATGATAGCCTTTCATACATGGAGCTTTTAGGAAAGGTTACAAAGAAACTTAATGATCTTATCGTTAACAATAACAAATTGCCTGACTTTATAGCGGAACTGATAAAAGATTACATTTCAAGTGGTGCAATCGAAAAAGTTCTTGCCGAAGTTTTAGCCGATTATATGCTTAACGTCAAGTTCCCGCCCGCCGGACTAACACCCGCAACGGGTGACGGTTCAGCAGACGACACCGAAGCAATACAAGGTTGTATTGACTACGCTTTTAATCATGGCGGCATGGCAGTATATTTCCCGAGTGGAAAATATCTTACACAGCCTTTAACGCTGAAAAATAAAGCTACGCTTTTTGGGCAAGACCGATACTCTACTATTCTTGTTATGAAAGGCGGCGCAACAACCGCTATGTTCACAGGCGAAGTTGACGAACTTACATTAACGGGTTTAGGCTTTGATGGTAATATGGATATACAGGTTAACAACGTTAACTTGTTCGATATTACCGTAGGTAGTGCAATTATTACTAATGCACTTTTAACAGACGGTTACACTCTTTTAAATGCAGTAGTAAACAAAGATTTACAGTTAGACAATATTATTTTTGACCATGCAGTAGAGCACGGGGTTGTATTAAGTGGTAGCGGTTTTGTTCAGGCTGACAACCTTATTTTTAACAGTGTTTCCGCATTGGTGGGAAGAGATTTTTTATCTATCGCAACTAACAATTCTATTTTTGAAAAAATCAAATTAGTAGGAGCGACCCCCACGGGAATTACTGTTAACGGTAATTCTAACGTTGTTAAATTTTGGCGGGGTGAATCAGTTAACGCCTACACCGATAACGGAACAAACAATAATATTACCGTTTACACTGAATCGAAAAAAGAAGTATTGACAGGTGATGTTAACTTAAATGCTGTTAACAAAAGAGAATTATTGTCAGGTGATAAAACCGTTGCAAGTGAAAATTCTACGGAAACAATCAGTGGTGACAAAACTGTTAATACTGACGACTACGCTTTAACAGCAACAGGGAATTACACGGCAAGCGTTGACAAGGATTTTACCGAAACCGTAACGGGAAATAAAAACCTTGACGTTATGGGAAATAAGACAGAAAACGTTGAGGGTAACAACAACGAAACAACAACGGGGACTAAAGAGGAAACGGCGGAAACAATTTTCCTTAACCCTACTAACCCGTTAAAGTATGGCGAAGTTGTAACAGCACAGCCGTTTAACTATCTGGCTATGCAAGATAAGAACGGAAACGCCTATAAATTGCTTGCAACAGCGGGAGAAAATTTTGATGTTTTACCGTTCCTTGACGTTACAAAATACGGTGTATTACCTAACGGCGAAGATATGACCGACAAATTAAACGCTTTAATAGAACAGTATGCAGACAATTATACTATTTATTTAAAGCGGGGTACTTATACTTTTAATGGTACTATTAACATCACTAAAGGAGGTACACACTTTAAATGTGACGGTAGAATTTCAAGTACAGCCGATATCGCTATTTTGTTAAGTGCGGCTGATTGTGTAATAGACATATTCCAGTTATACGGAAACGGTTCCGGCGTTGGTTTTCAGAATGGAAAGCCGGATATGACAGTATCATACGGTAACAGCCGCTTAAAATTCGATTTTATCTATAACTTTAATACTGCTATCAAATTCTATGCTAACGGTAATAACGGCATACAGAACAATATAACAACGCTTGACAGAATAGACGTTTGCGATATTGGTATTTTGTTTGAATGTGGCGACGTTAGTACACCATGGATAAACCAGAACACGTTTCACGGCGGTTGGATACTGGCGGGTTCCACCAAACCTAACGCCGTAGGTATTAAATTTATTAAGGGCGCTAACATGATTGACCGTTTCAACGGAAATGTTTTTAATGACTTTTCGTGTGAAAATACCCGCTATCCTATTGATATTGTTTACGCATGGCACAACGTATTTAACAATTTCCGCCTGTTAGAAAATGTTGGAACCGACCTTATAAAGTGCGGTAGTGATACTAGTGTCAACCGATTTATAGGAGCTTCTAACTATGTTAACTATAAAAACATTACAGATAACGGAGAATATAACCATTATTGGTTACTTTTCCATGATGATTCAGCAATCAATATTTGTAATGAAGCGGTGTTTAACGGTGGATATTTTATCCCTATGGGTGAATACTTTAAAACTAAATTATTTACCTTTGACCGTGGCACGGCAGTTCCTTTTGATAGTTGGGTGGAGTACATTATTTTTGATGGTGCTACCTACAATGTAGGGGCGGTATTGCCGATAAAATATTCATACGGAGTGACGGCTAATAGTTTTATTCTTGAAATAGGTACACTTGCAGGCACCGCAAGTATTACTTTGTGGGGTGGTCAGATAATCGCAACAAGTGAGAACACAAGCGGAATAAGCGGAGTTCAGCTTAAGGCAAATATGAAGTATTTGTTTATTCCGGTCGGTGATATTTCATGGAAAGTTGTTCCGTTAACCATTTCAGCTATTACGAATAATGCAACGGGTTATATTAACGATAACCATGTTGACGGAACGGCGGCAGTTAGCGGAGAAAGTGCAACGCTTAATTCTGATTGCATGGTTAGAGACGGTTCTTGCACTATTGCTGTGCATAGTTCAGTGAAATATTAAGGAGGTTAACAATGGGCGACTTTTTAAGAAAGGCATACGACGAACAGGAAAGCGGGCGGTTTATGCCGCCGCCCGTTAAATGTATTTCTAACGAACAGTATTATAAAGAACTGTTTGAAATGCAGTTAGAAATTAACAAAGGGTTGGTTAACACTATTAACACTTTAGTTGATTATTTAGGAGGTTGACGCATGGAAGATATGTATAATAACTATCGTATGGTTGAGGAAGTAAAGGAACGGGCGGTTAACCGTGGTTCAGGTGTAACAGAGTTTGAAAGCTATGACAGAGTAG
>ERZ838577.3125-NODE-3125-length-16430-cov-4.721038_pt1 | contig 16430 bp, 12 predicted proteins | sample MGYA00519682_ERZ838577 | MGnify/ENA primary metagenome ERZ838577 (study PRJEB31850, sample SAMEA3708838) | human gut metagenome | biome: human gut; feature: human-associated habitat; material: faeces | place: China | collected 2014 ...
TTGTGTGGGATTGGGGATGTCTCGAAAGTCAATTTATATGTAATTACCACCTCTAGCCTCTCCTTACACAGGCGGGGAAACCGCTTGGTAATCAACTCTCCCCCTACACAGGGGGAGCCGGAGAGGGTAGAGGTTTCGTGGAAAAAGACTTTTGGGAAAGCCTTATCTCCCGTCCCCATTTTTGTGTGTGAAGGAAATAGTTGATCGTAACTTTTTAAATAATCCATAAAATAGAATTGTATGAAAATCAGTAGTTTGTTGTTCGTTCTTTTTATTAGTCTGTTTTTTTATATGCCATTATTAGCTCAAACGGAAGAGCTGAAATTTTATTCGAAAATGGACCAGATGTATGCGGATTTGCTTCGGGCTGATAAACGCAAGTTGCCTGCCACGGAGTATGCTTTGTGTTTTGATAAGGTGGATCAAGCTGTATTGGCTATGATCGACTCGTTGCCGACGAAAGATTTGAAAGAGAAAGCGATGTTAGTTTCTTACAAAAATGTATTGAATACATTAGGACGTTATGTTGATGAAACCGATCAAGCGAAGAAAAAGTTGGACAAACGGGTGAAAGGGTTGAATATGAAGTCTCCTTACGTGGATCAACTTCCTTATATACAAGAGTCTAATTTATACGGAAGGTACATGGCACATTTGAAGATGGGACAATCTATATTTGAGCGTGCTTCTTATGTGTTGAAACATTCCAAAAGTGATGCATTCCATCGGGAAAGCGTGATGCCGATTTTGCGGTCCGGTATGGCATATTATGGTTATTCGGATTCGGTGAAGATGTTGCTGAAGGAAGTAAAATGTTATGCGAGAGATTCTCAGCTCCTTGCTTTTGCCGATATGGTGAAGGCGAAAGGAGAGGCCTTGAGTAAAGGGCAACCGGCTCCCGACTTCAACATGATGGACGAGAACGGGAGAACTTACCGGTTATCTGACTTCCGGGGAAAATATGTTTTGATGGATATCTGGTCTACAACTTGTGGGCCATGTGTAAAAGCCATGCCTGTTTTGATTGAGACAGCAAACCGGTATAAAAAGTACGAGAATGTCGTCATTATGACCATGGCTTTGAATCCGGGACAGGAAGGATGGGTCAAGTTTATGAAGAATAAAGAGTTCTTTGGAAAAATGACAAATATGCGGTGTACGGATAATGCGTCGAAATTCATGGATGACTATGCCGTATGGGTCCTTTTACGTTACGTGTTGATTGATCCCGAGGGGAACATCGTGGATGCATGGCATATATCCCCGTAAAAAAAGAGGAGTTCACGGAAATATTTAACAAAGAGGTTGGAATTAAATCATAGAAATAATGAAGTATTATATTGTATTGTGCGGGTTGCTCTTGTCTATTTTATGGGGAAGTACTCCCATTACGGGCCAAAATCTCTCCGAACGGGACGAAGTTATATTGAAAAGACTTTTTTATCATTATAATGCGTTGTTGAATCCTGAATGTATAAAATTACCTCCCGGAGAATTTATGGAACGTTTTTCGGATCTGGAAAAACAAGTTCAGGTTTCAATGGATTCCTTGACAGCTCCGATTTCTAGGGGAAAAGCTTTTTTGTATAACAAACAGGGGGTTTTGACTAGCCTCGGACGCTACGTCACGCAGAAAGATGTTGAAGGTGCCGCAATCTTGAAAGAGGAATTGGAAAAGCGAATTTCCGATCTTAATATAGATTCTCCGGATTTGGATCTGTTATCTGATTTTGAAATTAGGAGTTTGTTGGAGGCGTATTATAATTGGAAAGCACCGAGGACTTCTATGGCCGAACGATCCACGAGTGTATTGTATAATATAAAAAGCGAAAAGGTGAGAAGAGCTTATGCATTATACAATTATAAAATGATGATACAACTTAGCGGGAGTTCTTTTCTCTCGGAAGCGTTGGCATGGGATTTTGAATTATGTTCTGTTGATTCGGTAACACTCCAAGAAGTACGAACTCTGAGTAAGAAATATAAGACGATCACGAAAGGACAGGTGGCATACGATTTTGAAATGGAGGACGAAAAAGGAAATTTGCACCGGTTATCCGACTTCCGGGGAAAATATGTATTTATGGATGTCTGGAACACGCTATGTCATGTTTGCGTGGAAGATTTACCTTTATTCATCCGGACAGGAGTCCGTTACCGGGACAAGGATGTGGTTTTTCTGACCCTCTCGTTGGATTTAGGGCCTATCGGCTGGAAAAAACTTTTGGACCAAAAGAATATTTCTCGTTCAATCCCGCATTATCGTTCGACACAAAGAACGGAATTTATCAATAACTATTGTATTTACGGGATGCCCCGTTATATACTGGTTGATCCTGAAGGGAAAATTGTAGATGCTTGGAATCGTTCCCCCAAGACTCCTTATTTTGAGTCTGATTTTGAACGTAAAATAGGAATAAGAAATGAATAACGATTGTAGAAACGGACTAATTTATCCAGATAGCTTTTTAATAGGGTAATCTTATTGTTATTAGGAGCTTATACCTCATGCCTGTTACAACTTGTTGACGGGTATGAGGTATTTTTATTTTGGTAAAACTTTGGGAATAGGGGAGTATTACTAATAAATTCAAAAGATATGGTTATATTTTAATATTTTTTTAGGAGAATGGCTGTTTATAAATTATTACATTTGAACTTTAATTATTTGTGTTTTATATATTATTTATTGCGAGATGAAACAAATTTACCGATTATCAATTTTGTTGTGTTTGATGATTTCGGTGATACCGTTGTGCGCTCAGAAAAAGAAAGCGCATGGTAATGCCCGAAATGAGTATGTAGTGTTGGCATCCAAGGATTTACAGCAGGATGCTGCATGGATGCAAGTGGTGGATGCTTTGAAGAAAAAGCATGGAGCCGAAGTATTTTTCTACGAGAAAGCGCCTCGTGAACTTTTGGGGGATCTTCAACGGGTGAAGCCTCGTTACGTGGCGATAGTGGAGAAACCCGAACATTTGAACCGGGATTACGTGATCGACTTGAATAAAATGAGTCGTGAGGTCGACGAGGATATTTTCGCGGATTTCCTTTGGGGAATTATTACCGGGTATGATGCGGGGGCGGCAATGAAAATGGTGAACAATAGCACGGAACCTTTGGTCGTAAAGAATGCTTTGGCTACAATCACGGAGTTGAAAAGTGCCAAGTGGTTTGACCGTTACGCTTGGGTGGATGACCAGACATTGGGATTGTGGGGGGAGAAGACAGGTAAAGGCGAAGCTGTGAAAACCGATAAGGTATCGGTTGATGGGCGGTTGAAGAAATTGTCGGACCTGTATGCTTGGTGTGATCCGGATTTGGTGGTAACTGCATGGCATGCTACAGAGAAAGATTTACAAGTACGTTATTCTACGGGTGACATCCGGGCGAAAGACGGGAAATTGTATTTTAATGATCATAAAACAAAAGTGACTTGGGATGTACCGGAGAGCGGGAAACGTAAAGTGTATTTTGCCGTGGGTAACTGCTTGATCGGTAACGTGAACAACACGAAGGAAAGTATGGCTATCGCATGGATGAATGGCGGTAATGCTACTGTGATGATCGGTTACGTGGTGACTACTTGGCACGGACGTAACGGTTGGGGTGGTTTGAAGTATTGGGTGACCAATCCGGGACGTTATTCTTTGGCCGAGGCTATTTACATGAATCAACAGGATTTCCTGTTCCAGCAATATCAATGGTATCCTTCTTTGATCAAAGAGAATTATCCCACGTTTGAAGGAAATGAATTCCAGCTTGCCGGGAAAAAGATAGCTGAAGCGATAAAAGGACAACCGACTAATGATCAGATCGGTTTTTGGCATGACCGGGACGTGTTAGCTTATTACGGAGATCCGTTGTGGAACGTACGTTTGCAAGAGGTGCCGGGAGAGAATGATTTTACGGTGACTTCAAAGGTTAAAGGGAAAAAATGTGTTATCACGATCAAGACCAACGAGAATTTTAGTCTGGAGCGTATGAAAGGTGATAAGTTCAAACAGGAACACGTGTTGGATTTACCGTTCAGTTATTTCTTCCCCAAAAGATTGAATAATCCTCGCCTGGCTGCCGGACAAAACTGGAAAGTCGCTGTGGATGAGAACTTCCTGATCGTTTACGATCCGGAGTTTAAGCCGAATTCAACTTACGAGGTGGTTTTGGATATTGACAAATAAGTTCAATTTATAAATAATAAAGAGGCGTTACAATGATTTGTGACGCCTTTTTTATACTTTTTTCTTACGTGTGGGGAGTCCTTTTTCCGCCACGTACACCCCGCAAATAATCAAAAGTGCGCCCCCGATAGCGATAAACGTGATGTGTTCCTTCAGTACGATTGCTGATGCGATAAGCGTGATGAGAGGCGTGAGATAGATGTCATTTCAAAATGCAAGCGGGTTTGTGTTTCTTGATAATGAACTTTTTGATGTAGATCAAGTCAACGTGAAATATGGTGTGTTATTTTTGTGCCCGGCAAAAAAGGAGGCTGGATGAAACCGAAAAAAACATTACGCAGACAACTATTTCAACTTACGGGACCTATATTCGTGGAGACCTTGCTAATCATGTTACTGGGGGCCATGGATACTTTTATGCTTAGTAGTTATTCAGATGATACTGTGGCGGCCGTGGGGGTTGTCAACCAGTTGTTGAATCTGGTATTTCTAGTGTTCGGGGTTTCCACGGTGGGAACTTCCGTGCTGTGTTCCCAGTATTTGGGGGCGTCACAACATGCTAACGTGCGACAGGTGATCGGGGTCTCTCTGTTATTCAATACTTTGATTGGAGTAATGACCAGCGCATTGCTGTATTTCCGGGCGGAGTCGTTACTGAAGATGATGGATTTGTCACCGGAGTTGGTGAACGAGGGATTAGCCTACATGCAGATCGTGGGAGGTTTTGCTTTCTTGCAAGCCATAGCGTTGACAATGTCTGCCGTGTTGCGAAGTCATAACAAGGCGTATTACCCGATGCGGGTGACATTGTTGATGAACATACTGAATATTATCGGGAACTACGCCTTAATATTCGGTAAGTTCGGGTTGCCGCAAATGGGGGTCGTGGGGGCCGCAATTTCAACGTCTTCCTGCCGGGGGGTGGCGTTGGTATTGCTTCTGTATATTACTTTTGGGAAGGTGGTACCTCATTTTTCGTTTTCTTCCGTAAGGCCATTCCCGTGGGATAAGTTAAAGAATTTACTGCATATCGGTCTTCCGGCAGCGGGAGAGCAGGTTTCTTACAGTTTGTCGCAGGTCGTAATCACGTATTTTACGGTGATGCTGGGAACGGCAGCCTTGACCGCACGTACTTACGCGATGAATATTATTTTGTTTTCCTACGTGTTTTCTGTGGCGTTAGGGCAGGGAGCAGCTATTCTTGTCGGGCATCTCGTGGGAGGTGATCGGGCGGATGCGGCTTTCGTGTTGCAGAAGTATTGTTTACGGCTTTCTATCATGGTGTCGATTAGCGTGGCGGTGATCACGGCAGCTTGCAGTAAGTTGATCTTTGGAATGTTGACGGCTAATCCGGAAATTATTTATATGGGGGTGATGATCCTCTGCATAGATGTCGTGTTGGAAGTGGGGCGTGCGGTGAACATCTTGTCGGTAAACGTGTTGAATGCCGTGGGAGATGTGACGTATCCTTTCGTGACAGGGGTGATCGTGATGTGGGGAGTGGCAACGGCGTTAAGTTACGTGTTTGGAATCTCCTTTGGGTGGGGACTTGCCGGGATGTGGGTGGCTTTCACGCTGGATGAGAATATCCGGGCGATTATCTTCGTGCGTCGCTGGAACAGTCGGAAATGGGAAGGAAAGACCTTTACCCGGGTTGAAAAGTTACTAAAGCAGACCAGCTCTCACACGACTTAGCGTTTCGGGAGTCATGCCGAGGCGGGAGGCGATGTGGATGAGTGGGGCTCGTTTCACAACTTCGGGATGTTCCGTTGCAAGGCGGTGATAGCGTTCTCTGGCTGTTTCGAAGCGGCAGGCATCGGCTTTCTGTTGTGATTCGATCAAAGAGTTCTCAAGCATTTTACAATACATGTGTTCCACTTCACGGTTTACCCGGATAAGAGATTGAAATTTGTCGTGCGGGAGGGAGTATATGATCGTGGGTTCAAGAGCCTCGATAATCAAGTAGCTGGGAATTTGACGGAAATAACTTTCCAGGGATACGAACATACCTTTTTCGTAGGAGAAATGTTCTGTGAGGTCCCGTCCGCCTTTGTTGTAGAACAAACGAATCATACCTTGTGCGACGATGCTGTAATACTTGCATATTTCTCCTTCCCGAAGAAAGATTTCCCCTTTTTCCAGTTCAAAACGCACGAGGATATCAGCTAGTTGCCGGTGTGTTTCCGGGCTTAGCGGGACGGTTTGAACCTCGAATTCCCGGATTATTTGTTCTTTAGAGTCCATAACGCGAAAATAGTGAACTTTTTTAGTCGAAAGTTTGTAAAGTCTATAAAGTTTATAAGATATTCGCGCCCGCAGGCACTTTGTTCTCGATAGCCAAGGCTATCAATGAATGTAGTCTAGAAAATATCGCTGATTTTATGGATTTTGCATGTCGATAGCACTGCATTATATATTTTATGAACCAATATCGCGGGAAAACATTGTAAAAAAGTATATATTTGAGGTGATTTATAATAACACTAAAATTAAATACATGGGGCTTTTTGATAAACTTAGAGGTGAGTTTATAGACATTATTGAATTTCTGGATAATACTCAGGACACAATCGTGTATCGCTTCGAGAGATATGGTAACGAGATAAAAAATAATGCAAAACTCATTGTCCGGGAAGGACAGATGGCAGTCTTTATTAATGAAGGACAGGTGGCGGATATTTTTTCTCCGGGTACCTACACGCTCAACACGGAGAATCTCCCGATATTGAGTACGCTGAAAGGATGGAAATACGGTTTCAACAGTCCGTTCAAGGCTGAAGTGTATTTTGTGAACACGAAAAACTTTATTGATCAGAAATGGGGGACAAAGAATGCAATCATTCTGAGCGATAAGCGATTTGGTATGGTTGAAATCCGGGCTTTTGGGATGTACTCGTTCAAGATTACGGACGCTCCTGTCTTTATCCGGGAAATCGTGGGAACGAACCAATCGTTTACAACCCAGAATATTGCCGAACAGTTGAAGAGCATTATAGTTACTCGTTTTTCCGATGCCACGGGAGAGTCTAATTTACCGATCGAGAGTTATGCGTCCAACCTGAACGAGTTGTCGGATACGATATTTGGTTATATGCAGGGTGATTTTGCCGCTTACGGGATGGAAGTTACCAAATTTTTGATAGAGAATATTTCCATGCCGGACGAGGTGAAAAAAGAGATATTCGAGCTTAGTCGTCTGGAGAAAATTGATTTGGATAAATTGACCAAATTAAAGGCTGCCAAGGCTATGGAAGCTGCTGCCGAAAATCCTTCCGGGACGGCAGGAATGGGGGTGGGGCTTGGAGCGGGTATCGCCATGGCCCAACAGATGACCCAGAATATGATGAACTCGTCGGGAAAGCAAAACGAACAGGATACACCCCCGCCATTACCGGGAGAAGTCCTGTATTACGTGGCTATTGACGGGCAACAGTCCGGGCCGTATAATCTGGTGCAACTGGGGGATTTGGTTGAAAAACAGATGTTAAATCGGGAGTCTCTAGTATGGAAAAAGGGATTGTCTGAATGGGTTCCGGCAGGTAATCAAGTGGATTTGCAAAGTTTGTGGACGCTGATGCCTCCCCCGCTTCCCCAATAGTGATAAAATATGACGGAGGAATCGGAAAATAGCAGGAAAGCCAGTGAAACATATCAGTGCGAATGTTGCGGGGCTGCCTTGAAGTATGAACCGGGAACGGCGTTTTTGCATTGCGAGTATTGCGGGTCGGATACCCCGATAGAGACGAATGTGGTGGAGAATGTCAACGAATTGGACTACATGCAGTACATTCACTATTTCGAGGAAATTAACACGCAGAACACGCATGTGATCAAATGCCGGAAATGTGGTGCGGAATCTACATTCGATGAAAATATGAAATCCATGGAGTGTCCTTATTGCGGCACACCTTTAATAGAAGCTGATGCTCACTACGAACGGTTGATTAAACCGTCTTACTTGCTGCCGTTTCAGGTTTCCGGTAAGGAGATTGACGCTTGTCTGTACCGTTGGTTGCGGAAGTTATGGTTCGCTCCTGATAACCTGAAAGAAAGAGCTCGTTGTTCGGAGAATCTACAAGGGGTGTATATTCCTTGTTGGACGTATGATGCACAAACGGAAACGGGGTACACGGGGCAACGTGGGGTTACCTATACCGTTACGGTGGGTACGGGGAAGAATCGACGCACGGAGACCCGTACCAGATGGACATTTCGTAGCGGTCATATATCCCTCTTCTTTGATGACGTGATGGTTCCCGCCTCCAAGTTAATCGCCTCGCAAGTCGTGGCGGAAATTGAAAATTGGGACACGGAGAACCTCGTGGAAATGGATGATAGGTTTTTGAGTGGCTTCGTGACTGAAAAGTATATTATTAATCTGACACAAGGTTTTGACATCGCTCAAGGCAAGATGGCAGCGGAAATTGATTCTGCTATTCGGCGGGATATCGGGGGCGACAGGCAACGGATATTATCAAGGGATACCCGGTTTGATAATATCAAGTTCAAATTGATTTTGTTGCCTGTATACATGTCCTCTTATTCGTATGGAAAAAAGATGTACCATTTTTTCGTGAACGGGAGAACCGGGGAAGTTACTGGAAATCGTCCTTACAGTACCCTGAAAATCGTGTTCACTGTCATTTGGGGGCTTTTGGTACTTGGGGGAATAATTTATTGGATGAATACTCAATAATAATAAATGAAATGAAACGTGTTCTGTTTTTATTACTGGTCATACCGCTGTTGTACGCGTGCGAGGAAAAGCATTTTATAACTGATTCTACTTATCGGAAGATGGTAGAAGAGGATTTTCAGAAGAAGCAAGAAATTTTGGGAAATATTCCTGGAAATTTGTATGCAGTATTTGATTCTTCCATGACCGTGAAGGAACGAGAAGCTTTGATGTTTCTTTATGCCTATTCGCCTTTGATTGATATCTCTTTTTCGGGAGGGGAGTTTCTGTTAGAAAATGTACGTCTGGCTTTCCGCGCCCGGGAAGAAATGCCTTGGGGAAAGGCTGTTCCCGAGGAAATATTCCGGCATTTCGTGCTTCCGGTGAGAGGGGGAAAAGAGAATCTGGACTCGGCTCGGGTGGTTTTTTACGAGGAGTTGAAGGAACGGGTGGCAGCTTGCGGGTCAATGGAGAAAGCAGCGCTAGAAGTCAATCATTGGTGTCATGAGAACGTGATATACAAACCGACCAACGCCCGGACTTCTTCACCTTTGGCCACGAGGCAACGAGCTTACGGACGATGTGGGGAAGAGTCGGTTTTCACGCTGGCCGCGTTGCGAGCCGTGGGTATTCCCGCTCGCCAGATATACACGTCCCGTTGGGCGCATTGTGATGATAATCACGCTTGGATCGAGGTTTGGGTTGATGGTGAATGGAAATATCTTGGGGCTTGTGAACCGGAACCTCGATTGAATATCGCGTGGTTCACTTTGCCCGTGCAAAGAGCGATGTATGTGGAAGCGGAGGTGTTCGGGAAATATACCGGGGGGAAGAAACTCCTTTACGAGAATGGTAGTTTTAAAGTCTGGGGAGAGGATGGAAGCGAGGGAGAGGAGATTGTTTCCGTGGGAGACAACGGGACGATTGTGAACGTGACTTCACATTACACGGACGTGGGGCAGAAAAGAGTGATGCAAACGGGGATATTTCGTCTGGAGGTGAACGCTAAAGAGGTGAGAAACAAGAAAACAGTAGTGCGAGTACTGGACGGGGAAAGACAGCCTGTTGAGAATGCGAAAGTAGAGTACAAGATATTTAACTACGGGGAATTTTATCCCGTGGTAACTCTTTATTCCGACAGTCAAGGGGAAACCGTTTTAACGCTGGCACGAGGTGATTTGCTGGTTTGGGCCACGAAAGGCGAACAACTCGGGTTTGCCCGGTTTCCCGTGGACCAGCAGGATACCCTTGTGATTACATTGGATAAGAGGACGGGTGACGCTTTTTCTGGTCAATTTGTCTTGGTTCCGCCCGAACAAAGAGATATCAAGGCCTTGACAACCGACGAGGAAAGGGCCGTGAATGATCACCGGTTTGTTTACGAGGATTCTTTGCGGAATGCTTATATCGCCACATTCATGACGGCAAGGCGGGCACATGAAATCGCCGCAGAATTGAAGGTCGATACGGCTCGTTTTACCCGGTACGTGGAAATGGCCCGTGGAAATTATCTGGAGATCGAGAAATTGTTTCGACAGGCTCCGGATAAGGAGTTGGCCATGCAGTTGTTGGATGTCGTGACGGAAAAAGATTTGCAGGACACCCCGGCTGAAGTTTGGTTACAGCATTTGGTGCAAGTGAATTCCGGTATAGATAGCGGGATGTTTCAGAAATATGTATTGAACCCGAGAATACAGAATGAATTGATCACGGCTTATCGGGAATCGATTCGCGTGGCATTTGGGAAAAAAATACTGGAAGTTGCAGACAGAAGTATTGAGATGAGCGCTGTGGTAAGGGAAATCATGCGACTGGTAGGAGAGTTTCGGGTGACCGATTACCCGGCGAAAGTTCCAACTCCTCCCGTTGGAGTGTTGCGGGCGGGAGTAACCGATGCGTTATCCCGGGATATATTCTTCGTGGCTGTTTGCCGGACCTTTCTAATACCGGCTCGTTTAAGTACTATCTCGGGTAAACCGGAATATTATATTGATGGGAATTGGCACACGGCTGATTTCACGGCTGAAAAATCTCTTCCCAGGGGTAAACTGATGTTACATTACGCGGGAGAACCCGTGAAAGATCCGAAATATTTCTTGAATTTCACGATCGGAAAGATCGAGAACGGACGGGTGCGCACGATCGATCTGGGAAGTAATGCCGACGTGGATATGGGTGTTGGGGCTTCATACAAAACAATATTTACAAATCCGGTAGAGTTGGAAGAGGGTAGCTATGTCCTTTCCACGGGCAACCGTCGTGGTGACGGGGCGGTGATGGCAACCTTGACTTCTTTCAAGGTTGAGGCGGGTAGGCAGACGGATTTGGATATGTATATCCAAGCTTGCGAGGAGGAAACGAAAGTTTTGGGGAAGGTTTCTTTGCCATTGTCTTACATGTCGGAAGTAACCGGGAAATTGGAGAATGTGAGTATCCCGGAGAAAGGATATACGGCTATCGCTTTGATAGAAGCCGATAAAGAGCCCACGAATCATTTGTTACGTGATATGAGTGGCATGAAAGGGGATTTTGAACAGTTGGGAATACCGTTATATTTCGTGTTCCGTAATCCGGAGAATCAGGGAAAATTCAAACGGGATGATTTCCGTCCTTTCCCCTCGACAATCGCGTGGGGATGCGATCGGGACGGTAGCCTTCTTCGTTGCTTAAGCGATTGTTTGCAATTGCAAAACGCAGAGAACTTGCCTCTGATTGTTTTGTTGAATGCGGAAGGTGAAGTGGTTTTCGTTTCACAAGGTTACCGGGTTGGCTTGGGAACTCAGATTATGAACGTGATGAATCGAAAATGATGGATATAATCGTGAGGGAATTTGACGAGCGGGATGCGGAAGCCGTGTCCCGTCTGATCCGGAATAATTTGATGTTTGTGAATAGCCGGGATTACGAGACTTCGGTGATTGATTATATGTGTGGTTTGTTTACTCCTGCATACCTTCGGGACATGATGGCTACCCGGGCTATGTTTGTAGCCGAGGAGAACGGGAAAGTCGTGGGAACAGTCGGGTTGGAAGGGGATGAGGTGTGTGCCCTGTACGTGGATCCGGAGGTGCATGGAAGGCGGGTCGGGGAACGATTACTGCGGCAGATCGAGGATTTTGCTTTGAGTCGCCATGTTCACCTCGTGCATCTGTCCGCTAGCCTTACAGCGGTGGGTTTTTACGAAAAAATGGGGTATAGTTCGAAAGAAAAAGAGGAATCCGAGTTGTTTGGCCCGGCTTATATAATGACTAAATTATTATAAAATTACGAATAAACGTTTTATTATGGAAAAGTTACTGATGTGTTTCGTCTGTTTTTTGTTGTTACAGGTGAAAATCATGGCTCAAGATGTTCAGGTGCAACCTACTCCCCGGCAAATGACCGTGAAGGAAGAAGGTGTGATAACTCCCGTTTCTTTTCGCTTGGAAGGAGAATTGGAAGCTAATCCACAAGCAATTAGGTTGTTGAAAGCCTTCTTGGGAGATTGTCTCTCGTCGAAAGGATTACCCTTGTACGTGGGGGAAAAGGGCGATCGTGCCGTGCAAGCCCGAAAATGTCAGATTCCCAATCAGCTGGAGGGGTATTATCTGGAGATAACGAAGAAAGGAATCACGCTTGCGGGGAATGATGAGCGGGGAACGTATTATGCCGTGCGTACTTTTATGCAGTTGTTTCGGGATAATCAATTGCCTCAGGTTGAGATCCGGGATTATCCTGACGTGCGTTTCCGTGGGGTTGTCGAGGGATTCTACGGAACGCCCTGGAGCCACGAGGCCCGGTTGCGACAGTTGCAGTTTTACGGGGAAAATAAATTGAATACCTATATATATGGTCCCAAGGATGATCCTTATCATAGTTCTCCCAACTGGCGGAAGCCTTATCCCGAAAAGGATGCGGTCCGTCTGGCGGAACTGGTGAAAGTGGCGAATGAGAATGAGGTTGATTTCGTGTGGGCTATTCATCCGGGGAAAGATATACAATGGAACACGACCGACCGGGATTTGCTAATGGACAAGTTCGAGCACATGTACGATTTGGGGGTGCGTTCTTTTGCCGTTTTCTTTGATGATATTTCCGGGGAGGGAGCGAAAGCCGAGCGACAGGTGGAGTTGTTGAATTATATCGACGATCATTTTGTGCAGGTGAAACCGGACGTGACTCCCTTGATTGTGTGCCCGACCGAGTACAACAAATCGTGGGTAAACCTTGAAGGCGGTTACCTGACGACCTTGGGTACGAAGTTGAATCCTTCCGTGGAAATCATGTGGACGGGTGATCGGGTGATTGCCACGATGACCCTCGAAGATGTCGAGTGGGTACGGGAAGTGATCCGAAGACCGGCTTATATCTGGTGGAACTTCCCCGTTTCCGATTACGTGCGGGATCACCTTTTACTGGGAGAGGTGTACGGTAACGAGACTACGATAGCGAAAAGCGTGTCCGGATTCGTGGCGAATCCCATGGAATGGGCCGAGGCTTCCAAGGTGGCAATATATTGCGTGGCTGATTATACGTGGAATATGCAACAATATGATAGTGCTCGGTCATGGGAGCGGGCGCTCCGTGCGATCATGCCGGAAAACGTGGATGCTTTTACCGTTTTTGCCCGGCACAATTCCGACTTGGGGGAAAATGTTCATCGCTTCCGTCGGGAAGAGTCCGTGCTGATCCAGCCCGTGGCAGAACGTTTTATGAAGAGTTATCGGGAGGGACGTTATGATGAGCGGGATTTCCAAGTTTTGCGGGATGAATTCGAGCGGGTAGCCGAAACGGCTGATCTCCTGTTGATAGACGATGAGAATGAGGCTCTGATAAAAGAGATTACCCCATGGCTCTACCAGTTCAAGATTTTAGGGGATGCCGGGCAAGAAGCTTTGACTATGCTAAAAGCCGAGGAGGTTGGCGACAATGCGTTGTTCTTGCGGAAATATAATCACGTTAAGGCTTTACGGAAAAGGAGCTACGAGTTGGAGCGCCAATTTAACCCAAATCCTTATCAACCGGGAGTGAAGACCGGGACGAAAGTATTGCAACCTCTTGTGTTGGATATTTTCACGGAGGCCACGGAACGTTTTAACCGGAAAAACGGCACTGATTTACTTGTGCTGGCTGACTATTCCCCGTGCAAGCAGACCACGAATATTCCGCAACTGGATCACCTTCCTTTACAGGTATATCCCAACCGGATACATTTTACCCCGTTGCTGGAAGTCGTGAAATGGCCGGCGGGAGCATCTTTCCAGTTGGAATTTGACGAGGCTTACCTAATTCCCGGTACACGTATCGATCTTGGGATAAAAGACGATATCACCTGGGGACTTATGGAAGTATCCGCTGATGGTGAGACGTGGCATACAGTGCCTTTAACCCGGGACACTCGTGACCGTTGGAATGGTAAATGGGAAACCTCTCCCGTGAAATATCTCCGATTCACGAACACGGGCCAGACCGAGCAGCAGGTTTACTTGCGGGAGTTTTATGTGGTGTTTAATAAATGAGTCTGTAAAGTCCATAAAGTCTATAAAGTCAGTGGGCCCCCCGGCGCTCTGTCAACGGCAGCTAGTGCTGCCGACAAATACGTCCGAAGGACATCCGTGACCTTATAGACTTTATGGACTCATTATCATATTTTCTTTCCTGTCCATTTCCCGCTTTTCATGTACCAGAAGCCGAAGAGGAGGAGAATTCCCCAGTAGGCGTGTTCCGTGGTCCAGCAGATGGCTATATCCACTTTCAAGTAGAATACGATGTAAATGATGTAGAGCACGTAGAAAATCAGTGTGACAAACTCCATGTATAGGGCCATGCGGGTGTTACCCGTTCCCGACACGGCATTAAATAGTATACTGCCGGGAGTGGAGAGAAGCGTGGCGCTCATCATCACGAAGAGGGAGGAGATCGTGGCCTGAATCAGTTGCGGGTCGTCCGTGTATATTCTCAGGAACGTGGAGGGTGCCAGTAGGATAATGATGCCTAGGGAAAGCACGAACAGATAGCACATTTTGATTGTTTTGAGACAGGTGTTCCATACCTGTGAGGCGGCGTTGGCTCCGATCAGGTTACTCACGAGTGAGCTGGTCGTGGCGGCGAAGGCGGAAACCGGCATGAAGAAGAACATGGCGGCGCTACGCACGATATTCGATACGGCTAGCGGGCGTTCTCCCAGATGTTCCACGGCGATAAAGAAAAGGAACCAGGTGGCCATGGCCAGAAAAGATTGAATCATGGTCCACACGGAAATGTTGAGTATACCCGATAATAGTTTCGGGTTAAAACTGGACAAGTTGAAAAGCGCGTATTTTCGCCAATCTACTTTGTACCACGTGTACGTGATATAGAAGAGCATGGATACCAGTTCGGCCACGGATGATCCGATAGCGGCACCGCTGATGCCTAGTGCCGGGAATCCGAATTTACCGAAAATTAAAAGGTAGTTGAGTACGACGTTTGTTCCAACCATGACGAGCGAGTTGATCGTGAGTATGCGGGTCGTGGTGATTCCCACGAAGAAAGCCCGGAACATGACAGCGACGAACGAGAAAAAGAACCCGAATACCCGCCATTTCATGTAACTGTTCGTTGCCACGTAGACCTCTTCCGAATCGATCACCGAATGAAGTACCGATGGAGAATAAATGCGAGAAACGAAGAACATCATGGCGGCAAGTCCCAGTAGGAATAATACGCCTTGGATAAAGATGGGGCCGATTTCTTTGTAATTACCTTCCCCGTTGCGCCGTCCGATAAGGATTTGCGCCCCGATACTGAACCCGAACGCCAGCATGTAAATAGCCATGTAATACACGCCTGCTAAGGCCGAAGCTCCCAGTTCAATTTCTCCGACTCTTCCCAGAAAGGCGGTGTCGGTCATGTTTATTAGGTGTTCCATTAATAAACTGACTAAAATGGGGAACGTGACAGTCCATATTTGCTTGTGCGTGAATCTCATAGTTAAAATGTATCTCGTTTTTTATCCGGGCTGCAAAGATACGTAATTTTATCTATTGATGTTAGGAATAAAAGGTGATAAGTGAAGTAAAAAGGGATGTTATGCCGTATTCACGGTTTTATCGTCAGTAGGTAAGGATAAAGGAAGTTGGCGATCGTGGAACGAGGATAGTAAACTCCGAGAATCACGAATAATTCGTAATCCGGGGTTAAAATGCTTGCGTCCCGGGCGTTCATAAACGTGGTGACTTTCTCGATGTAATCTTTCATGGCGGAGCAAGACGGCAAGGGCATGAAACGATAGGTGACATTCTTACAAAGGGTGGTGAGGTGTTTGAAAAATAACCTGCAGAATAGGTTGCTGATCTCCTTGAAGCGAATTTCTAGAATCAGACAATCCCTCGTGATATTCAATTGATAGGTTGTCTCGGCCGGGATAAAAGTGAGTTCTTCTCGGTGAAGATCGTGGCTTCCGGTTCCCGGAATTTCGATACGAGCCTCTCCTTTCAAGAGAATGAGGGTTAAATTGTAAGCAAAGGTTTCCCGTTTGACTTTTTCTCCCATGTCATGTTTGTTCATGGTGAAGTTCTCCTTTTTCAGAATGATTTCAGTATAGATCATGCCGC
>ERZ838577.3150-NODE-3150-length-16309-cov-5.065338_pt1 | contig 16309 bp, 16 predicted proteins | sample MGYA00519682_ERZ838577 | MGnify/ENA primary metagenome ERZ838577 (study PRJEB31850, sample SAMEA3708838) | human gut metagenome | biome: human gut; feature: human-associated habitat; material: faeces | place: China | collected 2014 ...
GTGTTTTTGACAAGCTCTCAAACGAGACCCGTTTCACTGGGCTCTCGTTTGAAAACGATACGGTGCTGCGTAAATCAAAGTGACCAGTTCTGGCTGCCGTTCTGCAGGTCCACCATGTGGGTGTAAAGCCCGTTCTTCGCATAAAGCTCGTTGGGACTCCCCTGCTCGGCCACAACGCCGTCAGCCAGCACGACGATCTTGTCCGCTCCCGCGACGGTACGCATCCGGTGCGCGATGATCAGGACCGTCTTGTTGCGGATCAGGCGGGACAGCGCCGTCTGGATGAGCGTCTCGTTCTCGACGTCCAGACTGGCCGTCGCCTCATCGAGCAGGATGATGGGCGCATCCTTGAGGAAGGCGCGCGCAATGGAAATGCGCTGGCGCTCGCCGCCCGAAAGGGCGCAGCCGTTTTCGCCGATGTCGGTGTTCCACTTGTCAGGGAGCTTTTCGGCAAATTCGTCGCAGTTGGCAAGCTTTGCCGCCGCGAGGACCTCCTCATCCGTCGCGTCCTTGCGGCCGAGGCGGATATTCTCCAGAATGGTATTGTCAAACAGCGTGACGTCCTGGAAAACGATGGAATACAGGCTCATGAGTTTTTCCGGGTCGATCTTTGAAACATCCATGCCGCCGACCGTGATGCTGCCCTTCTGATAGTCCCAGAAGCGCGCCGCCAGCCGGGACACGGTCGTCTTGCCGCCGCCGGACGGACCGACGAGGGCCGTGACCTGCCCCTGCTTTGCCGTGAAGGACACGTCCTTCAGGACCGTCTCGCCGGAGTTGTAGGCAAAGCCCACATGGTCAAACACGATATCGCAGCCCTGATTGCTCAGCTGCTCGCTGCCGGTCTGGATCGGGTATTCCAGAATCTCATTCATGCGCGCCACATTCGTCCGCATGGCGATGACAGCTGCCAGATTCTGCAGCGCGCCCTGCATCGGATCATACAGGCGGGAAGCCACGAGCAGGAACAGGAACAGCGTCAGCACGTCGATGCGGCCGCTCAGCAGCAGCACGGAGCCGGTCAGCGCCACGGAGGCGATGCCGAGCTTCAGGACCGTACCGGCCGAGGTCACGAACACGGCGTTCGTCAGCTCCGCCGCGATCGTCTGCTTTTCCACGGCACGGATCTTCCGGGAAAGGCCGCCGAGATAGCCCTGCTCTGCATTGCTGGCCTTCAGGTCGCGGATCGATTCGATATACTCCTGAATGCCGTCGGCGCAGGTCATTTTCACGGCCATGGTCCTGCTCTGCACGCGGTCCTGCACGCGATAGCTGCAGAGCACGATGGCCGCAGATACCGGGATGACCCACAGCGCGGCCAGCGCCATGCGCCAGTCGAAGAGGAACAGGCCCAGCGCGATGAGCACCGTGGAGATGAGCGAGCCGAACAGGCCGGGAATGAAGTGCGAGCAGGTCTTCTCCAGCACCTCACAGTCTGCCATGATGGTGCTGGTCAGGTCAGCAAGGTCGCGCTTGCCGAAAAAGGACAGGGGCAGCTTGCGCAGCCGTTCCGCAAGGGTCAGGCGGCGGGTGCCGCTCTCTTTATAGGTCGTAAAATAGGTGCCGTTATACTGGAACCACGTCGTCAGAAGGATCAGGGCAAAGCAGGCAACGCAGCCGCAGACATAAAATGCGGTCCTTCCCGCTGCGCCGCCCGCCATCAGGTCGCGGACGAGCGCATACAGCAGGCTCGTGGGCAGCATAAAGGCGATGTTCTGCGCGGCGCAGGCCAGCACGCCCCGGACGAGTCCCCGCGTGCCCTCCGGGGAGCTTGCCGTTGCTCTCTGGATCTTTTTCAGCATGCCGGTCCCTCCTTTTCGACCTTCCAGCGAACCGAGGACTGATAGTCCTGCCACATTTTTGCAAACAGGCCGTTCCGGGCGCAGAGGTCGCCCTTCGTGCCCGCCTCGGCGATCCTGCCGTCCTGCACCACATAGATACAGTCGGTGTTCACAACGGTAGACAGACGGTGGGCGATCATAACGACGGTCTTGCCCTTCGCCAGCTCCGCAAACGCGGCCTGCACCTTCGCCTCGTTGTCGGGGTCGGCAAAGGCCGTGGCCTCATCGAGGATCAGGATGGGGGCATTTTTCAGCATGGCGCGCGCAATGGCAATGCGCTGCTGCTCGCCGCCGGAGAGATACACGCCCTTCGAGCCGATGACGGTATGGATGCCGTCCGGGAATTTCTCGATAATATCCATGCACTGCGCAGCCCGCAGGGCGGAAAGCGCCTCTGCCTCCGTGGCGTCGGGCCTGCCCAGCTTGACGTTGTCCAGGATGCTGCCCTTGAGCAGGCGGCTGTTCTGGAACACGAACGAGACCGTGTCCATCAGCTCTTCCTTCGGGATATCGCGCACGTCCGCGCCGCCGACGCAGATGCTGCCGCTGCCCACGTCGAAGAAGCGGCAGATGAGGCTTGCCAGCGTGGACTTGCCGCCGCCGGACGGGCCGACGAGCGCCACGGTCTGTCCCGGGCGGATGTCCATGGAAACGCCGCGGATCACGTCCGTCCTGCCGTCATAGCTGAACCGCACATCATGCAGGGCGATCGAGCTGTCCTTCGGGTGCTGCGGCTTTTCACTCACGGACACAGGCGCCTCGTCCAGCACGGAGTCGATGCGGCTCAGCGCATCGGCCACGATCATCTTGTTCTCGCTCATATACATGATCTTCGTCAGCGTCAGCGAGATGACCGGCGTGATGATGATGTAAAACAGCAGATTCAGCAGGAATTCCGGGCTAACGCCGTTTCTCGTCAGCAGCAGGCCGCCCGCGATGAGGAAGGCAAACACGCCGTTGATGGCCGCCGTATAGAAGAGCATCGGCATCCGCAGCTCTTTCGTGTAGGCAATGACCCACTTTTCATATTCGTCGATCGTCGCCTTGAACTTTTTGAACGAAAACACGGACTGACCGAACGTCTTGACGACGGGAATGCCGCGGACATATTCCACGGCCTCGCCGGACATGGCGGCAAGTGCATTGCCGTACTGGCGCATTTTCTCCGCCATGCGCTTGCCGGTCATGGCCGACATGATCACAAAGCCGAGGGCCACCGGCACAAGGCTCAGCAGGCCCAGCCGCCAGTCAAAGACGAACAGCAGCACCAGCAGGCCGACCGGCGTTGCCATGGCGGCATACTGATCCGGCAGCTGATGGGCAAGATAGGTCTCCGCCGCGCCGGTGCTCTCCTGAATGACCTTGCGGAGCTTGCCGCTGCCGTAGCGCTCCGTAAAGCCCAGCGGCAGCCGGGCAAGATGCTCCGAAACGGCGAGCCGCAGGTTCGTCGCCACGCGGAAGGCCGACAGATGGGAGCACAGCAGCGCGCAGACATAGATGAGATACGACAGCGCAGCAAACAGCACCGCCATCCAGCCGTAATGCGGGATGTTGACCGCCCGGAAATAATCCGGCGCGGCATTCAGCACATCGCGCAGGATCATCCAGATGTACAAAAACGGGACCAGCGCCACCAGCGCGCTCAAGGCCGACAGGACCCAGGAGACATAGGTAAAGACCCGATGCCCCCCGGCATACTCCATCAGCCGCGACAGATCCGATCGTTTCTTCAAGGGGGTTCCCCTCCTTTTTTTGAAATCGTTAATCGTGGTTTTCAGCGCACCCGCCGGAAAACGGGTGCGCTGTGCTTCCTCTTTACTCCGCTTCGGTCAGGTTCTCCGTCACGAACAGCTCGATCACGTTCTTCATGGTCTCCTGATCGTAGTCCACGGCGATCGCAGCGGCGTTCCAGTAGGCATAATTGCCCTCGAACCAACTCTGCAGGTCACTGAGGTCCTCGGCATAGCGGAACTCCAGATGATAGGTCGTCTCCATCGTGTCCGGGGAGAAGGCGAAGTAGGTAAAGTCGCCGGAATCCGCGTCGTCGCTCTGGTAGAACAGGAAGCCGTTCTCATTTTCCTCGTCGAGCTTGTGATAGGTATGGGAGAAGACCTCATTGCCCTGCGCGTCCAGACCGGAAATGGTGTGGCCGTCCATGACGAAGCGGTCCACGCCGCCGCGGAAATAGCAGTTGAACGCCATGCTCTCGGGGTCCGCCGCATACTTTTCGGAAGCCTCCGGGCCGTAGGGCTCTGCCATGCACATGGCAAGCAGCGTATCCGTCGCGGTCTCGGCGTTCTCCGCGCCGACGAGCGGCGTCGTGGCATCGATCCACAGGTCGCGGTACTCCGCCTTGGCCAGCTGCGGGAACAGCTCCTCATAGGTCCCGCTGATGGTCGTCAGATAGTCGCCGGTCTCCTGCGCCGCAGTGGGCTGCGCGGTCTGCGCATCCGGCTTGCTCTGCGAGCAGCCCGCAATGGCCAGCAGGCAGAACACACATAACACGATTGCTGCAATTCTCTTTTTCATGATGCACCTCCAGGTTATATCGGACAGCACCGCACAATTCATCGAGAGCATTCGACTGGGGTCCGGCGAAGGCCGAAGATGCAATTGCGTGGGCTGTCTTGGTTAGTGTTCTCTAACCAGTGCATACTCTACCATATTTCCGTCTCGCAGACTACTCCGTTTTGGTTCCGATGCTCTGTTTTGCCTTTGCATCCGTGCGGTACTGCGACGGTGTCACGCCGTAGCGCTCCTTGAAGCAGGCCGAAAATTTGCTGGCATTGTCATAGCCCGCATCCTGCGCGATCTCCGTCACGGGCCTTGCGCTGCGCACGAGCTCGACCGCCGCCTGCTCGAGCCGGTATTCCTTGATGTAGTGATAGACCGGCACACCGTAAATTTGCTTGAACAGCTTCTGCAGGTGCGATACGGACATCTCGTGCTCCGCCGCCAGCCGGGAAAGCGAGGTATAGCCCTCGCGGTTCGTCAGCAGATGGTCGCGGATATGGCGGATCAGCTCCGCCTGCCGGGCCGAGCAGTAGGCATCCGTCCCGGCCCCGCGCGGGATGCTGCTGAGCAGCATCAGGAGCTCCAGCACCTTGAGCCGCAGGAACGCAGGGTCCAGATAGGCGGCGCACTCATACAGCTCCCGGAACACATGCTCGCAGCGCGGGCCCGCCGGGCTGCAGCGATACCACTTGTCGCCCAGCAGATTCTGCTGCAGAGCGGAAAAATCGACACGGAAGGCCGGGGCATTGCGCTCGACCCAGCGCCGGGCGCGCTCCGGATCGACCTCAAGGCAGATGCCCTCATAATAGCCCAGCGGGAAATGCGACTCGGAACGCGAGCCATGCACGCCGTCATAGCAGCTGATGGCCATGTCGCCCGGCTTCAGCAGCACATGGTCCCGCAGGGAGAAGCGCGTTTCAAAGCGGCCGTTGGCGCAGAAATTGAGCTCCAGCAGGCCCTTCTGCGTGCGAAGCTCCGTATAGGACTCCATCTCGAGCCGCATCAGCATGGCGCTCACGCCGTCCAGCCACGAATAGCAGTGGATCTCGCCGTTTCCGTCCGCCTGCGCAAAGCCGCCGCTCTGCCCGGCCTGATCCGGCGCCGCCGAAGCGCCGTCGTGGTAGATGATGTCGATCACTGCCATTCCCTCCTGTCTGCGTTACTCCCCAGTGACGGCAGGAACGCCCGGATCGTTTCGACGAATTTTTCTGCCTGCAGGACCGTGGTCAGATGGCCGCCGGAGACATAGGCGATGCACGGCTCGTGCATCAGGCAGATGAGGTCCCGCTGCATTATTTTCGGAAAAGTAGTCGTCCTTCTCCTGCCTGTAGCCCCGGAAGATCGTCTCGAACATATCCTGCGCATAGGCGGCCTCCTCGGGACCTTCGCCGCGAAGATGGCTCATACCGAGCCGGATGAGCTTCGGCTTCAGCTTTTCACAGTTGCAGTGCTTCAGGTACCACAGTGCCAGCGGCGCAAAGAAGTATTGCCTTTTCAGGCTCTTGATGGTATTCGCGTCCAGCCCGCCGGTGGAGATCAGCACGAGTCCCCCGGTCTCACCGGGATATTTCTGCACATAGACCTGCGCCGCCATGCCGCCGTCGGACGTGCCGGTGTAGGCAGAGAGCATCCGCAGAATTCCCGTCAGCGATTCCTGCTCCGTGCCTCAGCCAAGGATCAGATCCCCCGCAAGATGCAGCAGGGACGCAAGCAGCCCGATCGTCAGCAGCTTCCGGATCCGCGGCACATCGAGCTTTTCCGATATTCCGATCGAATGAAAATGACTCATCTGGTTTTCCTCCTGTAGCCGCAGTCGCAGTACGGCCCGCCGGAGGCGAGCGTATACTCTCGCACGAAATCCGCCGTTTCACCCGCCTCGGCCATGGTGTAGTCCAGGTGGCAGAGGGCCGGCGTCAGGTCATAAAGCCCCAGCTCCTTCATCAGCGTGCAGATGCCGCACTGCGTAAAGCGCGCCTCATAGCCGCTGCCGTCGGGGTAGGCATAGTATTCCATGTTCCAAGAATACGGGTTGCGGTCCGCCGCCTTCAGCGCGGCTGTGGCCTGCATCCCCGCGATGTCCTTTTCCGTGAATTTCTTTTTTCCGCTCTTGCGGCAAAACCACTTCATCGGCTTTGTCATCATCGCGTCGGCATAATAGACCGTCAGGCGCTCCACATCCGGACGCTCCGGCATGGAGCAGATGAACGCGCCGAGCATGGCGCAGTTGACGATGTTCATCTGAAACCGGTCGGCCTTTTCAAACGCGGGCAGCTTCGCAATGAGCTTCCGGTACTGCGGCTTCGCCCTTTTCATGATCTCCTTTGCCGCCGCGGCGTCATAGCCGAACACGACCGTCAGCTGTCTGCGGAACGACCCTGCAAACAGCGCCCACATTCCCAGGGGCATCCCGATGTATTTCATATTTCGCCTCCAAAGCCGATCCTGACGATCTGCATGTTCATGCTGCGGTCGCCGACCCGCGCAAGGACGCGGAAAAAGCCGCTGACGGACGGGTCCTTCAGATCGTGGTAGCCCAGCATATAGCCCCGGCTGGAGATCTGCAGGCGGCTGTCCCACGGGCCAAGCTCGGCTTTGGCATCCGCAACGGCAAAATACGCGCCGACGTCCTTGATCTTCGCATCCCGGATCCATGTTTTCAGCATCAGCCGGACGGCCTTTTCGTTGGCCGCGTCAAAGACCAGCACGCCGCCGGGGAAGGCCGCCGCCATGCGCTGCACGAGCGCCCGGACCTGCTCCCTCAGAAAATAATAGAACACGCCCGCCGCAAAGAATATCGCGCCGCCGGAGGCGTCGATGCGGTCGAACCACGCCGTGTCGTTCAGGTCGCACGGGATGTTCTCCTCCCGCGGCCCGGCGGGCAGCAGCTCATCGCGCACGCGGATGACATCCGGGAAATCCAGATTGTAAAGCTTACAGCTGCCGTTGTCGCAGCTGCGGCCGGTCGCATCCAGCCCGCAGCCGAGGTTCACAACGGCCGCATTCGGGTGCGCGCGCAGATAGTCCCGCACCTCAAAGGCCAGATCGTTCTGGCGCATGGCGACCTCCAGAAAACCGAAGCGCTGCATCAGGCTCCGGGACTTTTTCTCCAGCGCAGAAAAATCATAGTCGATCTCCCCGAACAGGCGGACGGCCGTCTCATCCCGGTAGAGATTCGGGTACAGCTCCGTGCACATTTTCCGCGCATAGAGCGGGATGATCAGGGTCTCCTGTACGGTATTTTTCTCAATTTTGTAGTTCATAGATTGCCCTCACTTCATGATCCTCAGCGCTGCCGAACGCAAAATGCATCTACCGGTTCCGCCGGTAGCCCGCCTCGTCGCGGTATTCGGGATGGTCCTTCAGATATGGGTCCCGGCTGCCGCAGATGGTATAGTCGCATTTACAGCCGTTTGCGCAGGTCGTCGTCCGCACCAGCTTCGCGCCGATCAGCTCCATGGCCGCATAATCCACGTTGCACAGGGCGGGCATGATATCCGTCAGCCCGTTGCGGATGGCAAATTCCGCCGCAGGGCAGGCCGTAAATTCATAATAGATCGGCTTGTCCTTCTCGTAGGGCGCGACCGTCATTTCGTAATCGTGCCATTTGTCGCAGCGCCCCTTTGCCGTTAAGAAGGCGCGATGCATCAGTCTTTTGAAAAACGGCTTGTTGCAGTCCACGAATTTCAGCTTGCGGAAAGCAGGCAGGACCAGAGCCTCCTCCATCTCCTCGATCTCGCGAAAGGACGTGACATCCCTGCACGCGACATAATAGCTCAGGATGGCGATGCAGTCATAGGTGCCGCCGCTGCCGTTGTGGAAGTTCTTCTTCCCGCCGAGGTCGGTGCGCCAGTCGGAGAGAAAATCAACATATTGCCGCTGGACCCGCTCCCAGACCGCCTCGCGCTCCGCCTCCGGATAGTGCTGCGCGATCCGTGCGCGAATTTCTTTTTTGCAGGGACCGGAGTACAGCACATGGCAGCTCCGCTCAAATTGCAGCTCGTTGTCCTTCATCGCCCGGCCCCCTTCAGATAGCCGCTCTTTGACCGCTCCTCCGTGTCGTCCGACTCATCGTAGGCATCATAGGGCGCGGAAGGGTCGTGCACTCTCTTTTTGAACGGTGAGCAGAGCTTGTCCTTATGCGCAAAGGCAAAGGTGAAGTTGTCCGTCCAGCCGGTGTGGCCGGTGAGGAACATCGGGTGCAGCTTCCGCGCTTCGAGCTTTGCCTCCAGCTCTGCCAGCGAACGCACCGCCAGCCGGTTATCCTCCGCCAGCGCGGAGATGAAGCTGTAGCCGCCGTCCGCTCCGAGCCAGATCGTATCGCCCGTAAACAGATACTTCCCGTCGATGAGATAGACCATGTGGCCCCAGGTGTGGCCGGGAACGAGGAAGCACTCGATGCGGATGCCGTCGATCTCAAAGGCCTCGCCGTCGTGCAGCAGGACCTTCTCATTGCGGATGGTGACCTGCGGCAGCTTATAGAGATGATAGATCACCTTGCGGCGCACCTCGCCCGTCAGATAGCGGTTCTCGGTCTCGCCGACATACAGCTTCGCCTTCCGGAACAGGCCGGGGCTGTCCGCTTCGACCGCGCCGACGTGATCCGTGTCCTGATGCGTGATGAGGATATGCCGGATAGAACTCGGGTCTATGCCGAGCCAGCCCATCTTTTCCTCGAGCCGGCCGTAGTTATACCCGGCGTCGATCATGATGGTCGTGTCGCCCTTGCGGTAGAAGAAGATATTTGCCACCCACTCGCGCACACAGGCGACGTGCTCGTCGACCCAGCCGGTGTTCAGCGGCTTGAAGATCTCCTTGCCGCGGTACATTTTGCTCATTTCTTTTTTCTGGAATTCCGTTGCCTTTTTGGACATATCCGTCCCTCCCTCAGTCTGGTTTCTCGTCCGTGAAAAACGCCTCGCCGGTATAATTCCGGCATCACAGGCTCCGCATGCTCCATTTGGGGGACGGCGCACAGCTATTTCCGGGCCAGCATGCACAGCCAGTCCTTTTCGTTCTTATGGATCTCGATGTCATGGAAGCCCGCCTGCTCCAGCGCAGCCTGCAGCTGCACATCGCGGTAGATCGTCATGCCCTTGATCCGCTCGGTCCATTTCTCGTCCTTGTCCGTGTCGCCGCTGGATTCGTTGCAGAGGAAAAATACCCCGCCCGGCTTCAGCACACGGAAGACCTCGCGGAAGCACTGCGGCAGATCAGGCCAGAAATAAACGGTCTCAAACGCCGTGACAGCGTCGAACCACGAGGCCGCAAAGATCATCTCAGCCACACTGCCCTGCCAGACCACGCAGCGTCCCTCACGGATGGCGGCATCATTGAGCTTGCGCGACTTTTCGACGCTGACTTCAGAATAGTCGATGCCCTTGACGACACCCTGCGGACACCGCTTCAGGAGCTTTTTGATGTTTGCTCCGCCGCCGCAGCCGCAGTCCAGCACACGGGCATCCGGCGAAAGCGGCAGGAACTGCATGCCCCAGTGCGCCAGCGAGCGATGGCCGACATTCATCATGGAAACCATGAGCTTACCGCCAAGTCCTTCCGGCCTGCGGGTATTATCAAAGAAAGACATGCTACCTCACTTCCTCTCCAGAACGATGATCTTGTTGGAAATATTGCGGATGGCCGGTATTTTGCCCAGCAGCTTATAAACGGGCACAAACTCCGCCATGCCCTCCGTCAGGCTGTGCTCCTCCCGCAGGCGGAACTCCGGCAGCAGCGCGGCCAACGCCGCGCCGTTCTTCACGCCCCAGGTGAATTTTGCATGGCTGCCCTCGATCGACTTTTCCCGGAAGCGCTTGACGACCATGGGATTCATCGTCTCGGCCAGTACGGTCGCGCTTTGGAAGCGCCCGGCGATCACGGAAAATATGCGCTGCACGTCTGTCTCCGTCAGATACATCGTCAGGCCCTCGATGATGACCAGTGCCGGGGGATCCTGCTCAGCGATGCACCCGCCCCAGTCGTCCATGGCGGACATGGCGATCTGCGAGATCGCACCATTTTCCGGCAAAAGCCTCTGCCGGACGGCAATGGTCTCCGGCAGGTCAAGGTTATACCAGCGGCCATAGCCCTCCATCCGGTAGCACCGCGTGTCCAGCCCGCAGGCGACGTTGACGACCGTACCGCCCGGATGCTCCTGCAGCCACGCGCCGGTCAGCCGGTCCAGCACGATGGTGCGGGCAATGACGCCGCTGTGCATGGCTTTGTCCCGGTCCGCCAGGGAGAAATCATATTGCAGGCCGCCGATGGTCTCCTCGGCCTTGCGGTCGCGGATCGCACCGCGCCCGCTGCTCTCCTTGGCGCGGGCATAGACCGTCTGCAACATCGTCTCCGGCACGCCGGAGAGCGTGATCGTTTCCTTTGTTTGCATGCGGCATTCCCCTTTCTATGCTGTTGGAGCAAGTTAGTATTGCCTAACCTCCCCTGCTTCAAAAAGCCGCCTCACAGCAGCCCTCTTTTTCTTATTGTACCACCGGGAACCGGACTTTTCAACCACAGAATACGGGCTTTCTTCCCGAAAATGCAGCAAAACCCGCCGTGCGCATGCACGGCGGGCCCGGGAAAAGGCTTTGTTCTCTAGTTTGCCCGCTCGTTCAGATACTGCAGGAGCTGCTCGTCCGTCATGCCCGGCAGAACGGTCATGCGGCCGAGATCAATCAGCGTCTGCGGCAGGCCGACCACAACGGTGTTCACGCGGCTTTCGTCCGTCGTCAGAGTGACCTTGTAGCCGCATTCGCGCAGCACAACATCGGTCAGGTCCGCATGTGCGCCCTCGGGAAAGGCGATCACATCGGGCGCGGGGATGCCGAACGCCGCAAACGTTTCCGCTTCACGCGCCGCGTCGGCTCGCACGGCGTCGATATACTCCGTCTCGGATTCGCCGGGCAGCGGCAGCATATTCTCCCGCGCGGGCTTGACGGTCTCATAGGGCGGCCACTGGTGCATGTCGTAGGTATGAGAGCCGATGGAAATAAGGCCGGAGTCCAGCATTTCTGTGATCTCAGTCTGACCGAAGTGAGGCGTCAGGCTGTAATTCGTATCCTTGTAATAGCGGTCATGCCCGATCGAGCAGCCAATGGCAAAGATCGACGCATGGAAGCCAAGCTCCCGCAGAACGGGATAGGCATAAACGGCGTTGCTGGTATAGCCGTCGTCAAACGTGATCATGACCGGCTTTTCCGGAAGCGGCGTTCCCTGCTCCACAAACGCGATCAGCTCATCAAATGAGATCGGCGTATAGCCCTGCTCCTTCAGAAGGTGCATCTGCCGCTCAAACGTCTCGGGGTGCAAGGTGGTCTCGCTTTCCGGCTGATCCGGGTCGAGATGGTGATACAGCAGGATCGGGACGGTCGTGCTGCCGTTTTGAAGATAAGCGCTTTCCCCGGCGGCTTTCTTCAGCTGCGCTGCATCCGTTGACTCTCCCTGCCGGCAATAGGCCCCGAAGGCATCGGGCAGACCGACGCTCTCATCCCCGGCGATCCGCGCCACCACGAGATCGGCAGCGGCATTCCGGGTGTGCGTCACGTCATAGAAGAACCGTTCATCATAGGTCAGCGGTGTGATCGAGAAATTCCAATAGTCCGTCACGTCCGAGAGCGCCTGATAGAATGCATTCAGGGCGGCATTGTCGTACTGCTCGATCTGCTCCCGGCAGAACGGGGTGAGAATGACGGTCAGCTCCGTCCCTGCTTCTTCACACATTTCGCGGATCGCGGCGACATTCCCGGCACAGCGCTCGATGTCAGGGAGCGTTGTATCGGCCGTCTCTGAAAGGTAGTCCTCAACGTGGAGCGTAAGATAGTCCTGCAGGCTGCCGATGGGTTCCACGTCGCGCAGCCGCTTGTCATAGGTCCCGCTTTCCGGCAGAAAGACGTCAAAGGTCTGCGGCATTTCCATGTCCTTCCGGAGGGAAGACAGCTTTTCCATCGCAAAGGACGGGCTTGCAAACAGGAAGCGGAGCTTGTAGGCCGCTTCGTTTTCCCCGCTCACCCGGTAATCGGGCACGGCGGTCAGGCCCTCCGTTTTACTGTGCAGAGCATAGGCATCGCTCAGCCCGAGCACAAGGACGATCCGCTTGACCTCGCCCTGCTCCAGCAGATAGCGGACCAGCTCGCGGTCATAGTCAGTGTCCGCTCCGTAGTGGAACATGTTATAGAAGCTGCCGCCGTAATACCGCTCCAACGTTTCTGGCAGATAGGATGCGGCAGAGGACGATCCGACTACAAACGAATCGTATTCGCCGGGCCGCTCGGAAATATAGCGCACCTTGCTGCCGCGCGGATTGAGCGTCTGCGCATAGGAATCCCACTGCAGCGGAGAGGCCTCAAAAACGCCGAAGGGATCGATGAGCCAATTGCCCAGGACGCAGACGATGCCGACCAGCAGCAGCGCGCAGACGACAGTCAGAAGCCATTTTTTACCACGCAAGCAGGATCACCTCAGACATTTTCATAGACATAAGCAATGGGCGTATAGCCGGCGTTTCCATAGACAAACAGCACGACCGTCAACAGCGCCGCAAACAGGATCAGGAACTGCACGAGCCACTTTCGCTCGCAGAGCCAGCGGGCAACGTCGGTCCCCCGCTCGGCGGCGAAACTGACGGCAAAGACCACGCCGAGCATGGGGACGACCTTCCAGAGCACGGACAGCGAGAAGCCCAGCTCCGTAAACAGGGCAGCATGGACGCGGGTCACACCGAAGTGCAGCACCGTCTGCTTCAGCATCCCGAGCGCAGAACGCAGCGAAGACGCGTTTGAGAAGTACCTGCCGATGATGACCAGCAGATTCGTGCGGACGACGCCCCAGACCAGCGCTCCTTTTTTCGGGTCCTCCGGAGAAAGCCGGAGATGCTTCCGGATCGGCGCACGGAACATGGCGAGGGACATCCAGAAACCGTTCCACAGGCCATAGGCAATGTTGGCCATGCCGGGCCCCTGCCAGACGCCGACTGCGAGAAACACGAGGAACGTGCACAGACTCGGCACGATACACTTTGCGGCATCCAGCGGCATATGGCGGCGGCAGAACTGCGCGAGCCTGCCGAAGGGCTTGGAAAGTGCCAGCGGATAGAACAGGTAGTCCTTCATCCACTCGCCCAGTGAGATATGCCAGCGCCGCCAGAAATCGGACAGGCTGACAGAAAAATAGGGGCGGCAGAAATTCTCCTGCATGGAGATGCCAAACAGGCGGGAGATGCCCATCATCAGGTCGATGCCGCCGGAAAAGTCGCAGTAAAGCTGGATGCAGTAGAGTGCCGCACCCAGAAAGCAGATGATGCCGGGGTAGGCCGCATAGTCGCCGTAGATCTTCGCCACGATCGGTGCAAGCGTATCTGCGATCATCGCCTTTTTCAGCACGCCATAGAGCATGCGCAGAAACCCGTGCTGGATATTATCCCAGGAAAAATCGTTTCCCTCCGTGAGCTGCGGCTGCAGATCGGCAAAGCGGTTGATCGGTCCCTGCACCAGCTGCGGGAAATAGCAGGCAAACAGCGCATAGCGCAGGAAGCTCCGCTCTGCCCGATGTTTGCCGCGGCTGATATCGATCAGATAAGCGGAGGTTTGGAAAATGTAGAAGGATATGCCGAGCGGCAGAAGAAAATGCGGCAGCGGCAGCTCCGTACCGAGCACAGAATTAACGGCTGCGGCCAGAAAGCCGCCGTACTTCAAAAGCGCCAGCGATGCGAAGTTCAGCACGAGCGACAGCGCCAGAACGCGGCGCTTTTTCCGGTCATTTGCGCGCTTCTGGCGCTTGCGCTCCTCCTTTGTCTCGGCAGCGGGCCGGAAGGCCGCAAGCCGGTCCAGCCACAGGCCGAAAAGATAGGTAAGCAGGATCGTCGCGGCGAGATAGCCCGCCATCCGAACACCGTAGGTCAGATAAAACAGGATACTCGCCGCCAGAAGGACATATTGCCGCAGCCGCTTCGGGAACAGATAGTACAGCACGACCGCCGCGAGCGCAAAGAGCAAAAAGCTCAGACCCGTGATCGGCATGGCTTACTCCTCGTCCTTCAGCCTCTGCACCAGAGCATAGATCGCCTCGGCGGAGTTGAAATTCTCGGGGATCAGATCCTCCACGGAGATCTCAATATCATAATGACACATCAGCTCATCGACCAGCATCACGATATCCAACGACTCCAAAAGGCCGTCGTCGATGAGCCGCTTTTCGTTGTGAAAATCAACATTCAGATGAAGCCCGTCCAACACTTGATAAAGCTCGTTCATGGTATCAATCCTCTTTCGACAAAATCAGCAGCGCCCGCCGGTCGATCTTTCCCGTGCGATTCTGGGGAAAGCGCTCCAACCGGCGGCATACGCTCGGAAGCATATATTTCGGGAGCCTGTCCCGCAGGCGGGCAAGCAGGGCCTTTTCCTCTGCCTCGCCCGTATAAAACAGCGTCAGCCGCTCGTCGCTGAAAACGCAGGCGGATGCCTCCACGCCCTCGGCGGCGTTGGCGCACAGCTCGATCTCGGACATCTCGATACGATGTCCCATGAATTTGATCTGCGTGTCCTTCCTTCCCGCAAAGAGCAGGGACCCGTTTTTCCACACGCCGAGATCGCCCGTGCGGTACATCGGCTCACGGAACCGGGAATTCAGCGGATTCTGCACAAAGACTTGGGCAGAGAGCTGCGGACGATTGTAGTAGCCCAGCGACAGGCAGCTTCCCGTCACGCAGATCTCGCCGGTCCGCCCTTCCTCCCGGACAGGCTCGCCGCCGTCGAGCAGGAATACATCACAGTTGGCAAACGGCCTGCCGATCGGGACCTCCTGCAGCACCTCGTCCGCGCTCTGCACGATATGGTAAGTACAGTTGCAGGTGATCTCCGTCGGGCCATAGAGGTTCACGAACCGCGCCTGCGGGACGGCCTGCATCCAGTATTGCAGCGTCTTCGGCGGCATGACCTCGCCCGAGAACATGATATTTTTCAGATACAGCGGGCGCAGCGTCTGGAAGGCATGAAGGCGGGCAAGGATCTTCAGTGCGGGCACCGCCCAGATGATCGTGTCTACGCTGCGTTCGTTGAGCCGCTCGAGAAGCAGCTTTGGGAAGGAAAACAGCTTCTTCTCCAGGATCTCAAGCCGCCCGCCGACACGAAGCGAGAGGAAGATATCCTTGACCGAGACGTCAAAATCAAACGGTGCCTGATTGCCCCAGACAGCGCCGTCGGCAAAGTCGAAGGCACGCATGAACTGCTCCACCATGTCGATCACCGAGCGATGGCAGATGGAAACGCCCTTCGGCTCACCGGTGGAGCCGGAGGTGAAAATAACATACAACAGATCGGTATCCTTACGCTGCTTCCACGGCGCTACGGCGGGAGCTTCCGTGTGCAGCTCCTGCTGGGAAATGACCGGGATATCCTGCGTCAGCTCCGCATCGATGCCGACCCCGGCAGTCATGACGGCCGCAGGCTTCAGCGTCTCCAGCATGCTTCGGAGCCTGACGGCCGGGAGCGCCGGATCGATGGGAACATAGAAATTTCCGCTGTACACGACGGAGAAAAATGCCAGAAGGTCTGTCACGTCATGGCGAAGCAGCACACAGACGGGCGCATTGACAGCTGAAAGCCGCTCAGAGAGAGCCGCTCCCATATTGCATACTGCCGTCCACGCCTCGCGGTAGGTCAAGGCAGACGCGGCATCCGCCCAGCAGACCCGGTTGGGGACACGCTCAACGGAAGCCTCCAGATAGGAAAGGACATTGATCTTCAAAAAAGTCACCCTGCTTTTGGACAAAGATAAAAAGAGTATAGCATAGTTCGACCGTTTTTTCAACCGGCGCGCCAATTTGGTCCGTGCATTTCCGGTCCGGAGCGCCTGAAGACGGGGAAACGCGGTCAGAGATACCGCCCCGTGATGCTGGCCTGATTTTCCCGGATCTCCTGCGGCGTGCCGCTGGCGACGATCCGGCCGCCCGCGTCTCCGCCGCC
>ERZ838577.3153-NODE-3153-length-16289-cov-4.046384_pt1 | contig 16289 bp, 22 predicted proteins | sample MGYA00519682_ERZ838577 | MGnify/ENA primary metagenome ERZ838577 (study PRJEB31850, sample SAMEA3708838) | human gut metagenome | biome: human gut; feature: human-associated habitat; material: faeces | place: China | collected 2014 ...
GCACCACAAGACCCTCGTCAATGAGGATGGTGTCGGTGCCGTCGCGGCAGCGGAATTCCCGCACACGGAACGCGGGAGAGAGCTGCTTTGCACCATCATTCTTCAAACTGTACTGCTTGATTGCCATATGTATCACGTCCTTTCATAGGATCAAGCCACGGGCTTATTTTTCCAATTCTGCCTTGATGGCTTCCAGATCGTCCATGGTCAGGGACGGGTAGTCGGCGGCGATGTCTTCAAAGACTTCACCGGCGGCAATGCGGATTTTGAAAGCGCGGGTCATAATGCGAAGTTTGAGTGCGTTCAGGGTTTTCATAAAAATCAGCCTCCAATCAAATCAGCCATCATCAAAATAATATCGTTGTTTGCGGTTTCCAGCGCGTCCACGCGCTCCGGCAGCTTCTCCCGGGCTTCGACCTTTTTGCGTGCTTCTTCCTGCGCGGCCAGCTCTTCGGCGGTGTAGCGGATGTATCTCTGCACCGGCACCTGTTCAGTCCATGCGGCCTGCGCAGGCACGCCCGGCACATCGATGACCTTCCGCACATCCCTGCCGCCGTTGGAGTACTCCGCCACCGTCTCGTAGTGGCTCACTTCCTCCACACCTTCCACAGCCGGGTGCTCCACTGGTTCGGTGTCGTCCACCAGATACCCAAGCGTCAGGTCCGGGTTTTCCACGACCGCGCCGGTCTCGTCAAGGATCTTCATTGTGTCACCTCCATGGGGGTCACATATTTGCCGATTCGCGAGTAAGATACTTTTCCGTCAGGACTTTCAGCCGACAGCATCCACTGTCCGCCGGTCTTGCCGGAGTCACTGCGGTTTACTTTTACGCATCCATTTTCGTCCAGCTGCATCGGGGGCACAAAGCTACCGTCGCTGCGCCGCAGGTGGAGTCTGATTTTGCAGTTTTCCACTCTTCCGGGATGGCAAAGTGCAGACTGGTCGGGTGACCCTCACTGCCAAACTGCAATGTTGCCACAGTGTCAAATGTCACAGGGATCATCGCTCAAAACCTCCTTTCTCAGGCCACGCGCCGCCAGATGTGCACATAGTAGGCGGCAGGCTGCACGGTGGCGCTGCGGCCGTAGATGGCATTAGACTTGGACGCATCCAGACTGAACTTATATACATCAGAAAAGGAATTGTATTCGCCCGTAGATGCGATCACGTTGCCGGCAGTGAATGCGCCGGATACCTTATGTTCACCCTTTTTTACATCCGCGACAAAAGAGCCTGTGATGTTCGGCAGTCCGGCCTCCACGGTGGTGCCCGCTGCGTGGCCGCTGCCAGCACCCATCAGTACCCGGTTCTGCGCAATCTCCTGCCATGTACCGCCGAACAGTGCGGCAGGGCTTGTACGTGCGGTGCTCTGGTAGATGCTGCCCACGGGAAAAGGATCCACGCTTTTCAAGCTTTTCAACAGCGCATCCACCTCGGCACGGGTGTAAAAGCTGCCACCCCTCATGGATTCGATCACGGCCTTCCACTGCTGCACCAGCGTGCCGGTGGGGATGCCATGCACACCATCCCGCATCACGCCGCAGACGGTCTCATCTGCGCGCGTGTCGTAGATGTCGGCGGCGGTAACGGCGGTGGAGCCTGCAGGGCGCTTGATCTCGGCAAGGCAGAGGTCGTAGATCAGCTCGGTGCGGGTGATGGCCGGGGCAGCAGGCCCGGCAGAATTCGGGACACCTTCCAGCACCTGCAGGCTGGTCTTTTTGGCGGCGGCATCGTAGCGCAGCACGATGCGGTCAATGCGGCTGCGTACAGGGTCCGCTTCGGTGAGCACCACGGTGGTGGGCTGCTCCATGATGATGCTGCGGCCCTTGAACCGCGCCGGGCGCACCCATGCCTGACCGGCGCTCACCTGCACGCTCAGGCCGCCCTGTGCTGTGACAGCAAAATCCTCCTCAGCGCTGTATACGCCGCTCAGGCGGGTGGCGAGGTAACCCGAAGCGTCGTCGGCATCGTAGGTAATGCCGTTTTCGGGGTAAGTAATGATATCAGCCATAAAGTCCTCCTAAGTCTTGTGCCAGGTGGGCGTGCCCAGCCGGATGGTGCGGGTGGTGCCGCTGTCCTCGCTCTGGGTGATGATGTCGGCCACGCGCACCATGGCAGTGTAGCCCAGCTGGGGCAGGCTGGCGCTCAACACGTCGCCCACCTGCAGGGTGTCGTCGTCCACGTCAAACTCGATACTTCCGGTGCGCAGCTGGGCCAGAAGCTTTTCGCCGCCCCGGTCAGCCAGCTTTGCCAGATAGCTCTGGCTGGTGCTGGTCTCGCCGTCCTCCGGCTGCACGTCCCGGGCATCGATGTACAGCTCTCGCCGATCAGCGCCGGTGGCGTTTACATCGCCCACCCAGACGGTGGCGCGCTCGTCACCTTCGCCAGCGCCCTGCACAAGGGCCACGTTGGCGTAATCGGTATCGGAAAAGCTCCACCCGGAATTCAGCAGATTGCCCCACTGGGGGCTGTAGCGGCGGTTTGGGTCGAAGGTGGGCCGGAAGCACTCGAAGAGCAGCTTTTTCTTGCTGCCCTTGCCGTCCAGCACGATGCGGAACCCCAGATCACAGGCCTGCCCGATGGTCTGGCAGTAGTCGAAAATGCTGCCGCCGGAGGTCTGCTTTTCAAAGGTGGTGTCAAAGCCGTACTCGGTGCCCAGCTCCAAACGGGGCCACGGCTTTGCGGCGCTCACAAGGCTGCGCATGGCGGCTTCGGCGTTCTGGTTCTTGATGCTCACCGCAGACACCCGCTTGGTCAGCAGCCATGTTGCCGGGTAGCCGGACACCACAAGGTTTGCGTCCTCGTTCTGGTTGGCGCGGGAGCAGATGCGCATGGGGATGCGGGGGTTCTCGTCGCTGCGCACCAGCCAGCGGCCCTCCTGCAAAAGCTGCAGGTTCTCGGTGGTGGGGCGCACTTCCAGCGTGAAGCTGCCCTCGGAGTAATAGGGGCTGTCCCAGTAAAAAGACACCCACACGTCCACCCAGCCCACGCGGGCAAGGGTGTCTGCGTCCAAAACGTCCAGTCTCATAACGGTTCGGGCAGGATGCCCGCCTCCATCGGGTAAAAGCTCACGGATGCCTGCAGGTAGCCGGAGCCGTTCTCGGCCTGCATGGAGAGCATGTTATCGCCGGGCTGCAGCTCGGTGAGGGTGCTGTCCTCGTCCAGCTTGGAGAAGATGTTCTCGGTCACGCCTGCCCGGGTCAGAGTGCAGGCCAGCCGGTCAGAGGTGCTGCGGTAGATCTCCAGCGTCTCGTCCGGCTGCAGGGTCAGGCCAAAGCCGATGAAGGCCCCGGTCTGCAGATCCACCACCTTTGGATGCGTCACCGGCATGTCGCACCGCAGGGTGGCCGTGAAGGGCACCGGCAGGCTGCCCTCGTTGCGTAGCACTGCCGCCGTGCCGTCCCGCTTGATGCCGTAGATGTGGCTGTCGTAGCAGACAGGAAAGCGGAACGCCTTTTCGTACCCGCCCAGCACGCTGCTGACGGCGTTGAGGTCGTACCAGAAGGGCTTTTCGCTGTAGAGCATGAGCGAACAGCGCGGCTTCGGCGTGTAGCTGGAAAAGTATGGCGTTTTCTGCAGCACGAACCGGGCAAAGTACCGGTCGCCAAAGTACAGGGTGCCCTTGGTGAAGTATGGTATTTTTTTGCTGAACGCCCGGGCATTGTCCAGCGCATACGCGCCCCAGAACACCACATCGAGGGTGCGGGACATGCCGGAGACGCTCTGACCCTCCACGGTGTCGCCCACCTGATTGACACCCTGCGCGGTTTTCAAGTCCACGTCGATGCCGTTCAGCGGGTCGAGAAAGTAAGGTGTATCGTAGTCCCAGCCCAGATGCAGGACGGCACCGGCATCTGTCACGATCTTGAGATGATCTTTAAAGAGCATAGTGTCCTCCTTTCATCGTTTGCGGGCCTTGGCCTTGTCGGCTTCCCAGCGGGCTTCCCGCTGCTGTGCGGCGGCGGTATCGTGGCCGTTGTAGAAGTTCTGGGTGATGTTAGTGTCGCCCTCGCGGTGGTAGCTGTTGGCAGCGGACACCACCTGTGCGGTGCCAGACGCTGCCACGGTGCTGCCCAGACGCATGTTGTCGGAAAGCACCAGAGCTCCCGCCTGCCGGATCATATCGGCAAGGGCAGAGTTTGTCTTTTCCAGCGCCTTGGTGTTGGCGTTGATGGCATCTTCCAGACTGCCGGTGCCGGTGGTGATATCCACGCTGCCCATGCTGCCGGAGCCGGAGGTCCCGCCGGAAGAGCCGCCGCGCCCGGACGAGCCTTTCTTACTGAAAGAGCCGCCGATCGAGGCAACGATGCCCGCGATGACGGCAGCAAGGGCTACGCCCGCTGCGATCATCAGCAGAGCCTGCGGAGTGCCAAAGCCAGTAGGGAACAGCGCCGCAGCGATGGCATCCAGCATTGCTACGAACGCGCCGCCGATAGACCCGATCAGGCCGCCCAGCGAAGCGAGGATCTCCGGGAATGCAGAGATCAGGCCGCCTTTCATGCCCTGACTGATGGCAAGGGCCGCATTGCTCAGCGGTGTTTTCAGCCCGCCGAAGATCTCTATCAGGGTGGAGCCGAGGCCCTGCGCCTGCTGCCAGACCTCAGAGAAGCCGCTGGTCAGGCCGTTCACGATCTGCCCGCCCAGATCAATGGCACCCTGCACCAGCTGATCGCGGGCACCGCCCAGCGCTTTGTTGAGCTTAGTCACGATGCCAAGGGCAAAATCACTGACCTGCTTCTTCTGGTCGGCGGTCAGACCGCCGTAGATGGTGTTTGCCACCCACTTGCCGACGGAGAGCCAGTCCTGATTCTTGACGGCGGTGTACAGGTCATCGAAGGTGCCAAGTATGCCGCTGTCTGCTTCGGTCTGGATCTCCTTCCACAGGCCGTCAAAGGTGTCCGCGCTGGACTTTTTGATCTGCTCAGCCACCTGCACGGTGCCGTCGGCCGCGATGGTCTTGACCCGCTCGATGGTCACGAGGGCACCGTCCACGATGTCGTCGTAGACCTCGGTGATGACCTGCTTCTGGGTCTCGGTGCCGTCGGTCAGGGTCTCGGTGACGGTCTGGGTGGTGGTCTTGACCCCGTCTGCCAGCGTCTCAAAGGTGGAAGTGACCGTCTTGGCGGTCTCGCGGACGGTCTCCATGGTCTGCTTGACGGTCTGGGTGCCGTCCGCAGCCACCTCTGTGATGGTCTTAACGTCCTTCAGCACACCATCCACCATCTGCCGGGAAGTCTCGGTGATGACCTGCTTTTGCTGTGTCTTGCCGTTGGAGAGCGTTTCGGTGATGTTTTCGGTGGTGCGGGTGATCTTGCCGTCGATTTCGGTCGTGGTGTCCGAGATAGACTTGACGACTTCTGCGGCGGCCTGCTTCGTGGCCTTGCTGGCCTTCTTGGCTCCGCTGGTGATGGCCGGGTAGGGGTTCGCGGCTGTCTGGCTCCCGGCACGGCTGCTGCCGTTGCCGGAGCTGCTTGTGCCCTTCGGGACCCATCCGTTGTCATCGTCCCATTCGAGGTCTTTGTGGGAGCTGTCCCACTGTTTCGCGTTCTTGCGCTTGTTATAGTTGTCCATGTAGCCGTTGTAGGCGGCATTGTAGGCGTCCTGTGCCGCACCGACACCGTTTTTCAGGTTTGCCAGTGCAGCCGCCGCGCCCCTGATTTTGGCGACCAGCTCATTGATCCAGTCCACCACCGTGCCGATGGCGTTCTGTGCGATCTTTTTCACAGACGCAAATGCGGAGTTGACGGCATTGCGGAAGGTCTCGCTGGTCTTGTAGGCCGTCACGAGGCCTGCCGCCAGAGCCGCCAGCGCCGCCACTACAAGACCGATGGGGTTCGCCTTGAGAACCGCGTTCAAACCTGCCTGCGCGACTGCAAGGCCGGTCGCCCCGGCTTCTGCCGCTTTGTGGGCAGCGGTCATGGCCGTGGTTGCGGCAGTGTGAACCACTTCAATTGCAGTCGCGGCAGCCACATAGCCCTTGTAGGTCAGGAATGTGCTTTTTGTTGTCGGCACCCAGCACGTACACCTTGCGGCCAAACAGCTGCACGATGTTGCCGGACGCCGAGGTGCGCACCACGCCCACAAGCTCCGGACCCCAGAGGGTCCGCATGGGCTCCAGCACGTTGCGTTCCAGCGTGCCGAGGGTGTTGCCCAGCATGACGCAAAGGCCCTCGTCCCGGGCCGCGCAGATGCGCTTGGGGATGGTAACGGCGCAGTCCAGATAGGTCTTGCCGGAGCGGGTGGCCCCAGTCTTGACGTTCCAGCGGTGGGAGCAATTGCGAAGGAACTCCTGCTGAAACTCAGTCAATGGCACTGTCCACACCTCCCAGCAGCTTGCGGGCAGCTTCCAGTGCATCGGCGGCGGGGTCCTCCTGCACAGTCTCCTCGCCTAGCATCTTCAGCAGCACCCCGGCGGCACGGGCATCACCGCGCTTGGCGGCTTCAGTAATGCCCATGACCACCGACATCTGATTGTCGATGTCCTCATTGTCCACCTCATCCCGCAGCAGGGCATTCACCCGGCGGCGGTCGGTCTCCGGCAGGCTGAGATAGTAGTCGGCGGCTTCTTTCATGCTGCGCTTGCGGCGGCGGGCCGCACCGGAAGCAATGCCGCCCTTCTGGGCGATCTGTCTCTGTTCGCTCTCCGTTCGTTCGCTGAACGGGATGAGATTTTCTTCGTTGGCCACGTCACCACCTCTCTTGCCGTAAAATCAAAAACCGCCCGGATGGACGGCTTGGGAATATCAAGAAAGCCAGCACGTTTCCATGCTGGCGGTTGACGCACATCCTGCCGGGAAACTTCACAAACCGGCTTGCGGATTCTGTGACCTCCGTTGTGTGCAGAGTCTGCTCGGGCTGGTAAGGAGGTCAACCACCGCTCTGCACACAGCCACGAGCGGGCATGTCGGCCCATGCGTCAGGCGATTGCCGTGACGGGGCACGGCATTGTGGAGCCGCCCTTGGAATCGAACCAGCCGTGTCTACACACACGCGCCGCGCTCCAAATTGCGCTCAGGCGGCATAATAGAAGCAGCCCGCACACCGTGCTGTCGAGCAGCGGGGACACGGTGCGGAGACTGCGTATATCGGTGGGCCTTTCCGGCTCTGCCGATGGTACCACGATAACACAGATGCCGATAACAAGTAAATGCCAGAGCGTGTAAAAACAATACTCTCTGACATTGTGCAAAATGTACAGGTTTAACTAAGATTCAGTTCATTCGTGAGTTCTGCCAGCTGTGCCAGACCTTCCGAAATGGCCCTTGAAACCTGAGACGGATTGGAATAACCGACTTCAGGCGCGATCTCGGCATGTCGCTTGCCTTCCACAAAAGACAGGATCAGACACCGGCTGCGTTTGATCGATACCGGATCAGCATGAAGCAGGTAAGCCACATCAATGGCATCTTTCTGCATCTCGGCATACTGGCATTTCAGTTCGGCCAGTTTTGCTTCCGCGTCCATGGCTGCATCGCTGTTGGTGCCAACTTTGTCACTGGTGCCGGAGTGGCCCGGCGCACCGGAGTTGCTGGAGGTAGTCGTGGTGGCGGCGCTGCGCAGGCTTTCGATGTGTTCCTGCTGCTGCCGGATCAGCGCCCGCATCCGGGGCAGGCGTTCAAACCATGACCTGATTTCCTGCACACCACTGATCTCTCCCGGCTTTAGGACATCACTCTCGGGTGTCCATGTTCTGATATCTGCCATTCCCAGCATGATCTCCTTCCAATTTTTTCAGCAGCCCATCCACGTCATACCGCCAGTGAACCCGCAGCAGGTGCTGCTCCACCTCAATGCCGTTGAGGGCGGCCCACTGCCACGGGATGCTTTTGCGGGTCTGGGTCTGCATGTACTCCAGCACAGCGCTGGCGGGCACGGCAAAGGTGCGGTTCACCTTGCCGCGGTAGTTTATCACCACATGGGCCGTCTGGCCCTTGTAGGAAGCCGCAGCAGCCATGTCGGTGATATGTTTGAGCTTATGATATTTCTGTTTGTCCCGGTCAAAGCTGCCAAAGATCTTCGTCAGCGGGATGCTGGGTGTTTCGATGGTCTTGAGTTCAAAATAGTGGTGCATGGGGTAACGGTAGACATCGAAGTCACAGATGTTGTCCACAGAGAAGCTCAAGTTTTCGTTGCCGCCGTAGTAGGTAGCGGCGCTGTCCTTCAGCCGATAGCACCAGGCATCCGGCGGCATGGACTTCTTCCAGTCCGCTTCAAACTGTTTTCCGGTATTCAAACGGTTCTCCTTTCTGCGCAGCTGACAGAGGGCGGCACCCGCCGTCGGATCCGGGTAGTGTTCAGGGTTCCGATACATCGGATGCGTCCTCCTTTGCTGCTTCTTTTTTTATCAGCGGCCTGCGCCGCGTGGCATTCTTCAGCCAGTCGTTCCCGCTGGGCTCGGTTCGGTCTACACGTTTATTCCGTCCGGCTCCGATCGGATTCGTCAGGCGGTACTCCTCGGCAGACCTGCACCCTTGCGATTCAGCTTCTGCCAGCGCCTTGCGGACATAGGCCCAGCTGTGCCCACCCAGATCAGAACACTTCAGGATCACGGCAGAGACCAGTTCTGAACCCAGCCGATCCGCGTAGGCCATCAGCTCAGCTTTACTGGTGGCACTCAGCTTGCAGATACAGGATTCAAATTCATCCACTGCAGGATGGGTCGTCGTCCTCGTCCCGGCAGTCTCGCGCGCACGCGCAGACGACGATTGTTTTAATGGTTTCTTTGTTATATTTGTTAAGTTGTTGTCGGCAGCCTGTCGGTTGCCTGTCGCCTGACTGTCACTTTGCCTGTCAGCACCAACGAGCAAATTATAATTATTGATTGAAACAACGCTGTATTTTGGCCCGGTTCTGACTGTCACATAGCCTGTCGCCTGCAAGTGCTCCAAAGCAGTCCGAACATTCCGAATTGACAAATTCAGCTGTTTTGCCAGCTGAGATTGGCTTGTAACCAGTTCTCCGGGGTGGATGGTGATGCCCTGCCACTGCTTTTCCTGCCAGTTGGCCGTGAGCAGCAGATGAAAGAACAGGCGGGCGGTGTTGGGTTCGGTATACCATTCCCAGTCGATCAGACCGCGGGGAAATGCTACGAAGCCGCGTGTTGTGTCGATGCCCACAGCCCGACCTCCTTTCGTGTGAAATGCCCGTATAGCCAGATAGCACAGCTTGCGAGATCAGAACGGAAGGTCTTCGGCATCATCGTTGATGGGGTCATACTCAGCAGAAGGGGCCGCTTCCGGAGCGCTGGTGCTGTGCGGCGCGTAGTCTGCAAGGCTTTCGCCGGGGTACATCTGCGCACCCTGCAGATCTGCCGGGTTTGCTGCCGGTTCTGCAGGTTCCGGCGGAGGGCCGGGCTGTGCCATCAGGTCGATCATCTGCTGCAGCCAGCGGAACGTCACCAGCCCGCCGGGCTGAACATCATCCGCGTCCACGTCGTAATAGACCTTGCCGTTATACTCCCGCTCTTTCAGCTTTTGAGCAAAAACTGTGACCTGATCGCCTTTCTGCAGCATGTCGTCCCACTGGTCGATGCCGTGCCAGAGGTTCACGCCCACAAAGAAGCTCTGCCATTTGCCGGATTCATCCTGTGTGCGGCTGGCTTTCAGGTCAAACTTCAGCACCCGCTTCTGCCCGGCATCCCGGAGCACCGGGTCTTTGGCGATTTCACCGTGCAGCATGATGCCGTTCTTGGTCTGGACGATCATGCATCATCACCGCCAAACGGATCATCGGCGTTTTCCTCTGCAGAGGGTGCATCCGGGGCAGGGATCAGGGTGCCTGCCGTCTTGCGGTGACGGTGGGAACCTGCGTAAGGATCCAGCACCGGCAGTTCTTCAGGCGGCACCTCACGAGCGGTGCTTTCGGCATCCACACGCACCTCGCTCTCATCGTACAAAGCTCCAAAGGTGGACGGGAACGCTTCACGCAGGGCGTGCACCAAAGCCACCTTGCGGATCATGGTAGCCTTTTTGCCGTTCCAAAGAGACTTTCCGGTGTCGTATTCACTGAGCTTGACTTCCTCGTAGCTGGCGCGGGTGCGGTCCTTGCGGTAGACCTTTGCCCAGCCGCCGATAAGAGTCTCGCCGCCGATAAGGGTCTCGCCGCCGTCTCCATCATAGACAATGGAACCCTCACGGTTCAGCAGCTGGCCATCTGCGGTCAGGACGATCACGCCAGCTTCAAAGCCGTCAAAGTTGGGGTTGCGCTCGGCCATCTGCATGTAGCAGTTCTTGCCCAGCACGATGGTGCTGGCGGTGTCATCGTTCTTGTTGTCGTAGTGGATCAGGTAAGCCTCTTTGGTAAAGGGGTTCAGCTTGTACTGCTTGCAGGTCTCCAGAAAGATCTTGCACTCGGTGTCGGTGGCTTTGTCGCAAATAAAACGCCGTACTTCGTCAAAACTGACAACGAGGTGCTGGCCATCGGCAGCAGTGATCTCCACCGGCACGGACGGGGATGCGGCCTGCACAGCAGTGCTGGCTGCACGGTTGGCGTTCTGGACGGAACGGTTTGCCAGAGCCTGTGCATTGGAAACGGACGAAGTAGGCGCGGGTGCGCCGGAACGAGTAAGTGCCATAAGTAAATACCTCCAAAATTATTTGATAGAACCATAGCGGAAACCGCGCTCTGCGGCTCCCTGCTTGAACCATGCGATATCCTCGCGGGTGAACTCTACCCAGAAACGATACTGCTTGCGGGCAGGAGCTTCCGGCTGGGCAGGTACTGCAAAGCGCTGCAGCACTTCACAGTCCAGCCGACCGGAAGCGGTGATAAAGGCGTTGCTCTGGGCGCTCTGTTCAGCTTCCGCCTTGAGCTGACGCTCTTCCTCGGTGGGAGGGATGATTACCGGTGCGGCTGCGCGGGCACGTTCTGCGGCCTGCCTTTCTGCTTCTGCCCGGCGCAGCTTTTCCCGGTTGTCCTGCAGGCGCAGGTGTTCGGCAAGCGCGGCGTTCAGATCCAGCACACGAAGATATCCCAGCTTGCAGGCTTCAGCATCTTCGCCGCAGGTGTCCTGAATGATTTTCAACTCTTTCCGCCGTGTTTCAACATCCCGGCGCAGCTCCCGGCTGGCCTTTGCCAGATCATAGGTCTTGTTCAGCCACTGCGGCACCAGCAGGCGGTCAAAGGGGATAAGCTCCCGCAGTTCTCCGATGCAGTCGGCATAAACAGCCTGCAGCGCGTCCTGCTTATCCTGCCGTTCGGCTTCCTCCACTGCCTTGACCTGCTGGTCAATGGCCCCGGAGACGGCCTTACACTGGCCCTGCATCTGCTTGGCGCTCTGCAAGAACTCTTCCAACGGCTTCATGTAAAAAGCCTTGGCGCTGCGGGCAGCATCTCGGTCAGATTCTGCTGCACCTCGGTCTCGTTCCACCGGATTGCGGGCAGTTCCGGGTGCTCCACCCGGACGGTCAATTCATTCGTCATTTTCGGGGTCCTCCTGTTCGCGTGGCAAAAAGTAATAGTTGTCGGGCGGCTCAAGCGGCGGGCCGTAGCCGTCCAGTGCAAGATCATACATCGGGTTCATCAGCTGCACCTCCGTCATAATCTGCGGGCTGACGGCAGAGCAGGGAAGCTTCTTCCATGATGCTGTTCAGTGCGCCGCACAGGGTCTGGAAGGTGCTCTCCAGATCTTCACCGGTCAGGCGGGAATAGCTGCCTTTGCAGGTGTCCCATGCCGAACGGAACAGGCTGGCGCAGTAGTTGGCGGTCTCAAAATCGGCCTGTGTATTGTCATTGGCGCGGGCTTGGAGTGTGGCCAGCTGTTTGCGCAGGGCAGTGTTATCCTTGGCAAGTTCAGAATTCCGGGCATCTGCAAGGCCCCAGGCCTTTTCTGCTGCCAGACGGTCCAGTTCTTCCTCATCCCACTGGTGAGCCAGAGCTTTGGCCCGCCGGTCTACCTCTTCCTCATCCACCACAGCGGCGATGGGCTGCTTTTTCAGGGCCGCATTTTCTTCCTGCAGCTTGTCCGCCCGGAGCTTTGCCGCTTCGGCCACCTGCCGGGAGCCGGAAAGCTGGTTCTCAGCATCCTTGGCACGGGCTTCGGCCTTGCTCTGCATCTTCCATGCTTCCTCTTCCCGGGCTTCGGCAGAGTCGGCACGCTCTTTCAGCTGGGCGTTCTGCTCTTTCAGGCCGCTGATGTCGGCAAGAGCGGATTCGTAGCGGCTTTCTGCTTCTTCCCGCTTTTCCGCGTCCTTATGGGTCTGAGCTTCAGCGCTTTTCACCAGCTCCTTGAAATAGGCATTTTCCTTGCGGGCGTTCTGAGCGGACTTTTCGGCGGTGTCGGCGCGGTCTTTCTCGGCTTTGAGTTGGGCCATAAGCTCCTGATACTCTTTATAAGTAGTGATGTCACCGGTAAAAACGGCTTGCTTGACCACCTCCGGGGTGCTGGGCTTGGCCGCAGCATACAGCAGTTTCATAGGCTGAACGTCCAGAATGGACTTGCCTTCCAGCTGGATGTTGCCGAACTGTTCGGCAACTCTCACCATGTTGTCACCGGTGTCCCGGCTGATACCGACAGCGGTGCACCACTTGCCCCAGCTGCCCTGATAGTGGTTTGCGGTCAGATCGTGGGCGTGCTTTGCGGCCATAATGCGGGCCATATTGCCGGTGATGAAGGTCTGCGCATCCTGCAAAAGCAGGGCGTTTGTCTGGTCGTCTGCACCAAAGTCAAAGGTGGGCGCGGTACTCGAGGGCACAGGCGCGTTTTCGTCTGCACTGACCGGAACACCGGGTGCGTCGGCAGCAGTCGCCAGTTCCGTCGTAGGGCTTGACCCCTCCGGTGCTGCCGGGGATGCCGCAGTTTGGCTTCCCGCAGCAGTGGCAGCATCCGAACACTGCACGGATGGGGTAGGGTGTTCTTCCATCGGTTCAATGGGCGCGTTCTTGCAGGGCTTGGCATTTTTCAACGCGTCCAGCATTGCGCAGTCGATTTCGTACTCATCCAGCGGGGCGAACTCCGCGCCGTTGGTCAGGAACTCCTGCGGGGTCAGCTTCTTGTCTGCTGCCTTGGCCCGCTCAAATTTCTGCGTCATGAGGTGGCTTTCTTTCCAAATGCTGCCGTCCCAGCGCCAGAACCGGCCACGGTAATAGGCATAAACCGTTTCGTTGGAAAGTTTGGAACTGATGGTGTAGTCCGTCATACCCGCACCTCCGTGTCCTTGAGGCGGTCCAGCATCTCGGCCTGCACATCCTTGCTCATGGGCTGGATGTTGTTGCCTTTCCAGCCATAGCAGAGGATAGGGCCGTAGATATGCTGGCCGCGATAGATACGGTTCAGGTCTCTGCCCATGATGCCGTACACCAGCACTGCCGGGGTGCGTGGCAGGACTTTCTGCTCACAGGGGCACCGCAGCAGTGCTTCGATGCCCTGCAGCGTGTCCGGCAGGGTGGTGACTACCGGTTCTTTGCCCGGTTTGATCAAAATTCCTTTCATTGTAAAACCTCCGATTTTGTGATATCATCGGGGTGATGAAGTCGTTCAAACTCATCATCCCTTGCAGCTCGTCGGTGTTGGCGCACCGGCGGGCTTTTTTCGTATAGTGCGTACCGGCGGCAGGCTGTCCACCTCGCGGCGGTCGATACGTTCCCGCGCAAATGTGTACTTGTAAGTTCGATGGCTGCCGCTGAGCCCATGGCTGACGGCCGACGCAAAGCTGTTCGCGCTCTTGTAGCCCAGCCGCCGGGCACACATTTCGGACGTGCCGGATGCCAGCAGATCGCCGGTCTTTGCGTCCCAGACGGTGTACCACATGACGCGGGCAGGTTTTTCATTATGCGCCCTGTAATCCCTGCAATATTGGTTGTGGCGCTCTCTGCGGCAGGAAGCGCAAAAGCGCAGGTTGCCAGCAACATTTTCCATCACCTTGCCGCAGTCCAAACAAACGCGGGTAAAGTGCTTTCCTTTATTCATGGGTGGTGTCAGCCCGCCTTCCTTCCGCTCTTCACGGTGTTGCGGGGCTGCTGGTGAATCTTGCGGGGCCGCTTCTCACGCGCTTCGGCTGCAAAGCCCTGCAGCATGAAGAAGATTGCCAGCAGGATCAGCACCATAGCCGTAATGAACGCACCGTCCGAGACGGTGCCCAGTGTCTGGGCAGTGCCCTCAACGCCCATGCCGTACAGCAGGCCTACCACAAAGCAGGCCATTGCCAGCCAGTACCATACGCCGGATTTGATCTTCATTGGTGGGTTTCCTCCATTCTGTCCATAAGATCAGCGGCAGCTGTCATGATGTTGATGATTGTCTCTGCTGGGTCTTTGCTGTCCATACAGATTCCCGCGACCAATGCGGTGCAAAGAGCCGCTTGTTCCATCTGTGTGCCGCAGGCGTAAATTTTGGGGTTGCCATCCGATCCCAGCTGGATTTTCAACTGAGCGTTCGGGTTGATTTTCATGCTCCTACCTCCTGATAGTCAGTTGCGGGGCCACAGCTGTCCAATGTCCATCCAATGACCGGGTGCCATTCGCCATCTGCAAAAACTTGCAGGCCGGTGTGATTTTCGTCCTTCGGAACATCAACAACAGTGTAAACATTGATAATCGAAACCGTATTCACCCCTTCTACATGGTCTACATCAGTGAAGAAGGTGAAATCGCCTGCGATTATCTCAATCCGAAGAGATTGCTCGACACCATGCGTCTGCTCTGCCGTGGCAAGGGTGAGCCTTGTGCAGAGCTTTGCAAACGATTCAATGACGAAACAGACGACGGACGCAAAATGGGTGAAATCTCTGAGCTGCTGAGCGAGGCGATCAATTCCATTATTGACGCGAAAGAAGAAAATGATATTGACAGCCTGTTCAAAAGCGGCGGAACAACTGCGCTGCTCAGTGCGGTTTCGGGACTCGATGATTTTGAGCTGATTTGCTTCTTGGTTGTGAAATAGCAATCTATCATTGAAAAAGATAGACTTAATTTCGGAAGATGCTCTGGGAGGATTACAACATGTCTAAATTGAATGTTGATCAGAAAACGATAAAAGATTTATTTCAGGATAAAAAAGCTGACTTTCTGATTCCGGACTATCAGCGCCCTTATGCGTGGGGAGAAACAGAATGCCAAACTCTATGGGATGATATTTTTTCATTCGCAATTCCTGACGAGGGCCGGGTAGAATTTGACAGCAATAGCGAATACTTCCTTGGTCCAATTGTTACCTTCAGAAATACAAATTTCAAAATGGAAGTCATTGACGGACAGCAACGGCTTACCACACTTCTAAGGGCCTTTTATACGAAGTTTGGTCATATGCAGGACAAGGCTTCCGTCGCAACTAAGCAAAATATCGAAAAATGCATATGGAAAACGGATGAGTTTGGCGAGCCGGATATGGCAACGCTAAAGATAGATTCTGAGGTGGCAACAGACAAAGATAAGAATGAATTTCTTGATATTCTTCGGACAGGTACGGTGAAACCTGAACAAAAAAGTCATTATGCAAATAATTTCAAGTTTTTCCAAGGCTGCATTGATTCCTTCTTGGCAAAATATCCAACATACTTCGCTTATCTCCCAACCAGAATTATGAATAACTGTATTTTGCTGCCAATTGAGGCTGAATCGCAAGATACCGCACTGCGTATTTTTTCAACCTTAAATGATCGCGGTATGCCACTTTCTGATTCCGACATTTTTAAGGCGCAGTTTTATAAATTCTATACCGGCAAGGGGGAAAAAGATGCCTTTATTAAGCGATGGAAGGAACTTGAGGAACTTACTGAAAAAATATTCCATCCGATAAATGGTACGCCAATGGATGAGTTGTTTACCCGCTATATGTACTTTGTTCGTGCCAAAATGGGAATCAAGTCGTCTACAACGGAAGCGTTGCGCAAGTTTTATGAGAAAGACAATTATGCGCTTTTAAAGAAAGACAGTACATTCAACGATATGATTACCCTTGCTCACTTCTGGGAGGATGTTTCCAACCAGGATAGGGATCGGTTCTCCCTGCGGATTTTGCACAGATTATTTGTGCTAAACTATGCGCCAAATGGTATGTGGACGTATTTTGTATCCGTTTATTTTATGAAATACAAAGATGCCAATGGCATGCTTGACGACGACGCATTTTACCAGTTTCTCAATAGAATTACAGGATTTATCTGGACTTATGCGGTTACTAATCCCGGAGTAAACGCACTTCGTACTCCTGTATATGCTGAAATGGTCAATATCGTCAATAATCGGCCAGTATCCTTTGACGGTTTCAAATTTGAACCGGCAACCGTAAAAAGCATGTTTGCAAACTTCACATTTAGCAATACTCGTCCAATCACAAAGTCTATGCTTGCATG
>ERZ838577.3160-NODE-3160-length-16261-cov-4.837529_pt1 | contig 16261 bp, 8 predicted proteins | sample MGYA00519682_ERZ838577 | MGnify/ENA primary metagenome ERZ838577 (study PRJEB31850, sample SAMEA3708838) | human gut metagenome | biome: human gut; feature: human-associated habitat; material: faeces | place: China | collected 2014 ...
CACCACGAAGATGGGTAATACGAACACAAGATTCAGTGTTATCCACGCTCTCAAGATACAAACGGACGTTTTCTGAGGTTGCAGAAGGAACATTCTTGCCAACATAATCAGCGCGAATAGGAAGCTCGCGATGACCGCGATCAATCAAAACAGCCAATTGAACACAAGATGCACGACCAAAATCCATTAACGCATCAAGAGCAGCACGAATGGTGCGATCCAGGATGATGTGGTGCAGATTGCACTGGTTCCTTCCAGTGGAAAACGTCGGGAAGGAAAAGTAGTAAAAATTGTGGAACACGGGCTGAAAACGGTTGTTGGAACTTTTGAAAAAAGCAAAAATTTTGGTTTTGTCCGCCCGGACAATCCACGGATCAATATGGATATCTTTGTTCCGGCTGAGCGTTCCAAGGGTGCAGTCACCGGACATAAAGTAGTAGTGGAACTGACATCTTATGGTGGAAGCGGCAAAAAACCGGAAGGAAAAGTTATCGAAATCCTGGGGCATGAGAATGATCCGGGAACCGATATCCTTTCTCTGGTGAGAGCTTACGGATTACCGATGGAATTCCCGGAGAAAGTGCTGAATCAGGCAGAACGAGTGGCAAAGGATGTGACATCTGCGGATATGGCAGGACGTATGGATCTGCGGAACTGGCAGACCGTTACCATCGACGGTGAGGATGCCAAAGATCTGGATGATGCTGTGACATTGACCAGAGAAGGGGATTTCTGGCAGCTGGGCGTGCATATCGCAGATGTCACAAATTATGTGCAGGAGAACAGTGCACTGGACTGGGAGGCAAAGAAACGCGGAACAAGTGTGTATCTTGTGGATCGGGTGATCCCGATGCTTCCGAGAAGGCTCTCAAATGGCATCTGTTCTTTAAATGCAGGATGCGACCGGCTGGCACTGAGCTGCCTGATGGACATCGATGAGAAGGGCAAAGTGATCGGCAGCCAGATTGCGGAGACGGTGATCTGTGTGGATCAGCGAATGACCTACACCAGCGTGAAGAAGATTCTGGAGGATCAGGACGCAGAAGAAATCGAAAAATATCAGGAATTTGTTCCGATGTTTGAAAAGATGAGAGAACTGTCAGAACTGCTTCGCAAAAACCGCCATGCACGCGGTTCGATCGACTTTGATTTTCCGGAAGCAAAGATTATCCTGGATAAAAAAGGAAAACCGGTTGATATCAGACCATACGAGGCAAATACAGCGACAAAGATTATCGAAGATTTTATGCTGCTTGCAAATGAGACAGTAGCATCCGAATATTTCTGGCAGGAAATTCCGTTTTTATACCGTGTCCACGATACACCGGATCCGGAAAAAATCCAGGCACTTGCAGAATTTATCCGCAATTTCGGATATGGACTGAAAGGTGTCCAAGACGAAGTCCATCCAAAAGAACTGCAGAAACTCCTCTCCAGAGTTGCAGATTCACCGGAAGAGGCACTGATCAGTCGTTTGACCCTGCGTTCCATGAAACAGGCGAGGTATTCGACAGAATGTACCGGACATTTCGGACTGGCGGCGAAGTATTACACGCATTTCACTTCTCCGATCCGTCGGTATCCGGATCTGCAGATTCACCGGATCATCAAGGAAAATCTGCGTGGCAGATTAAATGCAGAGCGGATCGCGCATTATCAGGAGATCCTGCCGGAAGTGGCAGAACATTCCAGTAAGACGGAGCGAAGGGCAGATGAGGCAGAGCGTGATACCGATAAAATGAAAAAAGCAGAATACATGCAGCAGCATATCGGTGAAGAATATGAAGGCGTAATCTCAAGTATTACATCCTGGGGCATGTATGTAGAACTTCCAAATACCATCGAGGGACTGATACATGTTGCAAATCTTTACGATGACAGGTATTATTATAATGAAAATACCCATGAGATGGTCGGCTCAGATCTTGGAAAGGTTTACAAACTCGGTCAGAGCATCCGTATACGTGTGCTTGATGCTGATAAAGAAAATGCAACAATTGATTTTGTGCCTGCAGCTATTTGGGGATAAGTCAGAGACGGGAGGAAAGATATGGGAGCAGAATCCATAAAACTGATTGCAAACAACAAAAAAGCATATCATGATTATTTTATCGAAGACACGTATGAGGCAGGGATTTCTCTTCACGGAACAGAGGTTAAATCCCTGCGAATGGGAAAATGCAGCGTAAAAGAATCCTTTGTCCGTATTGAAAACGGCGAAGTGTTTATTTATGGTATGCACATCAGCCCATATGAAAAGGGAAATATTTTTAATAAAGATCCGATGCGTGTAAAAAAACTGCTGATGCATCGCTATGAGATCCATAAGATCGAAGGAAAGATCGCAGAAAAAGGATACACACTGGTTCCCCTGAAAGTATATTTTAAAGGCAGTCTGGTAAAAGTCTCTATCGGTCTTGCAAAAGGTAAAAAACTGTACGACAAACGACAGGATATCGCAAAGAAAGATATGCGAAGAGAAGCAGAGCGTGAATTTAAGGTGCGTAATCTGTAAAGATGGAAAACGCACAGAGATAAAAAGATGCAAAGAAAAATAAAAAGTGAAAATTTTAAAAAGGCACTTTACAAAAATGAATTTCAGGTGTAAAATAAACTGCACTGTAAGATTATCTTCAAACAAACCAGGGCTTGTACTGGTTTCGACGGGGGTTTTGCAGTCAGGGAAGCCATCTGCGGGCCGGGACCGCACAGTAAACCGGAAACTAAATATAAACGCAGAAGATAATTACGCGTTAGCAGCCTAAGGGCTGCTTGTCGGCAGGAGGTTGCTCACAGCTTCCCCAACCGGCATCAAATCCTGTGAGGCACTCTGTGGCCAAAGCTTTGCGGCGGCAGAAGAACTTATGAAGCTACTGAGGCTGTGAACCTGTCATTAGGTGCACCGTTGAGGGAACGTTAAAATAATGACTGTGATGGGAGATGCCTTGATGAATAGGCTTTCGGACAGGGGTTCGATTCCCCTCAGGTCCATCGTAAAGAGCTCGATTTTATCGGGCTTTTTTTGTTGCGTAAATTTCAAAAACTAAAATTTGCAAAGCTTGTTTTATCGTTGTGGACTTCTGGCAAAAAATGTGTTAAAATAAAATGCGTATTTAGTAACATTGGATAACACAACGAAGAGGAGGAAGTTTATGTTTAAGAAAAAAATGAAACAGATCGGTGCTATGGCCATGGCAGCGAGCATGATCCTTGCTTCTGTACAGCTCCCGCCGCTTGCAGCAAATGCAGCAGAGAATACCAACCTGGCATTGAGTGCAACGGCAACAGCATCCAACTCAGAAGGCGGAAACGAAATCGCAAAGATCAATGACGGTAATATGAACACCAGATGGTCACATGATCAGAGTAATACTTCATGGGCACAGCTTGCCTGGGCTGAGAGCAAAACCATGAAGAGTTTTGTTATCAACTGGCAGCGAAACAATGCAGTTAATTATACACTGCAGGTATCTGATGATGGTCAGACATGGAGAGATGTATACACTGCAACACAGGCACCGGCAACGACAACGGACAAGATTACACTGGATACTGCAGTTACCGGAAAATTCCTGCGGTTAAATGTTACAAAGATTGAACCGACCAATGCAGGAGTTACCTGGAATGCAATTTCTGTATGGGAACTGCAGGTATACGAAGGTGATATTCCAGATACCAGAACACAGGCTACAAAGATTGCGGATTCTATGACTGCTCCGACCGTTACAGCAGATACGACAAAGATTCCGATGCCGACCGTTCCGGAAGGATATACGGTAGAGTTTGATGCAGATTATGAGCAGATCATCGGAAGTGACGGCACCGTTTACAAACCGCTGCAGACCAAGACCGTAAAAGGATTTTACCAGATCAGCAATGCAGACGGCACAGATAAAGCACAGTCCGCAGAGTTTACCATTACGGTTCCGGGACGTTATACAGATGCAGAAGGAGCCAATGCAAAACCGGATGTCATCCCGGCACTGCAGGAGTGGCATGGCGAGACCGGTGATTTCGTGATCCAGAGCAGCAGTAAGATTGTTTATGCAGACGGACTGGAAGCAACGGCAAAACAGTTTGCAGAAGATTACAAAGATATCACAGGAAACGATATCCAGACCGTAAAAGGCAGCGAATCCGATGCCAAAAAAGGTGATTTTTATCTGACACTGAACAGCACAGACCAGGGTCTTGACGAAGAAGGCTATATCATGACGATCGGTGACAGCGTAAAGATCGAAGCAGAAAAAGCAACCGGTGCATACTGGGGCGTGATCAGTGCACTGCAGATTTTAAAACAGAACAAAACAACGATTCCGAAAGGTATCACAAGAGATTATCCGAAGTACGAAGTGCGTGGGTTTATGCTCGATGTCGGAAGAAAAGCTTTTGATTTCAATACCGTAAAGGAATTTGCAAAGAACATGGCATGGTACAAGATGAACAACTTCCATCTGCACCTGTCCGACAACCTGATCTTCCTGGAAGATTACGCTACGATTGATGAAGCGGTAGAGAATGCATATGCAGGTTTCCGTCTGGAATCTGAAATTCCAAATCTGACATCAGAAGATACATACTATACAAAAGAGGAGTTCCGTTCTTTCATTAAAGACAGCAGAACCATGGGTGTCAACATCATTCCGGAATTTGATATGCCGGCACATGCCCTGGCGATCACAAGAGCCTTCCCGAACCTTATGACCAAAGAGGCAGGCGGCAATCATAAATATCTGATCGAGGAACTGGACATCCGAAAAGATGGTGCACTGGATGCAGCCAAATCCGTATGGGCACAGTACTTCGAAGGTGATGATCCGGTATTTGACAAAGACACCACGGTACATATCGGAACAGACGAATTCCACGGAAACGGCGGAAATGAATATTTCAGAAGCTTCTCTGATTCCATGATCAAGTACATCCAGGGAACAGGACGTGACGTCCGTATGTGGGGAAGCCTTTCCAACAAAAACGGTAAAACCCCGGTTGCATCCAAAGATGTACAGCTGAACATCTGGAACACCGGATATGCAAATCCAAAAAATATGTATGACCTGGGATATGACCTGATCAATACCCTGGAAGGAAGCCTTTACATTGTACCTTCTGCAGGATATTATTCAGACTACCTGAATTCCCAGAACCTTTACAACAACTGGGTACCGAATAATTTCAGCGGTACTGTTTTAAGAGCCGGAGACAGACAGGTACTCGGCGGTACTTATGCAATCTGGAATGACCAGATCGGTACACGCGGAAACGGTATCACAGAATACGATGACTTTGACCGTTTCTTCCAGCCGCTGCCGTCCTTAAGTGAGAAGATGTGGGGAGAAGGAACGGACAGAACTTATGCTCAGATGCGTGCGGTAGCAGAAAAAGTAGATACAGCACCAAATACAAATCCATATTATGAGGCAGACTCTATAGGCAAAGATGTTCTCGAATATTCTTTCGATGACAAAAAAGTTTACGATGAATCTGGTAATAATAACGATTCGGTAAGCATGAAAAATGTAGAGGAAGTAGCAGGCAAGAGCGGAAATGCAGTGAAGCTGAATGGCAAAGAAAGCTACGTAGAGACTCCGGTTGACATGGTCGGACCGACAAGCGGAAAGACAGCAGGAAGCAGCATTTCCATGTGGGTCAAGAGAGATGCGGCCAGCGACAACAGTGAGCAGGTTCTCTGCGAGACCAACACAAAATTCAACACCTATGCGATCAAAGCAGTCCAGAAGAATACCGGAAAAGTCGGATTCTCAAGAGAAGGATATGATTATTCCTTTAACTATGAACTGCCGAAAGATGAATGGGTATACCTGACCATCAATGGTTACAAAGACAAAGCAGAGCTTTATGTAAATCATAAATATGTATCATCCGCAACTCTGGACAACGAGACAAAGACAAGCGGTTCAAAAGTTGCCACACTGGTACTTCCGGTTGAGTACATCGGAAGCAAGACCAATAGTTTCAAAGGTCTGGTAGACGAACTGACGGTAAGTGCAGATCCGACTACCGTATCCGAAAGCGGAAATGCTCTTTCCAGAGCGGGCTGGACAGTATCTGCCTGCAGCCAGGAGAGTTCCGAAGGATCGGCACAGAATGCAATCGACGGAGATGACACTACATTCTGGCATACAAACTGGCGTACACCGGATGTCATTTCCGGTACACACAATCATTACTTTGAAGTAACACTGCCGGAAGTTCAGACGATCAGCAGACTTTCCTGTCTGCCAAGACAGAACAGTGCAAACGGCCGTATCTTCAAATATGATATCGTTGTTACAAAAGCAGACGGAACCGAGACAACCGTTGCAACAGACGGTACCTGGGCAAATGATGCATCTGAAAAATTTGCAGACTTTGATCCGATCGAAGCAAAGAAAGTGAAACTCGTCATTAAAGATGCAGGAAGTGATAATACCGGAAAACACGGAACTATCGCAGAACTGAATCTGTATGCTGCTTATGGAAAAGCAGATGTACAGAAAGCATACAATACTTATGCAAACTACAAGAGTGAAGACTACACCGGCAAAACCTGGACATTCTTTGCAGATGCCCTGGCAAATGCAAAAAAGGTACTGGATAACGCAGACAGCACTGCAGCAGCATATTCCCAGGCATACACAAACCTGACCAATGTTGCAGCACAGCTGGAAACAACAAAAGACAAGCTGACAAGAGTCCTTACCGGATATCAGAACTTTGATACCACAGGATACAGCGAAGGAAGCATTGCAAACTATCAGAAACAGGTAAAAGAAGCAGAAGAACTGCTGAAAAAAGAAGGTGCAACAGGAGCAGATTTTGCCAGAGCACTGGAGAACCTGAAAAAAGCAAAAGCAGCACTGAGCACGGAAGAACCAGCAAAAGCAGACAAGACAAAACTGACCGCAGCAGTTGCTGAGGCAGAAAAAGTAAACAAAGCGGATTACACCGATGATAGCGTAAAAAGCTTTGAACAGGCTCTGACAGCAGCAAAAGCGGTACTGGAAGATACTTACGCAACACAGGCCGAAGTCGATGCGGCAGTTAATACTCTGAAACAGGCAGCCGATGCTCTGGTTAAGAAGACAACTCCAACGCCAGATCCGACCCCGACCCCGAATCCGAATCCGACACCTACTCCAAATCCTGCACCGGGTAAAGATGATACAGCAAAAGTACCGGCCAAGGGAAGCAAGTTTACAGACAAAAAGACAGGTCTTGTATACAAAGTTACCAGATCCGATGCGAAGAATGGTACCGTGACGGTAACAGGAACAACCGCTGCGAAGAAGAATGCGAAGAAAGTTACCATCCCGGCAACTGTAGTAAAAGATGGTTATACATTTAAAGTAACCGCGATTTCTGCAAAAGCATTCCAGAACAGAAAGAAATTAAGCAGTGTAGTGATCGGTGCGAACGTTACGAAGATCGGTGCGAAAGCATTCTACAAAGATGCAAAACTGAAAAATATTACCTTCAAAGGCAATAAGGCAGTGAAAGCAGGAAAAAATGCATTCAAGGGAATCAAAGCAAATGCAAAAGTAACGGTTCCTTATAAGATCAGTAAGAAGAATTTGAATAAGATCAAGAAAGCAGTTAAGAGTGCCGGAAAGAAAGTGGTAATTAAAAAGAAAGACATTATAATACCATATTAAAAATAGGAAAGCAGAAAATGCAGGCAGATGATTCTGTCTGCATTTTCTGTATGCAGATGCAGTCGCATTCAGTGGAAGTTCTTCTGGTTTTGAGATGGATATTCACAAAACGGACATAATTCTCTGCTACGATGAAAGAAAAAGTGACAGGTGGGAGAAAACAATGGACAAATTGAAGATTTTAGTAGTAGATGATGAAAGCAGGATGAGAAAACTGGTCAAAGACTTCCTGGTAAAGCGAAACTTTGAAGTCCTGGAGGCAGAAAATGGGGCAGATGCGATCGATGTTTTCTTTTCGAAAAAAGATATTGCACTGGTGATTCTGGATGTTATGATGCCGAAAATGGATGGATGGCAGGTATGCCGTGAGATCCGGCAGTATTCAAAAGTGCCGATCATTATGCTGACAGCAAGATCAGATGAGAGAGATGAGCTGCTGGGATTCGAACTGGGTGTCGATGAGTACATATCCAAACCGTTCAGCCCGAAGATTCTGGTTGCAAGAGTAGAGGCAATTCTTCGAAGAACCAACACACTGGCAGCAGAAGAAATCTTAAAAGCCGGCGTGATCGAGGTAAACAAAGCAGCACATCAGGTTCTGGTAGACGGAAAGAATGTGGAGTTGAGTTACAAAGAATTTGAACTTCTGAGCTATTTCATGGAAAACCAGGGCATCGCACTTTCCAGAGAAAAGATTCTGAACAGTGTGTGGAATTATGACTATTTCGGTGATGCGAGAACCATCGATACGCATGTGAAAAAGCTGAGAAGCAAACTTGGAAAAAATGCAGACTATATCAAGACCATCTGGGGTATGGGATATAAATTTGAGGTGGATGAACCATGAGAAAATCGCTGAAAACGCAGATCGCGGTACTTTTTATCGGCCTTATTGGATTTGTGTTTCTGGCAAACTGGTGTACGAATAATTTTTTGCTGGAGCGTTATTATGTGGCGAAGAAAGAAGCGGCATTGCAGCACATTTACGATGCTATGAACAAGGTGGAAGATGAGGATGATTACCTGACAGATGAATTTGCAGATAATCTCTCGGAATTTTGTACACGTTACAATTTAAGTGCGATCATTCTGACGGATGAGTTCGTGCCGCTTTATGGTACGGAGAATTATCAGAAGCAGGAACTTCAGGGGCGGCTCTGGGGTTATCTGATGGGAATTGATAAATCAGAAACAGAGGTACTCAAAGAAACCAATGATTATGCAATCCAGAAAACAAAAGATTTCAAGGAAAATGTAGATTATCTGGAAATGTGGGGCGAATTTAATACTGGTTATTACTTTATGATGCGTGTTCCGATGGACAGTATCCGAGACAGCGTGCGTACCTCAAATGAATTTCTGGGATATTTTATCATCATTGGTCTGGCAGTCAGCATGATTCTGATTTCCTGGATGTCACGTAAGATAACGACGCCGCTGCAGGAACTGACAGAGCTTTCCAAACGCATGGCAGACCTTGATTTTGACGCAAAATATACGAGCGGCGGACAGAATGAGATTGGTCAGCTGGGCGAGCATTTCAACCAGATGTCCGAGACGCTGGAAAGGACGATTTCGGAGCTGAAAACAGCGAATAATCAGCTGCAGAATGATATCGAAGAAAAGATCCAGATCGACGAGATGCGAAAAGAATTTCTTTCCAATGTCTCGCATGAGCTGAAAACGCCGATCGCACTGATCCAGGGATATGCAGAAGGACTGAAAGAATGTATCAATGACGATGCAGAAAGCCGTGATTTCTATTGTGAGGTCATTATGGATGAGGCGGCGAAGATGAACAATATGGTTAAAAAACTGCTGACACTGAATCATCTGGAGTCGGGCAAAGATGCCATTGTTTTTGAACGTTTTGATCTGACTAAACTGATTCACAGCGTGGTAAATTCCGCGGAACTGCTGGCAGATCAGAAAGGTGCAAAAATTTTATTCAATGAAACAGAAAGTCATTATGTCTGGGCGGATGAATTTAAGACCGAAGAAGTTGTGACAAATTTTGTATCCAATGCAATCAATCATGTGGATTTTGATAAAGTGATCGAGATCAAAATGAAAAAAGAAAACGGAAAAGTGCACACCAGTGTGTTTAATACCGGTGTACCGATTCCGGAGGCAGATATCGATAAAATCTGGATCAAATTTTACAAGGTTGACAAGGCAAGGACGCGAGAATACGGCGGAAGCGGAATCGGCCTTTCTATTGTCAAGGCGATTATGGACTCCATGCATCAGAAATTTGGCGTGAAAAATTATGACAATGGCGTAGAATTCTGGTTTGAACTGGAAGCAGACAATGGCAGAGAAATGAAAAGTGAGATGACAGAAGAATTTACAAAACCAGTGGAAGTGAAAGGGGAGAAAACAGAGCAGAATGAACCGTAATTATGTAGTATGTGAATGTACCGGCACGACGGCCGAACAGATCGAACAGGCGGTACAGCAGGGAGATCGAACATTTGATGATGTGAAAGCAAGGCTTGGTGTCGGAAAGCAGTGTATTAAGTGCAAAGATCTGATATCGTTGCTGATTGAGAGCTACGTGGAAGATCTGGAAGAAGAATAGAAATGAAAAGAGATGCAGGCTCCTGTTCCCTGGATGGAATGGGAGCCTTTGTGTTTGCAAAAAACGTCGAGTGTGGAAATGGGGAACAAGCATTTTGTTTCTGTTTTTTAGAAAACCAGCGAAAACCATGTACAAAATAGACAAAATCAGATATAATAATACGGTATCGTTATAAAAAACAGAGAGGAAATAAGAAAGGAGACAGAATGAAAAAGAAAAAATGTATAGCAGCAGGTGCTCTGGCAGCATTTCTGTTGTGTGAAAGTCTGTTTACACCGAATCTTGCCGGAATGGGAGCCGGTCTTTTGAAAGTGCAGGCAGCGGCAGCAAACGTAGCGCTCAATAAAGAAGTTACCTCTTCTGCAAATGAATCAGCAACATGGAGTGCAGACAAAGCCGTTGACGGCGATAAAACATCAGACTCCGGAAGATGGTCTTCCGGTGATATGGGCACAAACCGTGACAATCCACAGTGGCTGGTGATCGATCTTTCCGCAGCGACAACAAACGTTGAATCGATCAATATTTATTTTAATTTGAAGGCATGGAGTACAGAATATCAGATCCAGACCAGTGATTCCAACGGGGCAGATGCCAACTGGGAAACGGTTTATGAACTGTCGCGTGACAGTGCAAATGTACAGAGAAACGATCCGGATGTGATCAATGCCTCGGATCTGAGTAAGGCAGAATTAAAACGATATGTACGTTTCTATTTTAAAAAAGGAAATATCAATGGCTGGAAATGTATTTCCGTGCGTGAGATCGAGATCATGGGAACACAGTCCGGAATGATTGAGACGGCGGCTTCTGTATTGAAGAACCTGTCCGGCTTGACTGTGGGAGCAAATGAGGAAGAACTGGTGATTCCAAATACTTCTGAACAGTATGATATTTCTATATATGGAAGTGAGCTGGATCAGTTGCTCACGGAAGATGGAAAAGCATCTGCAATGAGAATTGGTGACCGCTCTTTTAATGTTATTTTAAAAGCGACCAATAAAAATGACCCGCAGGATACAGCAAAGAAAAATGTGACGGTAACTGTCAAAGGCAACACGGACAAGTATCCGGAACTGTTCAAAAAAGTGAGCAATCCAAATCCAATGCCAAAAGTCCTGCCGACCATTCAGGAATGGTATGGCTACGAAGGCAATTTTAAACTGACAGAGCAGTCCAGGATCGTGGTAAATGATGCGGCTGGGGTTGATGCGGAAGAAGCGGCAAAAGAAATGCAGAGTGATATCCACGATATCTGTGGTCTAGATCTGGAGATTGTAAAAGGAACAAGCACCGGCACAAACGATATTTATCTGGAATCACAGACAGAAGATGTCTATGATGTCGGAAAAGAAGGTTATCTGATGGTTAATGGCGATGCTGGACTGAAAATTTATTCTTCCACCAAAACAGGCCTTCTTTACGGTACTGTGACCGTAGAACAGATCCTTTATCAGGACAGTGAACATGCAAATGTGCCAAAAGGTGTGATTCGTGATTATCCGGCATATGAGATGCGAGGCGTGATGTTTGACATTGCCCGTATCCCTACAAGAATATCATTCCTGAATGATTATACAAAAATCATGAAATGGTACAAACTGAATGAGATGCAGCTTCATATCAATGATAATCAGTGGTCAGATCCGGCGTATTCTGCAAAATATGAGGATTGGGCAGATACCGAGGCTTCTCACAGACTGGAATCAGAACTTTTTCCGTCTCTTGCAACACAAAAGTCCAAATTTGTAAAAACAGGAGACAGAGAGGATCGCTATGACTACTATTATAATGTACATACCGGTAAAAGCGGTGAGCTTTACTATACAAAAGAAGAATTCTGCAAGATGAACGAAGAAGCAAAGGCATGCGGTATTCAGGTTGTAGCGGAGTTAGATACACCGGGACATTCCGCAGCTTACACCAAATATGTTCATGACCATCAGGAAGAAGTGATCAAATCACTTGTAAAATACGGCTATCTGAAGGCGGCAGATTATCTGAACGCAGACGGAAATGTAAAACAGGGAGCTTCTTTCTACATTCACAACCCTGGAAACTGGGAACTCCTGGCACTGGACGATCAGAGCAGCAATGCACAGATCAGACAGAATGCGATCAATGCAAGAATCTTTATGAAAGCACTGTTTGATGAATATCTCGGAGGAATTGACGGAATTGATGCGGTTTTTGATGCAAAAAATGTCAACGCAGGTGTTGATGAATACTGGGACAGAACCGATGCAAATAAAGAAGCTTTCCGCCGTTACATGAATGAGATGTACAGCTATCTGCATGATAAGTATGATGTCGAAGTGGAAATGTGGGGAGCGATGGAAGTCTTAAAGGGAAATACAAAGGTAAATAATAATATTATCCTGAATATGTGGTCTGCTACAGAGGACAGTCCGAGTGCGAGACTGGCAGAAGGCTTCCGTCTTATCAATGTACCGCAGACATATCTTTATAATACACCTGGACGTTATCACAAAGATATGATCCAGGAAAATAATCTTTTCTATAACTGGGATCCGTCTGTGTTCAGCGGCGGAGTGAAGACGGATAAAGGTGATCCGCAGGTACTTGGAGCCAAGACAGCACTCTGGGGCGATGAGAACCGCGAGGGTATCACAGAAGCCGATCTGAATGAGCGTTATCTGCGTGCGGTAGCCATGGTATCACAGAAAACCTGGGGCAGCAATAAAGAAACAAGCTTTGTAAACTATGAGCAGACCTTTGATGCATTACGCGAGGGACCTGGAACTGCTATTTCCTATGATGTGGAAAGTGTTTCAGATGTAGTGCTGGACTATGATTTTGCAAACTTATCCGCGGATGGAGAAATCATTTATGATGCCAGCGGGAATGCTTACAACGGACAGGTGAGCGGTGGAGAAAAAGCAGAAAAAGACGGCGAAACCTATCTGAAATTTGATGGCAATACGGTTATCCGTACACCACTGACGACACTTGGTTATCCATATACGATGAGTTTTGATGTATATCTGGACGGTACAGAAAAGAATACGAAAGAATCCTCTCTGTTCTCCGGTTATGACGGAAGACTGCAGCTTGCGGGTATCAATGGTTCCCTGAGCCTGAACCGCGATTATTTTAATCAGTCCTTTGAGTATCAGGTAGAAAAGAATAAAAAGCACCGGATCACGGTCGTAGGAACGTATCAGACAACAAAACTGTATGTAGATGGTGTGTTTAAAAAGATTCTTTATGCGGCAGCCAGCGATCCGGAGAACAATGGTGCACTCGGTGCAAGTACCTGGACAGATGCAGACAACAATTACCGCAGCACCTTTGTGTTCCCGTTAAATGAGATCGGAAAGAATTTCTCCGGTTACCTTGGAAATATCAAAGCATATAACAAAGCACTGTCCACAGAAGAACTGGCAGCAGAAAATGTTGGTGCAACGCTTGTGGATGTGGCGAGAAACCGGGGAGCATATGCCGATCTTGGCAACAAAGGCTACAAAGGGGATGAGATGCGTCTCTATCCGGCATGGAAGGCAACCGACGGAGACGGACATGTAACCGGAACAAGCGGAGTAAGTACCTCTTACGAATCCAGATGGTGCTCTTCTGACCGAAATGATGATTTCCTGATGATTGACCTTGGAAGAGAAAGAAAGGTATCCAAGGTTGTGATCGACTGGGCAGCAGGACGTTATGCGACAGCATACGACATTCAGGTATCAAACGATGGTGCCGACTGGAGCACAGTAAAATCCGTCAGCGGAAATGAAAAAGCATGGACTGAGGACAGCTTTACAGAAACATCCGCACGCTATGTCAGAATGAAGGGTGTACAGCGAAAAGCAAGTGAATATGTAATCTGTGAAATGAAAGTATACCAGAGCGTTGACAGAAGTGTCCTGAAAAATGCATATGAGGAAGCAAAAACGATCTTGAAAAATACAAAAGCTGATTTTGCTTATGCATCTGCAAACACAGATGAACTGGCAGAATTATGGAATGCGTCTGTGAGAGCAAAAGCGGTATACGGTGATGTCATGGCTGGTCAGGAAGAACTGGATGCGGCAAAAGCTGAGCTGGAAAGTGCACAGAATGCTTACCTGAAAAAAGTTACAGGATGCAAAGAAACTCTGACGGAAGAGATAAAGGTGTCTGAAAAAATCGATCTCTCAAAATACACTTCTGAAAGTGTAGCCAAATATCAGGAAGCACTGAAACGGGCGAAAGAGATGCTGGATCGAGCAGATGCACAACCGGAAGAGTTGGACGCAGCAAAGAAAGAACTGGAAGAGGCAAGAAAAGCTCTGACGGAAAAAGCAGAACAGCAAAAACCAGATCCAACGCCGACACCAAATCCAAATCCGGCACCGGATACTGTCAAAACGGTACCGAAAAAGGGAACGGTATTTACCGACGGAAAAGGAATCAGCTATAAAGTGACCAAATCCGATGCAAAAAAAGGAACGGTTGCAGTAACCGGAACCAGGAAAAAAAGAAATAAGATCACCATTCCGGCAACCGTTACGAAAGATGGCTATACCTTTAAAGTAACGGAAATTGCAGCAAAAGCATTCCAAAACAATAAAAAACTGACGACTCTGGTACTCGGAGCAAATATCAGCAAGATCGGAACAAAGAGCTTCTATAAAAACAGCAAACTGAAGAATATCACCTTCAAGAACAAAAATGCAGTTAAGATTGGCTCACAGGCATTCAAAGGAATCAAAGCAACTGCAAAAGTGACCGTTCCAAAGAAAATGACGGCAAAGAATTTTGGCAAGCTGAAAAAAGCAATGAAGAGTGCAGGGAAAAAGGTTAAATACAAGAAAAAATAGAGAATTACCGGTAGTTCCCCGGCGGATGTAAGGAATGGAAATATCGCATGTTTTATTAAGATGCTGTTTGCAAGTGAATAGTATTATTGTGTGTGCAAATGAACGAATTCCCCGAAGGGCACGTGAAAGTGCCTTCTTGGGAATTGTTCATTTTGCACATTGCCAAAAGCTCCTGGCTTGCCAGGGGGCTCTTAAGCGGAAATGTGTTTCCGGTCAGAATACAAAATGTGAAACTTAAAGAGACTGAATCATAGTGATGGAAAATTGTTGCCGCCACTGTGAGTCGGTCTTTTTTGCTCTCAAATAAAATATAACACTTCTATGAACACTCTTTTTTTACAAAACTATTTTTATGACGTTTATTTGCACATTTAAAATCTTTGAGGATAAAGCATTATAAAAATTCAGAAAAGAATTGAATAAGAAATGCGTATATGCTATCATATTTTGTATAAATGTGCTGAAAATTTCGGCATAAAAATAAACTGAAAGGACAACAAATAAAGGAGGAAAACATGAGAAAAGGGAAAAGATTTTTTAAAGCTTTTGTACTTGCGGCAGCTTTTTGTGCAATGAGCACAGTGCCGTGTACAAGTCATGCATCAGCGGTGGATGTTCCGCGTGCGGCATCCGATAATACGTTTGCTACTGCAAGCAGGATTAGCATGGGTGATACGTTGAATGGCAGTATTACAGAAACCAAAGATTATAATAATTATCAGTTCCAGCTGGACAGTGCCGGATGTATCAGTCTTAATATGACAGCATATATGAAAAATTATTGTATACGTATATATGAGACAGATGGAACAGAAGTCTGGTATACAGATGAGAATTACTGGAATGAGACAGTAGGATATCGACGTGATGAGTATAATATTTATCTGGAAAAAGGAACTTATTATATACAGATAAATGGATATGCATATAGAACATATCAAAAAAGTACTGGAGAGTATACTTGTCGTACATCGTTTACTTCTTCTGGTGTGACAAACAGAGAAGATGATAATTCTTTTGCAGATGCAAACAATATTGCGATTGGAGATAAAATTGTAGGGCAGATATCTGTAAATGATGATTTTGATACATACAAATTTACATTATCACAGGTTGGCTGCGTAAAACTTGATATGACATCATATATGCAGTACTATTGCATAAAACTTTTTAATTCAGATGGAGAAGAAATTTGGTATACA
>ERZ838577.3161-NODE-3161-length-16259-cov-2.774809_pt1 | contig 16259 bp, 19 predicted proteins | sample MGYA00519682_ERZ838577 | MGnify/ENA primary metagenome ERZ838577 (study PRJEB31850, sample SAMEA3708838) | human gut metagenome | biome: human gut; feature: human-associated habitat; material: faeces | place: China | collected 2014 ...
TTTTTGGGCTGCGCACCGGCAGACGCTCCGCCGTGCCGTTTTGAAACGCCCGGCAGAGGGTGGCGCAGGGGCACTGGCCGCACTGAGGCTTCCAATTAGGGCCGCAGAGGGTCGCCCCCAGCTCCATCAGTGCCTGGGTGAAATCTCCGGCGCAGGCCGGGTAAATGGCCTCCAGCGCCGTCCGCACCTTTTTTTTGGTGTCCGGCAGGTCGATGGAAGCCCCGTCATCGGTCAGGCGGGCGCACACCCGCAGCACATTGCCATCCACCGCCGGGGTGGGCTGATTGAAGCTGATGGAGCAGATGGCTCCGGCGGTATATTCCCCGATGCCTGGAAGCGCCAGAACCGCCTTGTAATCTCGGGGAAAGGTGCCGCCATAGCGGGACATAATCTCCCCCGCCGCTTTTTTCAGGTTACGCACACGGCTGTAATAGCCCAGTCCCTCCCAGAGCTTGTGGAGTTTCTCGTCATCGCATTGCGCCAAATCCTGAATTGTCGGAAGTTCTGCAAGAAATCGGGCATAATATCCCTTGACAGCCTCCACTCGGGTCTGCTGAAGCATGATTTCCGATACCCACACATGGTAGGGCTGTCCGTCCTCCCGCCAGGGCAGCATCCGCCGATGCTCCCGATACCAGGGAAGCAGCAGCGCCGGAAGCTGTGCCGGGAGCGAATATTCATCCATCATCATTGTCCTTTCGGTTTTTTGCTATTATTGTACCGTTGCACGCAGCCCATTGTCAAGGGTGATACCGCGATGTTCAATTCTTTTAGGAGAAGTCAAAATGAAAAAACTGCTTTTTATCGTTCTGCTTATGCGCTTATTCTGCTGCAGCGCCTTTGCCGCAGATATTTCAGGCGGCGGGCGCATTCTTGCCGACAGCGGCATTGATGATACGGATGCCCTGTTTGACATGAACCTTCTTCAATCGCAAGCCGTCCCCGGCGGCGCTTCCATGACCCTTCGTGCTGAGGAAGGCATCTCCGGCCTTTATTTCATTTTTGACCTTCCCTATGAATCCGTTACCCTGACGGAAAATGATCAAACGATTACGGTGGACACCGGCGGCATCCTCCACTTCTATCTGGATGTGGAAAAGGCGCTGGGGCAGCTTCCCAAATGCCTTCTGCTGACCTTCTCCTCCGGGGAAGCCCAGGTAAACGAACTGCGCGTTTTCTCCCCAGGGGCGCTCCCGGACTGGGTGGAGCAGTGGAACAAAATTCCCCAGGGCGAAGCTGACCTGCTGCTATTATCCACCCACGGAGACGACGAGCAGCTGTTTTTCGCGGGACTTCTCCCCTGGTATGCCGCCCAGCAGGGCAAACGGGTGCAGGTGGTTTATTTCACTGACCACCGGAACATCACCTCCATCCGGGTTCACGAAATGCTCCGGGGTCTGTGGACTGTGGGTGTGCGGGATTACCCGGTGTTTGGCGCTTTCCCCGACTATTACACCTTTGACATGGAGGATGCCTATTCCTTTTATGAGGAGGAGGGCTTCTCCCGGGAGACTCTGCTGGATTTCGTCACCCGACAACTGCGCTATTACAGGCCTCTGGTTGCCGTTGGGCATGACGAAAAGGGCGAATACGGCCACGGGATGCACCAGCTCACGTCTGACCTGCTGAAAAAAGCGGTGGAAGCCAGTGCCGACAGCACCCGATTCCCGGATTCCGCCCAGGAGTACGGCGTTTGGCAGGTTCCCAAAACCTATCTGCACCTATATCCTGAAAATCAAATCACCCTGAACTGGGACATTCCCATGGATGCCTTCGGTGGGAAAACCGCCTATGAGGTGACAAAGGAATTGGGCTTTCCCTGTCACGAAAGCCAGGTGAGCGATTTTGCCTGGTACTTCCAGGGGGCAGACCGGGCCTCCGACGTGGAGCGGTACAGCCCCTGCCTCTATGGGCTGTGGCATTCCACCGTTGGCACTGATATTGTCGGAGATGATTTCTTTGAAAATCTCGCCCCGGTGGAGGCTCCCACCGAAGCGCCTACCGAAGTCACCATGGAACCCGTCCCCACTGATACAGCGCCACCCCCGGATACACAGCCACCCCAGCCGCCGAGGAGGACGGATGACACTTCCTTCCTTGCGGAGCAGTCCTGGCTTGCCATCCCCGCCGCGGGCACGGCTGTCCTCCTTTTTCTGACGGCCTATTACAAGTCCAACTCCCGCGAATGAAATTTTTTCATTTTTTGTAAAAAAACACTTGCATTCTCCGCCAGAGTGTGCTATCATACCTTAGCACTCAGCGATGAATGCGTATGCGCCAGTAGCTCAGTTGGATAGAGTGACTGACTACGAATCAGTAGGTCGGGGGTTCGAGTCCCTTCTGGCGTACCATGACGAGTGTTCTTATAGGATCTGATCCTTTGAGAACACTCGTCATTTTTATTGTCTATTTTGCGCCGGTTCGTAGCTGACATAGACACCTCTGCGGGTATTGACGGTTACATCAGGCACGGGCATGGACGGGGTATCCGGGATAAACAGAGCACCGACGCAGTTGTAGTAGATGGTCAATTTCTGAACCCATTCGCCGTTGATTTTCTCGGCTTGGTGAACCTCAATGTGGTTGACCAATTCGTTCAGCATCCGGGGCGTCAGTTTCTTGGCACGGGTATACTTGCGGACGGTAGCCAGGAACATATCCGTAGAAACGGAATCACCGCTGAGCTTGTCCAGCTCCTTACGGAGCGCCTTGATCTTTTCGGATAGCTCCGCCTGTTCTTCTTCATAACGCTGTGACATTTTGGCAAAGCGTTCGTCGGACAGCTTCCCGGAAATGTTATCCTCATAGATACGTTCAAACAACCCATCCAGTTCACCGTCACGGGCTTGCGCTGCCGCAAGCTCTTTTTGTTTGAGCTTCCGTTCCAGCTCTACCGCCTTTTGGGTACTGCCCATAATGGCCTGCTGAAATTCGTCCTCATATCGTATCGCATATTTTGTGAGCCGCTTGATTTCCCCCAGAACCACCTGTTCCAGAAAATCCACACGGATATAATGGGTAGAGGTACAGTTGCCCCGGCCACTGTTGTAATTGGAGCAGTTGAAATACTTGATATCGTGATTTCCCTGATTGAAGTGGTAGTTCAGGTTGTGACCGCAATCCGCGCATACCAGCAGACCGCAAAACATATTCCGTTCTCCATCTTTGGGTTTCCGTCTGCGGATCTTTCCGCGCTTTTCCTGAACCTGTTCCCAGATGGCACGGTCAACAACTGGCTCATGTACATTCTCGAAAATGGCCCAGTTTTCACGGTCATTGGGAATCCGCTTCTTGTTCTTGTATGACTTGGAATAGGTCTTGAAGTTCAGAACATCCCCGCAATACTCCTGCAATGACAGAATATTGACGATGGTGGAGGGGTTCCACTTTGTGGACGGCTGCTGCGTTTCCTTTCCAGGCTTGCGAATGCCTTTTTTCAGCCAGTAAGCACGAGGAGTGAGGATACCTTCCGATTCAAACATGGAGGCGATTTGCTCTGTCCCATATCCTTCCAGAATCAGATTATAGATCCTGCGGACAATCAGGGCAGCTTCCTCGTCTACAATCCAGTGCTTCGGATTATCCGGGTCCTTAATGTACCCGTAAGGAGGCGGCCCCATAGGTTCCCCGGCGTTGCCCTTGATCTTATTGCTGATACGGCGCTTCTTGCTGATGTCCCGGGCGTACCACTCATTGAACAGGTTGCGGATAGGGGCCAGCTCATTTTCACCTTCGGCGGTGTCGATGTTATCCGATACGGCCACTAGGCGAATATCATGCTCCGGGAAAAATTCTTCCATCAGCCGTCCCACTTCGATATAGTTACGGCCCAGCCGAGAAAGATCTTTGACAAACAGAGCAGAGGCCTTGCCTTCTTCCAGCTGACGCATCATTTCATTGAAGCCGGGACGATCCATGGTAACGCCGGAAACGCCGTCATCCACAAAGGTGACGATATTGGTGTATCCCATGTCCTTTGCCATCTTGGTTAACAGCTTTTTTTGATTGCTGATACTGTAGCTTTCCCCTTCCAGATTATCGTCACGGGACAGGCGGGGGTAGATGAACGCAGTAACATCGCGTGTTTTCTTGTTGTTCGACTTTTTCATAAGTCCTCCTTTTATAACAGTCGAGCAACGAATTGTATTTTTCTTCTTCACACAACAATTATACCGTTCCTAACTGTTATTGTCAGCTGATATTCTGAAAATCACAAACTTTTTTCGCAGTCCGCCTGCATAAGGCGCAGGAGGACTTCACCGAGGGTATTGTTATTTTCGGGCTTGAATACCGGCTGAACGACAAACGACCTGCCAGAAACGTGGTAGGTCGTTTGTGCGTCAAGAGGATCTTGTTTGGATGGAGCAGTCTGTTTTTTCGGTATATTTTCTTGCTTCATAAATCCCTCTCAAATGATTATTTTTGCGATTGGACAGCAGAACAAACGGCTGCTTGGCCTGTGGGGTGCCCCACAGCAGCTCCACGGGAATCTCACCCCCCAGCATCCCGCTGGACCTTACCCATTGCCTGCGACGCTCTGAACGCTCGGACTATGGCTATAAGGGAGTACCTGACCTTCTGCGCGTCGTCGCCCATGCGCTGCCAGGCACATTTTGCAGTGCGGGTAGGAATCGCTCGCTTCACAGAAGGTCACAGCGTACCCGCCGTCCGGCTCGGCACAGAAGGGATGTATTTGTCTGCCTTTATACTGCACCGAAGTTTCCTGCCGGGCTTTCTTTTTTTCCGGATCACCGCCGGGTAAATGGGGGGCAAGGAAAGGGAGGGAACCTTGCCCCGTTTACTTAGGCCGACAGCACCGTAAAGCCTGTTACAACGCTGTAGATCAGTTTTGCTTCCAGTTGGAGACACATATCTTTATCTACATACCAGTATGTATTTCCGTATTCGTCATTCAGGACCCTGGTGGAGAGTCCCCGGATGTACCGCCTGAAATGGGCGGCTACAGCGACCAGAGAATTTTCGTCCCCATCTACCGCCGCCAGAATCACAGGCACCGGGAGGACACCTACCTGTCCGGCCATTCAAATCCCTCCTTCATCAAATAGTCATGCAGTTCTTTCAGGGTCGTAAGCCGCCGTTTGGATACGGTTTGACGAAGAAGATTCAGCTTCTCGCCGATCTCCCGATCATTCAGATCCAGGAAATAGGACAGAAGGATCACATTCCGCTTTCCTTCCGGTAGCTTCGCCAGAGCGTCCGCCAGAAGGTCGCCAGTCACCACCACCGGGAGGCCCTGCACTTCAAAGACATGCTCGTCTGTGAAATACCGGTCTGCCACAGCAGTCTGCTCCTGTTCGGAAGGGGTCAGATCCTCCAGAGATTTTTCCAGTTCCCTGCGGCGGGTATATTCCCGCTGAATACGCCTGGCCTACCGTCACGCAAAATGCGTGAAACTGATTTTGAATACGCCTCTTTTCGGAGTCATTCATTTTTCTCACCTCCCTTCGCAACCGCGAAGGCGGGTGGATGATTTCTCACTTTGTCTTAGTAATCCAGGAAGCCTTAAATCAGCAACCGGAATCGGGAAATTCTTTCAAAAATTTTTTAGGCGCAAATAAAACGAGTAGGTTACCTGCTATCTGTGGAATTGGGATACTAGGAAAGGGAAAAGCCTGCTTCCCTTTTGCTTTAAGGGAAGCAGGCTCTACGCTTTAGCGAATGGTTCATAACTCGATTCCATTTTCAGTTATATTATATCAACCATGTATTCTTTTTTGCATGTGGGACAGTATAACGGGAATTTGACCATAACAGTTCGGCGGATTTGGAAGAACCTTTGGGTTAAGTGGGGTCGGTAGATGGCTCGCTGTCATTGAGTTGCACTAAATCCATAAGAATCCATCCCTGATCGATACGTCCCCATTCTTTACCATCAGCGATGGTAACGACTTCATACACCGTAATTTCGGTCCCCACTTTGAGCTGCGTGACCACCTTATAGTTTCCACCAGCATTCTCACGGACGTTTACGGCTTCAGCCTTTGGGATTTTTCTGATCACACCAGGAGTCCCTGCCGCCTCAGCAGGCTCAGACTCCGTGGGCACTTCTGCTGTAGGCACTGTAATGGCTTCTTCAGCCACTTCAGTGGTTGCAATGGTAGACATCAGGGTAGATTCATGGTGGTCCTTGCGGCATCCTGAGAGTACCCCAAGTATCATACAGATGGTAAGCAGTAAGCAGACAAACTTCTTCATAGAAATATGGACTCCTTTCATGTAAACCTCAGCGCGGATACTTTCTTACTCCAAAACGCAATCATGAATCCAGACAAAATCCTTTTACTGGTCTGAAATAATCTGTCCATCGCTGATCGCAATTTTCCGGGGGCACAGATCCGCAAATTCTTCGTTGTGCGTTACCAGAATGATGGTATGTCCCGCCCGGTTCAATTCCAGCAGCAGATCCATGATCTCCTGTGCAGAAGCCTTGTCAAGATTCCCTGTAGGCTCGTCCGCAAGGAGAATCGATGGTTGATTGATGAGGGCTCTCGCAATGGCGACTCTCTGTCGCTGCCCGCCAGAAAGCTGCGATGGCAGATGATTCAGACGGTTGGCGATACCAAGCCGGTCAGCCAACGTGTGAACCTGGGACGCAGGGAGTTTCTTTCCATCCAGCATAGCGGGAACCAGGATGTTCTCCTTTGCCGTTAGGATCGGCAGCAGCTTGAAATCCTGATAGATGTACCCGATTTTCTGCCTGCGCAACTTAGCCGATTCCTTGTCGGAAAGACTGTGGATATCCTGTCCGTCCAACAGGACCTGTCCCGCACTGGGTTTATCAATACATCCAAGCAGGTTCAGCAGGGTCGTCTTTCCTGAGCCAGACTGCCCAACGATGGCCAGCATATCCCCCTGCTCCACGGAAAAACATGCGTGATCCACAGCGTGGATTTCCATATCCCCCTGCCGGAAGGTACGGCAGAGGTCTTTCACTTCTAACAAAGGCATAGGGGCCCCTCCTTCTCCTTATTTCGTGTTTTCAAGAATCTTATGAAGTGTGTATTTCACTGGCAACCAAAAAATGATGATTGTAAACACGGCAATAACGGCATAGATACAAAGCACAGGGCCTGAGACAATGAAATGCCGATTGGCTTGCATCTTGATCCAGGGAATTGCAATCAAATACGGCAGTATCACCGCAGAAGCTGCTCCAAGCCAAACAGGGATCAGTTTCAATAGTTGTCCGCATGATCCACCCACTTGGAACAGCGTGGTCAGCATCGGTGCACAGCTCCGTACATAGGTTGCCAGACGCACCCAGATGATTTGCATTGCTACCAACATCAGAATAGAGAAGATCCAGCTCATAAGGAGCAAGCGTCCTTCCTGCCGTTTAGTGTTGACATCAATACTATTTTGGAAGTTATTCACACGGTAGGCACTGGGCATATGCTCCCGAAGGGCGTTTTCCAATGCTTTTGCACTTTCGGCACTGGAATAGACATACAGTATGTTTACCGGCGCATCTGCCATCAGTTTTTGCATCAACGCATCACTGATATAGACATTCACCTTCCAGGGGTCCTGATTTCCTGTTTCAACAATTCTCGTCAGAGTGACTTCGATTTGCTCCCCAAGATGATTTGATCTCTCCAGATGGTAAACGCCCAATGCTGTTTCCCCTTCTGGCAGATCTGCCGCAATCTCATATTCCTCCAGCGGTGGCGATTGGGGCGCAAAATCGCTATAGGAGTGAATATAAACCATAAACGAGTTCCCATCGGGCGGGATCAGCAAATACGATTCTGTGATATCCTTAATCTGTTCTACCCTCCCTGCTCCGGCCAGTTCATCTGCAATTCGTAGCTCTTCCGGGGAGAAGCCCGAATCGCCGGACATGACAACGATGAGTCCTTCTACAATACTGTGTGTATTTTGCGCATTGACGTTCAAGTATCCGTTAAACAGCAGGATAAAGGCAGTCACCAGAGGAACGAGAATCAGAAGGCAGCGAACAATCGGCGGTTTTGTCCGGCGAACCCACAGGTAAGGCAACGAAGTGGATTGTGTCCGAGGCTGCTTGTACTTTCTGCTGCGGGGGCGATGCATCAGAGAAACCGCCAGCGCACAAAGGCACACCAAGAAGTAGAATAGAATCTCCAATGCGGTGGTCCTTGGATTCATATAGAAAACTTCCCACATTGTTGCAGAATCCGCAGTGTTCCCAAGGAAATGCTCATACAGATACCGCATGACAACCCCGGATAAACCGATTGCGCCTAAGGCAGCGAGCGGAAAGATAACTCCGAACTCCGCCAAAAACAACTGGACAACCTGTCCTTCTGTTGCGCCAAGGGCAAATCTGCTGTTTCCTGGGAAAATCCTGTGATGTGATTTCCGTAAGCACTGTAGACGATCAAGCCCGAAAAGAGCACCAATGCGATATTTAAGTACAAAACCTTCCGCATATAGGCTACCGTGTCGGGCGAATATTTTATAGCTTCGCCCCACATATCGTAGGCATACCCCACGATCTCAAGATTGCGGCTGCTTTTATCCATTGCGGAATGAAGGGCAGCCATGATCCGCCGATCTTCGGCGAAATAGTCGTTCCATTCTTCGTCGGACATGGAGTTTAACAGTTCCAGATCTGAAGATGCTTTCCAGAATTCCTCAGACTCATAGCTCAGGTAGATTGTGCCATCCTCATAAAATGGTTCTGTCAGACCATCAATATTGCGAAACAAGTCCAGATCCTCTGGTGATGCTTCCAAAATATGTAAAGCACATCCTTTGCTGATGCTATTGAGTTGTAGCCGTGCGCCGTACTCCAGGCTGTCCAGATAGGTAGATACCACAAGTGGCAGCAGGAACGCGCACAGCATGATCCAAAAAAGGGAAAAATGACGCAGGAACCTTCGCTGAAAGGAACGACGGAGATATCGGCAAATCATAGGCTGCCCTCCTTTATGACCTAATGCTTAATAGTTTTCTTTCGATGGATCTACGTGAATCCAATTTTATCAGTGGTTATTTTCCGGGGTACTGGCATGCATGATTAAACTCATGACGAGTTGTGGTCTTATTTGTGGTATGCCCAGCAGCGCAAACATCTGCCTCGGTGACAGTGTAATATGAATAGTCGCACCGAGCGGTATTAGATCCGGTGTACGGATCATAGTAGTAATGCACTGCTTGCTCCGTTGCGGAAGTGTCGGATGTTCTGTGGGTTATATACTTTCCGCATATAACGCCCGTGCTAAACCGATAGCTACAAGAGCCACTGGCAAACGCAGCTACCGGTAACAGTGTTGCTACCATCACGAGGCAAAGCATACACGCAATAATCTTATGGGAGTGAGTGTTCTTTTGATGTTTCATTTGGTTCTCCTTTCCTTTTGAATAGACTGAAGCTGTCAACCATTGCCTATACCACTGACAGCATATGGCAGTATTACTACAGGTTGTTAGCTGTGCACTTTCACTACCAACCTAAGACGAATACGAACTGCTGATCAGGCAGATTCATATGAATAGATTTGTGCAGGTGACGCTTACACTTCTTCCCCTGGCTTCACCTGATATGCCTTTGCTGCCCCTCAAAAAATAGGCTTTCGGATAGGGCAGCGGCCAAAGCCATGAACGTGAAAGATGTGTCACTCGGTGAACAGCAGTACCAGGATTACAACTAATATCTGGTCACGCCCCACCATAATTCAAATGCTTTTCCATTGGACGCTACATAAATTATCTCTGCATGGGACTCACCCCTCTCAAAATTGTTATGCAACGAGAATATTCCTCGTTTCTGCATATGAGGAAATGTACAAAACGCTTGCTTACTTGAGTTCCTCCGGCACATCCGGCTGGTAAATCATAAACATACAGGTATTGCTGACACTAGAAAGAGCAAGGAACATTGCTGCACTAGCAAGCAGCATGCCTAACTTTACCATAGTGTGGTTAACCATCGTTTTCATTGCGCTTCCTCCCTCCTTGTTTTTTTATCACAACCAACAGCATTGATAGCCCAGCCATGCTGCTGCCTGCAAAATACATATTAACCCATGAATATTGCGTGGTGTATAGAAAATCCAACACAATAAATCCAAGCAGATTGGTTAAGCCAAGAATTAGACTGTTACAACGATTTTTCCTGCATTGGTTTTCTTTTAACGGTTTGTTTGGTGCTTCCACTGGTGAGAATAATAAAATAATTATTAGATTTGTAAGACATGGGAACAGCCAAGCCTTCATCGGTACTGTGCACATTATCTCTATCACGAGGACAAGGGAGTAGAGTAAGGAAAATGTGAAGATACAGCGGAAATGTGTTTTTGCGTGATATCCGCCTCCGGATAACCGAAGCGGTACAAAACCTGCAAGATATGGTATCCATAGAAACGGTTTTCCCAAAATCGCAGAAATAATTATCAATGCCACGACACCGGCTAACGAGGAATACAGTAGTTCCAGACCATACGCATATATGGGGATTGTCTTGGATGCAATCACGCCTTGATTTTCCATCTTCTTAGCTGTTTTCCTGGCTAGTTCCTGAACCATTTTCTTACCCCCTCCGCTTCTTGTTAAACCCAATGTAATTCATTGAGAACATCATTTCAAGGGGGTAGGCATGAACGACGTTTCAGGCGACACAAACGACATGTTTCTCCCTTGAAATAATAGTATTGCTATTATATAATAATAGCAATAGTAGCTTAATTTCTCGCAGCAAAATCGATATAATAACCGTAAAATAGAAAGAAGAATGCGAGGGGCTACTGTGAATTTGTTAAGGGAAAAGATTGGTATTATGATTCGAGAGAAACGAAACAGCCAGCACCTCACGCAAGAGGAACTGGCCGAGAAGGTAAACCTTTCCACTGGGATGATCGGGCAAATCGAGCGTGGGGAGACTATGCCCAGCATTGAAAGCCTGGATGCAATAATTAAGGAATTGGGCATTGATCCCAGGTCTTTGTTTGGAGACACTCCTCAATCCAACAAAGAGCTGGCAGAGTTATACATGATCGTTTCCCGAATGAGTTTGAATCAGCAGCACCTTTTACTCCGAATTGCCAAGGCAATTCGGGATGACTGACGTTGGGGCTTTGATACTTTTGGCACAAACGACGCATAAAGCGGCACAAACAACAAAAACACCACCTTGAATGGACTTCTGAAATCTGGTAAAATAGATTTAGATACTATCCATTTCAAGGTGGTGTTTTTATGGAAAAGCTTCGATTGGGAGTTTGCGATGATGAAACACAGGATTTGGCTCAAGTCTTAGAAATGGTAAAACATTACGATGTAGACTGTCAACTTCAAATTACCACTTTCCTACATGCCAAAGATTTACTGTACGCAGCAAAGACATCTGGCTTTGATATTACAATTCTGGATATCGAGATGGAGCCTCCTACAGGATTTGATATCGCCAAGGAGTTGATTTCCATGCCAAATCCCCCTATTGTAATATTCGCTACAAAAAGCAATGCTTACGCACTGAAAGGGTATGGGGTCGCAATACGGTATCTTCAAAAGCCTGTTATGCGTGAGGCCTTCTTTGAAGCCATGGATGCGGCCATTGCTGATGCAACAGCGCACCGCCTGACGTTCCAAATTGATACAGCACTTGTCTCCGTACATCTGCGAGACATCCAATATATCGAAACATTCGGGCATTATGCCATAGTCCATACGGCAGATGAGGCATACCGTTTTCGCAGCACCTTAAAAGAAGTGATGTCCCGTCTGCCAAAAGGATATTTTGCATCTCCACATAAAAGTTACGTTGTAAATTTAGAACACATTCGCTCCGCAACTGCGACAGAAATAGTGTTGGACTGTGGCGTAGTGGTACCCATTGGCCGAAAGCGGATGCAGGAATTTAACGATGCGCTGTACCGCTTCCTTGGGAGGTAGCCATGTATTATATTCTTGCAGAGCTCACAGGAGTCGTTGCAGAAATACTCCTTGCACATATCTATTTTAATGGTTTCTTTACCAAAAGGTCGCATCCTAGGTGGGCAATGGTAGGTAGCTATATTGCTTTTGGTGTTATTCTTACGGCACTTGCTTTTCTTCCAAATGTCTCTTTCCTTCGATTGGTTTTCTGCGCAACCGGACTCGGTATGATCGTATATTTCTTTTCCCGATCGAGCGTTCTTCAAGCGGTCTATGCCAGTATCAGTTACAGCGGTCTATATGTATTAAATGAAATGCTAGTGTTCGGCCTATTTGCCCTATTCCATATTGACGTACAACAAATAATGTCTGACGCACGCACCCGTACCATGGCTATTATTATCACGCATATGCTATTATGGCTGTGCGTATTGATCGTGCTGGCAATTACGAAACGCAGAAGGACTGCCATTACATTGTCCTGCTTGCTCACATTAACTCCAGGATATATTGCAGGAATTGTATTGGGCCTGTCATTTTGTATGCATGTCCTTTCTGGTGACGAGGTAATGCCTGTTCCAATTTTGGTATCTGCAATCGGTCTGCTCTACGTAAACATTGTCATTGTTTTGTATGCAGAGCGTGCAAAAAGTGCTTCTGATCAGAAACTACAAGCGGAACTGGCTGAGCATCATTATGCCATGCAGGAGCAATACTATACCCAACTCCGGAGTGAACAGGAAGAAACCCGTGCCATGTTCCATGATATCAATAAATATATGCAGGCCATGCGAACCTTGGCGGCAGAAGGGAACGTAGCGGAAGTCAATCAGATGATGGCTGAAACTCAAGCGCTATTTGACAGTCTTACTACGGTTGTTGACGTTGGAAACAGTGTTGTGAGCGTCATTCTGAATGAGTACCGGGAAATTACGGAGGATGCAGATATTTCATTTACCTTTGATGTCAGCGTTCCTCAAAACTTGGGAATTTCTGCAGTAGACCTTTATGTTTTAATGGGTAATACTCTGGATAACGCTGTTGAAGCTTGTGCGTCAGTGCCAGCGGAGGAAAGATATATACGGATTCAAATGCGGACATATCACAATATTCTCTTTTACCAAATCGAGAATCCCTTCGCAGAAGGATATCCTCAGCGCAGTCGGGGGAAAAGCCATGGCTATGGCCTTCAAAATGTCCGAAAATGTGTAGAGAAGCATACTGGACATATGTCCATCTCGCAGGATGAAAACAAATTTGTATTGTCTATGAGGTTAAATAACTGCATTCCGATTGACTGTCAACTTTTAGATAATACGCACTCATCGGTATAATTTAATATCAAAAAGGCAGCATTAAAACGATTGACCGTTTTGATGCTGCCTATAAATTTTATGGTGCAAAAAATCGTCTCGCCTTCGATGGCAAAGTTGCCAAATCCATAGTTTTGGGATTATATAAGTAAGGAAAAGATACGGTAGCAAGCACAGCAAGAGAGTACCCACTGGCGAAATTTGTTATTGGGCAAATCCCAAACCCTTATGCAAAAATGGAGGCGGTAGATGGCAGTCAGGAAGCGAAATATTCAAATCAAATTTAACGTCACCGGCGGAGGAAAAACAGCTCATTGACGAAAAGCTGTCCCAACTCCCGGCAAAGCGGATGGGGGCGTACCTTCGGAAGATGGCGATTGACGGGTATATCATCAAACTGGACACTGCGGATATCAAAGTCTTTACCGGAGAACTGGCCGCCATAGGGCGCAACATCAACCAGATTGCCAAGCGGGTAAATACCGGGGATTCTCTGTACCGGGCAGACATTCAAGAAATCCGGGAGAGGCTGGATGAAATATGGCAGTTACAAAGACGCATCCTATCAAGTCTACCCTAAAGGCCGCCATCGATTATATCTGCAACCCGGCCAAGACGGACGGTAGTCTATTGGTTTCTGCCTACGGCTGCTCCGCCGAAACTGCCGACATCGAATTTGCCTGGACCAGGCGGCACGCCATTGACAAGGGCGAGAACCTGGGCCGTCATCTGATCCAGGCATTCGCGCCCGGAGAGGTAACGCCGGAGGAAGCACATCAAATCGGTTTGGAGCTGGCGAAGGAGATTCTGGGTGGGAAATATGAGTTTGTCCTGACTACCCACATTGACCGTGGGCACATCCATAATCATGTGATTTGGAATGCTGTCAGCTTCACAGATCACAAGCACTATCACTCCAACAAGCGCAGCTACTATGAGATTCGCCGTACCTCTGACCGGCTCTGCAAGGAGCATGGCCTGTCCGTCATCGTTCCCGGGCAGGAGAAGGGCAAGAGTTACGTCGAGCATCAGGCGGTTAGAAATGGCACCAGCTATAAGGTAAAGCTGAAATCCGCCATTGATTGGCTGCTTCCAACCTGCACAGACCTGGAAGATCTGCTCCGCAGATTGCAAGAGGAAGGGTATGAGATCCGGCGTGGGAAGTACATTTCCTGTCGGGTCTCCAATCAGGAGCGCTTTACCCGGTTGAAAACCCTGGGCGTTGATTACACAGAAGAAGCCCTCGTTGCTAAAATTGCGGGCCGCACCCGTCCATCGAAGCAGCCTAGGGCACGGGATGACCGCATTCAGCGGATTGCCGTCATCCAGGGCAACCAAAGTCCTGGGCTGCAACATTGGGCGAAGCTCCAAAAACTGAAAGAGGGTGCCAAAACCCTAAACTATCTGGCAGAGCATGGCATTGACAGCTATGAGGCACTGGGTAACAGGCTTGTGGAGCTGAACACCGCTGTTGACGATTCGCTCGCTTCCATCAAGGCGGTGGAGGGCAGAATCGCGGAGCTGAATCTAATTGCCAAATACGCCACTACCTACCGGAAGTGCCGCCCCATCTATAACCGCTACCGGAAATCGGAAGATAAGGAAAAGTTCCTTCGGGGATACGAAAGCGAGATCATCCTTTTTGAGGCCGCAGCACGGGAGCTGAAACGGCTGGGAGCTGTCCCAATGCCCGCCACTGAAAGGTTGGAAGCGGAGCTATCGGAGCTGACTGTACGGAAGGGTACTTTGTACGCGCAGTACACCGCCGCCAAGCAACAGGTGAAAGAGTACGATACCATCAAACAAAATCTGGACATTCTGCTCCCGCCGGAGCAGAACATTACACACGAATTAGAGTAAACAAGGAGAATGCTATATGAACGAAAAGCCTGTTATCATCGTCACCGGGAAGGTTCCCAATATGCAGAGCTGGTATGAGGAGAAGTGCAAACGCGCCCTAGAAGAACTTGCCCATCTGTCCGATACCATCCACCGCCCGGGAGATACTCCCAATCGTGGCTGGGCAACCAAGGAGGAAGAAATCAAAACGCACCTGTTCAACGCCACGCGCCTGGTGCTGATCCTGGCGAATGTCTCCTGCGGCCAGAGGAAAAGCGTAGGCAGCGAGGATGTGGGGTGCATCGTGGATGAAGGATTCACCGGATACGAAAAGGTCTGGGAAAAACTTGCGGAATAGGTATCGTTCGCAGATTATTAGCGCCTCCTAAACTTGCAGCTGTTATAATGGGTTCCGGGAGGCGATATACCATGACGAGAAAAGAAGCGGTCTTTCAGTTTTTCAGAAAGAGCGTAGTACCTGTGGCAGGAGCGGCCTTGTTGGTGTGCATCTTCAAATCTGCCTGTCTGAAGGACGAAGCGGTTGACTATCTGCGGCTTTGGATACTTTGCGGGCTGCCGTTTGGCCTTCACTGGATGTGTTTCTGGTTTGTACCGGGTGGAAACTCCATGGGCGGCGGGATTGCCCTGTTTGCGCTGAACTTCATTATTGGCGGTGTGATTGGCGGGGCTGTCCTGGTCTGGCGGTTGATTGTGTCGGTGTGGTATGTACCGCTGACCGTGTACCACCTGATTATCGGATAAGGGCAAGGAGGAAAACATGGAAAGAGAAAATGTCTGCGGGGTTTGTTGGAGAACTCATTGAGAGGGGGTGGCCGTGGCGTGACTGCGGTTTCCATTGATTGTGAACAGTACAGACGCATTCCGTTCTATGGTAATATAGTAGAATGGTGTCATGACTGCAATGCGTTGTTTGGTCACTACCACCGTTTGGGATGTGACGCAGAGATCTCCCCTAATGCGGCGGGCAGATGATTGCTGAAATTGTCTGGATATCGAGTACCCGGTAATGAAACCGGGACGCCCCAGACGAAGGATATCGACTAAACTACCACTGCAAAGATAAAAAGAGCGGACGTGCTACCCTCGGAGGAATCTGGGAACTGCACGCCCGCATTCTTTATTCATTTCTCAGCTCAACATAGAGTTGCTCAAATAATTTTTATGTAGATAAATTTGTTCTTTTGTGTTATAATTTCATAAAAGATGGAG
>ERZ838577.3163-NODE-3163-length-16252-cov-4.592085_pt1 | contig 16252 bp, 15 predicted proteins | sample MGYA00519682_ERZ838577 | MGnify/ENA primary metagenome ERZ838577 (study PRJEB31850, sample SAMEA3708838) | human gut metagenome | biome: human gut; feature: human-associated habitat; material: faeces | place: China | collected 2014 ...
AATCTCTCCGGCGTTTAATCTTCCATCTTTTAGCATCATAAGAATCTCTCTACGCTGCCCATCTGCCAGCACCTTAAAAATATTTGTCCCTCCCATAATTCTCACCTATTTAAAATTTTATTTAAATAGATACTATCACGCTCAACCTTAATATGCAATAGCAATTTAAATTTTTTTGAAATAGGAAAGACACACTAAAATCTCAGTGTGTCTCCATTAGCTTAAAAATTGAATTTACCAAATCGACAAATTTTGATTTGTTTAAATCAAGCATTTCCGCCACTTTCAGACATCTGCTTTTCCTGACGAACGCCTAGCGTTCGTCTACGACCTGGAAGATGTAGAACTTGAGGTAATAGCTCTCGTCCGCAGCCCACAGGATCGGATGATCCGGACCCTGTGTCTTGAATTCTACCTGACGGAGACGCTTATGCGCACCATGAGAAGCTTCCCGGATTGTTTTGGCAAAAAGCTCGGGATCCATGAAATGGGAGCAGGAACAAGTTACCAGGAATCCGCCGTCCTTCACCAGCTTTAAGCCCCTAAGATTGATCTCACGATATCCTTTTACAGCATTTTTGATGGAATTGCGGGACTTGGTAAAAGCAGGCGGATCCAGGATCACCACATCATATTTCTCGCCCTGCGCTTCCAGTTCCGGCAATAACTCGAAGACATCTGCACATCGGAAGCTTACCGTATTTTCCAGTCCGTTCAGCTTCGCATTTTCCGTTGCCTGATCCACAGCCAGCTGGGAAGCATCCACACCCAGAACACTCTTCGCTCCGGCGATTCCCGCGTTCAATGCAAAGGAACCGGTATGCGTGAAGCAGTCCAGTACTTTTTTATCCTTACAGAAACGATGAATGGCGGCACGGTTATTCTTCTGATCCAGGAAAAATCCGGTCTTCTGTCCGTCCTCTACATCCACCATGTAATGTACACCGTTTTCCACGATCTCTACTTTCGTGTCAAACGGTTCGCCGATGAAGCCCTTGTAACGCTCCATACCTTCCTGCAGGCGCACTTTGGCATCACTTCGCTCGTAGACACCGCGGATGGCAATACCATCCTCTGCCAGTACTTTCTTCAAAGCATCAATGATCACAAGCTTCCACTTGTCGATTCCCAGCGCCAGAGATTCTACTACGAGCACATCCGAGAATTTATCGATGACAATACCCGGCAGGAAATCCGCCTCTCCGAAGATCAGACGGCAGCTGGAGGTATCAATGGTCTCCTTGCGGTAATTCCATGCATCCCGCACCCTCTGCTCAAAAAATGCCTCATCGATCACTGTATCCTTCCTGCGCGCCAGCAGACGGAGCGTGATCTTGGAATTGGTATTGATATAACCGTATCCCATAAAATAACCGTCAAAATCATGAATGTTTACAATGTCACCATTCTCAAACGTCCCCAGGATGGATGCGATCTCATTATCGAATACCCACATTCCCCCGGCTTTCAGCGTTCTTCCTTCTCCTTTTTTCAGCGTTACCGTTGTATTGTACATAGAATTTCCTCTCTTAATTTCGTGATTTTATCGTTTTTGCAACTTTTTCTTCTATCATATTCGTTTTTTGCTTGACAATCAATGGGTTTTTATTTATTATTTTAATGTTGACGCGATTCGCGTTAACAAAATCGTCGCGTGGCTCAGTTTGGTAGAGCGCTGCGTTCGGGACGCAGAGGTCGCAAGTTCGAATCTTGTCGCGACGACGAAAAATAAGCTTCCACAAATGTGGAAGCTTCAGACTGTAGACAAAGTTGCTCTGGAATTTACATCCCAGAGCAATTTTTCTTTTATGAAACAAATTTTGTATAAAATTAAATTTCTGAGAGTTTTTCTTTCCTTCAACAGTCCCCTTTTTTCCTTAATCTTTGCTAGCTTTTTCAAATTCATACACGCATATGTAAGCCCGACCTTCATTTCCATCCGGGCTTTTCCGTACATCTGTGTATATCGAAAACCATGATTCTCCTTTGCTGTTCCAAAGATTCTCTCTATGGTTTCTTTTCTCTGTGCATATAAATCCTTCATTCCCAACATCTGACGGATATCTTCGCAGATTTCCATGTATGGTTCCCATATATGGCGGGTTACTGTTTTTACATGATCTCTGCTTTCTGTACACTGTGAAAGATACGGGCATTCTGCGCAGGCCGCACCGCAGCTTTTATATTCTCGATATCCGTCCTTGTTGGTTGTGCGATATGTCAGTGTCTTATTGTTTGGACAGATATAACAATCATAATACTCATCATATACATACTCATACTTCTTAAAAAATCCATCTTTGGTCATTGGCCTTTTGTAAGGTAAAAGAGGTTTTATGCCATCATCTATCAAAAGTTTTGCAATTGCCGGAGTTTTATATCCTGCATCTGCAACCAGTGTTTCTATACCGATATTCTTGATTTTATCATTCAGCCCCTTAAAAGTTCTGCTGTCATGCTGATTTCCAGGATTAATTGTATAACCAAGAATCCAGCCATTTTTATCACAGGCAGTTTCTATTGCGTAGGCAAATACATTCTTGTGTTCCCCTTTGCGGAACCATCCACTTTCAGGATCCGTAGTGCTACACTTTATTGTTTTAGTATCTTTTGGAATGTCATCTGTGAATTCTTTTGGATCACCTCCGGCTGATGGTGTACTGTCGTTATCATCATCGTCCTTGTCACTCTTTTCTTTCAGAGGTTTCTTTCCATGAGCTTCCCTGTCTTCGTTGATTTCCTTTTGTAAGAGTTCCTCATAGAACAGGGCTTCTTCGTGGGCAATTCGTTTCTGCATCTTCTTGTTATTTGCTCTTGCCTTTACATGAGTGGCATCTACAAAAACCTCTGTAGGGTCAACCAGCTTAAATTTGTAACACTCCATCAGGATATGGGAAAAAATCTGTTCAAAAAGATCGGTATTCTTAAAGCGTCGTGTATAGTTTTTCCCGAATGTAGAAAAATGTGGCACTTTATCCATCATATCTAAACCAAGAAACCATCGGTAAGCAACATTTACCTCGATTTCTTTGCAGGTCTGCCGCATACTTTTGATTCCATAAAGATACTGGATAAAAGGAATCTTAATCAGCATTACGGGATCCATACTGGGACGACCATTATCCTGTGAATATTTTTCGACTACAAGGTCATAGATAAAGTTCCAGTCGATTGCTTTATCTATAATTCGTAGAAGGTGATCCTGTGGAACCATGTCATCCATGCAAAGAAACTGTACCTGTTCTCTTTTTTTATCTGCATTCTGAGTCATCATAAATAGAAGTACCTACCTTGATTTGATACTTCTATTATACCAGAAAGGTGCCGAAAAATCCGCATAAACACTGGACATTCTGGTACTTAGCAAAGAAAAATCCCGCACAGTAGTGCGAGACTTTGTCTACAGTCTGAAGCTTCCACAAATGTGGAAGCTTATTTTTGTTTGCCTCAACGTATTGCACCTGTGACCTGTATCGGACTGAACACATCGTTCGGGCGCAGAGGGTCCACGAGGTCCGGGGGACCTCGGCTTTGAGCCGACCGGAGCGGAGCGGAGACCGCAAGTTCGAATCTTGTCTATCTCAATGTATTGAACTTACGTCCTCTAGCTGGCTCAAACACATCGTTCGGGTGCAGACCGTAAATTCTCCCCAATCCCCATAATCACAAACACCGTCGAAATATTCATCACCTGTTGAAAACTAAACATATTATTCACTGTATATGCCAGCACACAGATCCCGCAGGCTCCGACCAGCATCTTGCTCTCCCCGGCACGAAGAAAATCTCTGATCGCCGTGATCATCATCCCTGCATAACTGATCAGCCCCAATACTCCTATATCCACCAGAACCGTCAGCCATTCATTGTGTGCATTCGTAAGCCGGTTCCCGCCAAAACGGTCATTCACCATCGTCTGCAGTCCCACACTTCCCTCGTTGGATAAAAATGCATACAGGCAATCCGGTCCCACGCCGAATATTTTATGCAGAAAGTCCGCCTCCCAGAAGCATCTGGCACCTGCTGCCCAGGTACCGCCCCGGGCACTCCCCCAACTGACATTAAACGTCAGCCATTTTGTCACATTCGGGTCTGTGATGTTGGGAGTCAACGCACCACCGGCTAAGGTATTGATCAGCGTCAGTAACAAAACAAGCAATATCATAACCGGTACCGCAATAGCGATCCCACAATAGATTCTATGTAACATTTTCTCCGGATAACTTCGTCTTACCCGGGTTCTGTGTATCCAATACAAAATAATTCCCGACAGAATCGTCATAAATATGCCTGCAATCGAAAACGTCAGCAGATCTGTAATTCCTTCCAGGATCAGTTCCCGGGAAAATATATTCAACCGGCGGAGAACACAGGTAATCAGACACGCTGCGGAAAACATCGTCATCTCCTGCCAGAACACTTCCATCCTCCCGCTGTCTCTCACGGACATCCCGAATAATACGAACATGACCACTGCGAAGGTTACAATGCCGCTGCTGCTTCCCTGAGTCGCCAACGAGGCGAAGCCGATCGTCACATATGCCATCAGCAACAGCTTTTTCCATGTCATCTCCTCCATCCTCCACAGCAGATAGACTCCCCCGAATAATATCGTCACCAGATACCCGCAATACCAGTTGATATTTCCGATCGTCGAGATAAAGGAAGGGGTCACGTACTCCGGATCCACCGGTAGCAGACCAAACTTATTCACATATCCCAGAGAAAAAACAACCGCAGACACCGGCAGTACCAGCGCCGGGATCCAGCTCTTCCACTGCCACATACGGGAGATCATAAAATACACGATTACCGCTCCCAGCTGCGTCCACATTCCCATCCGCCAGGACGCTGTCCCCCACAATGCTTCTTCCCGGTAATTCGTAAACAGATAGGATACTAAAACCGCAATTCCATAAAATACGGCAAATCTGTCCGTCACACTCAGATTCTTCCATAATCCCGCCGGCCATTCCGTGAACTTCGGCAACTCCTTTTTCTGAACTGCTGTAACCAGCCGGAAAAGCAGCCACAGTAAAAATACCGGCAGCAAAGTTTTCGCACCATAGGTCATAGTCTTGAGAAAAAAGGTCTCCTTCTCTGTTCCTATCCTAGCATATCCTTTATTGTAAAGAGGGAGTACCATCAGAATCACGATCATATACACGCTGATCACGATATCACATAAAAATCCGCTAAAGCTGCAAAGTGTCTCTGCTACGGATTCTGCTTTCTTGTGTTTTGTATTTTTTGCCATAGGCTTCATCTCTCCGAACCTTCTCCGACCACCGGAAATTTATTCCCTTTCATGATATCTTTCCGGACTTCTTTCGTCAATCTTTTCTCAGGAGCGAGTCTCTTCGTTTTTCTGCCGGTCAGACATCTTAGACAGGCTATGATACGTCTCGTAGATCAGCACAAATCCCAACGGTCCCTTAATGATCCCCCAGACGCCGAACAGCTGGATCCCGGCATATAGCGACACTAATACAGCAATGGGAGACACACCTATTTTCCTGCCAATGAGACGGGGCTCCAGTATCTCCCGCAGGAAAATACATACCACATACAGCACCCCGCAGATAAACGCTCTACCGAAGCTTCCCTCCAATAGCTGCCAGATTCCCAGCGGCACCAGCACCACTCCCGTCCCGATAAAAGGCAGTGCATCCAGAATTCCCGCCAGGATCCCCCACAGCACTCCATGCTGTATCCCCGCGATCCCTAACGTAGCCGCTGCCGTCAGTGCGATTGCTGACATGATGATTCCCTGTGCTTTTACAAAGGTAGCGATATAGCGGACGATCCCACAGATCACCTCCAGCAGCACATGGCAGGACTCCTGATCCAGCAGATGGTTCATGATCCCGTCATAGTCTTTCGCCAACAGTACCGACGCAATGAGAAACGTCACCAGGAATCCTCCCAGCTCCGTGAACCACCGCACATACTGCATGGATTGCGACAGCATCCCCGGCAGAATATTTTCCTCCAGCGAATCCAGTCCCTCCTGCAGTCTGCCGCTGACCGTATTTTCCAGATAGGAAGCGTCCACACCAATGATCTCTCCCACACCGTGACACAGATCCCGTACCATCGCCAGCCACTCCTGCTCCCTCGCATCCATACTCCGGATCCACACCGGCAGACTTCCCAGCACCCAGGAACTCAGTACCCATAACAGTACAGCCAACAGCAGTGTCGCCAGAATCAGAAGCACTATGGCGCTTAACGGTCTTGGAAAATGCAGTTTGCGGTTCATCCGTTTCATCACCGGTCCGAATATCGTGACGAAGAGCATCGCCAGCAGCACCGGTGCCAGAAGCGGTGTCAGATATTGCAGAAAAAAATAGACTGCTCCCGTCACCGCAAGCAGTACTATCATCTTTTTTCCTATAATGTTTTTACCGAATTCTCCCCAGTCCATTCCGCACACTCCCTTTTTGGATTAGTGTGCTCTGAGAGCCTTTTTTTATCCCCTTTTGGAGATTCCGGTTTCATTTTCTGTGAGCTTTTTCAATTCCTCCATCGCAAAACCTGCAAATGCCGGATTCTTCGGCACTACCCGGAATCCCATCTTTTTCCCGGAAACGGGATGGACAAGCTCCAGAGAATACGCGCATAGTGCCACGCCGCGATATTTCTGCGCAGGCATCGCCTCTTTTAGCACTGCCGTTCCATACTTCGTATCTCCAAACAATGGAAATCCCGCATGTGCGAACTGCACCCGGATCTGATGAAACCGTCCGGTCCCGATCGTTACATCTGCAAGCGCAAGCGGAGAAGGATCGTTGATCTCTTCCAAAATGCGGTAGTGCAGCACGGCAATTTTCGCATCTGCAAATTCCTGCTCCCTGCCGGTCACTGCCACCGCCACATTACCTTCCTTGCGAAGGTAATCCATAAGATCCCCCTCCGGGCAGTCAGGATATCCACAGAGTACTGCATAATAATGTTTATTCAGTGCACCTTCTGTTAATTGCTTCGACAATGTCGCGGCTGCCTTTTTGTCTTTGGCAAATACCAGCAACCCTTCCACCGGCTGATCCAGTCTGTGGACTATGCCCAGATACGGCTCTCCTTTTCCCGGTCTCCCCGCGCTGGGAAGCTTTGCAAGATAGGATTTCAACTCGCTGACCACATCCGGTTGTCCGATTCCGGCAGACTGCACCGCCAGTCCCGCCGGTTTGCGGATGACCAGTATGCTGTTATCTTCATATAATATTTCCGTTTTCATAACCTATTCCTCTGTCATCCCTCTAACCGTTGTTCCGGATGTTAATCTATACCGTCGCATCTCTATTACCTAATCACTTTCTCAGTCCTTTAGGATAATGATTCTTCATGACGCCCCCGGCCAGCTTCCCCCAGCCAAGGCTACAGCCGTCCACGCAGATCAGATACCAGCCCTTCTCGCCTTCCGCGGAAAAAGTCTGTCCCTTCAGATAAGCCGCTGCTTCCTCCACAGACAGGTTCCACACATGCTTCACATCTTCCGGGCGCAGTGCCAGTGCTAACGCGTGCGCCGGTTCAAAACGGTTCTTTTTCAATGTGCCCAGATGAAGTCCCGGGCGCAATACCTTCAGTCCTTTCACCCCGGGCATTCTCTCCGGCATGCGGTACAGGTTATCGCCAAATGCCAGAAATCCTTCTCCGGCAGTGCATAGTCCTGCTTTGATCGTCTGCTCCTCCGAAAAGATCTCTTTTGCAAAGTTAAAATACTCTGCCCAGTCTTTTGTCAGATTCTTCGCCGGAATTCCCTTCTCCAAGCCGGTGGCGCTCACCGGCTGATATCCTTCCGGAAGCTCTCCCTTTTTCTGTAATACTGCGGCATAATGCCCCTCGCCACGTAACTTATGGGGCCACAGGCGTAAAGTTCCCGTAATGCCGGGTGCCGGGTTCTCTACACAAGCGGGAATACCGTCGCAGCCTTCCGGGATCCCCAGTTCCTTTTTATCGATGGGGACAATCTCGAATTCCTCATGCTTTGCCAGGAAACGGCTGATGCTTCCCTCATTTTCCGCAGGCGCAAAGGTGCAGGTAGAATATACCAGTCTGCCTCCCGGGACTAACATCCGTGCCGCGCACTCCAGGATCCCGTCCTGTCTGTCTGCACATAACTGCACATTTTCCGGGCTCCATTCCTCACAGGCCACTTCATTCTTCCGGAACATTCCCTCGCCGGAGCAGGGTGCATCCACCAGGATCCGGTCAAAATATTCCTCGAAAATATCCGCCAGGTGCTCCGGTGTCTCATTCAATACACAGGCATTGCGGATGCCCATGCGCTCCACGTTCTCCGACAGTATTTTCGCCCTCGCCGGGTGGATCTCATTCGTGACAAGCAGTCCCTCTCCCTCCATCGCGGATGCGATCTGGGTACTTTTCCCTCCGGGAGCAGCACATAGATCGAGAATCCTCTCTCCGGGCTGTGGTGACAGTAGTGTCACAGGTGCCATGGCACTGGGTTCCTGGATATAATAAAGTCCCGCTTCATGCCAGGGATGCTTTCCCGGCTGGTCCTCTTTGGTATAGTAATATCCGTTCTCCGCCCAGGGAACCGGCTGCAGCTGAAAAGTCTGCTTTACTTTTTCTGTTATGACAGACATGTCATCCATTTTTAACGGATTCAGACGCAATGCCTGATATTTCTCATGCTCAAAGCTTGCCAGGAACTCTTCATATTCCGATCCCAAAAGTCCCTGCATTCTCTCTGTAAATGACTGCGGAAGCATAGGTTTCCTCCATCTCTGTCCTCTATTCCGAACTCTGTTCCCATTAACTGTATCACAGCTCCTATCCGCGGGCAATCATTTCTTGCCAAGCTTCACAGACACAATTATAATATTTGTTGTAAGTGCTTGTTTTTCGTTTTAAAAGGTAACCCATTGTTTGTATTTTCATTCGTGATTCTCAAATAGGAAAAGAGGTTATTATGTCTATTTTAAAAAAAACGCTCAGTTGTGTCGTACTGGCAGCCTTAGGCACCTGTGCTCTCGCCGGCTGCGGCAGGCAGGATACGTCAAATGAAGCCACAACATCTGCTTCCCCCGAAGCGTCTGCTGCCATCACGGAAACCGTCAGTGAAAGCACCGCTGCATCCGAACAGACACCGGCTCCCGATGCTCCCGGAATACAATCCGCAGGGCCTGCGGATGTGACTTCCACCCCCTTCGGACAGCATGGCGCTCTCCATGTGGAGAACGGGAAGCTGACCGATGCAGACGGGAACATTGTCCAGCTCTATGGTATGTCCACCCACGGAATTGCCTGGTTCCCCCAGTATATCAATTATGATTCCTTCCGTACCCTGCGGGACGACTGGAATACCAACTGTATCCGCCTCGCCATGTATACAGCGGAGTACGGCGGTTATTGCGCCGGCGGTGATAAGGAGCAGCTGAAGCAGCTGGTAAGAGACGGTGTATCCTACGCCACAGAGCTTGGAATGTACGTGATCGTAGACTGGCATATTTTAAGTGATTGCGACCCGAATCAGAACAAAGATGAGGCGATCGCCTTTTTCCGGGAAATGTCGGAAGCTTTTGCTGACAACGACAATGTGCTCTATGAGATCTGTAATGAGCCCAACAGCGGTACCTCCTGGGACAGCATCAAGTCCTATGCCGAGGAAGTCATCCCGGTGATCCGGGAACAGAAGCCAGATGCCGTCATCCTCGTAGGAACCCCTACCTGGAGCCAGGAGATCGACAAAGCCGCAGCTTCCCCGCTTACCTTTGATAATGTAATGTATACCCTGCATTTTTACGCAGGCACCCACAAAGATGACCTGCGTAACCGCTTAGAGACCTGCGCACAGAACAATCTTCCGGTCTTCGTCAGCGAATTCGGTATGTGCGACGCTTCCGGCAATGGTGCCAATGACTTCGATTCCACGACCAAGTGGCTGGATCTGCTGAACAAATATCAGATCAGCTTCTGCTGCTGGAATCTGGCGAACAAAGACGAAAGCAGCAGTGTCTTTAAGGCTGCCAGCACGGCTCTCTCTGACTGGACCGATGAGGATTTCAATGAATCCGGACGGTGGATCCGTGAGTATTTCCGCAGTATGCCCCGGAATTAGTTCCCGATCCCGCCCTCCGAACTCACTGCTTACAAATTCGTATGATTGCACTACATTAATTCTTCGTCATAGACTGCCCTGCCTCCGCCGATGAATTTCGGTCTGGTACGGGCGCATACCACATGTGCGTCTCCGATCTGTCCGGTCCGGAGACGCACCGGTACTGCCACATCTCTCAGATGCATTCCGATCAACGTATCCCCAATATCCATTCCCGCTGCCGCCTGAATATGTTCTACTGCCACCGGATGTTCAAATGCTTTATACGCTGCCGTAGCGAAGGATCCTCCTGCCTTGGGCTGGGGGACCACATTGACCATGGGATAACCGTATTTTACAGCTGCCTCTTTTTCCAGGATCAGTGCGCGGTTCAGGTGTTCACAGCACTGGGCTGCCAGATAGACGCCTGCTTCCTGCGTTGCCTGATAAATTCCACCGAAGACCACCTCTGCCAGCTCCGGGCTAGAATAAGTACCGATGGATGCACCGCCCACCTCGCTAGTGGAGCACCCTACTACAAACAGTTCTCCCGCCTCCGGCTTAGCTTTCTCCAGGATCTCCCTGGCTGCGGAATATGCCTCTTCTGCAATGATTGTCATATCTTCTGTCATGATGCTGCCTCCTTACATAATAAAATAAATAACTCTATAACAATAAACACACTATAACAGACCGTTTATAAATAATAATGGAAGCAAAAAGCCCACATTGGCCACTGTAAACCATCCAAAATACCGTTTCTTTTCCCCAGGGATCTGACTTGCCACCTGCTTATAATGCTCATGGTTAATAAAGAAGCACAACAAAACAGGACAAGGACAGTCAGCCCCGCCGCTATTCCGAGCAAGGCAAATTATAGGGTAAAGTCTAAAAAGCATTTGTAACATTTCTATAAACTCTATTGACTTGAACACCTCCGGGAGTTATAATATGTTTTGCTATTTAGGAACGCTAAATAGCAAAACTAAAGTGAGGTAGAGAGTATGGATAACAGGTATGTGCAGCAATTCAAAAAAGGCTCTCTTGAAATGATACTTTTGTGCTTGATCGGACGCAAAGAAACCTACGGCTATGAAATCATTACAGAGCTAAATAACAGCGCGTCCGTTTTGGGCTATGCAAAAGAGGGAACGATTTACCCTATTCTGTATCGTTTGCAGGAAGCCGAGTTAATCCAATGCCGATTAGCCCCGGCAGCGGCAAATGGCGGATCAAAAAAATACTACTCCCTTACCCATAAGGGCAGAGAGGTATTAGACGAGCTGATTTTATTTTGGGCGAGCTATGAAAGTTGTGTAAATGGCTTTATTGCCACCTATCAAACAGCGGAGGTATCAGAATGAAAGAGCAATACATTAAGCAAGTGGAAAAGGAATTGAGTTTAACACGCAAAGCAAAAAAAGAGGTCGTGCGTGATCTGAATGAAGTCTTTGCTTCTGCGTTGGAGCATGGCGAAACGGAACAACAGGTAATCGAACGGTTAGGCACTCCCAAAGAGTTTGCAGAGAATACCGCCGAGCAGTTAGGCATTGACAGCGCAGCACCGCAGAAACGGAAAGGGATTATTTCGAGCGTTGCAGCCCTTGTCGTTGCCGTTGCAGCGTTTGTGATTTACGCCACTACCCAATCCGGGAAAGTGCCGGACGGGGCAATCGGACAAGCAGACGCAATGACAAACATTCAAGTTGAGGGAGCTTTTGGATTTGACGCTTCACAAATCATTTTGGCAGTCGGTGTAATCGCGGTTACAATCGCAATCATTCAGATTATCCGAACCGTCCGCAAAAACAGGAGGTAGCTATGAAAAAATTTGTTTCAATAATCGCTATTTTACTTATGCTTTCTTTGGCTGCCTGTTCCAATCAAGATACGCCGTCCGCTGCGGATAATCCAAGCAATACACAAACAGAAAGCAATACCATGCTTGACGCGGGTGTATGGCCTGTGAATGAATACACCGAGGGGCTTCCCGTCCCGTCCGGTACGGTCGGTTGGGCTATGCTTGATACGGAACATGAGAATTGCAGTATCAGTATTGTGGATATAAGCGAAACCGACTATAACGACTATTTAGAGCTTTTGAAGCAAGAGGGGTTTTCTATAATAGAGGAAGTGTCGGAAGAAATTGAGGGACAGGACTATGTTTCTATCGGTACGCTTTTGTCAAATGGCGAAAAGGGATTGAGTATCAGCTACATTCCCGATAACTTCACAATTTTCATTTCTTTCCTTAAATAATGAAAATTAAAATGATTAAATCGCCTGATAGGTGGGTGCTTTGCCCTATTTGTGGAAATAAAACACGAACAAAGATACGCCCCGATACAATACTTGAAAATTTCCCTCTGTTCTGTCCGAAATGCAAACAAGAAACACTAATCAGCGCAAAAGATTTGAATGTAGCTGTAATCCCACAACAAATAGCGGAATCAGCCGGAGCAGTCAACGGTCAAGATGAACGGCGCATAAATGCGCCGCCGTTGACAGCCCTGCCTGTTTCCGCTGATGGGTAATCAAGGGAGCGACAGACTAAAGTGCTGTCGCTCCCCTCACATTATGGAAATGAAAATTGAATATCGACCAAGCTGCAACGCCACAGATTTTTTGAAAGTCCGTGGCGTTTTTTTTGATTGCCTTAAGGCTTAACAAAAACCCCTGGTTGAACCAGGGGTAAATAAAAAAGCCTTGGCAAATAAAACCTCCGTGCAACAATCGAGATGGTTTGGCAACCGCATCACGAAAAAGCAAGGAGGTTTTACGCAAATGAAAAATGAAGTAAAGCATACGGCACACTCTAGCTACCGATGCGAATATCACTTGGTATTTGCACCGAAGTACCGCCGGAAAGTAATTTACAAGGCGTTACGCAAGGACATCATCGAAATCATGAAAAAGCTATGCAAAGAAATGAAGGTGGAGATAATCGAAGGCGAGGCATGCCCAGACCATCTGCACCTTTTAGTGAGTATCCCACCGTACATGAGTATAGCACAGTTCGTGGGGACGCTCAAGAGCAAAAGCGCACTGATGATTTTCGACAGACACGCGAATCTGAAGTACAAATATGGGAGTCGAAATTTTTGGTGCAGGGGATACTTTGTGGATACGGTAGGAAAGAATGCGAAGATGATCCAGGAGTATATCCAAAACCAGTTGGAAGAAGACTTGGCAAATGATCAAATCTCCCTCAAAGAGTATATGGACCCGTTTACGGGTAGCAAGAGGGAGTAGGCAAAAGAAAACAGCCGCTTTTAGCGGCTGCCTGTAATAGTGATGCGATGACAAACTTTCAGTACCCCTTCTAGGGGTCAGCATGTACTGTCCCCTCGGGGGGCTGAGCAAACCACTAGTTTACTAGTGGTTTTGATTGCGCCCATTTTTGGCAGACCGCACATTCCTGTTGTTGTAGAAAGTGACGGGGAAATTTGCCCAAAACGGTCTTGCGTACCGTAGTAGTGATGAAAAGAATACCGCAGCCATTTGGAAGAAAGGTATGGGGCTACCGTAGTAGTGATGAAGAAATCCAAGGGAGCGTTTGGCATTTTCCATTTCCGTCCGTAGAAGAAAGCAAAACCACAGCGGGCAGGACACGCCACCGCAATCGCTATATTGACGGAAACAAGCCAAGCCGCCCCCTGCGGATTGCCGCAAAGTCAGCCGTAGAGGAAAGCGGCAGTTTCTTAGAGCAAGATTCTACCACGGTGCCAAAATCCGCATATCTGCGGTTTTGCCCCTTTGGTAAATCTTGTTGGGGAGTGCCTTCCCCAAACCCTGCTATGCGGCTTGCGCCGCAAAAAATCTTCCGAAACCGTTTGGCAATTTTGCTTTTTTTGTGGTGTGGGTAGTAAAAGGGGCAGCTTGCCTTTTTCAGACCACCACGCCGGAATACCACGCACAGAAAGGAGTGATACCCATAGCCAAGAGATACAACACGCCCCACCGCAGCCATGTAGTCAAGACCCGCATGACCGAGGAAGAATACGCCGACTTCACCGGGCGGCTGGAGCATTACGACATCAGCCAAGCCGAGTTTATCCGGCAAGCCATAACACGGGCTACCATTCGCCCCGTTGTTACCATTTCCCCGGTCAATGATGAACTGCTTGCCGCCGTTGGGAAGTTGACCGCCGAATACGGGAAAATCGGCGGCAACCTCAACCAGATCGCCCGCGCCCTCAACGAGTACGGCACACCCTACAACGCACTATCCGGCGAGGTACGGGCAGCCATAGCCGACCTTGCCGCCTTGAAGTTTGAAGTCTTGCGAAAGGTAGGTGAAGCGGTTGGCAACATTCAAACATATCAGCTCTAAAAATGCCGACTACGGCGCAGCCGAGCAGTATTTGACCTTTGAGCATGACGAGTTTACCATGCGCCCCACCCTTGATGAAACCGGGCGGCTTGTTCCCCGCGAGGACTATCGGCTTGCCACTTTGAACTGCGGCGGCGAGGATTTTGCCGTTGCCTGTATGCGCTCCAATCTCCGCTATGGCAAAAACCAAAAGCGGGAAGATGTGAAAAGCCACCACTATATCATTTCCTTTGACCCACGGGACGGGACAGACAACGGATTGACCGTTGACCGGGCGCAGGAGTTGGGCGAGAGATTTTGTAAAGCACACTTCCCCGGACACCAAGCCATTGTCTGCACCCACCCGGACGGACACAACCACAGCGGCAATATCCATGTGCATATCGTCATTAACAGTCTGCGGATTGAGGAAGTACCCTTGCTGCCCTACATGGACAGACCGGCAGATACAAAAGCCGGGTGCAAGCACCGCTGCACCGACGCAGCTATGGAGTATTTCAAAGCCGAAGTCATGGTGATGTGCCACTGGGAAAACCTCTATCAGATTGACCTCTTGCATGGGAGCAAAAACCGGGTGACGGAGCGTGAATACTGGGCGCAGCGGAAAGGGCAAGCCAAGCTGGACAGGCAGGCCGCAGCACAAGCCGCCGCTTTACCCGCCGGGGAGCAACCGCCCAAGCCCACCAAGTTTGAAACGGACAAGGAAAAGTTGCGGCAGACTATCCGAGCCGCCCTGTCCTCTGCTACCAGCTATGACGAGTTTTCCGCTTTACTTCTCCGGCAGGGCGTGACTGTCAAGGAGAGCCGGGGGCGATTGTCCTACCTCACGCCGGAGCGCACCAAGCCCATCACCGCCCGGAAGCTGGGGGACGGTTTTGACCGCACCGCCGTACTTGCCCTTTTGGAGCAGAACGCCCACAGAGCCGCCGAAAAAGCCGCAGCCATACCCGAATACACCCGCACTATCCGGGAGCGATTACAGCAGGGAAAAACAGCGAAAACCGCCCCGAAACAGGGCGCTATCCAGCGCATGGTTGACCGGGAAGCCAAGCGAGCCGAGGGGAAAGGCGTGGGCTATGACCGCTGGGCGGCTGTCCACAACCTCAAACAGATGGCGGCTACCGTTGCCGCCTATGAGCAGTACGGCTTTACTTCCCCGGAGCAGCTTGACGCAGCCATTACCGCCGCTTATGCGGATCTCCATGACAGCACCGCAGAACTGAAAACCCTTGAAGCGGCGTTGCAGGACAAAAAGGAGTTGCAGGGCTATGTCCTGCGCTATGCCAAGACCAAAGATGTGCGGGACGGATTGAAAGCGCAGAAATCGGACAAGGCAAGAGCTGCCTACCGACAGAAGCACGAAAGCGACTTTATCATAGCGGACGCAGCCGCCCGGTACTTCCGGGAGCATGGCATAAAGAAGCTGCCAACCTACAAATCCCTGCAAGCCGAGATTGAGCAGCTAACCGCCGACAAGAACGCCCGGTACAACGATTACCGGGAGAAAAAAGAGCGTGTCCGGGAGTTGCAGACGGTCAAGGGCAATATCGACCAGATGATGAGGGGCGCACCGAGCCAGCAGAAAAGGCACGAACATGACCGATAAACACCGCCCCGAAATGATACCGAAACCATACAAAAACAGGGATATGCCCTGCACCCTACCGCAATACCACCCGGCATTTTCAAGGGGCTTACAGGGCAGAAAATCCCCGAAAATGACACCGGGAATATACAGATTTACCGCCTATCCTGCTACACCGCAGGAAACGGCAGAAAGGAGCGTCACCCATGCCACGCATGAGCAAGAAGCGGCGGCTTGAATGGTGTTTCTTCCTCAACCACCGCAACCGTAT
>ERZ838577.3167-NODE-3167-length-16229-cov-5.173488_pt1 | contig 16229 bp, 10 predicted proteins | sample MGYA00519682_ERZ838577 | MGnify/ENA primary metagenome ERZ838577 (study PRJEB31850, sample SAMEA3708838) | human gut metagenome | biome: human gut; feature: human-associated habitat; material: faeces | place: China | collected 2014 ...
ATTCGGCAGCAAATTGTTGAGAAAGAACTGCATCGTAAAGCATCAAGGCACAGATTGCTGATTCAGACGGTTTCAAGTCGAATCCGGCTTCCGTTAATTTGGCCCGGAAATAGTTAGCGTTGTCCATTACCCGGTCTCTCAGTTCCGTACTCTTGGTCAGCATATCGAACACGGCGATAGAAGCACCGCAGATTGCCGGAGATAGAGAGTTAGAGAACAAATAAGGTCTTGAGCGTTGACGCAACATGTCAATAATTTCTTTTTTACCGGTCGTGTATCCTCCCATGGCTCCACCCAGAGCTTTACCAAGGGTTCCGGTGAAAATGTCAACACGTTCCATGCAATGGTGATATTCGGCGGCTCCACGTCCTGTTTCACCGATAAATCCGGCAGCGTGGCTATCGTCAACCATTACCAAGGCATTGTATTTTTCAGCCAGATCACAGATTTCGTTCATTTTGGCAATATCTCCGTCCATGGAGAATACACCATCGGTAACGATGATCCGGTAACGTTGAGCCTGAGAGATTTTCAATTGCTCTTCCAGATCGTCCATGTTGGCGTGTTTATATCTGTAACGTACGGCTTTACAAAGACGAACACCATCAATGATAGAAGCGTGATTCAACTCGTCGGAGATGATGGCATCTTCTTGTCCGAATAATGGTTCGAATACACCTCCGTTGGCATCAAAACAAGCCGCGTAGAGAATGGTGTCTTCCGTCCCGAAGAATTGAGAGATTTTAGCTTCCAGTTCTTTGTGAATATCTTGGGTTCCGCAGATGAAACGTACTGAAGACATACCGTAACCACGGCTGTCCAATGCTTTCTTGGCTCCCTCGATCACGGCAGCGTTAGAAGAAAGTCCTAGGTAGTTGTTTGCACAAAAGTTTAATACAGTTTCTCCCGTGGCAAGTTTGATTTCAGCATCTTGCGGGGTAACGATAATTCTTTCGCTCTTGTATAAGCCGGCATCTTTTATTGACTGGATTTCAGTCTTTAAAAAGTCTTGAAATTTTCCGTACATATAGCTAATTTTTTTGTTTGTTTTAATGGCCTCAAAAGTAATGATTTTTTACTAACAATGTATTCGAAAATGAAGATATCGAATTAATTTTAGGTTTTCGGTTATGAATTTTAGGTTTTGAGCCCGTGAACTAAGGGAAATGTAAAAGCACCCCCCTTTCCTCCCGGGTAGGAGGGAAAGGGGGGATTTTTGATACACTTTAGTATCAGGGGGGATATTTCTTGCCTTAATTCTTGATTGCGGCGATTTCTTTCACGGCTTCGATGGCGGTGTTAACGTCTTCTTCTGTCGTGAACGCACCGATACTCATGCGAACTGTCCCGTGAATGTCGAACGTGCCGATAACCTCGTGTACTTTCGGGGCGCATTGTAGCCCGGTACGTACGGCGATATTGTAATCCACGTCGAGCATCGTGCCCACGTCAGCGGAATCGAAACCGTTAATGTTGAAGCTAAGAACCGGGTTCTTGTTTTCAGGACTGTTAGCGCAGTATGTTTTAACTCCTTCGATATCTTGTAATGCTTTCCGGAGTTTATCCCATAACTGTATTTCCCGGTGATGGATGTTCATGATGCCTTGTTCCTGAATCCATTTAACCCCGGCGTTCAATCCGGCAACACCCAACAAGTTAAGCGTTCCGTATTCCAGACGGTAGGGGTATTCGTCCAAGTGTACGGGGTAAGCGGAACGAACTCCGGTACCTCCGGCACGGGTATGTTTGATCTCGATTCCTTCACGCACGTATGAACCTCCGATTCCTGTCGGTCCCATGAGGCATTTGTGACCCGTGAAGCAATACACGTCGATATTTGAAGCTTGCATGTCCAGATCGACAGCCCCGGCACCCTGACTTCCGTCAACCACGAAAATCACGCCTTTTTCCTTGCAGACTTTACCGATTTCTGCCAGCGGTTGGATGGTTCCCAGTACGTTGGAGCAATGGGTTACGACCACGAACTTGGTGTTTGGTTGGATAGCTTTCTTGATATCATCAGGATGCACGTAACCATTTTCGTCAAAAGGTACGTAAGTTACGTCTATGGTGCCGTTTTGATGATGCATGTTAAGCGGGCGCAACACGGAGTTGTGTTCCAGCATGGTGGAAACCACGTGAATCCCTTTTTCAACCAGGCCGTTGATGATCAGGTTTAAAGAATCGGTTGCGTTGTAACTGAATGTTAGACGATTGTGGTCGGTTCCCCCGTTGAAGAGTTTGGTCAACATTTTACGGGTAGAGTTTACTACTTCCTCGGTTTCAACGGCGGCGTCGAAACCGGAACGTCCTGGGTTTACACCATGTTTACGGTAGAAATCGTTCATGAAATCATAAACTACATCCGGCTTCGGGAAGCTGGTTGCTGAATTGTCTAAGTAGATTAATTTGCTCATAATGCTCGTGTTATAATTTTAGATTTTAAATTTTAGATTCCAACTGCACAAGCTAACCGCATTAAAATGAGTGATGTCAATCACTGAATCATTTCATTTTCAATTACTAAGGCATCCGCTACCAACTCTGCCACCGTTTTTATGGTGATGCCCAGTTTATAAGTGTGATTTATTTGGGTTAGCTGATCCACGCAGTTGTGGCACGGGGTTACGACAATCTCGGCTTTGGTTGCGGTGATCTGGTCGGCTTTGATCTGGCCGATTTTGAGACGACGTTCGTTGTATTCACTCATAGCTAAAGCTCCTCCGCCACCCCCGCAACAGAAATTATCCGTGCCGTAAGGTGTCATTTCAACGACATGCGCGGCGGCTGAATTTACCACGAAACGAATCTCGTTGAGTAGTCCCCCGTTGCGCACTAGATTACACGGGTCATGTATGGTGACTACTTTGTCATTCAGGGTTTTGTCGAGCTTGATTTTTCCACTACGAATGTATTCTCCGATGAGTTCCACCACGGTAATCGTGTCGAAATCGTATTGGGTTTTGAGATAATTGGGACCTTCCCAGCGCATGGCTCTTGAACCGTGTCCGCATTCCCCGAGCACGAGACGTTTGCCGTGCAGGCGGTGGATCTCGTCGTAAAGGTTGCGGGCAATTTGGGTTGCCTCGGCGTTATTACCGTTGAAATACCCGTAGTTGGTCACGTCGTAGTACTTGGATGACAATGTCCATTCCTCGCCGGCAGCGTAAAATACTTTTGCCATGGCGGATATGGATAGGGGGAAGAATTTCGGTTCCCGCGGGTTCAGCGTGTAGAAGACGTTCTTGTCGGGTTGATCCAGGAATATCCCGGCTTTTGGGTCTTCCAACTCGTCTTGTAGTTCTTCTTCCATCCATTGTATCGTGTCCACGAATTCTTCGGTAGGAATGCCCATGTTGTTCCCGGTGTTGATGGCCGCATCCACGGTTGCCTGAAGGGTTTTCGGGACAAGGTCCATGGCGGCAAGCATTTCTCGCCCTTTTTTCACGATGAACGGGATGTCCACGCCGATGGAGCAATGTTTCACGCAGCGGCCGCACATGGTGCATGAGCCGAAGAGGGAATCAATCATTTCGTCGCACGTTTCTTCATTTAGTTCCCGGGCGTTGAACAGTGAGGGGAACATGGCGCCCTGCCACGTTTGGTAACGCCTGTAAATAGAACTGACCTGATCGACTTTTCGGGCCGGGATGTATTTACCTTCTTTCATGGTGAGGTAGTACATGCAACTGGATGCACACAAGCCGCAGCGTACACACGCGTTCAGGTGGGTTTCCAGTTTGCTGTCGCTCGTGTTCGAGAGGATCGCAAGAGCTTTGGCTTTTTGTTCGTTGGTGATATTATTTGTCATATTGTACTGCTTTTTTAGGAGGCCATGTCCCACGCCAACCGTAGAAAAAGCCCAAATGATATCTGGCAAAGAAAAAGTAAAGCACGTGTTTGATTTTACCCAGGGGTATCCACACGAAAAGGAGCGCCATTATGATATAATACGCGGTCCCGAATTGTAACGTCAACAGGGAATAAGTCGTCAGGAAAAGCATCACCGTGCAGAGAAGATTCGAGATATAATCATCCGCGCAGGATAGTTCCCGGAGTTCTTTTTTTGCCAGTCGCTTGATGAATAAAGCCAACCCGCAAACTGCCGCGATAAAAATGACTGCCGCCACTAAAATGACGATGAGGTTCGTTGCGCTTTCAATAGGAAGTTGGAACTGAAAAATAACCGCGAGCGTGAATAGAAGGTACACGGCTATAGCCAGAAAGTTTCCTATATGAAAAAATATACCTGCCGTATAAGTGGGCAGGTGTAAGTATGCTGATTCTTTTTGCATAGGTGACATGGCTCCGATACAAGAGTAACAGACTGCTTGGGCAATATTCCCGGATTTTTGAGAAAGGTCCTTGGGAGAACCCTTTTTTAATAACCGTAGAAAATATCCCCCCAGTAGTACTACACAAAAAAGAAGTGCAGCTAACGAGGTCCAAATATACCAAGACATGGTCATGGGTATTAGACGCAACCGTCAGGTTTGGGTAATCCTGCCACCCGACACGCACCCCGGGCTGGTCCTAACGGGAATAACTCGTAAATATCTTTCAATTTTAATCCGGTTTCTTTGCAGATGGTACGAACCATGGGAGCGTTCCCTTTTTCTTCAAAGTTATTGCGGATGATTTTGATCACGGCCCAGTGGTTATCCGTCAAATCATTGATTCCGTCTGATGCCGCGAATAATTTTGCCACGTCTTCGTTCCAGATTGAAGGATCAGTGAGGAATCCGTCCCCGTCTACTTCGAATGTTTTTCCTTGAATTTCTAGTGTTGCCATAATGTTTATTGGTTTTAGATTGAATGGCAATATAATAATAATTTGCAATAATCACAATGATTTTTGTTTGGGTTTGAGGAGAAGGTTGATAAAGTCTTTGTGCATGCAAATAGGTGAAAAAGGTACTTGTGGGGTGAGAATTGGACGTTATTTATCTGGTTTTTAGGGGTGTGTGGCGGGATGGCTGAAAGTGAAAGATTTGATATAAACGAAATGAAGGGATTTTTTGTCGCAAATATTATGTTTTTTTGTATTATGAAAAGAATTGATAAGGAGAATGATCCTGTAAAATGCTTTTATCTTGGAGATATAAATTGTCAATGTTGTGCAAAATAGCTTGTGAATCGAATGTTTTGTGATAAAAATATTATCTTTACGGCTGTATATAGTGTGCTAGACGTTTGAAACGTGTATATGAAAAACCTCCGAATGTTCATATTACTCCTTTTGTACGGATTGTTTACGTCCGTTCAAGACGTTATGGGGGAAAATGTGCCTCAACATGAGATCAAACGGGTTTTATTCGTGAGTTCTTATGATTCGGAACAGGTCTGGGGACGGAAAGTGTTGAATGGCGTGACGAAACAATTGAACAAAACTTCTTGTAATGTTGACTTGAGAGTCATTTATCTGGATTCCAAGCGGCTGACAAATTTGACGGTAAGACAATCATTATTGGAAACACAATTGCGGGAGATTCAGGGGAAGTTGGATCTGATTATCGTTTCGGATGAAGAGGCGAACAATACTCTTTTTTCTTTGGACGTTCCTCTATTGAAAGAGACACCTATTGTGTTTTGTGGTATTTCCTGTTACGAGAAGAGAGCAGGTTTCGAGGACGTGACGGGGGTTATTTGTAATGTTGATTACGAGAAGGTATTTTTGCTAGGACGTAAGTTATTCCCGGAAGCACAAAAAGTATACGTGTTTTCAGATCGGACGGGGGCAGGACAAGCTCACCAGACGTTGGCACAACAGCAATTGGCAAAGTACGGGGATAAATTCCCGATTGTTTTCGGGGGTGATACAATCACGGGGGTGAATAATTTCTTGAAAGAGCTTCAGAATGTTTATCCTTTGTCGTTCGTGATATTGACCACGTGGCAACTGGGAAAACAGGGGACTTATCTTGATCCGGACGTGTATTATTCGATGTATGCTAACGAGTGTCCGGTGCCAATTTTCACGGCAATTGATAACGGGTTGGGTAAGGGTATATTCGGGGGAATTGTTGCGTTTGCCGATCAACAGGGGAACCGGGCGGGGAGAATAGCCGTGAGGATATTGAATGGAGAGCGTGCGCGATCCATTCCGATTGATACGGTACACCCAATACCGGTTTTTGATGATAATCAATTGAAGAAGTGGAGGGTTGAGCAAGCGATGCTTCCGAAAAACAGCTTGGTGCTTAATGAACGGGGAACATTTTGGAATACCTATAAGAGTTATATTTTAATGGCGGGAGGAGTATTCGTGTTGTTGTTGTGCTTGGTGTTGTTTTTGATCTTGTCGCGAATGCGATATAGAAAGATTTTACACCGGAGTGTTTATTTAGAGAAAGCAACGCAACAGATTGCCGAGATGCTAAAGAAAAAGACTGAAATTTTGTCGAATACGTTGTCTTCCATGAGTGAGGGGATTATTGTCGTGGATAAGGAGTTGCGAGTAATCGAGTTGAATCAGGCTTCCGTGGAGGGCTTGGGATGCGGGAACGAAGTAATCAGGAGACCTTTGAAAGAGCTTTGTGAAATAAGCCGGAACGGGGGTGAGGGGATTGAAGAGTTGTTGTTAAAAGTGATACGGGAGGGAAAAAGACGGGATTTGTCCATGAACACGGTGCTGATCCCGTGCAAGGCTCCCGTTCAGCAGATAGCCGGGAACGTTTCACCGTTGATGAATGATTTGAATGAAGTGAATGGTGCGGTACTCATGTTGCGGGATATCACTCGCGAATGGCAACAACAGACGTTCCTGCGTATATCGATTAATGCTTTGCAGGCTTACTCGTGGTGGTATGATGTTGATAAGAACGTGTTGAAGTTTGGTGAAGGGTTCTTTGGGAGTGACGAGCTGAAGGATAAATTGAACACGATTGAAAAATTGATCGCTCACGTCCACGCTGATGATCGGGAAGAAATGCTCGCGTGTTTCGATAAAATATCGAATCAGAATGTCAGTGAATTTACTACCTTGTTTCGAGTAGATTTTAATAATTCGGGCAAATATATTTGGTTGGAAAGTCGCGGGATTGTGGAAACCGTGGAAATGAGCGAAGGTCAGAAGGTCAAATATGTATATGGAATGGGCATCGACATTAATCGTTATAAGGTTGCCGAAGAAAATATGGAGATCGCCATGCGTAAGGCCGAGGAATCTGATCGCTTGAAATCGGCTTTCGTGGCCAATATCTCGCATGAGATCCGAACGCCGCTGAACAGTATTGTCGGATTTGCAAATTTGATGGTGGAAGGGGAATACTCCGAAGAGGAGAGGAAGTTGTTTAGTGACACGATTGCTAATAATAGCCGGGCGTTATTGGGGTTGTTGGATGACGTGCTTGATCTGTCCCGGTTGGAGGCGGGTATGGAAAAGGTGCATTTTGCGGTTTGTGATTTTCATTTTCTGGTGAATTTCATATTGGATATCGGCCATTTGAATGCGGCGGAAGGGGTTAAGTTCGTCTCTAAAGGTCCCCGGAAGGAACTGTTGGTTCTGACGGATGAGGCGAAGTTGACGAAAGTGTTTATGAATCTGGTAGGGAATGCAAAAAAGTTTACCATGCGGGGGAGTATTGTCGTGGGGGCTAACGTTTCTGCGGATGGAAAATGGATCGAGTGTTGCGTGGAAGATTCCGGGATCGGAATTTCACCCGAAGGCTTGGAGCATATTTTTGATCGGTTCTATAAAGTTAACGAGTTTGTACAAGGTACCGGGTTGGGACTCTCCATTTGTAAGACGATTATAGAGCTTTTGGGAGGTCAGATTTGGGTCGAGTCTGTCTTGGGGGAAGGAGCGACTGTTTATTTTAAAATACCTTATCTGAAACCGGAAGATAAGAAGGAGTAATTTGAAAATCTTGGATCAAGAAGCTAAAATTACCTGTAAAAACAAGTTTATAAAAGAAAAAAGCCAGCATTTCTGCTGGCTTAGTTTTTGAAGCTCCTCAGGTAGGACTTGAACCTACGACCTACGGATTAACAGTCCGCCGCTCTAACCAACTGAGCTACTAAGGAATTTTCTCAAAAGCGATGCAAATATAGGGTTTTTAGGGGATCATGCAAAATAATTCAGGAGAAAATTTAATGAAAAATTGAAAATTGTTTGGAGACTTGTTCTGAGGCTTTGAAAATCAAATCGGTGTAAAACGTGGGGTCGGTTGAGTGTTCAAGTTATTATTTCTATATTCGTAAAAAACAGTTTGTTTTTTTATATATTTGTTGATGTCATTGTAAATATTCTGGATTATATTTTTTCGTGTTGTGAATTTTAATTAATATTGGAGTGGTACAATTAAAAAATGCAGGTACGTGACAGATGAAGAATTACAAGAACTAAAACTGGGCGATGAACGGGCATACAAGCGTTTGTTTTATATGTATTACGCTAATTTAGTGCTCTATGCTAATGCTTTTCTAAAAAATCGGGAGGCCTCGGAGGATGTTGTTCAAGAATTTTTTATCACGTTCTGGTACGAAAAGAAGTATAAGAGTATCGTGGGAGGTTTGGAAGGTTACTTGTACCGTTCTGTACGAAATAACTGTTTGAATTACTTGCGAAACGAGAAACGACATCATGATCGTTTGATTCACATGGTGGTGGAGGAGGCTGAGGAGTTTAAATTCAGTCTGGAGGAGATGGAAGAACGGGAAGAAATCCAACGGGCGATAAATAAGTTACCTGAGCAATGTCGTGCGATCTTCACGCTTTGTTGTCTGGAAAACATGAAATATCAAGAAGTTGCCAATCAGTTGGGAATTTCGATTAACACGGTGCGCACGCAGATGGGCAGGGCGTTTAAGTCCTTGCGCGATTCTTTAAGCGGGAAGACATTCACGATGATATTATATATGATATTGTTTCACCGTTAAGGGGTGGGGGTATTTTTTTTCTTATGTGATTAAAAAAAATGAAATTTCTTGTCACATCAAAATGAAAATTTGGTGTCATACGGTTGTAAACAAAATGTGACAAGATGCAAGATCGTGTATGGGAAATAATTTCTGCCAAGATTAACGGGGAACTATTAAGTTTATCGGAGGAAGAGGAATTGCTGCAATGGATGGATGAATCTCCGGACCGTCGCTTACTTTTTCATCGATTGGAGAAGTATTACAGGGCTTGTCGTGCGGAAAGTAAAATAGATGTGGATGCCGCTTATGAGAAATATCTGGCGGGACTGTCGAAGGTGAAGAAGCGTCGACAGGAGAGGTTGTATCGTTATGTTAGTTTTGCTGCAGCCGTGGTTGTCGCCATCGTGTTTACATTTGCCGGATTGTATTGGGATTACCGGGGAGACGTGGAGCCGAAGGATATTTTGGCGATACGTGCCGGAGAGTCCAAAGCGCTTCTGACGATGGCTTCCGGGGTAGAGGTGCCGTTGAGTGCGGGGAAAAGTATCACGTTACAGGAACAAGGCGGAATTATAAATAACGAGAATGAAATATTGGTCTACACGGCGGATACGCTTTCTTTCGTGAAAGAGGAGGCCTTTCACACGGTGAAAATTCCGCGGGGAGGGGAGTACCGGTTGATCTTGGAAGATGGAACCAAAGTATGGTTGAACGCGGAATCCCGTTTGGTTTTTCCGGTTGTTTTTGCTGCTGATCAGCGTCGGGTTGTGTTGGAGGGAGAAGGTTTTTTTGAGGTAGTGAAGGATTCCAAGAGACCTTTTATCGTGACAAGCGGGGAGCTAAACGTCCGGGTTCTCGGTACTTCTTTTAATATAACGGCGTATGAAGATCTGCATCAAGTTGTGACCACGTTAGTTGAGGGTGTTGTTCGGGTGGAGGGCGAGCATGTCGAAAAAGTATTGAAACCCGGAGAACAGGCCATATTTACCGTTCAATCGAAACAACTGGAAGTTCAACAGGTGGATGTTCGGTTGTACACCTCCTGGAAAGACGGGTATTACATGTTTGAAAAAGAACGTTTGGAAGATATCATGAACACATTGGCTCGTTGGTATGATGTTGATGTATTTTATGAAACGAATGCCGTGAGGGATGTCCGATTTTCCGGACGGGTAAAACGGTACGGTGAAATCTTGGAATTTCTTGAAACCATAAAATTAACACAAGATGTTGATTTTAAGATTAAAGATAGGACTGTTTTTGTGACTAATAAATAAAACTGAGAACGACTCCTATCATTCTCAGTTTTATGGTAACCACTCAAGCTAACTGCTTGCAATTCGTTGGCAAGAGTGAAATGTTTAATTTAAACACTACAAATCTATGAAAAAAAAGTGGATCTATGCCACCTTTCGTAAGAAAATGTGGCTACAGAAAATGTTATTTATGATGAGTAGGATTGCATTTTTTATTCTCTTGGGAACCATGTCATTATCGGCTAATGTTTACTCTCAAAGTGAGATTCTTGATCTGAAAGTAAAAAACGCCACGCTCGCTGAGGTTTTTAAAGAAATCACGAAAAAGAGCGGCTATGATTTCCTGTACAATTATGATGTGGTCGAATCCCAAAAGAATGTTTCTATCCGGGTGACGAATATGCGTCTGGAAGAGGTGTTGAAGGAACTGTTGGGGCCTAGGAATCTGACTTACGAGTTCAAGGAGAAATTGATTGTCGTGCGCCCTGTTTCGGTGGTGGGCCGGGATACGGTTCAACAAAAGCCGGTTGTTATCAAGGGTACGGTGAGAGACGAGAAAGGAGGGGTGTTACCCGGCGTGACCGTTTTGATAAAAGGTACGAAGTTGGGGGTGGCAACGGATAATGATGGCGTTTTCAGGCTTGAGTTTATTCCTAGGGACACGGTAACGTTGTTACTGACGTTTGTCGGCATGGAGAATAAGGAGGTGAAGGTTTGGGATTGGAAAAATCTGAAGGATTTGAATATCACGATGAGGGAGGATAAGGTGGCGCTGGAGGATGTCGTGGTAACGGGATACGCGAATATCAAGAAATCGAGTTTTACCGGAACCGCCACGCAGGTGAAGCGGGAAGATATTTTGAAGGTTGCCGGGCGAAACGTGATAGATGCCTTGCAGGTGTTTGATCCTTCTTTGCGTATCATGAAGAATAATCTGATGGGGTCGGACCCGAATACTTTGCCGGAGTTTTACGTGCGGGGTCGTTCCGGTATCGCGGGGATAAAGGAATTGGACGTGCTGGAAGCTGCTGACGTGTCGCAATTTGCGATAACTAATAATCCGAACACGCCTATTTTTATATTAGACGGTTTCGAGGTATCGGTGGAGAAAGTGTATGATTTCGATGTGAACCGGATTAAGGATATCACGATCTTGAAGGATGCGGCTGCAACCGCCATGTACGGTTCAAGGGCCTCAAACGGGGTGGTGGTGATCGAGACGATTGCTCCTCGTCCGGGGCGTTTCGTGGTGTCTTATAGTGGTAATTACGAGATTACAGCTCCGGATCTTAGTAGCTACAACATGATGAATGCGCGGGAGAATCTGGAAGCCGAGTGGGCTGCAGGGGTATATGCTTCGGATCCGGATTACCAGTACTATGAACGAGAAAAAGCCAACTTGTACGGTATATATCTGGATAAGAGGAATGCGATTCTGGCGGGAGGTGATTATTACTGGTTGTCCCAGCCTTTGACAACGATGTTTAATCACAAGCATAGCCTTTACGTGGAGGGTGGTTCCGATGTGATTCGCTTTGGTATAGAGTTACGTTACGATAACCAGAATGGAGTCATGAAAGAATCTTTCCGTAACCGGATAGGTGCGGGGCTGACGCTGGAATATCGTTACAAAGGGTTCCAGATGCAGAATAAGGTGTCTTATGACATGATGCGTTCCAAGGCTTCGCCTTACGGATCGTTTGGGGATTACACGAACAAGCATCCTTATGAACACTGGAAAGATAAAAACGGAAAGTTGTTGAAGAAATTGCCGCAACGGAATTACGGGGATAGTTTTATTAATCCTTTGTACGAGGCTACATTGGGAAATTTTAACAAGAGCGATTACAAGGAATTCACGGATAATCTTTCAATGAATTGGTACGTGAATGATTATTTGTTAGTAAAAGGGCAGTTTGCGATCAGTTATAAACAGGATAAAACGAACGTGTTCACGGACCCGGAATCTGCAAAATACGGTACGGGCCTTACGGCTTTTTTAAAGGGAGAGTTGACACAATCCCAGACAACGACAACTCGTTGGAACACGAATGTTTTTGCCGCTTATAATCGTTTGCTGGGGTTACATAACCTGAATTTTTCTTTGGGATTTAATGCGACCTATTCGAACACGGCCTATTCGTATTCTCATTACCGGGGTTTTCCGGATGCTAACCGACATTCTCCGGCTTATGCTTACGAGGTGGTGAAAAAACCGACGTTCTCGGATAACAAGACCCGATTGTTCGGGGCATTCCTGATGATGAATTACAGTTATAATGATATTTATCTGGCCGACGTGTCTTTCCGTTATGACGGTTCTTCGGAGTTTGGTTCCGATAATAAGTGGGCTCCTTTCTGGTCTGTCGGTGCGGGAATCAATCTTCATAACTATGCTTTTATAAAAGGAAACGAATGGATCACTCAATTCCGAATAAAAGGGAATGTAGGACAAACCGGTAAATCGAATTTCCAACCCTATATGGCAAGAAATACTTATGAGGTTTTGTTGGATGACTGGTATCAGACGGGTATCGGTGCCAACCTGATTTACATGGGAAATGACGATCTGACTTGGGAAAAACAGTTATCTTGGAATATCGGTACGGATATTACGACTTGGAAAGATCGCCTGACGCTGGGGTTTGATTATTATTACAAGAAAACGATTGATCTGGTGACTGAAGTATCCCTCCCGTCTTCCTCCGGTTTCGGCAAGTACACGGATAACATCGGTGAGATCCTGAACGAGGGGATCGAGTTGGATCTGAACGTGCGTGCGTATAGTGATAAGGACTGGGATGTTATCGTGTTTGGAAACTTGGCGCATAACAAGAATAAGATATTGAAGATTTCCGAGTCGTTGAAGCAGTATAACGAGCGGATTGACGAGTATTTTGATGAATATAATCAGAATGCTTCGAAAGCTCAGGATTCCAAATTCTCCCAAACGTTTATGAAATACGAGGAGGGAAGTTCATTGACAGCGATTTACGGGATGAAGTCTTTGGGTATCAATCCGGCAAACGGTCAGGAGGTTTACATGAAACGCGACGGAACGATCACTTACACGTGGGAGTCGAGCGAGCAACAGAAGATCGGGGATACCGAACCGAAAATTCAAGGTGCTTTCGGATTGAATCTGCGTTTTCGGAATTTCACGTTCTACACGACATTCCTTTACGAGTGTGGTGGGGATGAATACAATTCGACGTTGGTGAATAACGTGGAAAATGCCAATCTGATCAAGTACAATGCGGATAATCGGGTGACCACGGATCGTTGGCTGAATATCGGAGATGTAGTCCCGTTGAAAGATATCAAGGATCGTTTGTACGTGACCCGTTCAACTTCCCGATTCGTGCAAAAGAACAATAATGTGGTCTTTAACTCTCTTTCCGTGGGGTATGACGTTGACCCGATATGGTTACGGAAGATTTACCTGAGTTCGTTGAGAGTACAGTTTAACATGAAGGATCTTGCAACGATGTCGACGATTAAACGTGAGATGGGGTTGAATTATCCGTTTGCCAGAACATTTACGTTTACGTTAAATGCTAGTTTCTAATATTTATGATGAAGAATATGAGAAAGTTATATTTAATATTTTTGTTGCCGGCCTTCTGGTTGATATCCTGTAATGATTTTCTGGATGTCTCGGCTGATAATGAATTACTGCAGAACGAGATTTACGGGGACTATAAAGGGGTGCGAATGGCGGTGAACGGGGTGTATCGGAATCTTTCTTCAATGGATTTGTACGGTCAGAATCTGACTTGGGGTTTCGCAAGTGCTATCGGGCACAATTATCAATCCAACGGAACTTCATATTTACCTTACGGCTTGTATGAAGCGGCTGCGTTTAACTGGGAGAGTGCCGATGCGCAGAGCTTTGCCGAGAGGATATGGTCCAAGGCTTATAACGTGATCGCCAGTTGTAACGATATTATTCAGCATGTCGTGACTAAGGACACAAGTTTCTTCGGGGAGGGAAAGATGGAGAAAGATATGATTCTGGGAGAAATGTATGGCTTGCGTTCGCTGATGCATTTTGAATTGTTCCGTTTGTTCTGTCCGGCACCGGTGATGAACCATACGGGAAGGGCAATTCCTTACGTGACGAAGTACCCGGACCTGCAACCTCAATACCAGACGTCTCCGGCCGTGATGGATTCGATTATCACCGATATGACCCGGGCCCAGAGTTTGTTAGCCGTGGTGGATACGGTGTTTAATCGCAGACAAAACACGAGTATTTATTCCCGGGTGAGGAGTATAAATCGAAGTTTATCAAATTCTCCGGATGATTTTTTCCTGTACCGGGCGTGTCGCATGAATTATTTTGCGGTCAACGCGTTGCTTGCCCGGATATATATGTATAAAGGAGATGACGAGAATGCTTATACGAATGCGGTGGTGGCGTACAAATACCACCAGCGGTGGTTCCGTTGGACATCGAACTCGAATCAGGGAAGTGTTTCCAATATTAATTTCCTTTATCCGAAACGCTATAATGAACTCTTCCTTTGCTTCTCGAATAACGACGTGGTGGACCAAGTGGAGAATATTTTGAAGGGGTACACGTATTCTTTACGGATGAAAAATATGGATATCCTTTTTGCCGGAGACTTGGATGATTACCGGTACACGGGATTCTATAATAAAACAACTTTGACGTACGGGTCTCAGCGGTATGCGACGTGGTTACGTTTTTCCGGGGCAACTTTTTCAGAGGTGCTGGACCAGTTACCGTTATTGCCCGTGATCCGGGCTTCCGAGATGTACCATATCCAGATCGAATATTTATTGAACAAAAACAGGAAAACGGAAGCAATCGAGTTGTTTAATTCTTTGCGGACAAGCCGTGGGGCAAAAACGAAGTTAACGGCAGATATGACGGTTACCGATTTGAGGTTGAAGCTGGAATATGATATTATCCGGGAAACGTTGACGGAGGGGCAGACGTTTTTCATGTTTAAACGTTTGAACCGGGATATATTTAACGGACGTGAGGGTATCAAGATGACCCCTGAGAAATGGGTAGTTCCAATCCCGTACAGTGAAACGGCATATCAATAATTTAAATCGAATAGCTATGAGAAAAATATATTTGTTTTTGGGATTTATGATTGTTCTGGGAGCTTGTTCGAAGGATGATATCAAAACATATAGTAGTCATAATTACCTTCAATTCGTGAAATTGGTGACGGATTCATCGGTTTGTTCGTTTCTGGCTTACCCGAATGACAACGAGTTGGAGTTTCCCGTGGTTGTGGAGGTTATCGGAATCCCTTCCGGTCAGGAAGTGGAATATAAGATCACGGTTGACGAGGAGAACACGAGTGCCACGACGGCCAATTACAGATTGCCGGATAAGTTTTCGATAAAATCGGGAAAGGTGTGCGATACGTGTAAAATCACATTTATTAAAACCCCGGAAATATCGACAAAAGCTTTGAAACTGATGTTACGATTGGAGCCTACGGATCATTTTCAATTGGGACAGACCGAGTGCCGGGAAGCGATCATTTATGTTTCTAACGTGATAGCTAAGCCCAACTGGTGGACGGATAACGTGACCTCTTATTATCTGGGTGTGTATTCGGATAAAAAATATAGGCTTTTTATCCAGGAAACCGGAAAGGCAGATATTGATAGCGATAATATCGAAGAACTTCGTTATTACTCGATCATGTTCAAGCACTATTTGCAGAAAAAGAAAGATGCGGATGAAATGGTGCGCGAGGATGACGGAACGGAAATGACCGTGGAGATAGAAGTCGGATAATTTAAACGAAACGATTATGAGAAAATGGATATTATACTCTTTGTTCACGTGTTTTTTGTTGAACGCGTGTTATGAAGATAAAGGTAAATATAGTCTGATTGATTATAATGAGGTTACGTTAGATGTGGTAACTTCTTTGACAAAGAAGAATATAATTTTGGGCGATACGGTGCGTATCGTGCCTAAGATGACCTGGAAATACCCCGATCGGGATACGTTGTCTTTTGATTACCGTTGGGAAATGGGGTTGGGGAATGTCGTTTCTACAGAGCGGAATTTTGAATATATTCCCACGGGTTGCGGTCAGTTTGATGTGAATTTCT
>ERZ838577.3177-NODE-3177-length-16164-cov-18.262027_pt1 | contig 16164 bp, 10 predicted proteins | sample MGYA00519682_ERZ838577 | MGnify/ENA primary metagenome ERZ838577 (study PRJEB31850, sample SAMEA3708838) | human gut metagenome | biome: human gut; feature: human-associated habitat; material: faeces | place: China | collected 2014 ...
TTACGCCAAACTTACGCCACTTACGCCAAAAATCAAAGCGCACTATAGGGTAACAGAATCGGCATCTGCCATAAAAGCAGGTGCCGATTTTTGTATCACGAAAAGCTGATGGATGCTGCACGCTACACACCGTCAGCTTTTTCGTTTACAGGGGAAAAAGTGGGTGGTATAATAGAAATAGATTTTTGTAAGAGTGCCTTCATAGTCAAGACTATAAAAGAATACGGATAAGCATAAAACCGGTGGATGATATGAAAATTCTGGATAACATCACCAATACCGTTCGAGATGATCTGCGGGTGGAAATCAAAAAAGGCAGCAGGGTGTCTATTGCGGCAGCCTGCTTTTCGATGTATGCCTATAAAGAGCTGAAGAAGCAGCTGGAAACCATAGATGAGTTTGAATTTATCTTTACATCCCCTACGTTTGTGAAGGAAAAGGCTGAAAAGCAGAAGCGGGAGTTCTACATTCCCCGCATTTCCCGGGAAACAAGCCTTTACGGTACAGAGTTTGAAATCAAACTGCGCAATGAGATGACCCAGAGAGCCATCGCAAAGGAATGCGCAGACTGGATCAGGAAAAAGGCAACGTTCAAATCGAACACCACCGGCGAAAATATGGCTGGCTTCATGACGGTGGATTCCGGTGCAGCACAGACCGCCTATATGCCGATTGGCGGCTTTACGACAGTCGATATTGGCTGTGAGCGTGGAAATAACAGCTACAACATGGTCAACTGCATGGAGGCACCGTTCGCACAGCAGTACATGAAGCTGTTCGATTCTCTTTGGAACGATCGGGACAAAATGCAGGATGTCACCGATGTGGTTCTGGAAAATATCAGCACGGCTTATGCGGAAAATTCCCCGGAGTTCATCTATTTTATGACGCTGTATCATGTATTCAGCGAGTTTTTGGACGACATCTCAGAAGACGAACTGCCGAATGAGGCAACCGGCTTCAAGCAGAGCAAAATCTGGAGTCTGCTGTACGACTTCCAGAAGGATGCCGTGCTTGCCATCATCAATAAGCTGGAAAAGTACAACGGATGCATCCTTGCGGACAGTGTTGGCCTTGGCAAGACCTTTACCGCACTGGCTGTCGTAAAGTATTATGAGAACCGAAACAAGTCGGTTCTTGTGCTGTGCCCCAAAAAACTGGCGGAAAACTGGAACACCTACAAGGACAACTATGTGAACAACCCGATTGCATCGGACCGGCTGAATTATGATGTTCTGTTCCACACAGACCTGTCCAGAAGCGGCGGAAAGTCGAACGGCCTTGATCTGGATCGCCTGAATTGGGGTAACTACGATCTGGTCGTTATTGATGAATCCCACAACTTTCGCAACGGCATCGGTACGCACAGCAAGACGCAGGACAACCGCTACCAGCGGCTGATGGACAAGGTGATCCGTGCCGGAGTTAAGACCAAGGTGCTGATGCTTTCGGCAACGCCGGTCAACAACCGCTTTGTGGATTTGAAAAATCAGCTGGCCCTTGCCTATGAGGGAAGCTCCGAGTATCTGGATGAAAAGCTGAACACCTCAAAGAGCATTGAGGACATCTTCAAGCAGGCGCAGAAAGCCTTTAACGCATGGAGCAAGCTGAAACCAGAAGAGAGAACCACGGATGCGCTGCTGCGGACATTGGATTTTGACTTCTTCGAGCTGCTGGACAGTGTTACCATCGCACGTTCTCGGAAGCATATCGAGAAGTACTACAACACCAATGCTATCGGAAAGTTCCCAGAGCGGTTGAAGCCGATCTCCGTTCGACCATGTCTGACAGACCTGAATAATGCCATCAACTACAACGAAATTTATGAGCAGCTGATTCAGCTGAGCTTGTGCGTCTATATGCCTTCCAACTACATCTTCGCAAGTAAGATCCAGAAATATCAGGAGCTGACGCACAATAAGGGCGAGAATCTGACCCAGAGAGGCCGTGAGCAGGGCATTTGCAGGCTGATGAGTATTAACCTGCTGAAACGGCTGGAAAGCTCTGTTTGCTCGTTCCAGTTGACCTTAACGCGCATCAAGAAGCTGATTGATGGTACGATTCAGTCCATTGACCAGTTTGAACGCTCCGGCCACGCCGAGTTGGATATGTACGACATGGCCGGAGACGATTTTGACATGGACGATGAAAACACCGGCTTTTTCACCGTCGGCAAGAAAGTCAAAATCGACCTTGCGGATATGGATTGGAAGAGCTGGCGCGATGAACTTCGGAAAGATGCGGAAATTCTGGAGCTGCTGACCTTTATGGTGGCAGACATTACGCCGCAGCATGACACAAAGCTGCAAGAGCTGTTCAAGCTGCTGTCCGAAAAAATTGAGCATCCGATCAATGCCGGCAACAGGAAAGTGCTGATTTTCTCTGCATTTTCGGATACGGCAGAGTACCTTTTTGACAACGTGAGTACGTTCGTAAAGCAGAAATATGGGCTGAACACCGCTGTCATTACCGGATCGATTGATGGGCGAACCACGATCAAGGGCTTCAAGGCAACACTCAACAATGTACTGACCTGTTTTTCTCCCATCTCCAAAGACCGGGATGTTCTGATGCCCGGTAGTACCACGGAGATTGATGTGCTGATTGCGACAGACTGCATTTCTGAAGGTCAGAACTTGCAGGACTGCGATTATCTGATCAACTATGACATTCACTGGAACCCGGTGCGCATCATCCAGCGTTTTGGACGAATCGACCGTATTGGCAGCAGAAACCAGTACATCCAGCTTGTGAATTTCTGGCCCGATCTGACACTGGACGATTACATCAACCTGAAATCCCGTGTGGAGACCCGCATGAAAATCACCGTTATGACCTCTACCGGCGATGATGACCTTATCAATCCCGAAGAAAAGGGCGATTTGGAGTACCGCAAGGCACAGCTGAAACGCTTGCAGGAAGAGGTCGTTGACATCGAGGATATGTCGGACGGTATCTCTATTATGGATCTGGGACTGAACGAGTTCCGGCTCGACCTACTGGATTACATCAAGCACAACGGTGATTTGGACAAGAAGCCCCGTGGACTTCATGCGGTGGTTTCAGCTACGGATGAACTGCCGGAGGGCGTGATCTTCGTGCTGAAAAACATCAATAACAGCGTCAATGTGGACAATCGGAACCGTATCCATCCGTTCTACATGGTCTACATCGGGATGGATGGGCAGATCATCTGCGACTATCTGAACCCCAAAAAGATGCTGGATGATATCCGTCTGCTGTGCCGTGGAAAGTCTGAGCCGATCAAAGAGGTGTACGAAAGCTTCAATCGGGATACAGACGACGGAAAGGACATGGCAGAAATGTCCGAATTGCTGAGTGAAGCCATTGATTCGATCGTTGAGGTCAAAGAAGAAAGTGACATCGACAGCCTGTTCTCTGCGGGCGGAACAACAGCATTGCTCAGTCAGGTGTCCGGGCTGGACGATTTTGAGTTGATTTGCTTTCTTGTTGTGAAATGAACGCATAGAGGTGAAAAACGTGCTTGACTTGCCATTATCTACCGAGTTCAATAAACGCGTCCCGAAGCAGAAGTTCTATGAGAACATCGCTGTCACTCCGGCTATGAAGAAAGCCTTTGTCGAGCAGATCAGGATCATCTATTGGCGCAATAAGATTGCGACTACCACCCTGAATCTGGCTGCTGGCGAGCAGGTGACAGAGATCGAGGTGTTCGAGGTACGGCTGTCTGCCCCGGAGCTGGACGAGAGTGTGCTGCGCCAGATCGACAGGGAAATTCCGTATCACATTCTCTTTCTGCTGGAATACGAGGGCAAGTATCGTGCTGTCATCGGCTACAAGGAGGCTGCGGCAGGCAAGACGGTCTTTAAGGTTGATCGCTATTATTCTACGGACTGGCTGGACGAGGACAACCTGCCGGTGCATTTGGATGGACTTACGCTGGATGCCGTATACGAGAACTTTGTCCGTCAGATTGCAGGCGATGCGCTTGGCACAGGAGAAAGCGCATCCCTGAAAGACAGCGTAGAGCAGCAGAAGCAGCGAGAGCAACTGGAAAAGCAGATTGCTGCACTGGAAGCTAAAATCCGCAAGGAAAAGCAACCGAAGAAGAAATTTGAACTGGTACAAGAACTAAAAAAAATCAAGAAGCAGGAGACCTAATTGTGAGAAAAAGCATTTTTGATATCGTAAAAGACAATACCAATCTGGCAAATGATGTACTGCGATTGGATTCAATGTTTCTTAAAGAAGAAATTCTCAGAGTTAATCGTGGCATACCATATACGTTGAAAGATTATGTTGAAGATTACTGCTTTGAAACGTGGAAATATAGAAATCACTGTTTGGATGTCGACGATTTCCTTAGAACCGTAAATTACAATAATTTGAAACGGTCAGCGACAATCAATGCAGAAGATATCTTTACATTGATTGAGGTTATTTATAATTTTTGGAATCTTGCATTTGGCGACTTAGAAAAAGGAACGAATGGCTTGTTATGGAGTGGGAACTTTTTTCATTTGCAAGATGTGATGGATGACATTTTGAGACAGTATAACTATACTGCTTATATTCCAGAAGATGATGAGTGTGTCTTGGTTATTGAAGATAAACCAGAGGTGACGGCTACTGCCGAGATTGTTCCAGAGACACTTTCACTCGATATTATTCGATATAATCACAGATTACTAAAGGGCAACATAAATGCAAAAAAGTCAATTTTGCTTAAACTAGCAAGCGAACTTGAACCGAGAAGAAAAGAACTGCAAGAGTTAGATAAAGACCTGACATCGAACATCTTTTTCATGTTAAATAACATGAATATTCGACATAATAATCAAAATATAAATGAGCCTTCAAAATATAAGAAATATGTTGCTGAGATAGACAATCAGCATCTGGAAGACTGGTATGATGAACTATACCAAATGATGTTGCTTGCGCTTTTGCTATTGGACAATATTGAACGTCAAAAATCTATTGATGAACTAAAAGAGAAAGTGGCAGGAAAATAAAATGGAAAACTTAAAAATGCACAGCCTTGACGGTGTACAGCGCAACATTGAGCTGATCGGCAAGCTGTTTCCCAATGCAATTACCGAGGTGAAACGCAACGGCAAGGTAGAACACGCCATTGATTTTGACGTTCTGCGGCAGGAGCTTTCCGATTCCATCGTGGAGGGTCGGGAAGAGCGCTACCAGTTTACATGGCCGGACAAGAAAAAGGCGATGCTGGCGGCCAATGCGCCCATCACGGCAACCCTGCGTCCCGTTGTGGCGGATAGCGTTGGCAAAGATGGCACTCCCGGTGGCTTTGACAGCGAGAACCTCTACATCGAGGGCGATAATCTGGAAGTGCTGAAGCTCTTGCAGGAAACCTATCTGGGCAAGGTCAAGATGATCTACATTGATCCGCCGTACAATACGGGCAACGACTTCGTGTACAACGATGACTTTTCGCAGAGTGCGGAAGAGTACATGGCGGGGAGTGGCCAGTATGATGAAGAAGGCAACCGTATGGTAACAAATACGGAGAGCAATGGCCGTTTTCATACGGATTGGCTCAATATGATTTATCCACGCTTAAGATTGGCAAAAGATTTGCTTGCAGATGATGGTGTTATTTTTATTTCGATTGATGATAATGAACAAGAAAATCTAAAGAAATGCTGCGATGAAATTTTTGGTGCGGATAATTTTATAGCCCAAATGGTTTGGCAAAAGAGAACTTCTCCCGATGCAAGAAGAATTGTTAGTGCAGGACATGAATATGTGCTTGCATATATAAAAAATTCGGAGATAGGTCATGAAGTGTTAAATCCGTTGCCGTTTGATGATGCGGATTATGCGAGATATAAGAACCCGGACAATGATCCAAATGGACCATGGATTTCGACTGATTGTACTGCGCAAGGCGGACATGGTACAAAAGATCAATTCTATGATATGGTAACTCCAGCGGGACGTGTTGTAAAATTACAAGAGGGTCTGTGCTGGAGGTATACGAAAAAAAGAATGGAAGAAGAGATAGCGGCAGGGCATATTTGGTTTGGTTCGGATGGAAAGGGTGTTCCGAGAAAAAAGACGTATCTTTCGGATAGAGCAGGAAAAACCATGTGGACATGGTGGCCAAATACAGAAGTTGGACATACGCAAGAGGCAACTAAAGAAATAGCAACTCTTTTGGGACAATCAGGAATAATGGATTTTCCAAAGCCAATTCGATTGATGAAAAGAATAGTTCATATAGCGTCGAAAAAGGATTCAATTATTCTCGATTTCTTCTCCGGTTCTGCTACTACCGCCCATGCCGTAATGAAATTGAACGCCGAAGATGGCGGACACCGAAAGTTTATCATGGTGCAGTTGCCGGAAAAGACGGACGAGAAGAGCGAAGCGTACAAGGCTGGCTATAAGAACATCTGCGAAATCGGCAAAGAGCGCATCCGCCGTGCAGGCAAGCAAATTTTGTCTGCGGGGGGACAGCTGTCAATGGATGGAGTGCGGCTTGACACAAACTCCACTCTCAACACTCCAAACTCCACACTGGATGTGGGTTTCCGGTGTTTGCGGTTGGACAGCAGCAATATGGAAAACGTCTACTACATGCCGGAAGAAATCAGCCAGCAGGATATGTTCTCGCTGGTGGATAACGTAAAACCTGACCGTACCCCGGAAGATTTGCTGTTCCAGGTGATGCTGGATCTGGGTGTGCTGCTGTCCAGCCCCATTGAGGTGAAAGAGATTGCGGGTAAAAAGGTGTTCAACGTGGCAGAGGGGTTCCTGCTGGCCTGCTTTGACCATGATGTGACGGATGAGACTGTCAAGGCCATTGCGCAGATGAAGCCGTACTATGCTGTTTTCCGTGACAGCTCTATGGCAAACGACAGTGTTGCAACGAACTTTGACCAGATTTTTGAAACGTATAGCCCGGAAACGGTAAGGAAGGTGCTGTAATGACGGCGAAAATTCAATATCCAAAAATCGATCTCTACCACTATACATCCATCGGTTCGCTTTTTTCCATCCTGCAAAACGAAACCATCCGCCTGACGGATTATCGTTTCCTGAATGACACACAGGAACTGTCTTATGCGCTGAACTGGTTGAAAGATTATCTTGCACCTAAAGCCGAAGAAGAGTTTGGCAAAAAAGTTCTGACAGCGATTGATAATGTTGAGCATGGGAAAATTGAACGCATAAAGAGCATAAGTGATGGGTCGCCGTATATGCAGCGATATTTATGCGATATTCACTATTATATTTTGTCATTGTCTCGGCGATATGATGACCTTGCAATGTGGCGAATGTATGCAAAAGATGGATGCTGTATAAAGTTTAATAGCCAAAAATTGAAAGAATTCTTCTATGGATTTCGGGATGCAAATCTCGAAAAAGGTTTGATGAATCTGATAGATGGAGAGGTTGAGTACGAAATCAAAGAATCAACTAGACACGCAATAAACTATTTCTACTCTATAAAAAATGAACTGATGATTTATGACGAAATTTTAATGTTTTGCCTGCTTTTTAAATCGCCATCATTCTCTTTTGAACATGAATATCGAATGGGAATTCCGTTTGAAGATCAATACTTAGGCGAAAATTGTTCAAAAGAATTTTTACTATCAGGAACAACGATTCGTCCACAGCTGGAATTGAAAAATTTCCCGATACGAGATATTATCGAAGAAATCACAATCAGTCCGTTTGTTACCTCCGAGTTGACGAAAATTGGAATACAGGAACTTTTGATTTCAAAAGGAATTTCTCCTGATGTGGTAAGACTATCGCAGATTTCCATAAGATGAGAAAGGCAGATTGCTGTGATAGAGAAAAAAGAAGAAAAAAAGATTCGCAGTTCAGCGGCAGAATATTTGACTTTTGTGGCTTCTACGGGTGAGAGCAATGCAAGCTATGAAATGCGCTATGAGGATGAGAATATCTGGCTGACGCAGAAGATGATGGCGGCATTATATGATGTGTCAAAGCAGACGATTTCCCAGCACATCAAACGCATTTATTCGGATGGGGAACTTACGCCGGAGGCAACTGTCAAGAAATACTTGACAGTTCAAACCGAAGGTGACCGGCAGATCAGCCGCAAGCAGGATCATTACAATCTTCAAATGATTATTGCAGTCGGCTTTAAGGTGAATAATCAGCGTGCTGTGCAGTTCCGCAAGTGGGCGGGGCAGATCGTCAAGGACCACACCATTCAGGGCTGGACGATGGATGTGGAACGGCTGAAAAAAGGCCACATGTTCACCGATGAATATTTTGAGCGTCAGTTGCAGCAGATTCGTGAAATTCGCCTGTCGGAGCGCAAGTTCTACCAGAAAGTGACGGATTTGTACGCAACAGCGTTTGATTACGACAAGGATGCCAAGACGACCCGGCTGTTTTTCCAGACGGTTCAGAACAAGATGCACTATGCTGTGCATCGCCACACGGCGGCAGAACTGATCGTGGAGCGTGCCGATGCCAACAAGGAACACATGGGGCTTACCACATGGGAAAATGCGCCGGATGGAAAAATCCTGAAAGCGGATGTGACAATAGCCAAAAACTACCTGAGCAAAGAGGAAATGAACTATCTGGAGCGAATCGTGTCGCTCTATCTGGATTATGCCGAGCTGCAGGCCGAGCGCAAGATCCCCATGAGCATGGAGGACTGGGCAAAACGTCTGGACGGTTTTCTGGAGTTCAACGGCAACGAGCTGCTGACAGGCCCCGGTAAAATCAGCGCAGAGCAGGCAAAACTTCATGCAGAAACCGAATACGAAAAGTATCGTGTCATTCAGGATCGCCTGTATGAGAGCGATTTTGACCGGTTCCTGATGCTGGAGCAGGAGGTAAACCACAAAGATGAAGTTTAGTTTTAAGATTCAGCAGTACCAGACGGACGCTGTGGATGCGGTGGCACGGGTCTTTCAGGGGCAGCCCTACAATGCAGGCGTGTCGTACCTGCGGGATATAGGCAGTCTGTCCGCACAGCCGCAGCAGCTGAGCCTTGTTTCCAACGGGGACGATGCAACACAGGTGGAGTTACAGGATTTGATCAACGATTCCGGCTTTAAGAACGAAACGCTCCAACTGACCGAGCAAGAGTTGCTTCAGAACATCCGCACATTGCAAGCAGAAGCAAACGTCCATCAGTCGGAAAAGCTGGTTGCCCCGCTGGGCAGGTGTTCTCTGGATATTGAGATGGAAACCGGCACGGGTAAGACTTATGTTTACATCAAGACCATGTTTGAGCTGAACAAGCGGTATGGTTGGAGCAAATTTATCGTTGTTGTGCCGAATATCGCCATCCGTGAAGGCGTGAAAAAGTCCTTTGAGATCACCGCTGATCACTTTATGGAGTGCTACGGCAAAAAAGCACGGTTTTTTATCTATAACAGCAGCAACCTGAATCAGCTGGATTCGTTTTCCAGCAATTCCGGGATTAACGTCATGATCATCAACACGCAGGCGTTTGCCGCCTCCATGAACGAGGACAAGAACGTGGAAGGCCGCAAGGGAGATGCTGCGGCGCGTATCATCTACACCAAGCGGGACGAGTTCGGTTCCCGCCGCCCGATTGATGTGATTGCCGCCAACCGCCCGATCCTGATTCTGGACGAACCGCAGAAGATGGGCAAAGAGGACTCCGCTACCCAGAAAGCCCTGAAAAAGTTCAATCCACTTTTCACACTGAATTACTCTGCTACCCACGCCAAGCAGCACAATCTGATCTACGTTTTGGATGCGTTGGACGCTTACAATAAGCGACTGGTCAAGAAAATCGAAGTCAAAGGCTTTGAGGTCAAAAATCTTCGTGGTACGGACAAGTATCTGTATCTGGAAAGCATCATCATTTCCCCGAAGAATCCGCCACGAGCAAAAGTGGAGATGGAGGTCAGCCACCAGAACGGCACGAAGCGAGAGTTCCATATGCTGGATGTGGGCGATAATCTCTATTATAAATCCGGGGAAATGGAGCAGTACAAGGGCTTCGTAGTGTCGGAAATCGACCCGATCACGGGTGTTGTGACTTTTACGAACGGCGATACCATCCGCAAAGGTGATGTTACCGGCGACGTTTCCGAAAACGATATGCGCCGGGTACAGATCCATGAAACGATCCTTTCGCACTTTGAAAAAGAGCAGGAACTTTTCAAACTGGGCATCAAGACGCTTTCGCTGTTCTTCATCGACGAAGTGGCAAAATACCGCCAGTACGATGAAGACGGAAACGAGCTGCTGGGCGAGTACGGCAAGATTTTTGAGCAGGAGTATCTTTCGGTTCTGAATGAGCATCGCACCCTGTTCGACCCTGCTTATACAGCCTATCTGGATTCAACCGATGTGCATGATGTCCACAAGGGCTATTTCAGCATCGACAAGAAAGGTCACAGCGTCAACAGTTCGGTCAAGCGTGGCTCAGATATGTCGGATGACATTTCTGCCTATGACCTGATCCTGAAAAATAAGGAACGTCTGCTGTCCTTTGAAGAGCCGACCCGGTTCATCTTCTCCCACTCTGCCCTGCGGGAAGGCTGGGATAACCCGAATGTGTTCCAAATCTGCACCCTGAAGCACAGCGACAGCACCACGCAGAAGCGGCAGGAAGTAGGCCGTGGTCTGCGTCTGTGCGTGAATAAGGACGGAAACCGCATGGATGCGGAAGTGCTGGGAGATAAGGTGCAGGATATCAACGTCCTGACCGTTATTGCCAGCGAGAGCTATGCAGGATTTGTAGACGGACTGCAAAAGCAGACCGAAGCAGTGCTGTATGATCGCCCCCGCAAGGCAGACATTGCATATTTCACCGGCAAGACCATCAGGTTGGATGGCAAAATTGTCAAGGTGGATGACCGTCAGGCACGGGCAATTTATCAGTATCTTGTCCGCAATAACTATGTGGATGAGCAGGATAATGTCACGCAGGACTACCAGGACGATGTGCAGACCGGAACACTTGCACCGGTGCCGGAAACGCTGAAGCCCATTGAAGAGGGCGTGCACACGCTTGTGCAGGCAATTTATGATGACAGTATGCTCAAGTCTATGTTTGAGGATGGCAACAAGCCGAAAGTGCTGGAAAATCCGCTGAACGACCGGTTTGAAAAGGCAGAGTTCCAGAAGCTCTGGCAGACGATCAACCACAAATACGCCTATACGGTGGATTTTGATTCTGAGGAACTGATCCGGAAAGCAATCGAATACATCGACAGGGAACTGTACGTCAGTCGCCTGCAATATACCGTCACCTATGCTGGTCAGAAAGATGTTCTGAGTGCCGATATGGTGCGGGAAGGCAGCAGCTTCAGCGATGCCAAGAGCAGAACAAAAAAATTAGAACATGACTACGCAGGTCAGGTTGCGTATGACCTGATCGGCAAAATTGCAGAGAGCACAACGCTGACCCGGCGCACCGTCGCACGGATTTTGCAGGGCATCAAGCCGACGACCTTTGCGATGTACCAGAACAACCCGGAAGAATTTATCACAAAGGTAATCCGGCTGGTCAAGGAGCAGAAAGCCACCATGATCGTGGAGCATATCACCTATGATACCATCGAGGGCCGCTACGACAGCAGCATCTTTACGGCAGAGAAACACGCTCTGACGATGGATAAGGCTTACAAGGCACAGAAGGCGATTCAGGATTACGTTTTCACCGATGGAACAGCAGAAAAGAGCGTAGAACGGAAGTTTGCGGAAAATCTGGACGGAGCAGAGGAAGTCTTTATCTATGCAAAACTGCCGAAAGGCTTCTATATTCCGACCCCGGTTGGACACTACTCCCCGGACTGGGCAATCGTGTTCCATGAGGGCAAGGTGAAGCACATCTATTTTGTAGCAGAAACCAAAGGCACGATGGAGAGCCTGAACCTGCGTCCGATCGAGAAATCCAAGATCGACTGCGCCAAGAAGCTCTTTGCAAAATTGTCAGATGGACTTGTGACATACGACCATGTGGACAGCTATCAGGAGTTGATGAATAAGGTGCTGCAGTGACCAGTACAAAATGAATCATGAAGCGGCTGTTTGCGTAGATGCAGATGGCCGCTTCTGCATTTGACATCCTGATCGGGAGTGTGAGCGATAATATAGGGCTGCGATGAGTTTGAACGAATCAGCGATGCAATCGCACAGCCTGCATCCACAGGATGCAGTTCACGGGTTTGGGTGTTCCCAACAAGTATTTTGCAGAGCAAAATAAGCAGATGTATATACGTCTGCATTGCTTGCGGGCGCTATGAAGCCTCTCAACCTGCCATCTAATTTTGAAAATTATTTTGCAAGCCAGACCGTCCGTTTTCAAGTTTAGCTTGAAGCGGACGGTTATTTTTCTGCACAAGAACTGCGCTGACTGTGCTTCCTCGCTGACGCTGAATAAGCAAATTTTCTTGAGAAAAATTTGCTTTAGGAAAATCGGCGTTGATTCATTCAATATCGCATCAAACCGGACCTATTACTTCCGGTTTTGAATGTAAAAAGCGGAACTAATAGGTCCTAAAAAATTTTTTGAAAGTGTGATAAGCTACCAGCAAGACATCAATTGAACCTTGAAAACCGAATGACCGTCTGCATGGGATACCCGGCCATGACCCCCAAGTGGGAAAGCCGGAAAACGCCGCCAAAAGGGGGCAGGAAATCCATGCAGAGAGAACGGCAGCCAAAATTTGAAATCACGTTAATACGCAAAACCAGAACCAATAGTTCCGATTTTGCCTTGAAATTCACTTCATATTTTTTAAAAACCGGAACTACCAGTTCCTAAAAATGAAATTTACGATGTGATATAATTTTTTCAATGGTTTGCAGCAGAAAACCGGAAGCATCACTTCCGCTTTTTTACAACCCAAAACCGGAGGTACGACCTCCTAAAAAATCTTCTATGAATGTGTTAGTCTAATTTCAGATCCTTCATCGAACCTTGAAAACTGAATGACCGTCTGCATGGGATACCCGGCCATGAGCCCCAAGTGTGAGAGCCGGAAAACGCCGCCGGAAGGGGGCAGGAAATCCATGCAGAGAGAACGGCGTAAGAATAATGATATTCTATTTCATTTCAGAAAGGATGATTTGCCTATGACAAAATTGAGCCAACTCAAAATTGACCCGGAGTTCCAGCGTCAGATCAATCCTCCAACATTTGAAGAAAAACACCAACTGGAAATGAACATCCTCAAGGAAGAGCGTGTGCTGAATCCGATCATCACGTGGAACGGCTACATTGTTGACGGACACACGCGCTATCAAGTCCTTCGGAAATATCCGTTCATTCCATTTGAAGTCATCGAAAAAGAATTTTCCAGCCGCTATGAAGCACTCGCATGGATCTGTAAAAATCAGCTTGGGCGGCGAAACCTGACCCCAGAACAGAAAAAGTTCCTGATCGGAAAGCAGGCAGACGCAGAAAAGCAAATCAAAGCGTTTCACGGCAATCAGTATACTTTGGCATCTGAAAGTGGTCTGGTTCAAAATGAACCAGACCGGACAAAGCACGGTTCACGGTCGAAGGTCGCTGCGGAACATGGAACATCCGAAAGTTATGTTTACCGTGCAGAGCAATTTGTAAAAGGTGTGGAAGCTGCGGAGGAAGCAGTACCAGGAGCGCAGGAAGAAATCCTGAGTGGAAAGCTCCGGGCAACCGACCGTGAAATTTCCTCGATTGCAAAGGTTCCAAAGGAAAAGCGTCCCGAAGTTGTGGCAGAGCTGCGTAAGCCTAAAGCCGAACGGAACACCTGTGTCACGAATTCTTATGGTTCACCTTCAAAGGACAATGCGTTTATAACGACCTTCAAGCAAGACATTCAGGGTCGTAAGAAAGGACTCAACAAGGAAGAAAAACAGAATCTCAAGGATGCCGTCAAGAGCATCTATTCACCTCGCCGTTTGGCAGATGGCGAAGCCATGATGTGCGAGATTCAGGGAGCGCAGGAGGATTTTGTCCGGCGGTGGGAAATGTGTTTTCGTGAATACCCCGATATTCTTACCGAACCGAAGAACAATGAGAAGCTGCTGATTTTTATTGACCGTGCCAGCCGGTATCTTCAGGCTGTAAAAGACAGACTGAATGATGACAAAGAACAACACTCCTAACCCGACAGATGGTCGTATGAAAGATAAGAAGGTGAATGCCATTTCAGATTATTTGAAACCCAATATGCCGCTGCCCCAGTATCTGCCCTATGCCCGGTTTCTTCTCGACGCTGACCTGAGCCACACGTCAAAGCTGCTCTACACGCTCCTGCTTGACCGTGCTACACTCTCCCAGAAAAACAACTGGGTGGACGATCGGGGACGCATCTATGTGATCTATCCGCTTTCGAACCTGGCGAAAGATTTGGGGTGCTGCGTTTCCAGTGTGACACGCTCTTTTGCTGAACTGGAAAAAGCGGAACTTGCCGAGCGAGTGCGCAGCGGATTTTCCAAACCCAGCCACATTCTGCTCAAGGTTCCGCATACTGTGCAGAATTGCGCAGTCACAGTATGCATCAGTGCGCAGTCTGATTGTGCAGAAACGCATAGTATGGTCGCGCAAAAATGCACACCTAACCAACGTAATAAGAACAACCTGAAAGATAACCACCTGATAGGAGCAAACAATGCTCGTCTTTCATTGGGAGAATACCAGAATGTCTTTCTGACAGAAAAGGAGTACAAACGGCTCAAGGCTGACTTTGCAGGACTGGATGGCCTGATCGAGCAGTTGTCTGCTTATATCCAGTCCACAGGCAGGAAGTATGCCGACCATGCTGCAACGCTGCGTATCTGGGCGAAACGGCAGAATGCGGTGAAAAAGACATCACCGGGTATCCCGGACTACACTTTTGTGGAAGGAGAAAGCCTATAAAGACGATTGAAAAAATTCTGGAGCAGTCTGTTTCCAGTATGCCCGAAAACGCAATGGATTATTATGGGGCAGATGGTTTGCTCTACTGCGGCAAGTGCCAAACGCCCAAAGAAGTCCTCTTTCCCAAAGGTCTTGTCCTGATGGGAAAGAACAAGCATCCGGTAGAATGTGACTGTCACAAAGCCGAACGGGAGCGGCAGGAGGCAACTGTTAAGGAGCAGAAGCACCTCGACCTTGTGCGGCGACTGAAAGAGGACGGCTTTTCGGATTCCGTCATGCAAAACTGGACATTTGCAAACGACAATGGGCGCAGCCCACAGATTCGCCATGCACACCGCTATGTAGAGCAGTGGCAGACCATGCGCTCAGAGAACCTAGGACTGCTCCTCTGGGGCGGTGTGGGCACCGGCAAGAGTTTCCTTGCCGGGTGCATTGCAAACGCTCTGATGGAGCAAGAGGTGCCTGTGCGTATAACGAACTTTGCCCGAATCCTAAACGAGCTGAACAGCTGCTTTTCCGGGCGCAATGAGGTCGTGGACAAGCTCTGCCGCTATCCCCTGCTCATTATTGACGATTTCGGCATGGAAAGAGGCACCGAGTATGCGCTGGAACAGATCTACAACATTGTAGACAGTCGCTACCGCAGCCGGAAGCCCCTGATTGTCACCACCAATCTGACACTGGATGAGATCCGGCATCCGCAGGATACCGCTCACGCCCGCATCTACGACCGCCTGTTGGAGATGTGCGTTCCCATCTCCTGTATTGGTGTCAGCTTACGGAGGGAAAACGCACAAGAAAAGCTGGAACGGCTGAAAGGATTGATTGGATGAATCGGAAAGAAAGCTTGAAAAACTTGCTGGCACACAGCACAGCTACAAGGAAAGGAAAATGCCTATGAAAGACATCCCGATTTGGGAAAAGAGCAATTTGACGCTGGAAGAAGCCGCAGCTTATTCCGGCATTGGCATCAACAAGCTGCGTGAAATTACGAATGAAGATAAATGCAAATTCGTACTCTGGGTGGGAAACAAGCGTCTGATCAAACGTCGCCTGTTCGATTGCTTTGTCGAGCAAGCATATTCTATTTGAGAGGTTGCCAAAGGCTGCAAATGTGAAACCGTCCTTTTCTCATTCGCTGCGGGTGGAAATCGCATGGTTGATGTGTTATACTGACACTGACCTTATAGATGCGCTTTTCACAGAAAGGAGCTTCTAAATGCCTGAAAAGCGCAAGGATAGCAAGGGCCGTGTTTTGAAGGATGGCGAAAGCCAGAGAGCAAACGGCACCTACGACTATCGTTATACCGATATCCACAAGAAACGGCGTT
>ERZ838577.3200-NODE-3200-length-16068-cov-22.153942_pt1 | contig 16068 bp, 21 predicted proteins | sample MGYA00519682_ERZ838577 | MGnify/ENA primary metagenome ERZ838577 (study PRJEB31850, sample SAMEA3708838) | human gut metagenome | biome: human gut; feature: human-associated habitat; material: faeces | place: China | collected 2014 ...
GGTGCTATTATGGTAGTATATGTTGATAATGAGTATATTTACGGATGGTATTATCAGACAGAAGATAGGTTAATTGGTGACGGCACAAAAGAAACTGCTGAAAGAATTGAAAAGGAAAGAGAGGAAAGCAATAATGAGAAATAAAACAGTAAAAAGGTTTGAAGTTGGCAAAAGATATACAGATAACAGCGGAACATATGAAATCATGACAAGAAGCGATAAAATGATAAAAATTGGATTCATTCATCATCCTAATAGAGTAAATGAAAAATTAGGAACAGTGAAAAAAGTAAAAGTTAATGTTTGGGGAAATGAAGAAGTATTTTTTGACGGTTGTCATGAATTGCATGCAATAGAAAGTGAGGTGAAATAATATGTATAAAAATTTTATTGGATATGCAAAAGAACCCGAAAAAACAGAAACAAAATATGTTATTGAGTATATCGGGAACGATAATACATGGAATAAATTTTGTCATGCATCTGAAAATTATAATACAATGCCTAACGGTCAAAGAGAATGGAAGGATTTTTGTACGACAAAAGAATTTGATAATATTGAAGACGCCTTGACATTTTATATGTGCGTATTTGTTGACTATGGTTTCAAGTATTGTGTCAAAATGTGGCAACAAATTTATTTTGATGGCGAAATGATATTGGAAGAATGGATTGAACCAAAGGGGTGCGTTGTGAATTTAATGCGGATACGCATTGATAGAGAAATGCAAGAAGATTTGCGTAAATTTGCAATTGAAAATGAACGACTAAACAATGAAAATGTTCTAATGTGCGGATTTATTAAAACAATGGGAAAACAATTTCAAGAAATGTTTGATGAATTTTGCAAAAGAAATAAAAAATAAACAAAACCGCCCTACTTAATAAAGTAAGGCGGTTTAATATTACAATTAAACAATTAAGAACAACGCAATTGAAAATATAGCCGTTGTCATAGAATCGGGACCCGTGAGGTTGCAAATTATAGTTGCATTTTGTGTCGTATCATCAAAAATTAAGGTTGTATTTAATGTATAGGCATCATTGTTTGTGTCAACAAATATGAATTCTTCTGTATTTGTTGCTCCGAGATTTCTTGAGAAAACTGGTGAACATACGCCGTTTACATCATTTGTTTCTTCTGTTCTCAATGTAATGATTGCGCAAGCCTGTGCATTTTGCCATTTATTCAATTCAATTTCTGCGTTTTCTCTATTTGTTTGCAAATCTATCTGTATGTCGTTTCCATCCTTTGCCCCACTAACATTTTTGAAATTTACTAAAATATTTGTGCTACGTTTTAATCCCTCAATGCTTTCAGTATTTTTTGCTATATTAGTCGTATTCTGTTTAATCTCAGATGTAAACTCCGCATTTTTCAACTCCTGTTTTTTAGCATTGTTGTCAATTCGGGTTGACAATCCGCTTAACGAATCCTCATAGGAATTGTTTTTCTGTTCCTGTTCTGTTTTGAAACTTTCAAAAGATGCCTCAAGAGCTGAAACCCTAGCAATCAAATTCTTAATTGACGTTCCCTGTTCCACTAACTGCGATTGTAAAGTAGAAATATCTTCCGAATTTTTTGAAACTTTTCCGTTAGTATTTGCAAGTTCTGTTTTAATTGTTTCAATCGCACTTTCTGCAGTGTCAAGTCTGCCCTTAATAGAAGAAATTTCAGCAGTAAATTGACGGTCATTTATTTCTCCGCTTGCCACTTTTAACGCTAATGCGTGTAATGATGTGTCAATCAATTCCATTGTATCATTGTATGTAGTAAGATATGACGTTGGGTCATTGCCCTCATAAAGAGGGATTTTATAATTTGCTGTGTAATTCATGTTTAAATCTCCTTTCTAATCTGTATAAACAACGGCATTCGCATATAAAACGCCAGCAGCTTCCTGTTTTATGCCAGTGATTGAAATTTTAATAATTCCAGTGCTAGCGTTGAAATTAAAACACACATTATAACGTATACTGTCCGCAGTAAAATTAAAACTTTTTTCTGTTGTAGAAAAGTCACAATTTATAATTGCACTCGCTTTCTTTTGGTCTGCCATTGTTTGCATAAAGTTAAGCATGACGTGGGATTTTGTGAAATTTTCATCATTTGCGAGTTTAGTGTCAATTGTAAACTTGGTTGTAAATTGTCCACTTGACGAATCTGATGGAACGTCATATTTATGCGCCTTGAAAAATCGGTTGCCAACCCTTGCCGAAATTTCAGAATTAAAATTTTCCTGTTCTGTGGCGAACATTGTAAATCGTGTACCTAAATCCGCAAGGTTATTTGACAATGTTTTAACTGTCGTATTCTGTGCAAGTAAATCCTCTTTTACTTTTGCAATTTCTTCCGTGTGTCCGCTCACAGTTGTTGTAAGGGTGGAAAGATTTTCAATAGTACTTGATAAAGATGTTTCAAGCGCCGAAACCCTCGAGGTTAGGCTTTTGATTTCTTTGTCAAGTTCTTCGCCGTGCAATTCTCCGCTTTCTGCTTTTGTCTGTGCGTCATGGATAGCCTTATCCACTGCAATAATGGTATTGTTGTATGTGTCTAAATAATTTGCAATATCATTTGGCTCGTAGTAAGGTAATTTGTAGTTAGGTGTGTAATGCATAATATCAATTCTCCTTTCCGATTTCTGTTAAATTATTGTAACTTTTGACACCGTATAATTTTTTGATAATCAAAAAGTTAGGCGCAAATGTTGTTTCTTTTGTGTCGGCATTAAATACCGTGCAGTTTTGTGTAGCAATCTGATAGCCTGTTTCCGTTTTTACTATGGAAAAATTTCTTGAAACTTGCGTCAGTGTGTTGTCAGTGGTGTCAGTAAATGACAACTTTCCGCTAGTAGCACCACATAATAAATAGCATAAATTTGCATTTTTATCACTATAGGCAAGTAAAAACTTTTCAAAATCTTTATCCGTTGTAATGTCAATTGTAGTACCTGTGTCGCTTACAATATCAGTGTTGTAAATCAATTCAGATGTATGCAAGAATTTATCCAACATATCTATCGGGATAACATCAATCGGCAATATTCTTTTTGTCCAATCATAATCATACGCAGTTGTTTCTGCCCCATCATACTCACTTGCCGTAATTGCTCGCTTGTCATACTCGCTTGCCGTCTTGTGGTTCATGTTGATTTTTTCAGCAATTTGATAACACAATTCTTTTAATGTTATTTTTTCGCCTGTCCATGGACTAAACGCCGTTTCTTTTTCCCATATTTCAAAAATTTCAGCGCCACGAATATCAAAATTTCGCACTAAAATTTTCATAGCGTCAAATTCCGCAACGGTAATTTGCATGGAATCGAAAGCAAAACATGTGATTCCGTGAACCCTTAAATATAAATACAAGTCGTTGATTGCCTTTTGTACGTCTGTCTGTTTGCCCTGTGTTGGGTTATATACTGGTGGAAACTCTTTGACAATGTTATCAACCCTATCGGACAAGGCATTGATTTTTTCGAGTAATTCAAGTCTTGCTTGTTCGGTATAAATTCTTGCAAAATCTTTGGTTGTTTCGTCACCGTTTACAATTTCAAGATGTAGTCGATTTTCAACTTCTGTCAATAACGCACGTATTTTGAGGATTTCAGAATCTACATATTTTTTTGTATTTGCCGTTTTTTCATCCACATATAATTTCATCGCGTCAACTTTGTCAGAAAGTTTTTTGTTTTCGTTGTCAACATATGTTTTCAATTCTGCAATTTCACCGTTTACATAGTCCGTCAAGTTGGCGATTCTCTGCGATAACAAGTCAAACAGTTTTTTAATTTGTTCGTCCGTGTAGTCGTTTGTGTCTTTTTTCAGATTGTCAACATCTTTTTGTAATGTCTGCAACTGATTTAGTAACCATTGTAACTGTTCCTCATATGATTCGCATTCGCTATAGTAGGATGGCAAGTTATACAATGGCGGTGTTGGTCTTATCAAAGTCAATTTTTTCACTCCTTTCTAATGTTTCACGTGAAACATTTTAGAAAATACTGATAAACAATTCTTCCAGTTCGGATATGACAAGCATATCAATATTTAAAAATGTATCACGGTATTTCTGCAATAATTCACTTGGTGAAATTCCTTGGTAACCTTGCTTGTTTGTTGATAACTGGTTGTCATAATTCTGCTTTGCGTTACTACCATACGTGATTGTATTGTCTGCGTTAAATTCGTTCTTGCTTGTCAAGTCGTTTGTTAGTTTTCCTTGTGTGTCGTGTGTGGTTACAATGCTACCACTCTGCACAGATTCGTCCGAACCACTTTTCCCTTTTGTACCCTTTACCGTTCCACTAGTAGAATCCGTTCCACCTTGCGTTACAGTGCTAGAATTAGTATTTTTTGAGACATCCGCGTCACTTGCGTAATTTGCCGATTCGGGAAAATTAGCGGATAACATTCCTTGAGGTGTGTCACTATGAACTTTTTTACTCGAATCTGTTCCCTGTGTGGTGGTTGTTTGTCCGTGTGTTACACCACTTGTAGTTGTCGTGTTTTCGTTTTCATTACTCCCGTATGTAGTTTTATTTTTTACATCTTCAAATGTCTGCTTGTCTGCTCCTGTCTGCTCGTTTGTCTGCGTTCCTGTGTCTGTTCGTGTGCTATCTCCTGTTTGCTTGTTTATGTCTGTGCCTGTCTTTTCTAAAAGGTCATTGCCTGTCTTTTTGCTGATTTCATCATAACTATAATTTGTCAATGCGGATATTTCCAGTTCTTCCGATTCGTATAACTGGTTGTAAAACGGCATAATTTCAAACATTTTCCGATTCAGTGCAAAAATGAATTGATGTATTGTTTCAAACCCAATTTCACGATACCGAAAATGATTTACAATCTTTTCATTTAATTCTTGTCGGTGTGATTCTGAAAAAATCGGGTAATGCTTTAACCCTAAATCATACCCCATATCCAACACACGTCGTAATTGTGGAGTTACAAAAGCCATAAATATCACTCTCCTATTTCTGCAAGAAATTCTTTTCCTAACCGTTTACCGCCCCACGGTGGACAGTTCTTTCCATTTACGTCAAAATGATAACAAACGATTTTTGCATTTTTGCAATATCTACGGATATATTTTATTGTTTTCCGAACGGCTCGCACCTGTGCGTCCGTATATCCGTTTACGGCGTTGCACAATTCAATGCTGACAGTGTTTTCATTTGTCAGACGTTTGTAATATCTTCCACCTTTTGCGCTCTGCCTAACACCACCAACGGCGTAAGCAATTCTATTCATTGGAATTGATTTGATGGTTTCTCCGTTTGGTGAAATAAAAAAATGCGCCCCTGTGGTTAGTTTCTTGGTGTATTTTGGGTCTTTTTTAAAATAATCGCAATTATTTTTTGCAGTGTCTCCCTTGTTTCCTGTGTAATGAATAATAATTGCCTTAACTATTTTTCTGTTCCTTTTTCCGTGCCACCTTTTTCTATTTGCAAGTATTTTTTTCATCTTCTTCTACTCCTTTCCGTAACTGGTATATGCAGTTTTTTAATTTTTTCGGTATCGGGATAATTTTCCCGCATATTTCCAAAATTGAAATACTTTCATTGACGGAAAAGAAAATAATGGTAAAGCCTCGAAAACTTTCTTGTCCAGTCATTCGGTCAATTTGATACGAAAGTCCAACAAGCATAATGGACACGCATTTTTTTATCAACCCTTTCCAACAAATACTGGAAGAAAGTTTTTTGAAATAAATTCCCTCAACCAAAATCCCGCATATCATGTCCATTGACATAAGGATGAGAAGAATTATCAAAGAATTGTCCACCTTTCCAAAAATTCGGTTGACTAAAATTCCTAAAAAACCGCCAACTACTGATAATGGGTTACATATCCTGTGAATCCAATCCAAAACCTGTTCCATCCATTTCCTCACTTTCTGCAAGATGTAATATCTCACTATAATCTCTCACGCGCACCTCAATCGGGTCGGTGAGGTATGCACTAAATTTTTCATTTATCTTCCTAGCAAATTCCTGTCTTTGCCACAAAAAACTTGCTCCACTGATTCCAACTTTAGAATTGTTCGCCATGATTTCTCCACTCAAAAGCCTTTCTTTCTTTTCTTTCGGTGTTGTAACGCCTAAAAATTCAAGAAATTCATTCAATGTTTTCTGCTTTAATTCGTACAATTTGTCAAAAATCTGCGGTACTTTCATATCAAAACATTTCACTTGGTTCAAGTCCTCAAAATTTCTATAGGTATACAAAAAAGGTAAACCACCTTCAAATTGTTCCATCAAATTCTTGACGGATAACTTTTGGCTTTCGGGAGCGGACACCATAATCGGGAATTTTTGCAAGTCCACGTTTGACCATATCCCCATTTCCAACTTTTGTAGACGTGTTGCAAACATATCGCAAACGTCAAAAGTTGGCATTGTGACGGGATTGTTTAGTCCATACACGCATTTATCTGCGTCCACATAGTCAGAAAAAACCACGTTATAGCCAGTATAACCAGTAAAATAATTATACATGTCCATGTTATTGGATGGGATTGCACGTGTGTTGATAAGCGCGCCGTCTTTTACATATGCCAAAGCACGTCCATCTTCAAAAAATGCCAACTCCAAAAAGCGGTCATCCATGCTATTGGGTAGCTTCCATTCAAATATTGACATTGCGATATTTTTCAACCATGCAAAATAAAACGAATAAATCACTTGCCATTTCAACGCCTGTTCTTTGTTTTTATCTTTCTTTCTGCTCAACTAACTCACCTCATTTCCTTGCGAATAATCATAAATTGTGCTAGGGTTGTGCCAAAAGGTTATCCCGTTTACAAGGTCACGTTTTATCTTCAATAAATCTTCTTGCGGAATGTCTGCATATACGTTCGCTTGACTACACCTCACATAATTCCAATTTGGGCGACCCTTGATGTTTGGCTTTTTTAACTGGTTCACTTGATAGCCAAAAGCACTGAAAAACTGGTCGATTGCTTTTATTTGGTCTTTCTTGGCGTTTTTAATGTAAAACCTAGGGGCGATATTCCCGTTGAGAACAGATATATCACTTGCGCCACCTATTCCGCTGACATTCGGGGCGGTCATTTGGTGCATTTTCTCAAGGTTTTGTTCCGCCATTTCTGCACTTTTTACATTTGTATAAAGCGAATCAATAGCGCTAACTTGTGACACGCCATAACTTGAAATGTCCGAACCTGTTCCCTCGCCTTGCATAGACATTCCTAACAAGGACGCTCCGCCTGTCATGATACTGCCAACCGTGCCACGTGTTTGTGACATAATTCTGTTCATGTTTTGATTCCTCAAATTCATCTCTTGTTGACGATAGTAAGCATTTTGATTTGTCGTGTACGGTAATTCGGGATATGTCTGTGAGTTAAAGCCAAAATCGGGGTTATCCCCTGTACTAGTTCCAACTTCGTAATTTATCGGCACAAACTGTATACAGTTGTTTTCTGCTATGTGGGCGTATGCCGTAAACGTAATATCATTTATATCTTTAAAATTTTCAAAACGCAATTCAGAACCGCTATTCGCCGAATTGCTACAAACAAGGTAATGGTAGGGGTAAGTAAAGCATTTGTTGTTTTTCGGCACATAACCGCTAACATTTGTATGTTTCACGGGAATTTTTATGTTATCAAAAGTGCTATACGTGGGTGTTGTAACTCTGCTATCTTTAATTGTTAGTTTATCAAAGGCAAGTTTTGGAATGCAACTAACAAAAACAATTCCCCCGCTCATTTCATCGTTGATAACCGATAATCTTGCCTGTACTGCAAGAATGCCCTCTGTCGTATTCGGAAAAGCAAGAATATCGCAGGGAAAATATACACCGTTCGCCTGTTGACCACCTGTTTTTTGGGGGTTACCTACGGTCGAATCAATATCATAAAGAGTGCCAACAACATAACCTCCAATTTGATAAGGACTTTCGTCAATCCCTATCATTTGTAAATTCCATTCACTCGGTGTAACACTTTCGGGAATCGTATGTTCTCCAATTTTATCACTATTTACATGTTCACGCTCTACAAAACATTGACCGTATGTAATATCAAAAAGCCATGTCTGCCAAACATCAGTTTGCAAATACAATTTCGTGCAGTTCGGTGCCACATACTCAACACGATTGATAAATGCGTAAAACCACTTATCACCAAAGTTGGCATTTTTGTACATGCAGTAATTCACATTAAATAACTTTTCTGCATTCCATGGTACACGCATTGTGTTATCTTTTCGTTGATATGTAAAATCGCCCTTGGAAAAACTTCCAACTACTTTTGATGAGAAGTAGGCAGATTGTGCCGACTCGCTTGAAAAAGTCAAGGTACTTTCACCATCATTCGCAAGCGGAACGGCTAGAAGTTTTATATCAGTTGTCGGCTCAAAATCTGCCATAATTCTTCCCCTTTCAATGTTTCATGTAAACATTATTTAGCAATTGTCATTTTAATGGTTGCGTCAGTATTTCCCATCTTGAACGAATACAGTCCACCGTTTACAACGGTTTTTGGCGGTTCGTCACTAATACCTGTGTAACTAATTGTAACCTTGGTTGGGTCAACTGCCGTAACTTTGTATGTAACGGTTTCACCCGTATATCCTGTGTTCTGCACTTCCAAACCGTAACCCTCTGTTACTGGTTCTACCGTTGCCGTGATGGTATGTTTCGCATAGGATTCATCCAAAAAGACAACGGCATTTGACAGCATGGACAACGAGAGTGTTTCAAAATGCGTCAAGAAGTAAGTAAAGAAAAGCCCCTGTGCGTTCTGCTGTTCTGACACCTCAAAAAGATTATCATAAATCTGCAAAAGAGATTCGTCACACACCACTGCAAGAATAGCTGGGTTGTCAAACTCGTCAATTTCTACTACGGAGTTTCGAAAATCTGCCTGTGACATATTGAACGCCTGCGCTAATACAGTGACGTTAATACTCTGCAAAACGTCCGCGCGCATGATGATAACCTGTCTGTCTTTGTCGCTCCATGTTTTGTACGCTTTTCCCTCTGCGCCTTCCTGTTCGATATAGCGGTTGTATTTGGTTGATGGGTAGCACATTTTCGCCGATGTGGTGTTGACGGCAATCACAAATTTTTCAGCATTATCCTTTGACGTTGTCGGATTTGCGATTGTCTGCGTGACAAGCATATCTTTCGTAACGCCTGCGTCAATTAAATTTTTTGTGTAGATAAATTCATCAATCGTGTCTCCGCTATACATTGCTGACATAACGGATGATATAAAATCGTCCAGTTTTTCCCATGATACAAAAGCTGTCTGCAACTGCTGACGGCTGATAGAGATTGGATACTGGTCTTCGCGGTTGATAGTATGATACAACACTTTAGTGTCGGGCGTTCTCCGATTCAGCGGAGTCAATACCTGCCCGTCTGGTGTTCGGATATAGCCATCCGAACTAAATCCCTGTGATTCTACTGGATTTGTTCCGATTTCTTCCACAATCCCACCTAATGGTGTACTTCCTTTTTTGAATCTCGCAAGGGGATTGTTGTATCTTTTGTTGTGGATAAATTCAAACCCAATACGCTGAACAAGCGTGTTTACGAACATATTCCGCAATGATGAAATTTCCAAAATCGGTGTTGCATAACTGGAAATATTTGAGCGTGTCGCAACTGGTACGGCATTTGCAAATTCATCCCCCGCAAGTGTTCTAACCGTGTTCGCCATATTTACGGCTCTTTCTGTTTTTGTTTTGGTTGTTGTTGGCATTTTTCTTTCTCCTTTCTTTTTAGATATAATCCGCAACGGATTTTTCAAGAATTTCCTCTTCTGATTCTTCCTTTTCATCATCCGTTACAAATTCACTTTTTCTTTCTTCTTTTTCTTCCACTCGTGCGCCCTGTTTGCGTAAAAGTGCCATGTTAGCATTTCGTAAACTTTCAATATCATCTTTGAGGTCTGCAATTTCATCATCCCTATCGACAATCTTTCCACTTAATTCGTGGATTTTATCGGTGATTTCTGACACAACTTCAGTCAAGAACCCCTCATCATCTTTTTTTGTAAGGATTTCGCCGACTTTTTTCAAAAGTTCATCTTCTGCATAGGCTTTTTCGGTACTGTTTTCATTTGCCATTTTTTATATCTCCTTTCTTATTTATATTTGAAATCTGCTATGTTATAGTAGATGTTCAATTCTTTCAAATAAATGTTTGGCTTTTGGCGAATCAAAAAATAATTGATTGAAAGCAAAAGCCTTTTTTAACTCTGCTAAATGATAACACTTTCCACCCCTAACAAGAATATTGTTTGGCGTGTGGTCTGCTTTAACTACTGTATATGTTATCATATTTTTATTACCATTACAAGAGAAAAAAACTTCACCTTTGCAATAATCAAAGTAAACACCGCAAATATTTTTTCCAATTTGCAAGTTAAAAGTGCACTTTGCCGTTGGCGGTTTCTTTTTCAAGAAATCATCAGTGATGTGCAAATTTTCATTTTCAACGGCATACTTGCCGTATCGTGTTCCCTTTATAATACTTCCAAAACGCGTATTGTACTTTGCATTTACATATTCGGCACTGGTTTTGATTTCTTGGTAAAGCAAATCATTTTGTGTCCATATGCCGTTTTTCTTAACTGGTTTTTTCAATTTGAAATAATCAAAATATGGGCTATAGCCGTCTGTGTTGTTACTTGTAAAATATACAATAACATTCCTCATACGTGCAATACTTTCGTAAAACTCCAAAAACTGCGTAACCTCATCCCTTAAATAACCATGATACTGGTCGCTTTTGTCAATTAGGTACTCATCATAGTTGATATATTTTACCTTTGGTAATTCTACGCCTTTGCCTTTTGTCAATGCGCCATAAAATCCGATAGGCTCTTTGTTTGCATAAAAAGTACCACCATTTTTACCGCCATCTTTGGTAAAAACTATATCTTCAAAAAGTCCTTGCTCCTGCAATGAATCAAAAAAACCTTTGCTACTTTTTGTCAAGTCCTCTCGGTATCTTCGCAAATAATAAAACTGCGAACCATCCGCAAGAAAACTTTCAACAAACATCTTTTTGAGCGAAAAACTTTTTCCGATTCCACGAGCACCATGTAGGAAATTAAATAAACAATTATATTGGTTTACGGTCTTAACATCGTAATACATGGATTCACTCAAATTTTTCGCTCCTTTCTTTTTTGTTTCGGGTAGGTGCGCCACGTGTCACCGTGCGACAACTCCAAAGGCTCGCCACCTTGACAATTTGGAATTGTCCGCACACCTTTCAACCCTTGCTTATACTATACTATATAAATATGAATAAACTATGAACATAATTGTAAACAATTTATGAACGCTATAACTTGATGGTAAAGGGTGTATCTACCAGCACAATACCACCCTCAACCCTTTTCATCCTTAACTTTCCGCTAAATTCAGAACCTAAACAAAAGTTGTCAAAAGTCACATTTTCATAGCAAGAGTCTGGCATACCAGCGACCGTCGGGCATAACTCGCCGTCAATCTGTTCAAGATAGCATTTCGAGCGCAAAAATTTCGCTTTTTCAAAGTGGCTTTCATGTGCCCATGCACCTAGTTTTGTGTCGTGTATTTCTAGACTTGACACGTCCGCACCTTTTTTACAATGGATAGAATCCGTGTCACAATAAAGCAAGTGTTCAAGTCCTACTTTTTGTGCGGAACGGATTGTATACGCACGAGCGTAGGCAGTTACAAAAGTGGCTACTGGCGTATATACGGGGTCACGATATGTTATATCGGACAAAATAAAGCCAACTTTACCGCCTAAATATACGGGTATCTTACTTTGCAACTTTGGATTCGTGCCAAACTTTCCATATAAATTATTGAGCAGTAATTTAGCAATTGAACGCAAGCCCTTGTTCCCTGTGCGTGTCGCTTCTTCTTTCATTCCCATCCAATAGTCGATATAATTATCAAACATTCCAATATCAGACTTAAACATGTATCCATCAATGTATTCAATGTAATTAACGTTATATTGTTCAAATATCAATTCAAGGTCAACTTGTGTAAGTACCAATTCCACATCTTCACAATTGCTACTTGTAAGATATTCCGTGGGCGAAAAAAGAAAATTCTTTTTTATCTGTATACATGGAACGTGATTCGGTTTTAATTCAAATTGTATCACAACACGTTGTATATACAAATCATATAATTTGTGTGGTTTATACTTTCCCTTGAAAAACTGCGGTACACCGTATGGAAAACGGCAACCACTTGACGAGTGCATACGACTTGGAAAAAGTGAATTTACATCGTAAACGTCACCCTCTCCAATTAGTTTGTTTTTGTGTAAAGGATTCGCCCATACAAAGCCACCTTTGTAGGACTGTCTACAAAAATAGTCAGTTTCCTCGTCCAAAAGTGGAAACCACTCCGAAAAGTTATCTTTTCCAATTCTTTTTTTATAGTCGTTTATGGCATTTCCACCTATTGTCATTTTTTTAAGACCTTGCTCAAACATCTTGACGAGACTTTTTCCGACTATCACAACATCATTTTTCAAATATTCAACTTCTTCTTCCGTCAATTTATGTCCTACTTCTCGATAGGCTTTATAATCAATTTCTCCTTTCTTTTCTTTCAAGCCAAACGCTTTCGCCATATCGTGAACGCTCATAGGAAGTATTTTCAAACTATCATATATGGTGACCTTGTTTGTGTATGTATTATCACGATAAAAACAAATCTCCACGCAGTAAAATTGACCTTTATCCGATATAGTTGTTGTAAATGTTTTTGTGTCCATTTTTTTATTATCTTCAACCCACGAATAGCCGTGCCTAAATAACCAATTCATAATAAAGTCGCCGTCAAATTTCTCATTATGAAAGTACAATTTGTCATTATAATATATCGTAGCACACATCTGCATAAAATCATCAATGTTATTATAATACCAAAATTCACCGCTAACTATATCATAGCACCCAACTGCCCAAACACGACAATCAGATTCTTCCGTGGTTGTTTCAAAATCGCATACGATAATTCGTTGATTAGAGGTTGCCTTTTTCTTTTTCATACTCAATTCTACGGCGTAAATTTTCAAGATAGTTGTTTGCTTTTTCCTGTTCCTCACTTTTATCGTATACATAGTCAATGTCTAAAAAATCTTCTTGTTGTACCCATATCATAAAGTTCTTTTTTGGAACTTTTTCTACTTCTTGTAAAATTTTTTTTGAAAAAGTCGGGAAATTTATTTCAACTGCCTTTTTATAATTTTCTATCCACTGGATTTCTTTCTCTTTTTTATATGCTTGCGTTTGCCGTCTTTCTAACTGTCTGATTCTGATTTCCAATTCTAGTGGTGTAAATTCCTCGGCTTTTTTTCTAATCTCAAACGCTTTACTTCTCTTTTTTAATCTTCCAATTCCTGTAGGTTTTCCCTCGTCGTATCTCTCTATATCTTGTGTTTCTGCTAGTCGCCTATTTTCTAAATTTTTAGCGCTTTCATAACGTGCCATTTGTAATTTTGTCGGTTTTGCTCCGCTTTTTCCGAATTGGGGTATTATATCCTTTGCCATCAATGCCCTTGCTTGCGCTCGTACATCTTCATAACTTCCTACCGTTTCAAGAAATTTTGCAACCGTCATTTTCTCTGGTAGATACTGTTGATACTGTATCGGCGTTTTTCTTTTTGCTTGTCCAATTCTACGATTAAAAGTCTTGACTAAATCCGCTATGTTTTCAATCGTTTTTTCCCTTGGTTCATACATGCTTATCTCCCCTTTCATTTTTTTTTTTTTAGGGTGGATAGCCACTATTTGCTAACCACCCTAAAGGAAGAGAGTTTATTTTCAAATTAACTGATTATTTTTTTATACTGCTCTTAAAATCGTGGCTTTATAACCGCCCTTTGTTTTCACCTTGCAAACCTCAAAAGTAACGCCATCTTCCCAAGTCGGCATGCCAAACAATGCAAAGGCACGTTTGATTGAGTTGTAAACACCTTTTGAATTTGTGGCGTAGGTTTTTCCGTCTTTACAAATTAGAGTAATCATGATTTTTTCTTTTTCAACGGGTTCAAATCCGTCTTTGTTTTCTTCGTCATCTTCTGCTGTGTAGCGTTCGGCATATACGTTTACAACGGTAATCTGCTTGCCGACCATGTCGTCAAGACTAGCGTCAGCGTTGTTGATGGCGTTGTAAAGCTGTACCTTTTCCTCTTTTGTTTCGCATACCATACTACAAAAAACATCATTTTCACTTTTCATTGTTACGAGTTCATTTTTCATTTTAATCACCTTTTTTTTAACCTTTCTTTTTTACTGTTCAATAATTTCTGCATGTGCCTGTTCAATAAAGTCATTGAGGGGCATTGAGTATTTACAAGTTGTCTTTTTCACTTCCTGTAAAACTGGCTGTGTTGCTACTCCTTTCGCAACGAGAATCTTTTTCAATTTTTCCTCACTATGGCGAGTACCGACAATAGTATCATGTCGCAATTCTGATAACTTCATGTCACCATCTACAAAGATAGCGTCTTTGTATGTTACTTCTGTGATAGCAAGGTTTCTTGTGATAAACTTTTCCATTGTTCTTCTCTCCTTTCTATGTTTCACGTGAAACATTGTTTTTTTATATTTACAAGGACTATTATAAAATATAATTGTGTCCATGTGAATAACAAAATGTAAATAAATTGTGAATTACGGTTGATTTTCAATTAGGAATTGTTCAAATTCTTCTATTTTAAAATGCACGCAAGAATCATACGAAAAATGTTGCATTTTTATCCCTACGAATTTTTTTAATAAAAAATCTCTCACATTTACAATGTCCTTTGTAAATATCTCAAAATTTTCAAAAAATTCAATAAAAGAATCAACCCCACCAAAATTTTTATGAACAGATAATGTCGCAACTTTTAACCCTGTGCGAAAATCGTAAACTTCAAACAAGCATTCGTTTACTGCTGATATTGCAATATTACCAATTTTCAACACTTGTTTTTTTTCAACAATAATATCCTTTTCCGTTTCTCTGATTGCATTTAAACCACAAAAATTAAAATCTTCCCTCATAGTATTACACCCCCTTTCATAAGCACTAATATAATCAATGCCAGTAAAGCAATACATAAAATACAATCTAAAACACCAAAATTGTTATCTAGCAAATTGACATATTTTGCAATGTGTAAATCTTGATAATAAACATTGCTTTCATCAATTTCTAAATTGCAATAATTCAACCATTCAATGAATTTATCAGCATTTACTTTTTTCTTACTGCCGCCATCAAAATATATTTTTATCATATCATAAACTCCTTTCTAATTCGTTCTGTACTTCTGACAGAATCATATACAACTTTTCCATTTCTGATACTGCATTACTTTTTATTGATTTCAAAATATTTACAACGAAAATTGTATAAATTTTGAAATCCAATATTGCTTTTAATAGACTTTCTTTTTTGTCAGCATACAAGCATAGTGTATTATTCACTGTGCTATAATTACAATTGTTACACCCCACGCACATTACATATGTATCAAGTATCGTTTTGTTAGGAAAAGCAATGTGAAGATTGCCTTTCCCGATTCGGTAGTTTTCGTTCATGTTTATTCTCCTTTCTTAATATAATATTCAATCAGATGATACTTACTTGAATTCATCTGACGATGAATGATATAGCCATCGCCAAAACGTCCGCTATATTCTTCAACCATTCCATCATCACTCGAACACAAATAATCTTTTGTCGTTGCCGTGTGGTGTTTATAGTACTCTTTTGAAAACATCACATCATATTTATTTAATAATAAATTTCTTTTCTGAATTGTAACTTTTGTATGACTAGCCCTATAATAATTTAATTCACCATTATTTTCCATAATCTTATAATATTCGTGATATGGGTCATAATCTCCATCCGAAAGAGTTTTCTCTAACTCTTTAACCTCTTTATTATTTAATGATTTAACATTGTAAATCTCTTTTACCACTTTACAACTACATCTTTTTGAATTGTATTTTGTTCCTTTTCCGTACACTCTGATTTCCACTATCATAACCATTCACCATCACACCATCCATAGTGT
>ERZ838577.3208-NODE-3208-length-16046-cov-3.361266_pt1 | contig 16046 bp, 15 predicted proteins | sample MGYA00519682_ERZ838577 | MGnify/ENA primary metagenome ERZ838577 (study PRJEB31850, sample SAMEA3708838) | human gut metagenome | biome: human gut; feature: human-associated habitat; material: faeces | place: China | collected 2014 ...
GTGGCTTATATCACCATGCCTAAAGGCAGGGGTATTACGCCACGCGTGATAAGAAATCCGTTTGGGATCATTCCTACCTGCACAAAGCCAAGACGTTCATATAAGTGTCGGGCATGGGTATTGTTTTCAACCACGGCATTGAACTGCATTAGCTTGAAGCCGTTGTTTCTGGCCTGTACAAGGCAATCGGAAACCAGCTGTTCTCCGATGTGCTTTCCCCGGCAGGCGGAGTCGACCGCATAGCTTGCATTGGCAATGTGCCCGCACCGGCCGACATTGTTCGGGTGGAGAATATAAAGCCCGACAACCGTTCCGTTGTCATCTGCCACACCACAGTACGTCTGCGCGGCAAAGAATGCCCTGCCGCTTTCCTTGTCGAGAAGCTCCAGCTGCGGAAAGGCAACGCCCTCTTCGACAACTTCATTCCAAATATGTACCATGGCGGGTACATCATTTTCACTGTACTTTCTGATTTTCATAACGCGTCCCTCAATCGCTTCAAATTAGTTGCTTGTTAGTTGCTTGAAATTTTCTGCTTCGTTTTCACTTCGACATTCGCCCATTTTGCACATGATAGCACGTCTGAACTTGAATGTATAGTGATAAAAGCCGGGGATGCGCGTTGTCACAGGGAAAGTGCTTGCTCAACTGTCGCCATGACCGGGCGGCTTCGCCTTAGCGGGGCGAAAAAGTCTTTTCACTTCGCTGAACAGCGGCTTCGCCGCTGCCGGAAGTCTGCGACTTCAGTTGTGGGTAGTTCAAAAGGATTGACAAGACAGAACACTTATAGTATGATAACAAATCATTTGTATATTTGATGAGCAATGACGTTCATTTTTTGGCAAGAGGCGTGACCCTCTGCTGAAAAATGGACGTCTTTTTTCGTAACGGAAAAAACGCCGTTTTGAGGAAGGTGAACATCATGAAAAGAGAAGGGCAGGTCCGCATCCCGTCCGGATGCGCGATCTCCGCTGTGATCTCCCGGGAGGGACGCCGGATGACGGGAGAGAAGATCGTGGAGAGCATGATCCCCATGCATGACCGCTCCAACGGTCTGGGCGGCGGCTTCGCCGCATACGGCATTTATCCGGAATACCGAGACTACTATGCCTTCCACATCTTCTTTGACAGCCGGGACACCCGCAAAACCTGTGAGGCGCTGCTGAAGGAGGGCTTTGAGATCGTCAAGGCGGAGCACATTCCCATCCGGCAGATCCCGGAGATCACCGATGCGCCCCTGATCTGGCGGTATTTTCTGGCGCCTATGCAGTCCGTTCTGAACCGGCTGCAGCTGGATGCGGAGGAATACGTGGCCCGCATTGTGACGAAGATCAACGCGGAGCTTCGGGGCGCATACGTGTTTTCCAGCGGCAAAAATATGGGGACCTTCAAGGCGGTTGGCTATCCGGAGGACGTGGGTCGGTTCTACCGTCTTGAGGAGTATGAGGCGTACTGCTGGACGGCCCACGGCCGCTATCCCACCAACACCCCCGGTTGGTGGGGCGGCGCACATCCATTCTCCCTACTGGAATGGTCTGTGGTGCACAACGGAGAGATCTCCTCCTACGACGCCAACCGCCGCTGCGTGGAGATGTTCGGCTATCAGTGCACGCTGCAAACGGATACGGAGGTCATGGCCTACATCGCAGACTACCTTCTGCGGCGGCAGGGGCTGACGCTGGAGGAGGCGGCTTCCGTCATGGCGGCCCCCTTCTGGAGCACCATTGAGAGCAAGGAGCCCCAGGAGGCGGAACGGCTGGCCTATCTCCGGAAGGTGTTCCCCAGCCTGCTGCTGACGGGGCCGTTCTCCATCATCCTCGGCTTTTCCGGCGGACTGATGGCGCTGAACGACCGGCTGAAGCTGCGGAGCATGGTGGTGGGCGAAAAGGATGACCGGGTGTTCATTTCCAGCGAGGAGGCGGCCATCCGGGTCATGGAGCCTGACGCGGAGAATATATGGGCGCCCATGGGCGGTGAGCCGGTCATCGTCCGGTTGAAAGAAGGGACTTACTGATGAAAAATTTCTATGTGCCGCCGCAATTTGAGGTGGTGCGGGATCCGCAGCGCTGCGTCAACTGCAAGGTCTGTGTGGAGCAATGTCCCAACGGCGTTCACCGCTTTGACGAGACCCACGGCCGGATGCTGGCGGATGAGAGCAAATGTGTGGACTGCCAGCGGTGCGTGGCGTACTGTCCCACCCACGCTTTGAAGATCGAGAAAAACCGCTGCACCCTGCGGGAGAGCGCCAACTGGTCCTCCGATGCCGTGGAGGAGATCTGGAAGCAGGCCGCCACCGGCGGCGTGCTGCTGTCCTCCATGGGCAGCCCCAAGGAGCTGCCGGTCTATTGGGACCGTCTGCTGCTCAACGCCTCCCAGGTCACGAACCCGCCCATCGACCCGCTGCGGGAGCCGATGGAGACCCGGGTGTTTCTGGGCAAGAAGCCGGAGCGCATCCGGCGCGACGCTCAGGGGCGGCTGATCACGGAGCTGACGCCGCAGCTGGAGCTGTCCATGCCGGTGCTGTTCTCCGCCATGAGCTACGGCTCCATCAGCTTCAACGCTCACGAGAGTCTGGCCAGAGCGGCGGAGGCGCTGGGAATCTGCTACAACACCGGTGAGGGCGGACTCCACGAGGACCTTTACCGCTATGGGCGCAACACCATCACCCAGGTGGCGTCCGGACGGTTCGGCGTTCACGAGGACTACCTGATGGCCGGCGCGGCCATTGAGATCAAGATGGGGCAGGGGGCCAAGCCGGGCATCGGCGGACACCTGCCGGGGGCGAAGATCGTAGGCGATGTTTCCCGCACCCGCATGATCCCGGAGGGATCCGACGCGATTTCCCCGGCGCCCCACCACGATATTTATTCCATCGAGGATCTCCGGCAGCTGATCTGCTCCTTAAAGGAAGCAACGCAGTACCGGAAACCGGTGATCGTCAAGGTAGCCGCGGTCCACAACATCGCGGCCATCGCCAGCGGCATTGCCCGGGGCGGCGCGGACATCATTGCTATCGACGGCTTCCGGGGCGGCACCGGCGCGGCGCCCACCCGCATCCGGGACAACGTGGGCATCCCCATTGAACTGGCGCTGGCGGCCGTGGACCAGCGGCTGCGGGAGGAGGGCATCCGCAATCAGGTGTCCCTGATCGCAGGCGGCAGCATCCGTTCCTCTGCCGACGTGGTCAAGGCCGTGGCTCTGGGGGCGGACGCCTGCTATATCGGCACGGCGGCGCTGATCGCCATGGGCTGCCACCTCTGCCGCACCTGTCAGAGCGGCAGATGCGCGTGGGGCATCGCCACGCAGCGCCCGGAGCTGGTCAAGCGGCTGGATCCCGACGAGGGCACGGAACGCCTCATCAATCTGATGACGGCGTGGAAGCACGAGATCATGGAGATCATGGGCGGCATGGGGATCAATTCCATCGAGGCTTTGCGGGGCAACCGGCTGATGCTGCGGGCCATGGGGCTGACGGAAAAGGAGCTGTCCATTCTGGGTGTGTCCCACGCCGGAGAGTAAGCGGCAAAAAAATCTCGATCCACCGGAAAAACAGCGGAGGTGTGATAATTCATGGATATTCAAGCAAAGGGTCTGGATTACCGGGCCTTAAATGAGGCGATCCGGGCTGCCGGACCGTCATGCCGCATCACCGGCTGCCTTGGGCAGCGGTTTATCGGCGCGGGCATGAGCGGACGCCGGGTGGAGATCGACGGCATCCCCGGCAACGCCCTGGGCGCGTATCTGGGGGGCGGTTCCCTTACCGTTAACGGCAACGCGCAGGACGCCGTAGGCGATACGATGAACGGTGGCTCCATCGTGGTCCGCGGCAGCGTGGGCGACACGGCAGGCTATGCCATGCGGGGCGGCGAGATCTATGTCCAGGGCAACGCGGGCTATCGGGCAGGCATCCACATGAAGGCCTATCAGGACCAGCAGCCGGTGATCGTTATTGGCGGCCGGGCGGGGAGCTTTCTGGGGGAATATCAGGCAGGCGGCACGATCCTGGTGCTGGGACTGCATACGGACGGAAAGCCCGCCGCCGGTTATTTCCCCTGCACGGGACAGCACGGCGGGCGCGTGATTTTCAGAGGCGATGTTTCCGCCATCCGTTTCCCGGATCAGGTGACGCCCCATCCCCCCACGGAGGAGGAGACCGCCCTTCTGCGGCCGCTGGTGGAGCGCTGGTGCGCCCTGTTCGGCGGCGACGCGGAAGTGCTGATGGACGGGCCCTTCACCGTGGTGACGCCGGACAGCAAAAACCCGTACCGGCAGATGTACGCGGCCAATTGACATTTTTGATCATTTTTATGCGCAGATGCGCAGGAGGAGCAGAACATGCAGAAGTTAGAACAGATCTACGAGGGCAAAGCAAAAAAAGTATTCAAAACCGATGATCCCGAGCTGCTCATCGTGGATTACAAGGATGACGCCACCGCGTTCAACGGCCTGAAAAAAGGCACCATCCTCGGCAAGGGCGTTATCAACAACCAGATGACCAACCGCCTGATGGCCAAAATGGAAAAGGCCGGCATCCCCACCCATTTTGTCAGGGAGCTGAGCCAGCGGGAAACGCTGGTGAAGCGGGTTGCCATCGTCCCTCTGGAGGTCATTGTCCGCAATATCTCCGCCGGTTCCTTCGCCAAGCGCTACGGCGTGGAGGAGGGCATCGTGTTCGATCAGCCCACCATCGAGTTTTCCTATAAGAATGACGCGCTGGGCGATCCTCTGCTGAACACCTATCACGCGCTGGCCTTGAAGTTGGCCACGGCAGAGGAGATCGAGACCATCAAGAACTATGCCTTCGCTGTCAACGAGGTGCTGAAGGCGTTCTGGGCCGAGTGCGGCGTGACGCTGGTGGACTTCAAGCTGGAATTCGGCAAGGTGGCCGACGGGTCCATCGTGCTGGCTGACGAGATCAGCCCCGACACCTGCCGCCTGTGGGACGCCAAGACCCATGAAAAGCTGGATAAGGACCGTTTCCGCCGGGATCTGGGCGGCGTTGAGGACGCCTACGCCGAGATCATGAAGCGTCTGCTGGATCACGATGCGCAGTAAATGTATGGCACGCTCTGATCTTGATAAGGCGGCTCCGGCTGCCGGCGATGACCGCCACCTCCACGAGGAATGCGGCGTATTCGGCGTTTACTCCAATGTCACCACCGATGTGGCCTCGTTAGCCTATTACGCTCTGTACGCCCTTCAGCACCGTGGACAGGAAAGCGCTGGTATCGTTGTCAACGATGACGGCCTGTTCCGCTCCTGGCGGGATGTGGGGCTGGTCAGCGATGTGTTTCCCAAGGAGCGGCTCCGCTCTCTGGGGCTTGGCAACATCGCCGTCGGCCATGTGCGCTATGGCACCACCGGTTCGGACAACAAGCGCAACGTCCAGCCCATTCTGGTCAACCACTATAAGGGCCGCATGGCGCTGGCCCACAACGGCAACCTGACCAACTCCCAGGAGCTGCGTCTCCAGCTGGAGAGCCAGGGGTCGATCTTCCATACCACCACTGATTCCGAGGTCATCGCCTACATCATTGTGCAGGAGTGGCTGAAGCACGGTTCCATCGAGGAGGCGGTTTCCACCGCCATGGACCGTCTGGTGGGGGCGTATTCTCTGGTCATTTCGTCCCCCAGCAAGCTGATCGCCGTCCGGGACCCTCACGGCTTCCGTCCCCTGTGCATGGGGAGGCTGAAGGACGGCAGCGTGGTGTTCGCCTCTGAAAGCTGCGGACTGGACGCCGTGGGCGCCAGCTTTGAGCGGGATATTCTGCCCGGAGAGATCGTGGTGGCGGACAAAAACGGCGTCAAGTCCGACAGATCCCACTGCGGCATCGCGCCCCGGAGACTGTGCGTTTTTGAGTTCATCTACTTTGCCCGCCCCGACTCCGTGATCGACGGCAGCAGCGTTCATGTGGCCCGTCAGCGGGCCGGTGCGTTCCTCGCGCTGGAGCATCCCGTGCAGGCGGACATCGTCATCGGCGTGCCGGACTCCGGTCTGGACGCCGCTATGGGCTACGCCCGGCAGTCCGGGATCCCCTACGGCATGGGCTTTATCAAGAACAAATACATCGGCCGCACCTTCATTTCTCCCACGCAGGATATGCGGGAAAATGAGGTCAGCATCAAGCTGAACCCCATCCGCTCCGTGGTGGAGGGCAAGCGCGTGGTGCTGATCGATGACTCCATCGTCCGGGGCACCACCTGCCGCCGTACCATCGACCTGCTGCGCAAGGCCGGCGCGAAGGAGATCCACATGCGGGTCAGCGCGCCGCCCTTTGTGTCCGAATGTTACTACGGCACGGATATTGACGACAAAAACAAGCTCATCGCCAACCACCACACGGTTGCGGAGATCGCTGAAATCATCGGTGTGGATTCTCTCGGCTATCTCAGCCTCAGCGACGTGGTGAAGCTGGCCGACCATACGGAGAGCGGCTTCTGCACCGCCTGCTTCGGCGGCGGCTATCCCACCCCCATCCCGCAGGATTCCAACAAGGACCGCTTTGAATGTAAAATCAGCGAGCGGGAGAAGCAGGAATCTGTGTGATTGCGCCGGACAGGGCTTTTTCTCGTGGCGGGGCAGGGGGGATCTCCCATGCCGCTTCCCTCAGTCTGCTGTTTCTCTCCCCAAATGAAAGGATGACCCCCGGAGCAACCGGTCTTGATCGACCTGTTGCTCCGGGGGGTTTTCTGACTTTTTCTGGCGGAAACGGTTCGCCTTGCCGGATCAGCCGACCTGCTCCAGCTCCATTACCGCGTCGATCAGCATTTGCTGGGCGACGGGGTAGGGCCAGACCCGGACGTCGATGCCCGCCAGCGCCTTTTCCGTAACGGCGGGCAGGTCCTCCGGTCTGGCGTGGATGTCCACCAGATGGGTGGGCAGGCCGATGGAGCGGTTGAAGGCCAGCAGCCGGTCCCGCTCCGCGTATTGCTTGTCGGCGGTGAGCATGACCAGGATACCGTAGGAGACTACCTCGCCGTGGAGATGGTGGTATTCCTCTGTGGAGGGCAGGATCGTGAAGCCGTTGTACATGGCGTGGGCCATGCCGGTGGTGTAGTCCACCTGAACGAAGTTGGAGACATAGCCGGTGGAGATGATGATGGCCTCGATGATCTCCGTCAGCTCCGGGGTGACCCTGTGGGCCTCGCAGTCCGCCATGGCCTGCTTGCCCCAGCGGAGGATGGGAGCGGCGCACATGGAGCTGAGAGCGATGCCCATAGCGTCGGAGTGGGCGGGCACATCGTTGCGAGAGGAGATGGTGCACTCATAGTGCTTGGCCATGGTATCCCCCATGCCGGCCCACAGGTAGCGGGCCGGGGCGTTGGCGATGATCTCCGTGTTGATGAAAATGTGGTTGGGCGGGATCTTGGAGAAGGAGTATTCCCGCAGGCTGCCATCGGGATGGTACACGATGCCAAGGCTGGTGCAGGAGGCGCAGGTGGAGGCGATGGTGGGGAAGGTAAAGAAGGGCCGGTTGGTCTCGTGGGCCAGCACCTTGCAGGTGTCGATGGCCTTGCCGCCGCCCACCGCGAAGATCATGTCGGCGTCCGCCACCTGAGGCCGGAGCATATCCATGTTTTCGCGGGAGGCCTCGCCGCCGTACCAGAAGGTGCCGGTGATCTCGATGCCGGAGCCTTCCACCGCCTTGCGGATCTGAGGCTCCGCAGCGGCCAGCGCCTTCCTGCCGCCGATGATGGCGGCCTTTTTGCCATAGGCAGAGCAGATGTTGACAATATCGTCATAGGCGTCAGGGCCTACGGTATATCCCGGAAAAAGAGCTTTTTGCATAATAAACACCTCTTAAAAAACGCTTGGTTGATGAGACGGGCTCAGTCGGCGGTCACCGGATTGGCACGGACGCTGCTGCGAACGGCGGGAGCGGCTTCCTCCTCGGCGTTGGCATTGGCGAAGGCGTGCTCCTTGCAGTATTTACGGTTTTTGTATACGCCAACGGTCAGGAAGGGGACCACCACAACGGCGATGCCCAGATAGCCGCAGTAGCCGTAGCCGTACTTGATGATGTTCGTGAGGCCGGCCATGGAGATGGTCATGGAGAGGACGATGATGAATGCGGAAACGATGGCGCTGCGGACCGGGGCGGACTGGATGCCGCTGAACACGGGGAGCTTTTCAAACCGGGCCACGAAGCCGAAGATGGTGGTCACGCCGGTGGAGATGAGGCAGAGGAGCAGGCAGGTGCCGTAAACGGCCACCATAGCGGGGATGCCGATGATCTTGCAGACGGTGAGGGTGGGGATGGTGGAGCCGCCCTCCACGGCGGTGTAAACGCTCTGCCAGCTCATGAGCATGAACACGGAGAGGACCAGAGCGACGGCGTTCATCACGAAGGAGATCCACATGGCCTTGGCGCAGCCAGCCTTGTTCTTCATGGTGGTGCCGCAGGCGATCATGGTGGGGAGGGTCACGCACTGGAAACCGGCGTAGGTAAAGGCGTTGAGGATGGCCTTGGGCATATTCATGAAGCCGGTGGTCTCAAAGTCGGCGGCGAGGACGGAGAAGATGCTGCTGTCGCTCTTGAAGATGCCGATGACATAGATGCTGATGGCGGTGACCAGAATGGCCATGCCCATGTAGGCGGAGGCGGCCCGGACGATGCCTGCGCCGAAGATGGTGAGCATCAGGACGATGACGCCGACAATGGCAACGCCGATGTAGTAGTTGATGGTGAAGTAGTTATTCAGGGCGGAGGCTGCACCGGAGATGGCGGCGGCGACGGCCATCAGCACCATGATGTAGAAGAATACCTCGAAGGCCCATTCGATCTTGTCAAAGGGATGGTACAGCGTTTCAAAAAGCTGCTTGTAGCTCGTCAGACCACGGGAGTTGTACATGATCATGGCCTCCCGCATGGTGAGGGTCAAAAGCAGCATGGCCGCAATGGCGGAGATGATGCCGGTCCAGCCAAGGCCCACGTAATAGGTGTTGGCCTGGTTGCCGGTGGCGAAGCCGCCGCCTGCGTGAGCAGAGAACAGGACCGCGCCGACGGAGAAGGCGGCAAAGAAGGGCGTCTTGGGGACTTTGGTGTTGGTTTTCATGATTTCTTCCTCCTGCAAATGTTGTCCGATGGTTGGCAGGAAAAACAAAAAACCTTTCGTCGCTCCTGCCGGTTGGCAGAAGAGACGAAAGGTAGAAAACCCTCCGCGGTACCACTCTTCTTTGTTTCCTGTATTGGAAACACACTCAACGGGATACCATCATATCCCTGCTACTGTAACGGGAGCTCCCGTCTGCATCTACTTCCAATTCGACGCAGCCGCTGTACAGCCAGTTCGGCAGCTTGATCGCGCTGTGCCTCGCACCAACCGGCACTTCTCTGAGAGGATCGCCCTGCTTACTACTCTGTGTCATCGCGTTTTTGTTGGTTGAATCATAGCAAGGTGAACGCCAAATGTCAACAGCTTTTTTGCCCGCGTTTTATCTTTTGTAAAAGTTACAGCAGAAAAAAGAATGGAAGGTTTTTCAATTTCGTGCAAAATAAATACGCGGAAAATGCTCCGTCCTGCCCCGGTCGGATCGGACGTTCGGATATGCAAAAAAATCGAGATCTCGGACGGCGGGAGCCGCGCTTTTTTGCGCAGATCCGATACAAGGGCCGGCGGTTCTGAACCGCCGGCCCTTGCGGAAGCCTGATTTTACGGTGTCCGCCGGAGACAACTCTGGCGGGTATGGAGATAGGCGCTGTGCGAAATACCATTACACGATTGGCAGAATGACCTGAGTGATGAACTTTGCGGGGTCCTTATGCTGGGGCGGCCCCTCCAGATAGGTATGGCGCAGGATGCCCTGCGGCGTCAGGCCGTGCTCCCTGGCGTAGTCCAGAAGCTGGCGGCACACGGCGGGGAGCTCCTCATACGCACCGTGGTGATAGATGCAGATGGCCCGCATAGGCGCTGCGGTCTCCACATATTCTCCCTCACTGCCCGGGGGAACGGCCACGCAGAAGGACACCTCGGCCGGGCGGTCGATAGGGAACTGGATGAAGTACATCCGCCGGGTGATATCCGTACCGTGGGCCCGCATGGCCTCCAAAGCCGTGTTGCGGAGCAGAACGGTCTTGTCCGCCACGTTATCGCTACGGTAGGTGCGGCGGTATATGAGCTGCTGCGGCAGCTCCAGCTCCTTGACCTGAGCGGAGGATACCTTGGCCCGCTCGTACAGCTTTTCGATGTTGAGATTCAGCTGGTCCCGCATTTCCTCCATCCGGCGAATGAGCGGCATCAGATCCGTGGAATCGTTGTAGTAGTCCCGGATCTCATCCAGCGTCAGTCCCAGATTCTGCAGACTGCGGATGCTCCGCAGCTTGGTAAAGGTATCAATGGTATAGTAGCGGTTGTTGGTGGCGTCATCCCGCTTATCCGGTTCGATCAGCCCCCGTTCCTCATAGTGAAGGATGATGCGGCGGGTCACGCCCAATGCCTTGGCGATCTCGCCAATGGAAAACAGCTTGTCATCGCGTTTCATAAAAAATCCTCGGAGTCAAAAAGAGTTCTCCTGCTGTATATCGGTGTATGGTGTACGGTTTTATGATACAAAAAATGAGGAAAAATGCAAGAAAAAAGTTTGGCTGCGGGGGAAGTCACCGTGATTTTCTCCGCTCGCACCGGAGGCGGCAGTGCGCGAAAAAGCGAGATCAAAACCTCTTAAATATAGCATCTTCGTTCCAACAAAAACTATGCGCAGGGCGGCTGCCCTGCACATAGTCTGCAATTGCGTGTCCAGAAGCCCCTCACAGCGCTTCAAAATGATACCGTGGCTTGCCAAGGCTCTTTTTGCCGTACTCGATGGCCTCCGCGGGGCAGTAGCAGATGCAGGCCATACAGTGGGTACAGTCCTGCCCCCAGACGGGCCTCCCGGTTTGCAGGGTGATGTTGTTGGTGGGGCAGCGCCGGACGCACTGGCCGCAGCCGGTACAGGCATTTCCGGTTGTGAAGGCGTTTGCCTTTACAAAGCAGGAATAGAAGATGGGATTCACCGGCCCGCTCATAAAGCGGTCATAGAATTTCCTCCGGGGCGGGGGAAAGGCCCGGTTTTCCCGGACGGCGGCGATCACATTGTCAATGTCCGGCTCCGCTCTGGCCACGATCTGCCGGGCTTCCTCCGCCTGAGGGGCATTGAACATGGCGATGTAGTTCTCCGGCATGACGATCTGCGCCGTGCCCATGCAGACGAGGCCCTTCGCCTGGCAGAGGCGGCGGTTGTAACGGTTGGCATCGCCGATCTCGCTGCCGCAGGTCATGACGAACCACGCCCGCTTCGCCCCGGTCAGCTCTGTATGCAGCAGCCAGTCCTCCACGATGCGGGGGATCCGCCATGCGTAGGTGGGCGTGACGATCACCAGCCGCTCCCCGGTCTCCACAGGGGCGGTGTTCCCGGCCTTGATGCGGTCATTCAGGCACAGCAGCGGCTCACCCAGCCCGTCGGCAATGCGCCGGGCCGCGTAGCCGCTGTTCCCGGTGCCGGAAAAGTAAAGAATCATATCAAAATCCCCTCGCAGTGGTCGATCTCGTGCTGGATGATCTCCGCCGTCCAGCCGGTGAAGGTTTTCAGCCGGGTCTGGAATTGTTCATTCTGCCACTGGACCTTGATGGTCTGGAACCGTTTCGTTTTCCGGACGCCGGAGAGGGAGAGGCAGCCCTCCTGGGCCTCATACGGCCCGGACTGCCGGACGATGACGGGGTTGAACATCACCATGTACGTCCCCTCGTTGTCAAAGGCGATGATGCGCTTACAAACGCCGATCATGTTGGCCGCCATGCCCACGCAGCCGTCCCTGTGGGCGGTCAGGGTGTCCAGCAGGTCCTGGGCCGTGGCCAGATCGTCCGCCGTGGCGGGAGCGGCCTTCTGGGCGAGAAACGTCTCATCCCTGCAGATCTCACGAATCATACTGTGTTCCTCCCGGAAGTTGTTTCCTGTATTGTATCAGCCAAAGGAAAAACGCGCAAGTGCTCTCACTTGCGCGTTCTTTGCGTGGGAATCAGTCACACATGCCGTTGTGGATCACCTTGCCGATGTTCCACAGGTAGGCAGCCTGACGGGCGGCCTCCAGCCGCTCCTCCGGCGTCTTGTAGCTGACGTGGGCGGTCTCCGTGCCGCAGTTCAGGCAGCACGCATACATGCACCAGCCCTGCTCGTCCTCAATATAACCGGCGCCGCGGCATACGGGGCAGTCCTCCAGTTCGATCTCGTTGATGGGGTCCATGGTCATCTCTCCTTCGTTTTGTTTTTTCAACGGGAATAGTATACCACGGTTCCATCGGTATGGCAATGAAAATCGACGGGACTTTGCCGCGGAGGTGACTTCCGGTCAGCACTCCCGCTGTTTTTCTGCTTTTTCGGACAGCTTATAGGAAATTTCCTAATATTTACCCGGTAGGGTACTTGCATATTCCGGGCGGGGGGAGTATGCTATAGGTATCTATCGGCCCTGCAGCGGTAGCGGGGCACATATTTTATACTCATGGGAGGATACAGTATGAAACGAAAATTTCTATCAATTTTGCTGACGCTGGCAATGGCCTTGACGCTGCTGCCAACAGCGGCAATGGCGGAAGGAGCGAGTTATGATTGCGAAGGAGGCACTGACTGTCATCATAAGGTAGCCAAGATCAATGATGATCCCCGTTATGATGACGTAGTTGCACATTTTGACACTCTGGAAGAGGCTATCCGGCTTGGGCAGATGGAAACCCCTCCCACGTTTAAACTGTTGGATGATCTGACAGAAGATGAAATCAAAGCTTCTATTGATCTGGATGGCAAGGAAGAGGGCAGTTATGAAGTTCCGGTAAATGTCAGTGTTCCGAAGGGATATGAACTGGTAGATGAAGTTACCACAGGCGTGGAAGTTTCCAGAATTTCCACCGCAGATACAGGTAATTAATTACAGGAGATACAGAAGATGATCAGTCAGAAGATAACAGTCAGCAATCCGTCAGGGCTGCATCTGCGCCCGGCAGGGAATTTGTGTAATGAAGCAATTAAGTATGAATCCAGAATTGAATTTCTCTTTAGTGGAGGAAGCGCAAATGCCAAAAGCGTTTTGAGCGTTCTGGGTGCCTGCGTGAAATGTGGAGATGAGATTACATTCATCTGTGAGGGAGAAGATGAAAAAGAGGCCCTGGATTCCATGATCAAGGTCGTTTCAGACGGCCTGGGAGAGTAGTACCAAGTTCATTTATCTTATGTAAGGAGGAGAAAGCATTATGTTTAAGGGAACAAATGCATCCGCAGGAATTGGCATTGGTAAAGCAGCCATCATTAAAGAAAACGAGCTGGTGATCCGTCCAGAGAAGGTTATCGATGGAGCAGCTGAGGTAGAGCGTTTTAAGGGAGCGTTGGCTGAGACGATTGCCCAGACGGAGACGTTGGCAGCAGATCTGGCAACAAGAGTAGGAGAGAAAGAGGCAGAGATCATGCAGGGACACCTGATGCTGCTGAATGATCCGATGCTGACCAATGAGATTGAGAGTGCGATCACTGGAGATAATGTATGCAGTGAATTCGCTATTGAGACTGTCTGCACGATGTACGCAGATATGTTCGCATCCATGGATGACGAGCTGATGCAGCAGAGAGCCACAGATATGAGGGATATTAAGGTAAGACTCCAGCAGGTTCTGCAGGGAGTAAAGCCTGTTGATATTGCAGCGCTTCCGGAAGGCAGCGTGATCGTAGCAAAAGACTTGACACCATCTATGACCGCAGGGATCAATCCGGCAAACGTTGCAGGTATCGTAACTGAGATGGGCGGAAGAACCTCCCACAGCGCAATTCTGGCGCGTGCCCTGGAGATTCCGGCAGTTGTTGCTGTTCCTGGTATCCTGGGACAGGTTGAGGATGGTGCTGAGATGATCGTTGACGGCAGTGAAGGCGTGGTTCTGGCAGCTCCTTCTGAAGAGGAAAAAGCAGAGTACACCGCAAAGAGAGACCAGTTCCTGAAAGAAAAGAAGGAATTAGAGCAGTATATCGGAAAACCAACCGTAACCAGGGACGGTGTGGAGATCGAGCTGGTTGCTAATATTGGCAATCCGGATGACGTAGAGAAGGTACTTCAGTATGACGGTGAGGGCGTAGGTCTGTTTCGTACCGAGTTCTTATTCATGGATCGTACTGCAATGCCGACTGAGGAAGAACAGTTTGAGGCATATAAGAAAGTAGCGATTGCCCTGAATGGCAGGCCAGTGATCATCCGTACTCTGGATATCGGTGGTGATAAAGAGATCCCATACATGGGCTTACAAAAGGACGAGAACCCATTTTTAGGCTATCGTGCGATCCGTTTCTGCCTGGACCGCAAAGATGATGTGTATCGTCCGCAGTTGCGCGCATTGCTTCGTGCCAGCGCATTTGGCCAGATCAAGATCATGATCCCGATGGTAACCTGCATCGAGGAGATCCGTGAGGCAAAGGCATTGATCGAGGAGATCAAGAAAGAACTGGACGAGAAGGGGATTGCTTACAACAAGGAGATCAAGGTTGGTATCATGGTAGAGACTGCGGCTGCATCTCTGATGGCAGATGTATTTGCCAAAGAGGTTGATTTCTTCAGTATCGGAACCAACGATCTGACCCAGTACACCATGTCTGTTGACCGTGGCAATGAGAAGGTATCTTATCTGTATTCCACCTTCAACCCTGCAGTATTAAGAAGCATCCGCAATATTATTAAGTGTGGCCGTGAGGCAGGCATTATGGTTGGTATGTGCGGCGAGGCAGCAAGTGATCCGATGATGATCCCGCTTCTGCTGGCATTTGGCTTAAATGAGTTCAGTATGAGTTCATCTGCCATCTTAAAAGCAAGAAAGATGATCACCGGATACAGTGAAGCAGAGCTTCAGGCGGTTGCTGATAAGGCTATGAGCTTTGTCAGCGCAAAAGAGATTGAGAATTTCATGAGGGACTTCATCAATCAGTAAATTTAAGTTATAAAATGATAACGGTTCTGCCGGAGGATGGGGGAATCTGTTATATCAATAAAGGATAGGACGTATGATAGTTTATCTGATCTGTTATGCGGCCAGCTGGATGTTTGCCCGCTTCGGACTGTATTATCTGTCTGGAGCGGCGCTTTTCCTGGCGGCCGGATATCTCTATGTTTATGATTACCGTAGATCCGGGAATCTGATCCATTTGCGGGGACTGTTTTCCTGCTTCTGGGTCGGAGGTCAGGGGGCTGCCTGTCTGAAGCTTTCAAAGCTTCAGACAGACTGGGCGCTTCAGACCTGGATCTGTTTTTTCCTTGCCCTTGTGGGCTTTTGGATCACATTCGAGGTCTTAGACCGGTTGATGGGAGGAAATGAGCGGTTCACCATGAACAGATACAGACAGAGAAGTACCGTGCGTCCTCTTTTTTTCTGTATTGTAGGGCTGACGGTTATTTCAGCAGCAGCCTTTGTGACAGAGGCGGCGGTGTTGGGATTTATCCCGGTCCTGGTACGTGGCGTTCCCCATGCCTATTCCGCGTTTCATATGACAGGACTTCATTATGTGACGGTGTCCTGTGTGCTGATACCGGCTATGACGGTACTGTATTTTGAACAGGGAGGCAGCCGGAGCGGCAGGAAAAATGGACTGATCGTGCTTTGTACCCTGGTTTCCATTGCCATTCCGATCCTGTGTGTATCCAGGTTCCAATTGGTATTTGCGGTGATTCTGGCGGTATTTACGTTCTGCGCCAGCCAGAAGAACGTGTCTCCGTGGCTGTTTGTGGCGGCTGTGGTGGCGTTGATCCCATGCTATGTGCTTCTGACAGTTGCCAGAAGCCATGATGTGACTTATTTAAATGGAATATTCGAGATGAAGAACAGCCGTATGCCGATCTTTGTCTCTCAGCCATATATTTATATTGCCAATAATTATGAGAATTTTGACTGTCTGGTGAAGGCTCTGCCCGCGCATACCTGGGGAATCCGGATGCTATTTCCGGTATGGGCTCTGACGGGACTGAAATTTCTCTATCCGTATCTGGTCAGCTTCCCGATTTATGTGGATAAGACGGAACTGACTACAGTGACCCTGATCTATG
>ERZ838577.3209-NODE-3209-length-16021-cov-3.233496_pt1 | contig 16021 bp, 13 predicted proteins | sample MGYA00519682_ERZ838577 | MGnify/ENA primary metagenome ERZ838577 (study PRJEB31850, sample SAMEA3708838) | human gut metagenome | biome: human gut; feature: human-associated habitat; material: faeces | place: China | collected 2014 ...
ACATCAGGTTCAAGAATGGAAACAAAGCACGGAACGTATCCCAAAAGCCTGTATCAGTATACATATATCCACTCTTCACTTCACCGTTGTAAGGACTATAATGGACAATATTTCCGGATTTATCTATTTCATAAAACTTACGTGGAAACAACAAGGAACGATATAAGCAAGAGTAGAAAGTACGAAGTTGTTCATCCGTACCACCTTCCACTCTTACTTTTTTCATTACATCATTCCAAGCATCCCGGGCTGCACCTTTTACCTCATTAAAATCTTTACTACCTATTTCCTCTAAATTCAACCAGGCCTGCTCTTCATTAATAAAAGAAGAACTCACCTTCACACCAATCTTTTCACCTTTACTTGTCCTGAATCCTAATACAGCTCCGACATGGTTATCCTTTACCTCTTTTTTACCTTCTATAATTTTATCTCCACTCCATACTTCTGCCGTGACAAAAGGTTTATCAAATTTCATCACGAAATAATTTCTGAAATTGTCCGGTATTCCTCCGCTATTTTTCGTTGTATAGCCGGTTATTGTATAGTGTTCCTCATCTATCTGAATGAAAGAGCCGTTATCAAATGCATCTACTACAATATATGAATCTTCGCTTTCCGGAAAAGTGAACATAAAGTAAGCCGAACGTTCTGTCGGGGTTATCTCTGTTTTCACATCGTGATCGGCCAGATAGACACTATAATAATAAGGTCTTGCCGTTTCAGCCTTATGAGAGAACCAACTTCCCCGCTCGTTTTGAAGAAACTTTTTAGCCCCGGTCACCGGCATCAAAGAAAACTGACCGTAATCATTAATCCACGGACTGGGCTGATGCGTTTGCTTAAATCCTTTTATCTTATCATCAGTATAGCAATAGGTCCATCCGTATCCCATATCTCCCGTTTGTGGTGTCCAGAAGTTCATTCCCCAAGGCAGTGCAATGGCCGGGTAGGTATTACCTGTAGATAATGTAAATTTGGATAATGTGCCAACCAACGGATTCACATAATCAACCGGAGAAAAAGAAGCAGAATCGGTAACCACCTCTTTACTTCTACATGATATAAGTAAAACAGATAAGAACACAATTAAAGGAACTTTTTTCATGGTATCGTTTTTATTTTTTGTTTGATGCAAAAATAGGTTGATGCAATTAACGAAACCATTAACAGAACATTAATAATCGGGGCTACAAATGCTTTCAGAGTACATTTCCGAATTGAAAACATTAACAAGACATTAACCGCTTTCCATAAGGAGGGATACAGCGAGAGATAGGGATATAAGTTCAAGTATGAACGGTTTCACCACAGAGTAACACAGAGTTCCACAGAGTTTTAAAGCTTTATTGAAATGCAGATAAATAGTGCTCCGTGAGACTCTGTGAAACTCTGTGGTGAGTTCAGCTCTTTTCGGATCAGGTTTGAACTAAATATCCAACCACCGATTCACATTATTATTTGAAAAAGCCTGTTATTGATATAGACTCTATCAATAACGGTTCTCTGTATATTTTTTCTTCAACGATTTAGTAATGAAGAATCAAAGTCATCCTCAGCTCAGACATATATGTAAGTAATTCAGCAATAAAAATCCCCAAAAAGAAACAGAATCGCAGGTTTAAGCAATTGAAAATTAAGGACAAACAACAACTTACATAAAGATCTGATTAACAAACAATTAAAAACTGCATATTTTTCTCTACGAGGAATGAGTCGTTTCTCTACGACAAACGCCCCGATCTCCGTAGAGAAACGAGGCGTTCATCGTAGAGTAACCAATCAAAGAGTCATAAGATATGACAGCAAGTATAAATACCCAAAATAAAGAGTGTTTATTTTGTAATGAAAATACACTCCTTATCAAAATAAACACTCCTCAATAACAATAATATTCTATCGCTTCGCGCTTAATCCGGCAATCTATTCACACCAACACCTTTAAAAGTCATTTTCACCGGTTTTATAAACCCATTCTCATCAAAATACATCCGGTCTATACAAAGCTCTCTATGATTCGGAGCTGCATCACCCAACGGATGGCGATGATAAACAATATACCATTCATCTTTTCCGGGAATTTGAATTACCGAATGATGTCCCGCTCCTGTACCCACTGTCTCATCTTGCTGCAATATTTTTCCGATACGATTGAAAGGACCGAATGGAGAATCTGCAATGGCATAGGCTACACTGTAATCTGAGCCGCCCCAACTACCCTCCGACCACATAAAATAATATTTATTATCCCGTTTCAGCATAAAGGGTCCTTCCACATAGTTCTCAGGAGTGACAGATTTATAATACGAACCATCATCAAAAGGAACAAGACTCAATAAGTCCGGACTCAACTTTACCATATTGCAATGATGCCAACCACCATAATACATATAATAACTACCGTCGTCATCCTTAAATACAAACTGATCGATCGGCTGGGCACCATTCACAATTTTATCAATCAAAGGTTTACCTAAAGCATCTTTAAAAGGGCCGGCCGGCTGATCGGCTATGGCTACACCAATCCCCCCATACTGTTCGTCATTCTGTATATCATTGCCTCCGAAAAACAGATAATATTTACCATTCGCCTGAACAACAGAAGGCGCCCATAAAGCAAATTCCAACCATTTTATATTTTCAATAGACAATACTTTGGGATGTTTAGTCCAATGTACCATATCTTTGGATGAAAAAGCATCCATATAGGTCTGGATATTATAAACCTGATGGATGGCCCGCGTTTCCTTTTGCAAGCCGACAAAATCTACACTATCGGCTCCGGGAGGAAGATCGGACAAAGTAGGATATATCCAATACTCATTATCAAACACGACTCCTTCCGGATCAGCATACCATCCCTCAACAATAGGATTGCCGCTAAACTCTTCTTTATTACTACATGCCACTAATAATAGCATCAACCCCAATACTGTAACAGCATTTTTCATATTTCCTTTTTTAATTAACAAGTAGCAAAAATAGCCCCTAACCGTTAACAATAATATTAATAATTCATTAACAGATCCCCCTCAGACCCAAACAAGGAGTACCTAAGCATTAACATTTTATTAATTCTCATAATCCCATGAAAGGTCATACAAAAATATAAATCTTTTTTTTGCAAATCTCATAAACCATATTACCTTTGCATAGAAACAACCGTGAGTATTATGCAAAAAACGATCCTTTTTCTACTCTTTATATTAAACCCGATACTATTTAAATCACAAAATATTTCATCCGGATTATATTTTGCTGCCCATAGTGCCATTAAAGAAGAGAGAACATCACTTATCCTGTCTCCTGAGTTTGATGCATCAAAAGGCTTCACATTAGACTTCGACATTAAGTTCAGATCAGAAGAACATAATTACGGGTATGTATTCAGAATCATAGTTGATAATGAAAAAAGTTTTGACTTAATAGCTAATATCACACCGGGGAAAAAAACACTGAATCTAATAGAAGGTGACAACATCTATCTGGCTTTCGACGAAGAACTACTAAAGCAATACACATGGAATAAATGGGTACATATCCGATGTTCAATCTATCCGGACAGTCTACGGCTTGTTTTCGATAATCAAATGTTGCAAGACCGGTATAAACCTATAAATATCAAAAACGTGAAATTCTATTTCGGATATTCCGACCATAATAAATTTCACTCTTCGGATGTCCCTCCGATGTCTATACGTAATATAAAAATTACAGACGGTAAAAATAAAACAATTGCATACTGGCCGCTGAAAGAACATCAGCCATATTCCTGTTCGGACAGTCTGCATCATATTCCGGCAACAGTAACCAACCCCACATGGGAGATAAACAAACATACCAAATGGGTAAAAGAAAAAACGTTGGAATTACCGATATATCCACAAATCTGTCACGCTCCTTCAAAAGGCAATATCTATTTTGCCAATAGTTCATCTGTTCTCGTTTATTCGACCACCGATGATACATTAGATACGATTTTTTCTGCCCACGGAGCTCCATATACGGAAATAAACAACCAACTCATTTATCATCCATATTATAATGAGTTATGGTCATATGATTTTGACACCCTAAAATGGATTTCTATTTTCAATTTCAAGGACAACACATGGACGAGGAATGACCATGAAATAAAAAACCCGGAATATTCTCAACACAATGCTTTTGTATCTCCAAATGATTCGTGCTTATATATTTTTGGCGGATACGGTAATTATCAATATAAGAACCAGATACTTAAAAAAAGCCGGACGCAGGACAATTGGAAATCGGTATCGTACAGCGAAGAAATACCTCCACGTTATCTGAGCGGATCAGGTTACAAAAACAGAGACACGATACTGGTGTTCGGAGGATGTGGTAACCCACAGGGAAAACAAGAGTTAGGAATCATCAATTATTACGATCTCTATGCGATAGACATCAACACATTCAAAACAAAGAAATTGTGGACTATCCCCAACGATACAAAGAATTTCGTTATCGGTAATAATATCGTTGCAGATGAAAAAAATAATAAGCTGTACGCTTTATGTTTTCCGAATGACTGTTCAAACAGTTATATCCTGCTAAAGTCTTTCGATCTGGATAGTGGAAACAGCTGTACGAACTATGCAGATACTATCCCTTTCACCTTTAACGATGTAAATTCATTTTGTACACTCTACTACGACTCTTTGCAGTCACAACTTTATGCGGTAACCAATTATAACCACAACAATAAATCAAATATTAACGTATACTCGTTGGCTTATCCGCCATTAAAAGTAGAAGATACCCTGCAAACGGGCACAGGGCGTAAAGCCATTCTGCAACGATCGTTTTTTTTTATTAGTGTCGGAGTCTGCATTATTGCAGGTATAGGCTGTATATACTTCTGTTATCGAAGAAGAAGAAGAAAAAGAAACTTTAATCCTAACTCTCCGGTCACTACAAATACGGACCGCCTCCACGAAACAACTTCGGAAGAAGAGAATTATAAACCTAAACTAACTGTTCACAGAAAGTCATCCATTCTTTTTCTGGATGGATTCCAGGTATGGGATAAGAATGGGATAGATATTACTAAATCATTCACTCCCATTTTGAAACAACTGCTGATTCTTATCATATTATACAGCGTAAATAACAAGAAAGGAATTTCGAATGTCACTCTGCGGGAACTGCTTTGGTTTGATAAAATGGATGAAAGCGCTCAAAATAACCGACGGGTAAATATCCGGAAATTGAAACTCTTACTGGAAAAGCTGGATGGTGCCGAACTTGTGAAAGAAAGTACCTATTGGTCTGTTAAGTTTACCCAAACTTATTGCGACTATATAGAAGTATGCAATTACATAGACAAAGTGAAAAATAACGAACCGATCACAGCAACAAATATCAATGATTTGCCTCTAAACCTACTATCCGGACAATTATTACCCTATGTTCAAACCGACTGGTTGGATTCTTTCAAGTCTAATTATGCCAATTCCGTATTAGATACGGCAATAAGCCTATCTAAACAGGAATATATAAAGGGAAACAACGAATTATTAATTCAGATAGCCAACAGCATGTTTGCACACGACAAAACAGATGAGTATGCTTTAATTCTCAAATGCCAGGCACTGTATAAAAATGGCAGAACCAGCTTGGCTAAAACAACATTCGACACATTCTGCAATGAATATAAAGCAATGTTGAATACAGATTATACGAAGACATTCAATGAAGTAATCAATTGTCAATTGTAACCTCTAAACAAGATAGAAGTTTATAATAAAAATGTATGCTCCTGTTTCGCGAAACAAAAGCATACATTCTACTAATAGGATATTCAGATTCTCTGATAAAATTTCTGTTCCTTTAAAATGAGACTCTATCTCTAAGATTCTTTTTTATGGCAAGTGTTTTTGTAATGCCTCTACCATCAATGTAATATTACTCATAAACAATTTCACAGAGATAGCCAACAGAATAATTCCAAAGAATTTGCGGATGATATAGATACCACCTTTACCCAAAAAACGTTCTACACGTCCCGTCATACTCACCACAAAATAAACCCAAATCATATTCAGTACCAACGCAATGATTATATTAATACTGGCATATTCGGCACGCAACGACAAAAGGGTAGTGAAAGCTCCGGCACCTGCTAAAAGAGGAAAGACAAGCGGAACAAGAGTAGCCTCCTTAATAGGGCCCTGATTCTTGAAAATTTCTACATCGAGAATCATCTCGAGAGACATCAGAAAAATAACAAAAGCACCGGCTACGGCAAACGACTCAATATCTACATGAAAGAGCTTTAACATCATATCACCGGCATAGAAAAAGCCTATCAACAAAGCAAACGAAATAACAGTAGCTTTCATCGCATTTACGTCTTTTCCTTTTTCTTTCAGATTGATAATGATAGGAATAGAACCAATAATATCAATTACAGCAAACAGTACGATAAACGCACTAATCATCTGTTGAAAATTAAATTCTGTAAACATCGCTCCTCCTTTTTTTCTGCAAAGATAATCTATTTTTATGCATTTTACAATATTTTTTTTCTTGAATCAGTACGTTCAATTAAGAAATAATAAAAAAAACAAAAAGAGAAGCGAAATGATCACAGTAAGCTCTGATTATAACTACATTTGTTTCAAATTAGAAGATTATACTTGTATGGAAACGATGTTTAACACTTTGTTGCAATTGCCTTTATTTCAAGGACTTTGCCACGAAGATTTCACAAATATACTGGAGAAGGCAAAATTGCATTTCACCAAGCATAAAGCCGGAGAAGTGATTGTAAAAAGCGGTACTCCTTGCAATCAGTTGATTTTCCTACTGAAAGGAGAACTTTCTTTGCAAACCACCTCCAAAGATGATTTATTTACTTTTATCGAACACCTGGAAGCACCTTATGTGATTGAACCTTATGCCCTGTTTGGTATGAACGTAAACTACGCTTCATCTTACATAGCTCATACGGAGTCACACACCATAAGCATCAGCAAAGCATTTGTTCTTTCCGGTCTGCTCAAATATGAGATATTCCGTCTCAACTACATGAATTTCATCAGTAACCGGGCTCAAAATCTCTACGGCCGTTTGTGGGATGAAGCATATACGGATATAGAAGATAAGATTATTCATTTCATACTAGTCCATGCGGAAAGGATGCAGGGAGAGAAAATCATGAAAATAAAACTACATTTTTGCAGTATTTGAAACAAATGGTGAATATAAAATGTATATTTAATAGTTAAATAATGGAGGTTAAGAGAATGAAATTTAAAGATTTATTTTTATCATTTAATGATTGGTCACCATCAACAATGATAGAAATATACATCAATCATGAAAGAGTCTTAATGAAAGCAGGAGAAGTGGCATATCAATATGGTGATTTATCAGTAGTAAGTTTTAACTCAAGAACTGTATATTTAAAAAAGGAGGGTTTATAATGATGAAACCACAGATAGTATATTACAAAAGAAAGGAGGTGAAGAAATGAACTATCTAAAGAGAAACTGGTTTTTATTAACGCTCATCATATTACTCTCTGGTTATACAGCTTACACGTCATACTTAGTATTATCAAATGATAACCAGAAAGTAATAGAAGAGCAACAAAAACAGATATCACTTTTGTCTGACAAAATAACAGAACTAGAAAATAAAGAGACACCAGAAATCCCAGTGCTTGACACATCAACATTGGAGAACAGAATAAGTGCCATAGAGCAAGCACAGCAAACAATCACATCAGGCGTTGAATCTATGAATCAAGCAATCGAAGGAAATCAAAGTCAGATAAAAGCAATCTGGGTGACGTTAGAAGAAAACGAACTTGTACACTCTAACGCAGGAGAAACAAACAGATAATTTTAATTGCGGGGCAAACACCCCGCTTTTGTTATTTGATAATTAACTGCTGTCCCGGATAAATTAAGTTAGGATTGCTGATCCCATTGTCGTTTGCAATCTTTTGGTAAGACGTGTTAAACTGACTAGCAATCCCAGACAAAGTGTCACCCTGTTTTACAACATAAGTTTTGTGTGCTGGTGCACTCCCACCATTAATTTTTAAAACCTGCCCTGGGTAAATAAGATTAGGATTACTTATACCATTATCACTAGCAATCTTTTGGTAAGTTGTGCCATATAAGCTAGCAATACCAGATAATGTATCTCCACTTTTTACAACATAATCAACCGCGCTAGGTTTTGGTTTTTCTGCGGGCTTGTTTGTTACAGAATTACCTTTGATCTCTTTTAACAAATCTCTTACCATCTCATTACAATCAACTCCTCCATTAATCCCGGGCACACTACCGTCACTGCAATACTGCCATATGTCAAAAGGCACGCTGGGCTTACGACTATAGTTTGCGATCCAACTTGTGAATCTGTCCAGACTATTTTTAATCACATTTTTAGCCCAGTCCTCATTACAATAATATCCAAACCAATAACCAGCGTCCTCAATCGCCTGCCCCATATCAATAAAATATTGAGCATTGTAATTTGCCCTTATGACAGCATCCTCAATATCAATATAAATCGGTAGTGACAATTTGCATTTTTTAGCCAACCTTAAAATGTGTTTAGTTTCCGATTCTGCGTGCGCTTTTGAATTGGCATAACTGTAAAGATAAATACCATAAGGTATGCCCAATCTGTTACACTCCTCAATGTTGCGTAAAAAATATGGATCATCTTGACTGGTAATATCGTCCCCAAATCCGCACTGAATAATAGCACCATCAATAGCGCCATTTACCGCATCCCAATTAATAACTCCCTGCCATTTTGATACATCAATAATCATATATACCTCCTTACTTGCCAATCAAAAGCATCCCGTGAGTATGCTCCTGCATCTGGCTTGACTGTCGGGCCATAATAGGGGTCACCCCCATGCCCACATAATTGATTGTTACCTATATACATTTCTACATGGTCAAAAAACGGATTGTGATAACTCCAGTTAAAAAATACTAAATCACCATTAAGCATATCACTTGTATCTAGTACACCACTACCCTCTTTGATTAGTGTACCATTTTCCACTTGCGTCCCTGTCCACGTACCAATCTCCACGCCCACTACACTCTTGTAACAGTGCCACACCAGTGAAGAGCAATCAGCATAACCATTGTCAGGGAACAGGCGCAGATCACCAGATTGAGAGTACCCGAGTTTACCCTCATAACTTAAAATTTTGTCAACTAATTGTTGACGCTGTTCTGGTGTGCCTGTACCTGTATTTGGATAAGACGGCTGAGGGGTAGTAGTAGTTTCTCCTTGGATTTTTTCGTTGCGATAAATCGGTAACCATAATTTATCGCTAGCTTGATAAAACTCAATTTTTTTGTTGGTGCCCTGGTTATCCAAGTATAAAAAGAATGTTTTACCAAACTTTTGTAATGACTTAATATTTATGGATGTCTCAAAAGGTTTGTAGGTATTATCTGGGTTACCACTATTTTGGTTTTGATTACCACCGATACTATGTTGTGGGTCATATTTACCAAAACCCTCCTTACCACTTTCTCCGTCCCACTCATCCAACAGGACTTTTACAGTATTTTGCCTGTCAGAATAACTACCAACTATACCATTATTAAGTACAGTCATATACCATACATCATAATTACAATTACCGCATCCATTAAAAATCTGATAAAATGCTTGTGGTGATTGATGATAATTTGTTAACCCAAAAATAGAGGTCTTGGGATCAGTTATTCCGCACTCATCACGCAGGAGGGGAATATAAGAATTATCACAATCTGACTCCCACAACTTATTTTGTGTGTTAACACCCTCATCAGTAACAAGCACAGCACTAACCTCATTAGCTTCATTTTGGGTAAAAACTTTGTTGCCCCAAGCGTCTCTGCCCGCTTGTATTTGTGGTAATAAAATTGGCAGTTGATTAGCAGTATCAGGATAATCAGTTATTAGCAAATTTAATAAATCCCAACTCCTGCCATATGTCCATTGCATAATACCAATACCAGCCATAGCCCACGACTCAACACTACCATAATTGCAGTTACTCTCTACTGTGCTTGTTACGTACATTGCATAGCTTTTCCAATTTTGGTCATAAATACTCATTTATTTTAACCATTTTTTGATATAATACATGCGTGATAAAATTGAGAATCTATATCTCCCGTCACTAGGTACTGATCCGCCTAATGTTTTTAGATATATTTTACCGTTGCCAATTATGTATTGTGGATTAGTATAACTAATATTGCCTTGTTTGTCAGATACACTAACATTACCGCTAAAATATAGCGTAGATTGGAAAGTATTGTTAAAATACTGATTAGGCAAAATAATAAAAGGAGTACCAGACAAACCAAGAACAGGTGTAAATCCCTCTTTAAACTCTATTAAATTGTATAGACTAGCTATCCCCAAATCTGGATTAAATTGCAAAAGGCAGTTGTACTGGATAAAATTAGTTGGATCTGGGTTATCGATATTTATCTCAATCCAGTTGTCAATTTCTGATAATGCTTTTGTTGCGGAACTGTTAGCAGAGTTAGCAACAGAGTTAGCAGATTGCGCCAGAGCACTAGCTTCTCCAGCCGAAACTTCTGCCGCCTGCGCGGCAACCTTGTTAGCCTGCATCCCCGCATCAATTGCCAAAAATGCTGGGTTTAAATCTCCCAACCAGCTAGCCTTATCAGTACCGATAAATTGTGGTAAATCGTAGTTTGGTGTTTTGTTTGTATGTGACATATATTAATCCTCCTTAAGCTACTGCAAGGACAGTCTTGCCCTCCCAGTCATATTGATAAGTTGTAATATCATAGTTATCATAACCATCTGTTGTGATATTTTTATCGTCATACCCAGCACACGTTAACGCGTCCTCTCTATGCAAGGACACTAAAAAGTCTATCACGTTTTTGTAAAAAACTCTTTGTCCTGTAACTGGATTAAACATATAAAATCTATCATCCTCTGTCAGATATTTTTTAGCGTAAAAATCATACTGGTAACACGTAATATTTTTTGCGTCATACATATCTGCTGTAAGATTAAGCCCATCATACTCAATACATGTAAGTGCATAATAGTTAAAATAATTATAAAAATCATTAAGCACATTTTGGATAGTATCAGTATAACCTGTAATCGGGTTAATCACATAAATAGATTGACCCTGTTGCTCTAACCAAATCGTTAAATCTGTAATCTGCTCTGTTACCCATGATCTTGTTTTTTGGTCAGCACTTTTTATAGCATCACTTAAAACAGTAAATTGGTTATTGATAACAAGTTCTAATTCTGACACTTTTGAATCTGTGTAATTATTGGCAGAATTTAACGTAAATTTATCCTGTTGATCAATATATTTATAAATTTCTGAATAATCTCTTGATAATTGGTTTATTACGTCATTTAATTTTTCTGTCAGTTTACACAGCACCTCATAATATGACAATGACTCATCATATACCAGAGGCATAACCTTAAAACACCGCCAAAATGGATATACATTTCCGATCATATTTTTTCACCTCCTTACCATAATTGCATAAACAATTCGTCTAATTCCTCAATAATCAGCATATCAATGTTAAGAAAACTTTGCCTGTATTCCATCAATAACTGACTATTTGATTTTGAATCGTTTTTACCAGACAATTTACGATTATATTTTTCCGTTTCTGACGACTGTAATTTTGATGTATTAGTTGCGTTTGTTTTTTGAGAAGTTGTAGCATAGTTTTCAGAAAATGGATCTTGTAACGACCCCATAGGCGTATCGTTTTGCAGTGACTTGTTTTCTCCTTCGTCTTGACTGGTATTATCTCCTGTGCTACTTCTTTCATATTCTTCGGTGGTCGAATATGTTTCAAAAGGATCAAACTTAATTTGTGCTGATAAATACATCTGATTATAATATGGCATAATCTCTTCCATTTTTACGTTCAGATATCGTTTGAAAAGTCCTGCTGTTTCGAAACCAATTTCCCGCATATAATAGTGATTAAGAATTTTTTCGTTTAGTTTCGAACGATAATTCTCATCAAAAATTGGGTAATTTCTTAATCCCAGATCAAATCCGGATTGAATAAAGTATCTTAATTCTGTTGTATATTTACTCATCAAGATCACCTTCCTTTTCAGATGTTTCACGTGAAAGATTTTCATCTGCATTATCAGTTCCAAAAACCATTGCGTTATACAACTCCTCTAATTCTGGATTGTAATTTACAGATATGTTTGTTCCAAACATTCTGTTGATTTCTTTTGCGCCCTGTCTTCTTGCGTTTAAACCGATTTGGCGTGACATAGAAATTTGCTCAAGATTGCTGTTAACCTCATCACTGATCTGTCTTTCTTTTTTATCCATGTTATTATTGTTGATTCCTAAAAATAACATAGCTTCATTCCAAATTCTGTTCTTTTCGATGCTCAATCTATCTGCGATAAATGGTGCATCTGTTTTCAAAACCTGTATCGCATTTGTTTCGAAATTTTTGTTTGCGAAAATAAAAGGTTCGTTTCCTTCGTATTGCATATACACATTTTTCATCGTTAGCTTTTGTTTTTCATCGCAAACGATCATAAGTGGAGTTTTTTGAGCGTTAATATTAACGTCAATAGCCCTGCTCACATTGTAAAGTTTTTGTGCAAACATATCTATATCAATATGAGTGGTGGTATGCAAAAAGTTGTTAAAAACAATAACAGAGTCAGATTTAGTTTTAAAATTTTGGTAACCATTTACACTGTACGCCATACGATTAATTGGTATCCTGTATACATCCAATTCTCCACCAATCGTACACTGTAAAAATAAATCGCCAATAATCTCGTCTCTAAAATACAGCCCATAACCATTGTCAAAAAGCGTCAACTCTAAAAACCGCTCGTCAATTGTATCTGGTAAACCCTCCCACTTGTACATATTTATAGCCAGCTCTTTTAAAAAATAGTAGTAATGTAAATATGTTACGTTGTTTTGCCACATATTACTCCATCCATCCAGAGCCTTGTTATAGCCATATACTTTATTATAATTTTTCCTTGCCATTTTTGTCAGCCCCCGATCCATGGATTATCATTATACTTACCTATCTCAGTGTGCCATATAGTAGTACCATTATCAAACATATTTTTTAAAATCTCTATGTCGTCTTTTGGGATGTTACCTGCTAGGATGCACCCGGTTGTCTGCACATAATTAAAGTTTTTATTACCAGTGAGTGATACAGTCTCAATTTTATTTTGCACATATCCGTATCTGGTAAAATACTCCTCTAATCTCTCAGCGTACTCTGGTCGGATTGTTTTCCATTTGAGCGTGATGCCGTTTATTCCGTTAGCGATGTTAAATGCATCGCCACCAGTCTGACCTGCTAATGTCGGTGGTGCAATCTCAGCATCTTGTATTTTTGCCATCTGCTGTCTGATAGCTATCTCACTATTTTTTACACCAGTATACGCACTTTTAGCCCCGCCATAAATTGACCCAATTGTGCCACCAATATTACCTGACAGTATAGAGCTAATAGCACCAGCACCACCCTCTATCGCACCCATAGCTACAGCCTCTTTTTTGTTGTAACTGTTTATACTGTTTGATAAAGCAAAACTATTAGCATTATTAGCCATATATAACAGATAATTGTCCACCGTCACAGGGAGTTGTGGGAAATTAGCGATTGATAATCCAGCGTCTAAAAACTCTCCATATTCTGGTCGTCCGTCATACTCGTGACCATTATCGCCAAAATCATTATAATACTTAAGATAGTAAGTAAGTCTAGGGGATGCACCAACATAACCCTAGCTCTAATGTTGACAACTCATTAACTGCCTCTGGTTTTATAATAAATTGGTTGCCATTATAGGCCGTCATTTCTATATAGCTGTACGGATAGCTATATAATTTGGAATTGTCATACTTTGGGAAATAACTCCACCAATTGTCTATACTACTTAGTATAAAGTTTGAGCTTTTATATCCGTCTCTCAATCTGCCGATCTTTTTACCTGATGCCATGTTAACAATCTCAAAGTTATTACCAACCACCTCCTCAGGCACAATCGTTATTGATTGGATACACTGCGTTATCCATGGCACATCTTTTAGCTCAGCTAAAATTGCTTGTAAGCTATCAGTCCTTGGTGATGGATTATCGTTTAAATTATCTATGACATAATAATCTAATACTGAGGGCATTTTATCAAACGTGCCGCCAGTTGATGATTTTAGGTTGGGGTTGTCAGTATCGCCAAAATCTGATGTGAGGTCAGCACTTGAGCACATTAATACGTAATATGTATTCCAACTGACAACCTCGGTGTGAGTCACAACATAATCACGTCCATATTCCACTTGCTCCGGGAAAAGATTGGACAACCACGGAGTGCCATCTGACAAAAATTGTTGCTGATGAGATCGGCTAATAAATGACTTTAAATACTCGATGTCAAATTGCCATGTTTGGAATACGTCTATCTCAAATGTGATTATTGTGTTCTCGTCATTTGCGTACTCTTTGTTACGTATAAATGCGTAAAACCATTTTGTTCCAAAATTTTTGTTTTGAAACATAATGTAATCACAACCGTAAAGATTATCGTAATTTTCCGGAACTGCAATCGTACCATCCCTGCGTAGGTATTGGAAATCATTATACTCTCGGTATTTTTTGGACAAAAAGTATAAAGATTGCTCTGACGCATTTTTAAAGTCCATCTGATTTTTATAATCAGTTAACCTAGTATTGTTTATCAATATTAACCGTGATTGTGGTGTGATTGCCATATGATTACCCCTATCCTGTTACAGTTACAGTGGCACTTGCAGATTTTGCCGGCATAGCCATACTTGAGTATGTAACTATTAATTCTGTATTTGTTTCCGTTGGCGATACCGTCAATAATCCATCCTCACTTATAGTTGTTCCTTCTGACCCTTTTTCCACTGTAAACACACCAGACTTATCTATTAATCCAGTTCCCTCTATAGTTCCTTTAAATTGTGTTACGCTCCCTTTTGCAACACTAGCATTTGTGGGTGAAATTGTCACACTAGTTATTTCAGGCTGTACAGTTGTAAATAAAATTGCATTAGAAAACGGCGAAATTGAGAAAGTTTTCCATACGTGATAAAAATAGTTCCAATATAATCCCTCTGGATTATAGATTTCTGTCATATTGTAATAATTGTCAAAAATCATAAACCAGTCACGGTCAACCATTAAACCAGATATTGACTTAAGGGCTGTTAACTCCTCCTCTGTAAATGGGGTATAAGTATTATATGGATCATCAGCAAAAATTTCTTTAAGACGTGGTTCGTCAATTATCCCAAATCCGTCAACACCAATCTGTCTGCCAATTAACTCAGCCTTATCCATATTAAATGACAATGCCAAAACTTCTACATCAAAAATTGCCGATAACTCTGTGGTCAAGATAGTATACAGATATCTTGGATCACTATAAGTCTTAACGCGAGCATAGTTGTAACCATCAGTCATATATCCAAGATTTCTAGCCGCCGCTACCATTGTAGTTGTTACTGACCTAGCATTATCACCCGTTACTGTTGGTATTACTGATGTTGCAATTTTACCTTCTAAAGCACATCTTGCGATGAGATATTTCATCACCAAAAATTCATCGTAATTTGCTCCGGTATAAAGTTGTTCGATAATTCTGCCAATTAAGTCCGTAATACCCTGCCACGATAAAAATGCCTGTCTTAACTGATCATTACTAACAGATGTCGGATAATATTTCTGGTAATTCATGGTGTGAAAAGCCGCCTGTACATCTGGGATTCTCCTTTTAAAAACATCTGTTTCCGCTTTTGCTGGATCAAACTGATATGGGCGCGCAATTTCAACAAAAATTTCTTCAACAGTTTCTCCATATTCCAAAAGACCTTTTTTAAATCCAGACCAAGGGTTTTCGTAAAGTCTGGACGTTATGATAACTCTACCAATCCTGTTTACAAGGCTGGATAAAAAAGCGTTCTGCAATGGTT
>ERZ838577.3235-NODE-3235-length-15870-cov-59.674044_pt1 | contig 15870 bp, 9 predicted proteins | sample MGYA00519682_ERZ838577 | MGnify/ENA primary metagenome ERZ838577 (study PRJEB31850, sample SAMEA3708838) | human gut metagenome | biome: human gut; feature: human-associated habitat; material: faeces | place: China | collected 2014 ...
CCGTTCAGGTTACCGTTCTGAGGTACTCCTAATTTCATGCGGCCGGCATTTAATAAGGTGTTGAATGTGCCGTGTACAATGCCTTGGGGACCGATGTACATCCAGCCTCCGGCCGTCATCTGTCCATAATTGGCTACTCCCATCTGCGCGGCGATTTCCCAGTCTTTCTGGTTGTCGAACATGCCTACCATCATGGAGTTGGTGATGATGACGCGGGGGGCTTCGGGATGTGATTGGAATAAGCCCAAAGGATGGCCGCTTTCTACCACCAGAGTCTGTTCATTGGTCATTATCTCCAGATACTGCTTGATAAGCCGGTATTGCATCCAGTTCTGACAAACTTGTCCGGTTTCGCCGTATGTCACCAGTTCGTAAGGATAAAGGGCGATATCAAATGAAAGGTTGTTGTCTATCATGACTTGGAATGCTTTCCCTTCGATGCAATTCCCTTTGTATTCGTCAATGGGCTTTGCTTTCAAATCACCTTCGGGCCGGAAACGGTAACCGTATATTTTGCCCCTGGTAAGTAATTCGTCCGTCAATTCGGGAGCGAGTTGCTCATGCAGTTCCACAGGAATGTACCGCAATGCATTCCTCAACGCCGTTTCCGTTTGGGCGGGTGTCAAGCGGTAGCCCCGGTCGGGAGCGCGGCGGATGCCTTCCGTGAATGTAGGATAGGCAGGTAAGTCATTGGATAAAGTGATAGTCATAGTATGTAAGTGTTTTGTCACAAAGATAGCAAAACTACTGGAATACTATAAGTTTGAGGATATGTTTAGTGACATAAAGTTATATAAACTCAGTATAATATATTGTTGGTTTTTAGAAATACAGCGATGGCATGTGCTATGGGAGGCTCTCCGGATTTGTTTTAAGTAAAATAATTATTATTCAATACTAATAGAATAGTGATAATTGTCGCTTACAGGTATAGTATCTTCATAGTATACAGGTTTAGTCTTTATACATTTGGAGAACACGCTGTGCCATTTCTTTCATTTCTTGACGTAAGGTAACCGGAGCCATTACCTCAACGCTATCGCCAAAGGAACGTAGAAGTGAACGTAATTCATAGTTGTCTTGTACTTTCAGTCGAACCTCCCATTTGCCGTCGGCTTGTTTGCTGTTTAGCACAGATTGAGACTCATGCAACGGCTTTGTTGTAATGTAATTCCACGCCTGGTCGGTAACGTGCAAAATGACATTTTCCACAGGGGCGCCTTCAACTACGGAAACGCCGACCACGTCACTAAAGAACTCTTCAAAATCAAAGTCATTGTCCAGAGGCTCAAAGGTTCGGGTCGTTTCCTTTATTCCTTCAATCCGGTCTATCGCATAGTTGGACATTTTATCGAAGTCTTTGCGTTTCGCCACCAAGAACCAGCGATTATTGTACTGTTTCAAGTGATAGGGGCTCACCACAACTGTTCTGACATCTTTACCGAATGGATGGTAATTTATTTCTATTACTTTCTTTGCTACAATAGCTTCGAATATGGGCTTGTACCATTTGTCTATACCTGTAAGGTATTGGTTGTGCTGGAAACTGACTGCCTTTTGAGTCTCACTGCCTAGTTTTGAAGTGGTATAAAGTTTCTTTTCCAGGTCATCCAGCCAGTCGAACTGAGGAACACCTTCAAAACGTTTCATGATGGCGGCGGCTTCGAGTATACAATCCATTTCTTCTTGGGAAGGACCGGATTCGGCCATAGTCTTTGAACCGACTGCATAACGGTAATACTTTTTATGGCCGTCTTGGATTCTGTCGATAATGACTCCGTACATCAATTCCATATCGTTCATATCGTCAAAGATTTGACGACGCTGTACTCCTTCGGCACCTTTTGAACCGCTATCACCATTCTGTCGTTCAAGTGCCATACGGCAGGCCTCGATGAGGTCGTTCATGTAGTATTTTCTGGTTCTGCTGCTAAAGCATTTGTCTAAAGCTCTGTATCGAGCCATCGCGTTTTTATTTGTTGCCATCGCCTTCTGTTTTATGACTGTTTTTTATTTTGGTACAAAGTAAAATAGCAACTGTGCATTCTTGCCGCACAGCTACTATAAATTTCACTTTTCCATGCGGAATAACGCCCTGTCTGTCATGGCATAAAGTTTTCAATGTCTTCTGTCCGGATTAGTCTTTCTGGTTTATTCGTTATGTCTGGTTTCGTCTATGATTTCGCCGAATTTCTCTGCGGTTTCCTTGATGTCGGTGAACTCAGATCGTTTCATGCCGCTTAAGCCGGTACTTGTCCATTCGCTGAGGTCATCAGCAAAAACACCTTTGTTCATACGGTCCAGATAGTTTGCGGATAAACCGTCAGGCATATTTTTCAGATCCATCATGCCGATACGTTGTACAAAGTATGCATAATCGCCGTCGATGATGATGTTCTTGTGCGCTGCCATCTTATAGATTGACATCCAATGACGCTTTTTGGTGAATAGCGGAGTGTAACTTTGCGCTTTCAGAATGCTGCGTTTCAAAAGGTCCATCTTCTCTTCTTCGTTCATCTTGTTAATAGGACACTCTGCCACCTTTTGGACAGGCTCATCCTCTTCGGAATTATCCCTGCTGTAAGTATCCATTTCGTAAGAGGCTGCAGGAGCTGAAGGATACATAACAGGAACGGTGACTCCCGAATTGTCAAGTTCACAACCTGCCATTTCCAAGTCTGTAATGCTGACCATTACGGCATAGATATACATGCTGACCACCATGTGGATGGCTGGAGCAACCTCTGCATCGGGGAGTTCCGGAGCATGGTGAACGTTCTCGTTTCTCCACTTTGAAATACACTTGTAGTAGGTTTCAAAAGTGTTCAATTTCGGATTTTTGCCATGATTATAGTAGAGGTTATCTATTTCATGGAAAGTCTTTACAATGGCCACCCAACCGTCTGCACCTTTTGTAGACATAAATTGTTCTCCCTCTTTCAGGTAATAGAGTTTGCGGAGGAATGCCTCATACTTGGGCAACAATGCTGCGAATATCACTTTCAAGTCTACCGGCTCGTTCTCACCACGATAGAACTTGTTCAATTGATTTGGAATCATGGTGTTCAGACCATCCAAGTTTTTCACAGTATGGGTCTTCAAGATGGCGAAAAGACAATCGAGCACTTCTTCAAGTTCACGATAGCCGTGTCCGCAGAGTTCACTGAAAGTATCTTCTAGTTTCTCAAACATCACATCTTTAAGCAACTCCTCATTATATTCAAGCACGTTACTTGTATGGAAACTTTGCCCCAGGAAGGTTACCAGCATGTTTAAGAATTCCTCATTGAATGCTTGGTTGCTGTTGAGCAGTTTCTTCAAGTTGATATACTTGCCTAACTGTGTTGCGACTTTTTTGTTGAACTCCTTTTCTACCATCTTCAACAGGCTGGAACGAGAGTTTTCTGCGCTGAATGCCTGCTTTATGTTGGGGTCATTTCTCAACTGGCGCAGCAACTCAAGGATGATCTGGTCATTTTCGTTAAGAAAACCTTCATAAGGCTCGTTCATCATGTGGATGAGATGATCGAGATGATCAAACTCCTTCTCCCCGCCGCTAATGCCAGCAGTACTTGGAGGCGTCAGTTCACCATCTTCTCCTTCTAATGTGATACAGCCCTGTTCTGCCAGCTGGATACGATACTTGTCGAGGTCAATCTTTTCCAAGATGTCCAGTGGCAAAGTCTCCTTAGTATAAGGCAGGTATTTGTAGTAGAGCTTGCAGAACATGTAGAAACGTTCCAAGTCAGGGTCAAGGAATTTCATTAACTGAGCAAGCAATCCGTACTGGCGGATGTAACGGTTCACTTCCTTGCGGATGAGTTCCTGTTCCTCTTCAGGTAACGGTTTTACATATTCGTTTACCAGTTGTCCTAAGATAGATGGAATGCCGGCTATCTGTTGTTCATCTCCGCAGAGCAATAAGGTTACCACCTTATCTATATCGTTCTGTGTAAAGAGTTTCCTGCGCTCGATGTCATTCTTATATTCATAGATGTTCGACGGGTTATAGTTTCCTTGCAACCAGGTCGTATCATAGTAGGGCTCGAATGCAGCCTTTATGTCTTCGTGTTTGTTTACGAAGTCGATAATCAGGGTATCTTGCTTGTCGGGATGGCAGCGGTTCAAACGACTCAGCGTTTGGATGCACTGCACACCGCCTAGCTTTCTGTCTACAAACATAGTATGGAGTAAAGGCTGGTCGAATCCGGTCTGGAACTTGTCGGCTACGACTAAGAACCTTTGATTAGGCTGTTTGAATTCAACGGCAATGCCGTTGTCTTTGATTCCGAAGCCGTTTATTTTCTCCTCTGTATATTTGTTGCCATTGATTTCTACTTCACCACTGAATGCCACAAGTGCTTTTATCTCGCCATTGTATTTCTCTTTCAACCGGCGTGTGATGGCTTGGTGGAACAATATGGCGTTGGCGCGGCTGGAAGTCACTACAATGGCTTTGGCCTGCCCTTTCATCTTTTGGGCAGAGTGCTGCATGAAGTAGTCTACCATCATATTGGCTTTGTAGTTGATGACGTATGGGTGCTGGTTCACATATTGCATCATCAAACGGAGTGCGTTCTGCTTTTCGTATTCAGGTGTGTCTTCAGGAAGGTCTATCTTGCTTACCAGCTCAAACATGGTCTGGAAGGTGGTATAGTTTTTCAGCACGTCAAGGATAAAGCCTTCCTCGATGGCTTGTTTCATGGAATAGGTGTCGAATGCCTTTCCGTTACGGCCATAGAGTGCAAAAGTCTGTGACTTTGGTGTGGCTGTGAAAGCAAAGTAACTGATATGGCCGCTATTGATGCTGCGGGCAGCTTGCAGTTCGGCCAACATTTGGTCTTGCATATTGTTCTCGGCTTCACGGCTCTCAATTCCAAACTCTTCTACTGTTTCGCGAAGTTCATTCTTGTCGGTGAGAACTTGACGCACATTGTGCGATGCTTGCTTGCCAAAGGCTGTATGCGCTTCGTCTATGATGACAGCAAAGTGTGAACCGGCAGCCTCCTTCAACTTAGGTAATGCAAAGCTGAACTTTTGTTCCGTGGAGATGATGATGCGGTGACCGCCTTCTGCTAATGCCTTTGCCAGATTACGTGAACCTTTGCGGATGTCTTTCACAGTACCGGCTACTTCTTCCATTCCCTTTATTTCATCGGCAATGTTCCGGTCGAGCACAATACGGTCGGTAATCATAATAACCGAATCGAATACCGGGGTGTTGTCTACATTCTGAAGGTTTGCCAGTTGGAAGGCCAGCCATGACATGCTCTTTGTTTTGCCTGAACCTGCTGAGTGCTGCACGAGATAGGTTTGCCCTACACCTTTCTCGCGCACGTCGCTAATGATGTTGCGTACGCAACGCAACTGGTGATAACGGGGGAATATATAGAACGGTTCACCCTTCTTAGGTGTAATGTGTTTAATGAAATGCTGAATGAGATTTAGTAAAGAATCAGCTTGCAGCACCTCTTTCCACATATAGCAGGTCGGATAATCTCCTTCTACTTGTGGATTCACCGTTTCCTTGTTGAATGGGAGGAAGCGTGTATTATCGCCGGCCAACTGGGTGGTCATCATCACCCGGTTGTTATCCATGGCGAAATGGACCAGGCAGGTGCGAAGCATACGGTTCTGCGGGTGGCGGTTGGTCTGATATTGGTGCATGGCGTTTACCACAGTCTGACCGGTAGCTTCGTTCTTCAGTTCCAGAGTAATGATAGGCAGACCGTTTAACAGAATGCAGAGGTCGAGTTCGTTATCCTTATCGAAGCCCTGCGTGCTGTACTTCATCTGGCGAACCACGCTGAAGATATTTTTCTTGTAGAGGTGGTCAGCATCATCATCATCAAGGGTCATCTTCGGTTTGAAAGCTGCCAACCGGATGCGTCGGCCTTGCAGCATGAAGCCATTCTTCAACAGTGACAGCAAACTTTCACCACGATTAATTTTCGTGTTGATAGTTTCAATCACAATGTTGAGCGCATCTTGTTCGTCTGCGAAACTTTGAGTGATAAGTTTCTGCCACATAGGTTGCTCGCGCAAAAATTGTAAAAGCATATCTGAGTCCACCAACTTTTGAATATTGAAATCCTTTGGTGTGCGTTGATTGTACATCTTGCTTCCTGCAAGGTATTCTGCTATGTGTTTCTCAAAGAGAGTTTCGTTTAGTAGTTCAAACATATCGGTTCATATTTTTCGTTTTATGATTGCAAAGCTCGTATATAACCGTGCAGTGTTTCTGCACAATTTACTCTTCTATTGCATTTTCTATGTCTTCAATACTTGGCAGTTTCTCTGCCAGTGTCTTTTTCAGTACTTCATCAAGTTCATAGGTTGCTATTCCCAACGGTCGGTCGATGCCTTCAAAAGCCCATTTAACCACCGTCTCGTTTTTCGACTTGCATACCAGCAGTCCTATACTGGGGTTGTCATTGTCATCTTTCAAAAGATGGTCTGCCGCCGACACATAGAAGTTGAGTTTACCGGCAAATTCAGGCTCAAATTTCACGACTTTTAGTTCAAGCACGACATAGCATTTCAGCTTTGTATGATAGAATACCATATCCGGAAAGTAGCTGGTTCCACCAGGCATGCGAAGTTCCATCTGACTTCCAACGTATGCAAAACCTGTACCTAATTCCAGCAGAAACCGACGGATATTGTGTTCTAAGGCTTCTTCAAGCATGTGCTCATTGTATGGTTCTCGCAATGTGAGGAAATCGAAGTTATAAGGGCCTTTCAATATTTCTTGTGCCAGTTCATCTTGTGGTTGTGGCAACTTGTCGTTGAAATTGGTCTGCGCTTTTCCTCGTTTTTCATAAAGACTTGCTTTCTGCATATTCATCAGCGTGGCGCGACTCCAGTTGCCGGCAATCACTTCGTTTATATAGAATAATGCTTCGTTCACAGTCTTACTCTTTGCCATGATTTCAATGTGATGTCCCCAAGGCACAAGAGCGAATTTTTGTGGCATGGATAATTCGTCAACAAGTTGTTGGCAAATTGACTCATCATCGCTTGTATAGAATCTGAACCACTGTGCCGCATACCGCAAGTTGGTGTATGATAATCCTTTCATACCAGGAAACTCATCTCGCAAATCAAAGCTGAGCTGTTGCAAAACACCACTTCCCCATGCTTGTTCCGCTTTCATCTTTACAATGTCACGACCTAAGCTCCAATAGAACTCCAGCAGCGTGCTGTTTACTTTGATGGCGGCTTTTATCTGACTGTTTCGCAAACGAGATTTGATATCGGCAAACCATTGCTTATATTCTGCGGTTATAGCAAATTTATCTCGCTTTACGAAATGAGGTTCTTCTTCTTTATTGCTTGTTTTCATGGTCTTATGCTTTATGTGTCAGCTTACTTTTATCTTGCCTGTCACTACGTTGGTAATGAGGCTTTGTTTCAGTTCTTGAAGATAAGCAATTTTTTTCTTTTGGGTAGCGATAATGTGGTCAATCTTTGAACATTTTGTATCAAGGTAGGTGGCGATTTGTTGTTGCTCGGAAAGAGGAGGTATTGGAATCTTTGTTTTATTCATATCACCCATTGTAATGTGCATCATTGTACTTCCATGCATATCGCTCATTTTTTGATTTGTCACTGCTCTTAATAAATAATATGAATACATTTTATCCATTGATGTAGCCAGTTGCACTTTCCATATATGGTAATGATATATTGTTTTTGCTTCATTCCAAATATATGGGCCAACTGAAGCTGACCAAGCATATAGTAAATCATCCTTATCACAATACTTATCGGGTTCTAGTTCCATATTTGAATAGTACCACGAATCATTTGTGAAGAAGTTTCCAACACGAAGTACCTTGTATTTTCCACTTGGTAGCAATTCGTTTTGTGAATACGCACGTCCGTTTATAAGTTTTAAGAAGAAACGTAAACAGGCGATGTCCCAGTGCATAGGAATATTACCAATCCAGTTTACACCACTGTCTTTTAGTGGCGTATTTGGATTCAATCCCCGTGTCACGGCACGAGTGATAAGTGATTGTTTCAGTTCACCAAGATATTCTATTTTCTTTTCAGCCTTAGTAATCATCTTGTCAATCTTCTCGGTCTTAGCATCAAGGTAGATGGCAATTTGCTGCTGTTCAATAAAGGTTGGAATAGGAAAAACAAGAGTTTTCAATACGCCCATATATATACCACTTTGAGCACTAGTCTTTTCGTACATTCTATATTGCGTATTTGCAACTTGACTCTTTAAGCAATATAAGAAAAATCTATTATTACCAGCTTTATTACATCTTAAAAAAGTAACACTACGCTGAAAAGCATAGGGAATGTCTTCATTATAAATACAACAACGCCCAATTGTACCAACGCAACACAAAGCAATATCGCCTTTTTGAGGATAGCCATTGGCGATAATGGAATAATAATCATCTTTAGATATTTTGCGTTCTGCATCTTCTATCCGTAATCCTGTATCAAAAACATTTTTGGCTGATAGCAAAGGATAACCGCTATCAACTGTTTGATAAGTTCCGTGTGTACCATCTTGCATTCCACTTAAAAAGCGTTTTATAGGTGCAATTTTCCAATGTCTCGGCACCTCACCAATCCATTTCACTCCGCTGTCTTTATATTCTTCATACTGTTTCATGTGTTCTCCTCCTGTTAGCTATTCTCTATCATACGTTTCACTAGCTGATAGTGGGCCCTTCTTAATGTTTTTTTAATCATTCAACAACAATGAAGATAATTCCTGTTCTTCATCTTCTTCAAGTGCCCGAATATCCGCAAGGATATCCTCTACTGAGCGTAGCGGCTGATATTCATAAAACAGTTTTGAAATAGGGAACTCGCAACCTATCTTATCTTTCTCTCTATCCATCCATGCGTCAGGAGCAAAGCGGAGGACTTCGTTTTGAAAATACTCTTGAATATCCGTCTTGAATGGAATCGATTCATAGTCACGCAAATTAGTGTCAGCGACCAAGTCACTGTTATCATCAAGTGGTATGACGTGAACCTCGGGGGCAGTTTCACACACTTCACCAAAGAAGGTGCGACAATCTTTGATAAGTTTTGCGGTAGTCTTTATCTTTTTTGATTCCAAGTAAGCAAAGAACTCAGCATCGGTGCGCTCTATATCAATATCGTCCAATGTAACGATGTTTGCCAAAGCTTCGTTTTGTTTCTTTTCATCGAGCGCAGCATACTTTGTCTTCACATCCTTGTATATAAGACGGAGAGGACGTTCAACGGTAATATAAGTATAGAAGAAATCATCCTTATCCATAAGTTTTGCATTGTCGCAAGTCTCAAAAGCATGGTAGATACGACCTATTTCACTTCGACCGTAATCGCTGACCAAGACATTTTTCATACCGAGATTCTTGCGCATAGGCTGTACGTACTCGTCTTTAGCTGCATTTATCAGTAGCACTTTATTCTTGTGGCTTTCGGGTTTCTTGTTATCAAATATCCAAAGGTAGGTAGCGATACCTGTGCCATAGAACAAACCGCCGGGCAAAGCAATGATAGCGTCAAGTAAATCATTGTCAAGCATGTGCTTGCGAATATTGCTCCAGCCGGAACCTGCACCACCGTTAAACAATGGTGAGCCATTAGAGAGAATGCCTACACGACTGCCTTTGGGGTCCATCTTATGGAGCATGTGCAAGGTGAATAGTAACTGACCATCGCTTTTGTCGGGCAGTCCCGGAGCAAAGCGGCTGTTTTTATCTTCCGCTTCGGCAGAAACGGAGTCGTATTCACGTTTCCAGTCCACACCGTACGGAGGGTTCGCCAGCATAAAGTTGAACTTTTGGTCGCGGAACTCATCGACAAGAAGCGTGTCACCTACAGCGATGCCCTTTGCTTCGTCCCCTTTCATGATGATATCACTCTTGCAGAGTGCGTATGTTTTGTCGTTTAATTCCTGACCAAACAGGTTGACGGTTACATCCACTCTACGCTCCTTTGCTGTTTCTTCTATGGTGTCCTTGGTCAATGTCAGGATGCCGCCTGTACCACAGCAGGGGTCATACACAGAGATTATCTTCCCATCTTGGTAAATCTTATCTTCTTGGCCGAGCAAGGTAATCTCCGTCATCAAGCGGACGATGTCACGAGGAGTATAGAACTGACCGGCACCGATACCTACAGATTCTTTTGCGTAACGAATGACAATTTCGAAAACAGTACCCATCATGTGGTTGTCTACTTTGTCGGGACTGAGGTCGATGTTCAGTACAAAAGCTTTAGTCACTTGGAGCAGCAGATTCTTGCGGGCAAGGTTTGAGAAGATGTCGCTCAGGCTTGCGTTTTCACCTTTACCGGTGAAGTTTTTCAGAATCTCACGGATGTTTGGACTGAAACCTTCAAGGTAGGTCTTAAAGTTGTTCGTCAAGTCGGCAGGAACTGTTATCAACTTAGAGAGTGACAGACCACTCGTGTTGTAGAATTTGTAGCCGGCAGCATCCATGAGCATCGGCATCATATTGTCGATATCCTCTTGTGAGGTCTGACCAAGTTCTTCAAGCTGCTTCATGTTAGTTGCCACAAGGGCCTCTGAACCTACAAGTACGCAGTCCAGACGGCGGAGGAGAGTGAACGGAAGAATTACATCCTCCACGTCCTTATTGTCATATACATTGCGAAGGAGCTCCTTCACGTTCCATATCATCTGACCTAATTCTTCTGCTGTCATATTGGATTTTTCATTGTTCGTTTCTAGTCATATTGTGTATAGTCTTTTACTCAAATACAAAAATAGTGGATTATTCTCAAATTCTTTTCTCGTTGACTAAAAATCTATTTCCGTTTACCAATGTCTTTTTCCAAGTTGCTTCTTGGGCATAGCTAAGACTTTTTATACGGATGACTAATTCTTTTTATACAGCATACTAAGACGCCCCATTGCAATAGGATATACGTCCTGCTGTCGTAGGATGTAGTAAACATTTGTATAAAAAGCCTTAATAATACGGAAGAAAGGCTTTATATCTGTGATGAAGTTTTAGGGGATCAGCAACGAACTGTCTCCATAGCTCAGGAACCTGAAATCATGTTCCAAAGCATAGTCATAAATCTTTCGCCAGTTTCCTCTCACAAAGGCAGAAACCAATAGCAGTAATGTACTTTGTGGTTGATGGAAATTGGTGACCATTTTCCGGACTATTTTGTATTGATATCCCGGTGCGATGATAATTTGAGTACTGCTATGCAACGCTTCCATTTCGTGGCGGTGCAGATAATCCAGAATTTGTTGCAGGGCTTCCACTGGAGTCAGTTCATTCTTATCTTCATAGGGCATCCATTGCTGTACGTGCAATTCGTTTTGGGCGGCATCAGGGTTATAGTGGATAAGGACCCCGATATAATAAAGACTTTCCAGGGTGCGTACAGAAGTGGTTCCTACCGCAATGGCTTTTCCATTATGGGCGATTAGTTTTTCAATGGTATGCTTGCTTACAGAAATGTATTCCGTATGCATCTCATGTCCCTCTATCTCTTCACTTTTTACGGGCTTGAAAGTACCTGCGCCTACGTGTAAAGTCAGTTCCTCACGGTCAATTCCCCGTTCGTCCAGCGCTGCCAGTACTCTTTCCGTAAAATGAAGCCCTGCGGTAGGAGCGGCAACGGAACCTTTTATCTTTGAATAAACCGTCTGATAAGTTTCCTTGTCACTTTCTTGTGTTTCACGGTTCAGGTAGGGAGGGATGGGCAGTTCACCTATTACTTCCAACAGGTCGGCAAATGTGATTGAATCATCATCCCATGAGAAATCAATCCAATGACTGGTTCCCCTACACTCTCCACGGGTGGCGGACAGGACAATTTGCTTTCCTTTCACATCCACCACGCGGCTTAACGTACCTTTTTTCCATTTTTTCAGATTACCTATCATGCATAGCCAGCTGCACCGGCGTGTTTGTTGAAAACTTAGCACATAGTCATTGGGCTGGATAGGTTCCAGACAGAAGACCTCTATCAATGCCCCTGTTTCTTTACGGAAATGCAGACGCGCTTGAATTACTTTGGTATTATTGAATATCATCAATTCTCCGGATTCCAAATATTGCGGCAAAGAAGTAAAGACATCTTCGTTCACCTCACCGTGGCGGTAAACTAACAGTTTGGACTGGTCGCGTGTGGCGAGGGGGAATTTGGCGATCCGTTCATCGGGTAGCGGGTAGTTGAACTCACTTATTTTGATATGTTTGGTATCTTCCATCTGAATCTATTTCTTTTTCTGCGCAAAAGTACCGATATTTGCGCTAACTAAAAAAGAAAAGAGTATGAAAATAGGAGATAAAGTCCGTTTCCTTAGTGAGGTAGGGGGCGGTGTTGTGACAGGATTTCAAGGAAAAGACATGGTCTTGGTAGAAGATGCCGATGGTTTTGATATTCCGATGCCCATAAAAGAGTGTGTGGTTATAGACACGGATGATTATAACATGAAGCGTAAACCCGTAGCTCCGGCTCCTAAACAGGAGGTTGTCAGTGCAAAGGCAAAAGGAGCGTCAGTCAAGGTACGTCAGGATGAAGAGGAGGATGAACGTCCCGTTACTTATCGTCCGGCTGAGCGAAAAGGGGGGGATATCTTGAATGTGATGCTTGCTTTTGTACCACAAGATCTCAAGGCCATTTCAGCAACGGCATTTGACTCGTATCTTATTAACGACAGCAATTTCACATTGTACTTTACTTATCTTACTGCCGAAGGAAGTAACTGGCGGGTACGTAGCCATGGCACGGTGGAACCGAATACTAAATTCTATATAGAGGAATTCGAGAAAAGCGCTTTAAATGAATTGGAAAGGGTGGCGGTGCAGTTCATCGCTTTCAAGGATAACAAAAGCTTTTTGTTCAAGCCTGCCGTATCGGTAGAACTACGTATAGATACAGTGAAGTTTTATAAACTGCATACTTTCCGTGAGAGTATTTTCTTTGAAGAACCGTCACTTATTTATGATATTGTGAGAGATGATGTTCCGGTGAAACAGGTTTTTGTTTCAGCGGAGGATATAAAGGATGCATTGCTACAGAAAAAAGAACCGGAACCGCAAATGGCTAAACAACCACAACCCAAGAAGGTGAAGAGTGAAATTGTAGAGATTGATCTCCATGCTCACGAGTTGCTGGATACGACTGCCGGTATGAGCAATAGTGAGATATTGAATTATCAATTGGATGTTTTCCGCAAGACATTGGAAGAATACAAGAACAAGAAGGGACAGAAAATTGTCTTTATTCATGGTAAGGGAGATGGTGTGCTACGCAAATCTATCTTGCAGGAGTTGAAATATAAATATAAAAACTATGAAAGTCAGGATGCTTCGTTCCGTGAATATGGTTTCGGGGCTACGATGGTGATTATTCACTAAAAGTCTTTCATTCATACAGATTGTGATATGACAACATTGAAAGAATTTTTGAAGACGGATCGTTTCGCTACCTGTACGGGAGTGGAACTTCTTGAAATAAAGCCGGGTTATGCCCGTGCGCGTATGGAAGTGACTGATCGTCATCTGAACGGAGGAGGGGTATGCCAAGGGGGAGCTTTGTTTACATTGGCAGATTTGGCTTTTGCCGCTGTGGCGAACAGCCGTAAGAAGCTTACACTTTCCGTGAATGCCAATATCACTTTTCTCCGTCCCGCCAAACTGGGTTACGTGTATGCCGATGCTACTGAGGTGTTCAATCATCATCGCATTCCTTTTGTCGAGGTGAAGATAACAGATGAACAAGGAGAACTGATAGCTATATTTACTTCATCAGGCTATCGTAAAGAATCAGATTTGCCGGTAGATACGTTAGAGTGATTCACGAGAATAAAAAAGCCTGTTACCGTTTTTCGGCAGCAGGCTTTTTAATGGTTATCGGTGAAGATAATGTTTCGTTATCCTATCCTTCTTTTACTTTAGCTTTTCCTATTCTTCCCGGTTCTACAAACAGATATTTGTAGCCTACACGAATACTTGCCAGATGCAGTGTTTTTAAATGTGCGCGGCGTACTAGCAGAGCGGTCATTTCATGAATACGCCCGTCAACATAGCCTATCATCTCACTTTCTGTTGTGTTTTCAGAGCCGTAAGTACCTGCTCCTTGAACAATCATAAAAGGTGATTCGGTGCCTGCTTTATCCATACCGATAGCAATAGCCACATAAATCCACATAGGACCATGAGCAACTACTTTACGTGCTGTGGCTGTGCGGCTTTCGCCTTTTGTCAGTGTCTTGTGGCAACAGCCTTCTATGGATTTGATTTTCTTTCCCAAATCATATACGGTTACTTTGTCATCGGCGGCATCCAAAGGTTGCTCGAATAAAATTGTGTCTTTTTTGTCCGGATAGCTGATGTGATAACATTCATATTCCGGTTGCATTCCTCTAGGTTCATCATCGCCCACGGAACCTGCTACAAGTTTAACTTCAAGAAAAGAGCCGTTCAGGGCGGTTTCATATACCGCATCCGTCAAAGCGGCGTTACTGGTTAATTCTAATTCTTTCATAAGTCAAGGTTTTTAATAAGTTTCTCTCATAACATTAGGTGGAAAGAAAAGTTCGAAATAGTTTGATAAGGAACAAAAACGGGTGTTAATAGATGAAATAAGGAGATTGGTCGATAACTCTTGTCTCAATGATAATAAAGCTTTAATTTTACTTGTGGAAAAAGAAAAAGTTTGAGAATCAAGATTGAGTAGAAGAAAGGTGGACGGATTATTAGTTTGTCTGGATAGAGGGATCGATATGGTTGTAGGAAGGATATGAAGAGGCAGTTTTATAAATACGTTAATAATAAGTTTGTTAGTAAATAAGGTCGGATGAGGCTTTGTTTATAAGGAAAACGCTCGTTGTGAAACGGGCGTTTTTGATTTTGTATCAGTATGTGTTTAAAAGTAAATCCTACAAAAAACGTTCTATTCGGTGAAGAATAGAACGTCTTTTTATAGAATGGAATGAAGTTTACAAACGATAGTCGGCTAAATCATCTGCTTTTATTTTACGGATGAAATTGAAATGTTTTTCTATTTCAGCTTCTGCATAGTTTACATATACATGGGCTGACTTGGCGAACAATTCAGGTGCTTTTGTCGCATCTTGGATAAGAAGATGTGACATGATGCATACGGCAGCCATTTCATAAAGACGGCGTGCAACGAAATCAAGCAACTCTTGATTCTGGGCCTCTTTTACTGCATTAGTGCATGCGTCAAATTTGTTGGCCATTTCTTTCACACGGTCCATCAGCAGTTGCATTTCTTCACTGCAAGGAATAGCCTCGTAATTACGCAAGGTTGCGATATAAGAACCGTTGGTTACATAACGGATAGCGGCTACAGTCTGCAACTGGGTCGTTCCTTCGTAAATGCTGGTGATGCGTGCGTCGCGATAGATGCGCTGGCAAGCATATTCCATCATGAAACCTGAACCACCGTGAATCTGGATACAATCGTATGCATTTTGGTTGGCATATTCAGAGTTCATACCCTTGGAAAGCGGAGTAAAACTGTCTGCTAGCTTGGCGTAGACTTTTTGTTCCTGACGTTCTTCAGGAGTCAGTTTGCGTTCGCGGGCAATATCATCCAATGCTTTGTAAATATCCACATAGCGTGAAGTCTGGTAAAGCAATGCACGGCCTGCATCCAGTTTGGCTTTCATGATAGACAGCATGTCATATACTGCTGGGAAATCGATGATGGCTTTTCCGAACTGCTTACGTTCTTTGGCGTATGCCAGTCCTTCGTTGTAAGCGGCTTGTGACAAACCTACTGACTGGGCGGCGATACCCAGACGCGCACCATTCATCAAGGCCATTACGTATTTAATCAAACCGAGCTTACGGTCACCGCAAAGTTCGGCTTTCGCGTTCTTGTAAACCA
>ERZ838577.3238-NODE-3238-length-15859-cov-5.410782_pt1 | contig 15859 bp, 9 predicted proteins | sample MGYA00519682_ERZ838577 | MGnify/ENA primary metagenome ERZ838577 (study PRJEB31850, sample SAMEA3708838) | human gut metagenome | biome: human gut; feature: human-associated habitat; material: faeces | place: China | collected 2014 ...
TTGCACCCCAAGGGCACTTCCTCGCGCTTCGCGCTCAGGGCGCCACGTCGGCCTTTGGCCTCCTCGCAATGACAAATCGGGGACCGTTATCATTTTATCGTTACCCAATACGAATCGGCAGCATTGCGCCGGGCCCGGCTGTCCCCTCCCCTACAACTCCACTTTCCACTCTCAATTCTCGCCGTCCGGCGGGAGGTTATCCCCGAACAGGTATCTCCAGTAATCCTGCTCGAGCACCCATCCCGAGGCGCGGAAGCGATTGCTCACGTCCTGATTGCGCTCCTCGACCTCCTCGGGCGACAGCTCGTTGCCCTGCAGCAGGATCAGCTCGTCCGACGGGGCGTAATACATCGCGTTTTCCGTGATCCAGCTATGGTCGCGCAGGAGGACGAACGGTTCCGCGTCCGAGAACACGTCCCGGCCCATATACAGCCGCGAGTCAAAGTCCAGCCCGAACAGGTTCGACAGCGTCGGCAGAATGTCGAGCGTGCAGCACAGGCTGTCCACCCGCTCCGGCTTCATGCCCTTTTTATAAAGGATAAAGGCGTTGCGGTAGCGCTCGAACCGCGTGTCGATCTCGTGCCCGGCAAGCTCGCTCTGCTCCTCGTCCGTCAGGCCGTAGGGATAGTGGTCGCCCGTCAGGGCGATGACGGTGTTCTCCGCCACGCCAGCCTCGTCCAGCCGCTGCAGCAGCAGCTCCAGCGCACGGTCCAGCTCGATCTGGCAGGCGAGATAGGCCCGGACGGAATCGCTGTAGGGCAGGTCCTTCACAAGGTCCTGATTCTTTTTCGCCATGGCGTTGCCGTTGAAATTATACTCCAGATGACCGGAGACGGTCATGTAATACGCATGGAACGGCTCGCTCCCCATATAGTCTGCCGTCGTCTTGTCGATCATCTCGATGTCGGATTCCGGCCACGTCGCCTCGACGTCCAGCCCGTTTCCGAGCGCACGGTAGACATAGCCGAGGTTCGGATGCGACAGATTGCGGTCATAATAGGTATAGGTGTGGTCGTGATAGGCATAGGCGCTGTAGCCGAGGCGCTTGAGCTGCTGAGCCATCGTCAGCGGCATGGCGTTCTCCGCGCTGTCACGGAACGACCACGTTCCCGGCTTCGGGATCGTGCCGGTCAAGGCGGCATACTCGCCGTCCGAGGTCGAAACGTCCCAGTACGGCGTGTAGAAGTTCGTGAAGTTGAAGCCCTCCGTCTGCAGCTTATAGAGCGTCGGCGTCAGCTCCGGGTCGATGGCGAGGTACGAAAAGCTCTCCGCCGTAATGAGGATGAGATTGCAGCCCTTGAACATGCCGGTCTTTTCGTTCTTGTTCGTCGGCGTGCGCGAGGAGAAGTAGGCGTTCAGCTCCGAAAGCACGTCGTTTCCCTCCGTGGGCACGGCGTCAAAATCCAGCTCCAGCACGTTCGGACTGGTGTCGACCACCGGCTCCGGGAGGACGGTCGGCTCCGTGGCGTCCGGGAGCGCCGGCTCCGTCGGGGCCTTCGTCGGGGCCTCCATCGGTGCTTTCGTCTCCGTCGCCAGCTCGATCTCGCCGCCCTCGAAGCCGAACAGCAGCCGGTGCACGTCCAGCCGGAACGCAGGCATCAGGCCGAGGTGGGCCGTCGTCTGCTTCATGTCGTTCGTGCTGTGATAGAGGTCATAGGCCGAAAGCGGCTGCGTGCCGAAGACCGGCAGCAGGGCCATCAGGCCGAAATGCACGGCGACGGCCAGCGCCGCAAACGCCGGGAGATACGGAAGGCGCAGCCGCGCCGCCGAAAAGCGCTTTCCGAGCACGGCGTGGCCCACGGGCGGCAGGAGCATCAGGCTCAGCGGCAGCCAGTTTTTGCGGATGGCGTGCAGCGTGACCTTCCAGAACTGCATGACCTGCCCGCCGTTTCCCATGGAATAGGCAGAGTAGAAGCAGTGGAAGATCGAGTAATATACGAGCTGCGAGGCAAAGAAGATGTAGCAAAGCCCGCTGCACACCGGCCCGAGCACGCGGTTCGCGCGCGGCGGGAACAGGCGGCACAGCGCAAACAGCAGCACCGCCGGAACGAGCGGATAGAGCATCAGCAGCACGAGCTCCGGCTGCCAGAACTGCGGGGCTGTGGCAGCATGGACGACCAGCTCCATAAAGCACAGCTCCGCCCAGAAAAACAGCAGAAGCCACCACGGCCCGAATTTACGTTTGTTCATGTTTGTTTTCCCTCCGGGATCAAATAAATTGTATGGGAACTTCCTTGCGCTGCGGGACTTGGCTCTCCCTTTGGGAGAGCTGGCGGCGCAGCCGCCTGAGAGGGAAATCGACCCTCCCCTTGCTTGCTATTGCCATTCAAAGGTGCCTGCGAGGCCCTCTCATTCACCTTCGGTGACAGCTCTCCCAGAGGGAGAGCCAAGGGCGCTTCGCGCCTCGCAATGGCGCAAATGGAAGCCTCCCCGGCGAAAGGGGCGCGGAAATCCGGCCCTTACTTATGATATTTCGTCCCTGCCAGGATGCTCTCCGCGCGGTAGAGCTGCTCGAGCGCCATGACGCGCATGAGATGGTGCGGGAACGTCATTTTGCTGAACGACAGGCGGAAATCCGCCATGCGCTTGATGCGCGCGTCGATGCCGAACGACGAGCCGATCAGGAAGCACGCCGCGCTGCGGCCGTTGAGCTTTTCCGCCTGCAGACGCTCGGCCAGACCCTCGGACGAAAGCTCCGTCCCCTCCGGCGTGAGCACGCAGAACCACGCGCCGCGCGGGAGCTTTGCCTCGATCTGCTCCGCCTCGCGCGCAAGGCCCGCTGCGATCTGCGTCCCGTTCGGATCGTCCGGCAGGCGGCACTCCGGCAGCTCGATCAGCTCAAATTTGCAGTAGGCCCCGAGCCTGCGGATATACTCGTCCGCCGCTGCCGCGTAATAGCGCTCCTTGAGCTTGCCGACCGTGATGAGCGTGATGTGGAACATCGCGTTGTCCTCCGTCATTCCGATTTTTCCCGGCAGCGCCGCGCGATTCAGCGAAACCCTTCCGCTGTGCGGGCTGCTTTTGATTTTGCTGATCATTATAGCACCTTCGAGCCGTTTTGACAACCTTCGACCGGTACCTTCCAAAAGAACGTTAAGAATCTCCGCCATTGGATGTCCTTTTTATATAATGTGTCTACTTGCATAACGACCGCTTTTGTGGTAAAATTAGAAGGAATAACTATGCAGGAAAGGAGCCCTCTATGTATTCCAACGCCTATGTATGGTCACGCGTTCTTTCCTATCTGGAGCAGCATTCCCCGGCCATTGCGATCGCCTCGTATTTTGACGATGCCGAGGTCATCGAGCTGACGGAAAGCAAGCTCGTCATCTACTCGCCGTCGCCGTTCCGCAAGGACGTGATCGTCAAGCGCTATATCGATCAGATCCGCGAGGCCATGCGCGACCAGTTCCAGACGGAGGTCGAGGTCGTCGTCCTTGACGAGACCGAGCTGCCGCAGTACTCCAAGAACAAGAAAAACCGCAATTTCGTCGAGTTCAACTCGCAGTATACGTTCGATAAATTCGTCGTCGGTTCTTCGAACCAGCACGCGTTTTCCGCCGCCCGCGCCGTCGCGGATAACCCCGCCGACGCCTATAACCCCCTGTTCATCTACGGCGAATCCGGCCTCGGCAAGACGCACCTGCTCTATGCCATCGCCAACCAGATCCAGCGCGAGCACCCGGACTATAACATCGTCTACATCAAGGGCGACCAGTTCACAAACGAGCTGATCGACGCCGTCCGCAGCGGCAAGAACTTCGAGTTCCGTGACAAATACCGCAACGCCGACCTCTTCCTCATGGACGATATTCAATTCATCGCGGGCAAGGACGCCACGCAGGAGGAATTTTTCCATACGTTCAACTCGCTCTACGAGAATAAGCGCCAGATCGTCCTGACGTCCGACCGCGTTCCCGGCGACATGGTCCGTCTGGAGGACCGCCTGCGCACCCGCTTCGAGTGGGGCCTCATCGTGGACGTCCAGCCGCCCGATTACGAGACGCGCTTCATCATCACGCGCGAAAAGGCGCTGGAGCTGGGCATCGAGCTGCCGCAGGATGTCGTGGATTACATCTCTGAGAATATCACGAACAACGTCCGTCAGATCGAGGGCACCGTCAAGAAGATCAAGGCCTACCACGACCTGACCGGCATGCCGCTGGACATCACGAACGTCTCGCGCGCCATCAAGGATATGTATAAGGGCAAAACGCAGGCCATCCCCACGCCGGACCTCATCATCAGCGAGGTCTGCCGCTTCTACTCCATCGACGAGAGCACCCTGCGCAGCACCCTGAAAAACAAGGGCACGGCCGAGGCCCGCCAGGTCGCCATGTACCTCATCCGCAAGCTGACGAATCTGTCGCTGCCCGATATCGCCAAGGAATTCGGCAAGAACCATACCACCGTCCTCTATGCCCTGAAAAAGGTTGAGCAGGAGCTGCCGAATTCCTCCAACGGCCTGCAGGATAATATCCGCGATATCACGTCGAATATCAACTCCCGGCTATAAAAGCCCGGATGCGGCAGGTTCCCAGACCTGTCATTGCGCAGCTTGGCTCTCCCTTTGGGAGAGCTGGCGGCGCAGCCGCCTGAGAGGGAAAATCAGCCCTCCCCTTGATTGCTATTGCCATTCAAAAGTGCCTGCAAGGCCCTCTCAGTCACCTTCGGTGACAGCTCTCCCAGTGGGAGAGCCAAGGACGCTTCGCTCCTCGCAATGACACGGGAGGGAGGCACTGCCAAGCTTGTCCCTGCTCCCCTCCGGATGCGGCTAGCCTCCAAGTTTGTCATTGCGCAGCTTGGCTCTCCCTTTGGGAGAGCTGGCGGCGCAGCCGCCTGAGAGGGAAAATCAGCCCTCCCCTTGATTGCTATTGCCATTCAAAAGTGCCTGCAAGGCCCTCTCAGTCACCTTCGGTGACAGCTCTCCCAGTGGGAGAGCCAAGGACGCTTCGCTCCTCGCAATGACAAATCTGAAACCTTCCCCATTTTAACGCTACCTTATTTTTTCCGCAAGCATTGCGCCGGGAGGGGACAGCCCGGCCCCTACAAGGCCTTTTCCATACCCCAAATTCTCTGCACAGGCTCTGTGCAATGTGCAGAAGTTTCCTGTTCACATCTTTTCGCCCGATTTTTCCGCACAAGCCCTGTTCAGAACGCTCTCCTTTTTCCACAGCCCCATGTGCATGGCCGCGCATTGGTATCTCTGGGCTTGCGGGACTTTTGCACATAAGTTTTGCCTACGGACTACGAATACTAAAAATTATCCTACCTATCTTCTCAGATAGAGAAAGCGAGTGTTGTTATGAAGTTTACCTGTGAAAAAGCGCTGCTGGTCTCTGCCCTGTCCGTTGCGAGCCGCACCGTCGCACAGAAGAGCACCATTCCCTGTCTTGAGGGCGTGCTTCTCCGGGCGGGCGTCGCGCTGCAGCTCACGGGCTACAATCTGGAAACGGGCATTACCGTCCACGTCGGCGCCCAGATCCAGGAGGCAGGCTCGTGCGTCATGCCCGCTCGCCTGTTCTTTGATATCGTCCGGAAGCTGCCGGATGAGATAGTCTCCATCACCGTTGACCACAAGCAGCAGGTCTCCATCCGTGCCGGTGCGGCCTTTTTCCAGATCACGGCCATGGATTCCGAGGACTATCCCGAGCTGCCGGACGTCAACGGCAAGAGCGGCGTGACCATGCCGCAGTCCGCGCTGAAGGCCATGATCTCCGGCACGATCTTCTCCGTGTCCGAAAATCAGGCCCGTCCCATCCAGACCGGCTGCCTGATGGAGGTCACGGAGGATTCCGTCACCATGGTCGCCGTGGACAGCTTCCGGCTGGCCCGCCGCACCTGGCACACGGAAAACGCCGCGAACCATACCCTGAAATTCGTCGTCCCCGCCGCCGGTCTCAAGGAGATCGAGCGCATTCTCGAGGACTCCGACGAGCCCGTTACCTTCACGCTCGGCGATAAACACATCCTTTTCTCCATCGGCGATGCCCTGCTCGTCAGCCGCGTGCTTGAGGGCGAATTCATCGATTGGCGCCGCGTTGTCCCCACAAACTGCGGCACCGTCCTCACCGCGAACGTCGCGGAGCTGACGTCCTCCATCGAGCGCGTCAGCCTCATCATCTCCGAAAAGGTCAAAAGCCCCGTCCGCTGCGTCTTCGGCGACAATATGGCCGACTTCCGCACGGCGAACACCATCGGCTCCGCGCACGACACCTGCTCCATCGCCGGGAACGGCGGCGAGCTGGAGATCGGCTTCAACAGCCGCTACCTCCTCGATGCGCTGCGCGTCATCCCGAGCGAGGAGGTCACGCTGGAGCTGCAGAACGGCCTGAGCCCCATCGTCTTCACCCCGTGCGACAAAAAATATGACTTTGCCTATATGGTCCTGCCGGTCCGCCTGCGCAGTAACAGCTAAGACCGGATGAACGTTCCTTTTCTCGTCAGCAATATTCTCTCCGGCGTGGGTATGCTCGCCATGCTTGCCAGCACGGCCCTGCGCAGCCGGAGAAAGATCCTCGCGGTCCAGTCCGTGAACCATGCCCTTTCCATGGCGGCCTGCTCGCTTTTGCGCGGATGGAGCGGCGCGGTGCAGGAGGCCGTGAACCTCGTGCGTGACTTCGCCATTCTGCAGTTCGGCAAATTGAACCGCTTCTGGCAGATCTCTTTTGTGGCGGCGGCGCTGGGACTCGGCGCGGCAGTCACGTTTGCGGGCGGCTTTCAGTGGTACGGCCTGCTTCCCGTTCTGGCCACGGCCCTCTATTCCGCCGTGATCGTCCACCCGCGGTGCAATGCCCGCTGGATCAAGGCCTCTACGGCCGTCTGCACGATGATGTGGGCGGTCTACAGCCTCTTTATCCGCAATTACGTCTACGTTCTGACGAACGTCATCACCTCGGCCTCCGCGGTTATTTTCCTGCTGCGGAGCCGAAAGCAAGGAGAAACCGTATGAAAGTTCGTGTCCGGCGGGTGTCCGCCGAGGATGTCCCCGTGGCCATCACCACGGAATTTATCAAGCTGGAGAGCTTTTTGAAGCTGGCAAACGCCGTCCCGTCCGGCGGCATGGCGAAAAACTTCATCCAGAACGGCGAGGTGCTCGTCAACGGCGAGCCGTGCACCATGCGCGGCAAAAAGCTCCGCCCCGGCGACGACGTCCGGTTTGACGGCGTGACCTACTGCGTCCGCGCCGCGCATGCAGATTGACCGCCTCAGCCTGCGCGGCTTCCGGAATTACGAGGATGCGCAGGCGCAGTTCGTCCCCGGCGTGAACCTGCTGGTCGGCGGGAACGCCAACGGCAAGACGAATCTGCTCGAGGCCGTCAGCTATCTCTCCACGGGCCGCTCGTTCCGCACCCGCCGCGAGGCGGAGCTCATCCGCTTCGGCGCGGACTTTGCGGAGCTGCGCGCGCAGGTGCAGTCGCAGGAGCGCACACGCGAGCTGCGCGCCGTGCTGTTTTCCGGCAGGCGGCCGCGCCAGCTGTGGCTCGCCGGGGTAAAGCAGCGCAGCCGCGCCGCCCTGTCCGGCGTGCTCACGAGCGTGCTGTTCTGCCCGGAGGACCTTATGATCCTCAAAAAGGGCGCATCCGGCCGCCGCAGACTGATGGACGGCGTCATCTGCCAGCTCCGCCCGAATTATGAAGCGGCCCTTGCGGAATACGGCCGCCTGCTCGACCAGAAATCCGCCCTGCTGCGCGAGCGCTATGACAACCCTTCCCTCCTGCAGGTCCTGCCGGAGTATGACCTCCGCATGGCCCAGACGGGCGCCCTCGTCATTTCGTACCGCGCCCGCTATGTCAAGGCGCTGGCGCAGGAGGCCGCGCGCTATCACCGCGAATTTTCCGGCGACAGCGAGTCACTCGAGCTGACCTACCGCACGGTCTCGACCGTGACGGACCCCTTTGCCCCGCCCGAGACGCTCTGCGCCCAGCTGCAGGAGCATCAGCGCAGCCACGCCCGCGCCGAGCTCGAGAGCGCGCAGTGCCTGTCCGGCCCGCATAAGGACGACTTCGAGGCCGTCATCAACGGCCTGCCCGTGGCGCAGTTCGCCTCGCAGGGGCAGACGCGCACGGCCGTCATCTCCCTCAAGCTCGCCGAGCGCGCCCTGCTGCGGCAGGGAACGGGCGAAACGCCCGTGCTGCTGCTCGACGACGTGCTGTCCGAGCTGGATGCCGGGCGGCAGGACTTTGTTTTGAACCAGCTCCGCGAGGGGCAGGTCTTTATCACCTGCTGTGAAACGGACCGCCTGACCAGCCTTGGTCAGGTGCTGTCCATCCGCAGCGGCACCATCGGAGGGGCGCAGTAATGTATCTATCCATCGGCGGCGATATGGCCGTGCGGGACCGCACCCTCATCGGGATCTTTGATCTGGACAATACGACCTGCTCCCGCGACACGCGCGCGTTTTTAACGGCCGCGGAGCAGGGCGGTCAGGTGGTCGACGTCTCCGGCGCTCTGCCGAAGAGCTTCATCCTGACCGAGGAATTCGGCATGGACCGCGTGTATCTCACGCAGTTCAACGCCGCAATTCTGGAAAAGCGCATGGAACAAAAGGAGAACACAATTCATGTCTGAAGAACTGCTGAATACGACTGTGGAACAGGAATACGACGCCTCGCAGATCCAGGTCCTGGAGGGGCTGGAGGCCGTCCGGAAACGTCCGGGCATGTATATCGGCTCGACGTCCGCCAGCGGCCTGCACCATCTCGTCTATGAGATCGTGGACAACGCCATCGACGAGGCGCTCGCGGGCTACTGCACCCACATCACCGTGACGATCAATCCCGGCGACACCATCACCGTCACCGATAACGGCCGCGGCATCCCCGTGGACATTCAGGCCCAGACCGGCCGCCCCGCGCTCGAGGTCGTCTATACGGTCCTGCATGCGGGCGGCAAATTCGGCGGCGGCGGCTATAAGGTCTCCGGCGGCCTGCACGGCGTCGGCGCATCCGTCGTCAACGCCCTTTCCGAGTGGCTCACGGTCGAGGTCCATAAGGATGGCAAAATCTATCAGATGAAGTTCGCCCGCGGCAATATCACGCAGGAGATGCGCGTCATCGGCAATACGGACAGGCACGGCACCATCGTCACCTTCAAGCCCGACCCCGAGATGTTCGACACCCTCACCTACGACTACGAGACGCTTCACACCCGCATGCGCGAGCAGGCCTTCCTGAACGCCGGCCTGCGCATCGAGATCGCCGACCGCCGCACGGAGGACGGCCCGTCCGATTCCATGTGTTACGAGGGCGGCATCCGCGAGTTCGTCCTCTGGCATAACCGCCACAAGACGCCCCTGCACGAGGAGGTCGTCTATATGGCGGGCGTTCGCCGCGACGCCGAGGCCGAGGTCGCTCTGCAGTATCACGACGGCTATAACGAGACCATCGTCTCGTTTGCCAATAACATCCATACGCCGGAGGGCGGTATGCACGAGACGGGCTTCAAAACGGCCCTGACCCGCGTGCTCAACGCCTACGGCACGAAGACCGGCGTCATCAAGACCGACGCCGACAAGGTCTCCGGCGAGGACTGCCGCGAGGGCCTGACCGCCGTCATCTCCGTCAAGCTGACAGACGCCCAGTTCGAGGGCCAGACCAAGGCCAAGCTCGGCAATGCCTATATCCGCACCCTCGTCGATTCCATCGTCAACGAGCAGCTTTCCACCTATTTTGAGGAGCACCCCGCCGTCGCCCGCACCATTCTTGAAAAGGCCATGACCGCCAACCGCGCCCGCGAGGCCGCCCGCAAGGCCCGCGAGTCCATCCGCCGCAAGACGGCGCTCGGCGGCGCGGCCATGCCGGACAAGCTGCGCGACTGCAACGAGACGGACGCCAGCCTGACCGAGATCTATATCGTCGAGGGCGATTCCGCAGGCGGCTCGGCCACGCAGGGCCGCGACTCCCGCTTCCAGGCCATCCTGCCGCTGTGGGGCAAGATGCTCAATGTCGAGAAGGTCCGCGAGGACAAGGTCATCGGCAACGACAAGCTCCAGCCCGTCATCACGGCCCTCGGCGCGGGCATCGGCGAGGAATTCCACCTTGATAAGCTCCGCTATCACAAGATCATCATCATGGCCGATGCCGATGTCGACGGCAGCCATATCCGCACCCTGCTGCTGACCTTCTTCTTCCGCTATATGCGCCCGCTGATCGAGCACGGCTATGTCTATTCTGCCATGCCGCCCCTGTATAAGCTCACCCGCGGCAAGACGTCCCGCGTCGCCTTCTCCGACGACGAGCGCGACCGCATCTCCGCCGAGCTCCGCGCGGACAATCCCAATGCCAAGGTCGATATCTCCCGCTATAAGGGCCTCGGCGAGATGGACGCCCACGAGCTGTGGGAGACCACCATGGACCCCGAAAAGCGCACCCTCAAGCAGATCCGCCTCGAGGACGCCGTCAAGGCCGATGAGATCTTCACCCTCCTCATGGGCGAAAAGGTCGAGCCGCGCAAGGAATATATTGAGCAGAATGCAAAGTATGTTGTGAATCTGGATTATTGATTCTGTTTCCGGGCCTGTCCCTGCGCCCCGGCGAATGCGGCAGGTTCCCAGACCTGTCATTGCGCAGCTTGGCTCTCCCTTTGGGAGAGCTGGCGGCGCAGCCGCCTGAGAGGGAAAATCAGCCCTCCCCTTGATTGCTATTGCCATTCAAAAGTGCCTGCAAGGCCCTCTCAGTCACCTTCGGTGACAGCTCTCCCAGTGGGAGAGCCAAGGACGCTTCGCTCCTCGCAATGACAAATCTGAAACCTTCCCCATTTTAACGCTACCTTATTTTTTCCGCAAGCATTGCGCCGGGAGGGGACAGCCCGGCCCCTACAAGGCCTTTTCCATACCCCAAATTCTCTGCACAGGCTCTGTGCAATGTGCAGAAGTTTCCTGTTCACATCTTTTCGCCCGATTTTTCCGCACAAGCCCTGTTCAGAACGCTCTCCTTTTTCCACAGCCCCATGTGCATGGCCGCGCATTGGTATCTCTGGGCTTGCGGGACTTTTGCACATAAGTTTTGCCTACGGACTACGAATACTAAAAATTATCCTACCTATCTTCTCAGATAGAGAAAGCGAGTGTTGTTATGAAGTTTACCTGTGAAAAAGCGCTGCTGGTCTCTGCCCTGTCCGTTGCGAGCCGCACCGTCGCACAGAAGAGCACCATTCCCTGTCTTGAGGGCGTGCTTCTCCGGGCGGGCGTCGCGCTGCAGCTCACGGGCTACAATCTGGAAACGGGCATTACCGTCCACGTCGGCGCCCAGATCCAGGAGGCAGGCTCGTGCGTCATGCCCGCTCGCCTGTTCTTTGATATCGTCCGGAAGCTGCCGGATGAGATAGTCTCCATCACCGTTGACCACAAGCAGCAGGTCTCCATCCGTGCCGGTGCGGCCTTTTTCCAGATCACGGCCATGGATTCCGAGGACTATCCCGAGCTGCCGGACGTCAACGGCAAGAGCGGCGTGACCATGCCGCAGTCCGCGCTGAAGGCCATGATCTCCGGCACGATCTTCTCCGTGTCCGAAAATCAGGCCCGTCCCATCCAGACCGGCTGCCTGATGGAGGTCACGGAGGATTCCGTCACCATGGTCGCCGTGGACAGCTTCCGGCTGGCCCGCCGCACCTGGCACACGGAAAACGCCGCGAACCATACCCTGAAATTCGTCGTCCCCGCCGCCGGTCTCAAGGAGATCGAGCGCATTCTCGAGGACTCCGACGAGCCCGTTACCTTCACGCTCGGCGATAAACACATCCTTTTCTCCATCGGCGATGCCCTGCTCGTCAGCCGCGTGCTTGAGGGCGAATTCATCGATTGGCGCCGCGTTGTCCCCACAAACTGCGGCACCGTCCTCACCGCGAACGTCGCGGAGCTGACGTCCTCCATCGAGCGCGTCAGCCTCATCATCTCCGAAAAGGTCAAAAGCCCCGTCCGCTGCGTCTTCGGCGACAATATGGCCGACTTCCGCACGGCGAACACCATCGGCTCCGCGCACGACACCTGCTCCATCGCCGGGAACGGCGGCGAGCTGGAGATCGGCTTCAACAGCCGCTACCTCCTCGATGCGCTGCGCGTCATCCCGAGCGAGGAGGTCACGCTGGAGCTGCAGAACGGCCTGAGCCCCATCGTCTTCACCCCGTGCGACAAAAAATATGACTTTGCCTATATGGTCCTGCCGGTCCGCCTGCGCAGTAACAGCTAAGACCGGATGAACGTTCCTTTTCTCGTCAGCAATATTCTCTCCGGCGTGGGTATGCTCGCCATGCTTGCCAGCACGGCCCTGCGCAGCCGGAGAAAGATCCTCGCGGTCCAGTCCGTGAACCATGCCCTTTCCATGGCGGCCTGCTCGCTTTTGCGCGGATGGAGCGGCGCGGTGCAGGAGGCCGTGAACCTCGTGCGTGACTTCGCCATTCTGCAGTTCGGCAAATTGAACCGCTTCTGGCAGATCTCTTTTGTGGCGGCGGCGCTGGGACTCGGCGCGGCAGTCACGTTTGCGGGCGGCTTTCAGTGGTACGGCCTGCTTCCCGTTCTGGCCACGGCCCTCTATTCCGCCGTGATCGTCCACCCGCGGTGCAATGCCCGCTGGATCAAGGCCTCTACGGCCGTCTGCACGATGATGTGGGCGGTCTACAGCCTCTTTATCCGCAATTACGTCTACGTTCTGACGAACGTCATCACCTCGGCCTCCGCGGTTATTTTCCTGCTGCGGAGCCGAAAGCAAGGAGAAACCGTATGAAAGTTCGTGTCCGGCGGGTGTCCGCCGAGGATGTCCCCGTGGCCATCACCACGGAATTTATCAAGCTGGAGAGCTTTTTGAAGCTGGCAAACGCCGTCCCGTCCGGCGGCATGGCGAAAAACTTCATCCAGAACGGCGAGGTGCTCGTCAACGGCGAGCCGTGCACCATGCGCGGCAAAAAGCTCCGCCCCGGCGACGACGTCCGGTTTGACGGCGTGACCTACTGCGTCCGCGCCGCGCATGCAGATTGACCGCCTCAGCCTGCGCGGCTTCCGGAATTACGAGGATGCGCAGGCGCAGTTCGTCCCCGGCGTGAACCTGCTGGTCGGCGGGAACGCCAACGGCAAGACGAATCTGCTCGAGGCCGTCAGCTATCTCTCCACGGGCCGCTCGTTCCGCACCCGCCGCGAGGCGGAGCTCATCCGCTTCGGCGCGGACTTTGCGGAGCTGCGCGCGCAGGTGCAGTCGCAGGAGCGCACACGCGAGCTGCGCGCCGTGCTGTTTTCCGGCAGGCGGCCGCGCCAGCTGTGGCTCGCCGGGGTAAAGCAGCGCAGCCGCGCCGCCCTGTCCGGCGTGCTCACGAGCGTGCTGTTCTGCCCGGAGGACCTTATGATCCTCAAAAAGGGCGCATCCGGCCGCCGCAGACTGATGGACGGCGTCATCTGCCAGCTCCGCCCGAATTATGAAGCGGCCCTTGCGGAATACGGCCGCCTGCTCGACCAGAAATCCGCCCTGCTGCGCGAGCGCTATGACAACCCTTCCCTCCTGCAGGTCCTGCCGGAGTATGACCTCCGCATGGCCCAGACGGGCGCCCTCGTCATTTCGTACCGCGCCCGCTATGTCAAGGCGCTGGCGCAGGAGGCCGCGCGCTATCACCGCGAATTTTCCGGCGACAGCGAGTCACTCGAGCTGACCTACCGCACGGTCTCGACCGTGACGGACCCCTTTGCCCCGCCCGAGACGCTCTGCGCCCAGCTGCAGGAGCATCAGCGCAGCCACGCCCGCGCCGAGCTCGAGAGCGCGCAGTGCCTGTCCGGCCCGCATAAGGACGACTTCGAGGCCGTCATCAACGGCCTGCCCGTGGCGCAGTTCGCCTCGCAGGGGCAGACGCGCACGGCCGTCATCTCCCTCAAGCTCGCCGAGCGCGCCCTGCTGCGGCAGGGAACGGGCGAAACGCCCGTGCTGCTGCTCGACGACGTGCTGTCCGAGCTGGATGCCGGGCGGCAGGACTTTGTTTTGAACCAGCTCCGCGAGGGGCAGGTCTTTATCACCTGCTGTGAAACGGACCGCCTGACCAGCCTTGGTCAGGTGCTGTCCATCCGCAGCGGCACCATCGGAGGGGCGCAGTAATGTATCTATCCATCGGCGGCGATATGGCCGTGCGGGACCGCACCCTCATCGGGATCTTTGATCTGGACAATACGACCTGCTCCCGCGACACGCGCGCGTTTTTAACGGCCGCGGAGCAGGGCGGTCAGGTGGTCGACGTCTCCGGCGCTCTGCCGAAGAGCTTCATCCTGACCGAGGAATTCGGCATGGACCGCGTGTATCTCACGCAGTTCAACGCCGCAATTCTGGAAAAGCGCATGGAACAAAAGGAGAACACAATTCATGTCTGAAGAACTGCTGAATACGACTGTGGAACAGGAATACGACGCCTCGCAGATCCAGGTCCTGGAGGGGCTGGAGGCCGTCCGGAAACGTCCGGGCATGTATATCGGCTCGACGTCCGCCAGCGGCCTGCACCATCTCGTCTATGAGATCGTGGACAACGCCATCGACGAGGCGCTCGCGGGCTACTGCACCCACATCACCGTGACGATCAATCCCGGCGACACCATCACCGTCACCGATAACGGCCGCGGCATCCCCGTGGACATTCAGGCCCAGACCGGCCGCCCCGCGCTCGAGGTCGTCTATACGGTCCTGCATGCGGGCGGCAAATTCGGCGGCGGCGGCTATAAGGTCTCCGGCGGCCTGCACGGCGTCGGCGCATCCGTCGTCAACGCCCTTTCCGAGTGGCTCACGGTCGAGGTCCATAAGGATGGCAAAATCTATCAGATGAAGTTCGCCCGCGGCAATATCACGCAGGAGATGCGCGTCATCGGCAATACGGACAGGCACGGCACCATCGTCACCTTCAAGCCCGACCCCGAGATGTTCGACACCCTCACCTACGACTACGAGACGCTTCACACCCGCATGCGCGAGCAGGCCTTCCTGAACGCCGGCCTGCGCATCGAGATCGCCGACCGCCGCACGGAGGACGGCCCGTCCGATTCCATGTGTTACGAGGGCGGCATCCGCGAGTTCGTCCTCTGGCATAACCGCCACAAGACGCCCCTGCACGAGGAGGTCGTCTATATGGCGGGCGTTCGCCGCGACGCCGAGGCCGAGGTCGCTCTGCAGTATCACGACGGCTATAACGAGACCATCGTCTCGTTTGCCAATAACATCCATACGCCGGAGGGCGGTATGCACGAGACGGGCTTCAAAACGGCCCTGACCCGCGTGCTCAACGCCTACGGCACGAAGACCGGCGTCATCAAGACCGACGCCGACAAGGTCTCCGGCGAGGACTGCCGCGAGGGCCTGACCGCCGTCATCTCCGTCAAGCTGACAGACGCCCAGTTCGAGGGCCAGACCAAGGCCAAGCTCGGCAATGCCTATATCCGCACCCTCGTCGATTCCATCGTCAACGAGCAGCTTTCCACCTATTTTGAGGAGCACCCCGCCGTCGCCCGCACCATTCTTGAAAAGGCCATGACCGCCAACCGCGCCCGCGAGGCCGCCCGCAAGGCCCGCGAGTCCATCCGCCGCAAGACGGCGCTCGGCGGCGCGGCCATGCCGGACAAGCTGCGCGACTGCAACGAGACGGACGCCAGCCTGACCGAGATCTATATCGTCGAGGGCGATTCCGCAGGCGGCTCGGCCACGCAGGGCCGCGACTCCCGCTTCCAGGCCATCCTGCCGCTGTGGGGCAAGATGCTCAATGTCGAGAAGGTCCGCGAGGACAAGGTCATCGGCAACGACAAGCTCCAGCCCGTCATCACGGCCCTCGGCGCGGGCATCGGCGAGGAATTCCACCTTGATAAGCTCCGCTATCACAAGATCATCATCATGGCCGATGCCGGTGT
>ERZ838577.3243-NODE-3243-length-15840-cov-39.445613_pt1 | contig 15840 bp, 8 predicted proteins | sample MGYA00519682_ERZ838577 | MGnify/ENA primary metagenome ERZ838577 (study PRJEB31850, sample SAMEA3708838) | human gut metagenome | biome: human gut; feature: human-associated habitat; material: faeces | place: China | collected 2014 ...
CAGAGCAGAGCAGAGCAGAGCAGAGCAGAGCAGAGCAGAGCAGAGCAGAGCAGAGAGTAACTAGCTGCTTTTTTTGTGTTATAAAATTATATAAAGTTCGTGGAGACCCTTTACCGTCAGGATATGGATAATTTTTCCATTCCTGGCGTTTTTTTGCGCCCAAAATGAGGATGAAAAAATAAGTAGAGAGGAAACATGAGCAATGAGTAAAAAAGGAATTGCATTGTTCCTTGCCTTTTTGATGTTATTTTCCATCTTCACACCTCAAATGACTACTTACGCAGCTACAACAGAAAATATTGAGGAAGTGACAACTTCGGAAGATACGAATGAAAATGACCTGGAACAAAGCACAGAAGAACCTGAAAATACAGGGCAAAACACGGAAATAACTTCTACCGAAAGTGTAGAAGAGAGTACCGAGCAAAGTACCGAGCAAAGCACCGAAGCAGAGCCGGATGCACAGGCTGCACCTACAGGCGCACCAGTCACATTATCAGATGATGGTATGTCAGATGTGGTACTGGAAACGTTCACCAGAGCAGCGGGAAGTGTGCAATATTACGGCGGTGTAAAATATAAGAATACAACTGTAGCACATTTTACTATAGGTGGAGAAACAGCTTTTTGTATGCAGCATGGAATACCAGCACCATCTACAGGTATGCAATATAACGATTCAATATATGAAGATGAAAATATTAGAAGAGTTTTATACTATGGTTGGAACGGACAAGAACAATGGGGCGGTTTTGATGGAAATGAGAATAAGGGAATTGTAATTACGTCCCTTGCTTTAAGTCATTATTATCATAATACTCCGGCAAATGTAAATACCAGTTATTACATAGAAATGGGATTAAAAGATTTCATTGACTATTGTAATGCCAATAGTATTCCGGATTCTCGCATATCATTTTCTACGGATTCTGTAAAAGCATACCGGAGTGGAGATATGCAAAGGACAGATGATATAACCATCAATGGATGGTCTGGAAATAATCTTTCCTTTACGCTGCAGGATGGGGTAAAAGCAGTCACCAATGATGGGGGAATCTATACCGGAAACGTTACTTTAAATGGTGGAACAACCTTTCACTTGGAAGCTCCACTTACGGTAAATGTAGATTGGTCAACAGGAACAGTTTTAGGTTCTGTAAAAAAATTTAATGCTATTATGTGGACTACAGGCGGAAATTATCAAACAGGAGTTACGTTTGAATATGTAACCGACCCTCTTGGAACAACAAGCCTTGCGGTAGACTGGCTGGACGTAGGAAATCTGCAAATAAATAAGTACAACGGACTTGGCGAATTGGTAGATGGCGCAAAATTCCGGGTTCAGGCATTAAATGATGGAAATACCTATGACCAGATAGTAACCGTACAGAATGGTTCCCTGTTACTGGAAAATATTCTTTCCGGAGATTATAAGGTGACAGAAGTTCAGACACCAAACAGCGTAAGCGGAACTGGCTACCTCTTAGACCCGAATAATGAATATACGGTCACTGTTGAGCCGGGAGCCACGAAAACACTGAATGTTGTGAACTATGAACCAAGTGGACAGATAACACTTACCAAGAGAGACAGTGAGACCGGAACTGCACAGGGTTCCGCAACGCTGCAGGGCGCAGTATATCAGTTATCCGCATCCACTAATATTGTCCGGGCAAATGGTGAAATCGTATATACGGCAGGACAGGTTATCGGAAACGCTGCTACGGATGCAAACGGACAGATTGTATGGAATGGCTTATATCCGGGTGGTTCGTATGCCATCAAAGAAATACAGCCGAGTGATGGATATAACCTTGATACTTCCACCTATATTGTGGAGTTGAACTTTAAAGATTCCAGTACAGCCGTAGTAACAGCAAGCCGGGTATCTTATGAAAAGGTAATCCGGTCTGACATAGAGTTATCAAAGTTTGGAACGGATTCTGTAGATACCGAGGGTACGAAGAAGATTCCATTAAAGGGAGTTATCTTCTCCATCCAGTCACTTACTACAAATCAGAAGTGGTATATGGTCACAAATGAAAACGGATATATAGATTCTGTTACCGATAAGATTTATTCGAAAGTAAATACTACGAATGGAACTGTAAAGGTGGATGCATCCAGTGTTGTTACAAGAAACAGCAGAGGAATGTTTCCAAGAGACACATATCTTATCACAGAGTTAAATACTCCGGCGGGATATATGCCAATCCAGCCAATGACCGTAGTATTAGATAAGCAGTCCTATAAATATCAATGGATATTAGAGGATAAGGACATTATATCAGCATTAAGGGTAGAAAAAACGGATGCAGAAACCGGACAAGTCATCCCGATCGCAAATACATCATTCCATCTGTATGATGCACAGGGAAAACAAATCAAGATGGTTGCAAGCCGTTATCCTACCACACAGTATATAGATGAATTTGCAACAGATGAATCCGGAACATTTACACTTCCGGAGAAGCTGCAGATAGGTACTTACTACCTGGAAGAAGTAAATGCACCAGATGGCTACTTAAAAGGTCAAAGGATGAAGTTTGATATAACAAGTGGTCACGATTGGAGCCAACCTTTTACGATACAGTACGCAAATACACCCGCAAAAGGAAAAATCAAGATAGTAAAGACCGATTCTGAAACAGCAGAACCAGTAGAGGGCGCAGTATATGAGATATACGCTGACGGAGATATAAAGACCGGAGATAATACCATCCGGAATACGTCAGGTGAATTAATAGATACGGTAACAACGGATGATACCGGAACCGCATTATCACAGGAGCTTTACCTTGGAAACTATACCGTAAAAGAGAAAGAAACACCGGATGGCTACAAGCTCGATACAGAAGAACACAAGGTATCAGTAGAATATGCGGATGCAGTTACACCAGTTGTAATTGCAACACTGGAAGTAGAAGATGAACCAAATAACATTTTCATTCAGAAAATAGACAGTGAAACGGAAAAGACATTGCCGGGAGCCACGCTGCAGCTTATAGATGCAGATGGAAATATTATTGATGAATGGACTACAACAGATGAAGAAAGCCACAAAATCAGCTACATAAGTAAGCCGGGAACGTACATCTTACATGAAGAGAAAGCACCGGACGGTTATCTAAAGGCTGATGATATAGAAATCAACTATGAGGGTGGCATCATAGAAACTCCATTCGTGATGAAGGACGTACCAATACAGGCAGAAATCGAAAAAATAGATGCCAAGACAGAGAAGAGTTTACCGGGAGCTACACTGCAGCTTATAGATGCAGATAAAAAGGTAGTGGATGAATGGACTACGGACGGAAAGCCACATTCACTGTATGCGATAGCAAAAGGAACGTATACGCTGCATGAAAAGGAAGTTCCGGATGGCTATGTATGTGCAGAAGATATGGAAATCGAAATCAAAGAAACTGCAGATACACAAAGGTTTGTAATGAAGGATGACCCGATACAGTCTGGCATTGAAAAGATAGATGCCAAGACAAAAGAAAGTTTATCCGGAGCTACGCTGCAGCTTATAGATGCAGATAAAAAGGTAGTGGATGAATGGACTACAGACGGTAAACCGCATCCATTGTATGCGATAGCAAAAGGAACGTATACGCTGCATGAAAAGGAAGTCCCGGATGGCTATGTATGTGCAGAGGATATGGAAATCGAGATTAAAGAGACTGCAGATACACAAGAGTTTGTGATGGAAGATGACCCGATACAGGCAGAAATCGAAAAAATAGACTATGACAATGGAGATAGCTTACCGGGAGCCACGCTGCAGCTTATAGATAAAGATGAAAATATCGTGGATGAATGGACTACAGACGGAAAGCCACATTCACTGTATGCGATAGCAAAAGGAACGTATACGCTGCATGAAAAAGAAGTCCCGAATGGTTATGTTCGGGCAAAGGATATGGAAATCGAAATCATAGAGACTGCAGATATGCAACAGTTCGTGATGAAGGATAAAAGGGTTGGTGGAATTGTAACATCCATGACTAAGCCGACACCGGAAAAGGAAACCCCAGGAACGATAAACACAAAGATGCACCTTAAGACCGGAGATACAAATAACGTTCTATTATGGCTTTTGATTTTTGCAGGATCAGGAGCAGTGATAGCAGTATTAATTTTAAGCCGGAAAAAAGGGAAGAGAAGCAGAATAGGTATTTTTCTTTTGATGTTTGTTATGCTGGCAGCTTCCACACCAAACAAAGTTTACGCTGCGGAGCCGGAAGTTACAAAAGAGCATGAGTATACCTCAAAGAATAAAGAGGAAGAGTATACCGGCTTTAAGGACACAATCGAAGAGGACGGAAGAAAATACAATCTTTCCGGCATTACCTATGACATTGAAAAAACAACACCGGAAAAAGAAAAAAAGGTGCTTACTAAAGAGGTTGATTCTGACCTGATACCGGTATCAGAAGAATATACACCGGAGCAGACCATTACAGAAGATAATGTTACCTACACGTTAAACGATTGTACGGTACTGGATGATTCAGAAGAAGTAAAAAATTATACGTCTTATGTAGATTACCTGGATGAAGCAGCCATTCCGGACAGCAAAGTAATTACAGTTACCGGAGAGAACGGAGAAAAGCTGCAGCTACAAGGAAAAGTAGCTAAGAAAGAGGTAATTTCAAACGGAGAATGGCTGAATACACAGATAACCATAACCTTTGACCACTACGATTCAGGGGAATATGTATGGCAGGGCGAAACCATTTACAACAGTAGCAATCCATTAGAAGGACATTATGCAGAGTTATTACAGTCGGTTGGAGCAGACAGCAATACGCACCGGATTACGTCTACGCAGTGGTCAGGTGATGCTTACGAAGTAGATGGAGTGACTTACCGGGATGCAATAGCAAACGTGCAATACTTTGTACCATATACCAGAGCAACATACGCAGCTTCACAGGAATATGTAAAATATCGTGCCACTTATGCTGCAGAAACAGAAGTAGATAGCAAAACCAATTTTACCTACGATTTAAAGGCTACCGCTACCTACGAACTGGATAAATCTCTTACCGTGAAACAAATTGTGATAATGGCAGGAGTAGGACTATTGATAATCGTTGTCTTAATTGTGCTGATTCTTTATGTGGTGTCTCGGAGAAAAAAAGATAAGGAACCTCAAAAAAGAAGAGAGGTAAAGGTTAGTTACTGTATCAGAAAAGGAAGCGGAAAAGCGGTAGAAAAGAAGTGGAAAAAGGAGATAAAAAATGCACCGGATAAGTAAGCATAAAGCAAAGAAACTCTTCTTAAGAGACTATGTAATAAAGCCTGATGATGTAGAAATTCCGGAAGAGGAAGAAGTAGATGCTATCCAGTTAGAGGACATAGAGTTACCGACCGAGAGAGAAAAGTTATCATCATTTAACGATATTCCTGTAAGCAGAGAATACCTCAAAAAAGAAAAAGATTGTAAAGGCAAGCTGATAGGCTATATAGCCGCAGATTACAGAAAAAATGACATACTGGCAAGGACAACGTTAGTTATCGGACATAAAAAACCAAGTGGAAAGTATGTTGCTGTATATGCCAAGAGAAAGTATCTCTTCTTTCTGTATCTGATTCCGATATTTTACCTACTGATTCCGGCAATAATAATAGCTGCAGCATTAATCTTTTTTTCCGGAAAAAGCCGGAAACTGCCGGACGTACCAAAAGAAGATTTACCGGCAATCGAAGAGGAAGTAACAGAATATGATAATGAACCAATTCCATTCATGCCAGCTGACGGAGAGGACGATTTAATAGATTCTTTTGGAGAAGTCAGCGACAACGTAGAACTAAACGTTTATGCCGGAGAATATACCGTTACAGATACCGAAGGAGCTATTCCATTAACGAATTATGCCGGAACTGGATTATATGAAAAATACAGCTTTTATGATGAATCCGGCAATCTGGTATATGAAACGGACTTATTACCGCCTGGAACAGAAAAAGACTTTAATCCAGCAGGATATGTAAGCAAAGGCAAAACAAATTTAAAGTTAATCGTTACCTTTTATGGCTTAGAAGATAGAAAGTTATTAGACAACGTAACGTGTGATTTTAATATAACCGTAAATTACAAATAGAGAGGAAAAACCAATGAAAAAATCAGTTTTTAAAGCAGCAGTGCTTTCACTTTTGATAATGACAATGGCATCTACAACCGTATTTGGTAAAGAGTTAGTAGATTCTACTCCATCCAGTTCGACCGATTTATCAGCCGGAGAGGATGTTACCCAGGATAAAAAGACCGAGTATGAAAATTCCGGTACTATCAAGACTACAACTTATGAAGCAAACAATGATGTAAGCGTATATGCGACTGCATCCAGCCGGGCAGTTATCAGTATACCAAGAACAATCATCATGGGTAGAGTAGATGATACTTCTTCCTATGCCGGAGAATACATTGTCAGCGTAGAGGGTGATATTGCCGGAAGTCAGAAAATTGTTATACGTCCGGAAGTAACTACAGAAATGGAAGAAACCGGTGGTAAAGCATCCAAAGTAACCGTTGCAACAACTCTTAATGATGCAGAGGAACTTAAGGTAAGTGCCAATGACCTTTTAAATGGAAATATTGTAACCGCAAAAGGAAAAATAACAGCAGATGGTATTACTGCCGGAAGATGGAAATGTGGTCTGGTATTTCATACAAGAATAGAGAATGAATAAGAGGTATTTCGAATGAAAAAAATACTATGCCGCTTTTTGGCTATGAGCATATGCTTTATGTTCGTATTTCAGGGTATGGTATATGCTGCAGATGTTCCGGAAGAAACAACAGAACAACCGCAGACAGAAGAGACAACAGACACGGAAATTAAAGAGGATATTCCGGAAAGCAGCATCGAAGAGAGTACCGAGACTGAAACCGAGGATGAAACAGAGGTTATAGATACAGAAAGCACAGAAACCGAAGATACGGAAGAAAGCGAAGAGACAGAGAGTGAAGAAATTGCTATATGCGCAGAACCTTACGGAATTGCAACCTATTCTTCCCAAACCATATATCAATATACAAGTGGCTGCTTCTATTTAACCGTACAGAATGGTTCTGTTTACGGAAAATATCAGATAGATGTATCTGTAGGAAGCAGATGCCCGAATGGAGTTAATTACTTTCTTTCTTACAATATGCATCTGATAGAGGGTACGGAAATAGGTATTTCCATTGCACCAGCATCTACAGATGCAAGTGCATTTAATGGATGGAACCCGGCTATTCCGGGAACCAATCAGTTTTACCCGAATGGATATGGCATAAACTGTCCGCCTTACTACGGAGATAGTTATGTAACAATGTATGACAGTGGAACTGCAGATGTTCCGGCAAGACAGTATGTGTTTCCAATTACATTTTTACTGAATAAGCCAGGCTATCACTTAGAATCTGCAGATACATCCGGTGGCTATCAAACGTATATGGCTGGATATGATGATAATAGCTGCAGTTTGGCAGTAGATACCAATGGATGCGGTTTAACAAATTATGGCTGGGATGGTCAGTTTCACAACGACACAATCGCAGTGAAGTACGTTCAGAACTCCTATACTATTAATTATAACGGCAACGGAGCAACAGGCGGAAGTACAGCAGCGCAGACCATGCTTTATGACACAACTACCGCATTACGCAGCAATGGCTTTGTGAAGAACTGCACCGCAACCTTTAATGGCAATGGTGGTACAGCAGAAAAAGGTTCGGTTACTGCAGCTTGTCCATTCATAGGATGGCTTGATTATAACGACATTACCGTAAACGATACTACTTACCATTGGTGGACGTTTGATGCACCATATTATGCAAATACCTATTCTGATATAGGCAGAGCATATGGATATAACAAAATAGGTCTTGCTTACCATTATGATACTTACAATGTGAAAGGTAGTGAAACAAGGCAATCCAGTCCGGTATTTAATATCGGATATTATATGAACTATGGTGGTCAGGACTTGAAAAATGCGTTTGGTTCCAACAAACAGGCTTATATATCACACTGGAACGCAAATGGCTATGCAGAGGGAAGAAAAGGGGCAAGCAGCGTAGATACTTCCTCAAAAGATACTTACCCAAACAATGCAAGTGTAGCAAATCTGACAACGAGCCGGGATGCACAACTTTGGTTGTATGCCAAGTGGGGTAATGCCACCGTAACATTTCCAAGTGCAGCAAGGGCAGGATATACCCTTTTAGGATGGAGTGCATCATCAAATGCCACAAGTCCTACTTATGTTGTCGGACAGACAATAAATATTTCTTCCAACAATACATTTTATGCAGTATGGAAGAAATCCAATGCACCGACAATTACACGCTTGACCAACGTTCAGGACGGACAGGATGCATTTTGGACATATGTTTACGTTCAGGATAATGGGGATGGTATTGACAGAGTACAGTTTCCTATTTGGACTGCAGCAAATGGACAGGATGACCTTATAAAGAATTGGAAAACAGATAGTACCGCAAAAGGAGAAAAAGGCACATGGACGGTAAACGGAGCCGTATATAACTACCGCTACCATACTTATACATCCAGCCACAATAACGAGCATGGAGAGTATTACACACACGCATATGCCTTTGATAAATATGGTGGGTACAGCAATGTTTCAGGAAACTTCCAGTTCACCTATGAAATAACCATAAATCACTACCAGCAGAATGTATCTGGAAGTGGTTACACATTGGTAGCAACAGACAAAATAACAGGAAATTATGATTCGATTGTTTCACCAACAGTCAATACATATACAGGCTTTACATCCCCGGCAAAGAAAAATATAACCGTTCCGGTAGGTGGAACAACAGTATCTTACTATTATTCGAGAAATCAGTATACCGTAACGATAGATTCAGATAGCGGTATAGCTGCTGCATCCGGCGCAGGCACATACTACTACGGTGCGCCGGTTACAGTTTCAATAAACGTAAAGGATGGTTACAAGCTGGAAACAGCAAGTTCATCAAACGCAGACATTAGTAATCCATATAGCTTTCATATGCCTGCAGAGAACGTAACCATTACTACAATATCATCTTTATTACCGGTTACCGTGGAAATTCCACGACAGTTGATTATGGGACAAAGCAATAGTGAATTTGTAATCAGCGCAAACAATAAAGGGGGTGAAGTGATTGTAAAAATACCGGATAAAATAGAATTCACGCAAAGCAATAAAAGCCAAACAATTACAGGAAACATATCCTTATCAGCAGATAAAATTACTGCAGATAATCCGAAGATTTACGGAAAGATTACCACAAATGGATTTACTGCTGGAACGTGGAAAGCAGCTTTTTCAATTAAAATCAGTTTTAACATCTGATGAAAAAGAACTAAGACCTCAAAAAAGAAAAATACAAACGAAAAGGAGATTTAATCATGGAAAATTTTATGAATGGCTTATATACCTATGTAACAGACTTCCAGCCTTTTGTGTATATCCTGATTGCAATTGCATTACTGATTGTTGGTATCATGTTCATTATTCCATCTGAAAAAACAAAAGAAATGGCAAAGGGTACTATCGGATGGATAGTAATTGGAGCAGGAATCGTTATGCTGGCATCCCAGATTGCAACGGAAATGGTTGCCAAGTTTACTTTTACAGCTTAATTTTCACAAAGAAATCCAGCATTTATGCGGGTTTAGGGCAAGGTGCTATTTATAGCACCTTGCACAGAAAAGAGGTAGTAGATGATAAAAAACAGGATAAAAAAAGAGTGGAAAGACCTAAAGGATATTTTTAAAAGTGACAAGAAAATCCTGAAAGCAAACCGAATTATTTCAAATGGAATTGTAAAGGCAGCATTGCTATTTCTGATAGATATATTTCTATTTTTACTCTTCAATTACATCATTAATGTATTTTGCAATGTTGGAAAAATGTTTCAGGATATGGATAATATGGCATCCTACATGGGATTGAATAATATTTTGTTTTCGGTCAGAAATTTTACAAGTTCCGGACTGATAAAAACCTTGTATGGATTCTTTCTGATAGCAGTTATCATACTGGACATATTCTTATCTTACGATATTAAGACAGCATTTTCAGAGGAAGCCATTAACAAGCAGCAAAAAGGAGATTCGAAACTTGCCACATTAGAGGATATTAGGAAACAGTATAAGGAAATAGACGAATGTGGAACAGTAGACGAAAGTAGACATGGATTTCTTATTTCAAGAGATTACGAAGGTAGACCTGGATTTCTTATTTCAAGATATGAAAACAAATTATATATAGATACTAACACAACGAATAACCTGCTGATTGGTATAACACGTTCTGGTAAAGGTGAATTGTATGTTTTTCCTTCAATAGAGATATATTCTAGGGCAAAAATAAAACCATCAATGATTATTAATGATATGAAGGGAGAACTATATAAATCCAATCAGAAAACAAGATTGCTGCAGAGCAGAGGATATTTAGTATATTTTATCAATCTGCAGAACCCGGAAGAAGGGGATGGATATAATCCTTTGGAATCCATCATAAATGCATGGGAGAGTGGAAACCAGACATTTGCGGAGGAACTTACACTATCGTTTGCATGGCAGATATTTGACCCGGATTCTGCAACAGGAAATGAAAAGTATTTTGCAGAGACTGGTGCTGCAGTGACCGAAGCATTAATTTTGGCACATGTGGAAGATGCATTAAGGCTGGATGAAGAAGAAAACGAGAAAAGAAAAGCTGCATTTGACCGGAAAGTTGAAAACTTTAAACGTTTGGATGAAGAAATGCAAAATGAAGTCAGGGAGCAGTACAAATTATATTTATCAGATGTCACACTTGATAATAATGTGATTGCAATTCCGGATGATGCAGTGTTTGAAAAAACGCACGAAAACAGAAAGAAAATCAATATGTATTCCATTGTTAATACATACATGGAATTGGTAAATATTCCAGTATTGGATATGGAAGGCAGACCAACCGGAAAAACCTATTTGGATTTGTTTTTTACAGAAAGACCACAGGGAGACAGAGCCAAGATGCAATATATGTCAACTGGTGTGGCAAGTGGTAAAACAAAGGGAAATATTCTTTCTACCATGAATGCAAAACTCAATATTTATACAATGGAATCCATTGCAAAACTTACAGCAGAAAGTTCTTTTAAGTTAGAGGATATAGGATTTGGTGATAAACCAATAGCCGTATTTCTTGGCATCCCATATGGTGATACATCAAAACACCAGATTGCACTAACCTTTATCCGGCAATCAGCTCTTATCAATTCAAATCTTTGTTGGGATGGAGGAAAATGTAAACGTCCAGTTAAATATATAGAGGACGAAATTGGAAACATGCCAAAAATTGATAAGTTAGTCAATATGGTTACGGCATCTGCAGGATGTGATATTACCTATGACTTCTACATTCAGTCCTATTCACAATTTGATGATATTTATGGTCAGGGAGCAGCAAAAACAATCCGTTCCAACTGCGGAAATCTTGTATATATAAGAACGGATGACCTTGATACATTGGAGGATATATCTAAAAAAGTTGGTAGACGAACCATTGTAACGACACAGCGTAATGGTAGTAAGTTCTCCTTAAAGAAGATGTTTATGGAAAATACAGAGGAACAGAGATTACTCACTACAGAACAGTTAAAAGCCTTAAAAGATGGGGAAACAGTTGTTTTACGAACCATGAAAACAAAAGACAATAATGGGGATGATGTAGAAAGGGATGCAATTTTTAATTCCATTGAATCAGGAAAAAGAATGAAGTTCAGATATGAATATTTGGAAGATTACCTTCCGACACCTACAACTATTTCATTGAGAGAAGTTAATGATGCATCCAGAGCCGGAATTGGACTAAAAACAAGAATATGGGATTATAACAAGTCCTTTGAATTTATTAAGCGTGACCGTTCCAATGATGTGCAATCATTAAGAATCGAAGATATGCACGATTTCCAGCAGGAAGCAATACTGCAGGTTTTAAATGAAATCATGGACGAAAAGCAGAAAAAAGAAAATGAACCGTTACAAAAAATGAAACTAAGAAAGGTAGAAAATATCATTCAGACAAAGCAGAATACGGAGAATTTTACAAAGGCAGTGCAAAACTCATTATTATCCTTGATTGATTTCTACCTAAAGATGAAAGAGAGTACAGATTATGAAGAAATGGAAAGAGAAGAAGAAAAGTAAAAGAATTACATTTTTCTTTTTGATGTTTTTTTACCCCTTGCTGCATAACACAATGACTGTATTTGCGGATATAGACGAAGAAACGTGTCAGAACATCTTATTGAACTATAAGAAATATTTTGTCCAAAATGACCTGATACATAATGGCTTTAGGTATCTAAAGTGGGGGATTATTAAAGGTTTAAAATGGGTAGCTGATAGCTGTCAAACCTTATATAGTAATACGCTTGGTCTTATGGACTTTACAAGCTACAGTGGATTTACTGATTTTACACCTACTTTGAAAGGTATTTTCACTGCAATTATGGCGGTATCTATTATGATGCTTGGAATTATCCTGATTGTAAATCATAAGAAAAAGCCGGATGTGTTAGTGGGGGTGCTGCTTGCAGCACTTACCATATCTGCCCTGGGTGAACTTATGATAACAGCAAATGAGGGGGTTCAGTCATTTTGTAATGAAATGGTAGGTTCTTCTATGGCAGACAGTGTAGTAAATGATAATCTGTTTGATTTGAGGTATATAGACAGTACCTATGGAATTGCTACTTTTTCAGATGATGCAGAAACCCTGGCAACGTACCATGCACCACTGGAAGATTTTTATATGGATGCGATCGACATTAACGAAGTCATAAACTATGATGACCCGTACATATCGAGTGATGCATCCACTTTATTAAAAAAGTCTTATCAGAGATTACCGGATGGCACCATGGTAGATAAAGGTGTATATAACGGCTGGGGATGGAACAGTGGGGATGATGATGATTTATTCAATGATTTTTACTACAGATACAAAATCAATGCATTCCCGATTTGTGTTTCGCTGATAGCAATTATTATTGTGTTCCTGGTTGTATCGTATAAGTCAGTCCGGTTGTCCTTTGAACTGGCAATAAAGAAGGTAATCACAATCCTTTATTCTGCAGATATTACAGGTTCACAGAAAACCTTAAAGCTACTGGGTTCGATTAAAAATACTTACATCATATTTATGGTAAATGCAATCACTTTAAAGTTATTCATTATTTTTCAAAGCTATTTAAGTGAGAAGTTTTCAAATAATGTATTTTCCTATTGTATTATCCTGCTATTTACTTCATTAGCAGTTATAGATGGACCGAATATCGTTCAGGAGCTTACCGGAGAAGATGCAGGATTACAGTCAAGCGCATCCAGAATCTTAGCAATATACAATGCCGGAAGAGGTCGTGTAAGAGGTACCGGTTCTGCTATAAGTGGTGGTGTAAGAAGTGCAGTAGGCTATCACCGCTATAAATCTATGAAAAATGCGCTTAGTGGAGATAAAAAGAATGCAAATGATGCTGCAACAAAGAATATAGGTGGAAGTCTTGGGGATGGACAGGCTGAAAATCAGAAGATGAAAGAGGATATGCAAAATTCTCCTGAAATGCAGAAAGAAGAAAGCGGACTACGGCAGGGCATGGGAGAGACAGAAAACGAACCTCAAAAAGAAAATGGAGAGCAGCTTTCTTCTGCAAGTGAAGCAAATGAAGAAATGAAAGAAGCTATGAGTGGTGGTACTGGAACGATAGACGGTACCGGAACGCAGGAACAGTACATTGGTGGAGAAACACCGGAAGGTGGAAATGGTGATATTCCTGCTAATCCTGAAATATCAGAAGCACAACCAGCCACACCAAATTTAGAGACTGGAAGTATTACGGAAGAAAGAATACAGGGTGCCGGAAATGGTGATATAGCAGAAACTATGAACGGAAATGGTGATATTCCAACAACCCCAGTAACTCCGGCAACCTTTACTGGAAAAGTAAAACCGGAGATAGAACCAGTAAAACCGGATATTAGAGAAACATCCCCATCCACACCAGCAACACCAAAGAATAAACCAAAGAACCCTACCGCAAAAAGAAAAAGAAAAGCTCCTGCAGCACAGAGCAAACCGAAAAATCCGGTCGAACTGGAACAGCAGGAGCAGCTAAATAAAGAAGAAAGGTTGAAGTAAGGTGAGAACATGGAAGAATACACAATTATAGAGAGTGATAAAAAACAAGCACACGTTTCCTTATGGTTGTACGCATTTGACCTCTTTTTCATTTTAGTATGGGCTGTAGTTGCATACGGGCTGCGGAACATGGTAGCAACAAAATTAAGAATCCCATACGGCATTTTTACAATGGCTTGTGCAATAATGCTTACTTTTCAGTCAAAGTACAACCATAAAAGACATATGTTCCAGACAATTCTTATTTATCTGCAGAAAGATATTTCTGCGTACCATCCAATTAAGTAAGGAGATAAAAGGATATGAATATTATATACGTTTACCTGGCAGGAATTATTATATGCTTCATTGGATTTATCGCAATGATAATAGTAAGTATAACCTCAAAAAAGAAAAAGCCGAAGTCCAGCAGCACTTCTAAAACAATCTTGGATATATTACCAAAGATGTGTTATGAGGAAAAGTATGATTGTTTTGTAAAAGAGGATGGAAGCTGCACAGATATATTACAGGTTGAGACAAAAGACCTGTTAAATGCGTCTGAATCAACAACCATGTATGACAAGCTACGGTGGAGAAGATTATATATCAAATATCCATCTGACCTTAAGATTATTGCAATGAATTTTCCATCTAACACAGAAAAGCAGCAAGAGTATATGAGACACAAGATAAATACCACAAAGAATAAGGTATATAAAAAATGGCTGCAGAAAAAAATCAACGAATTGGTATGGCTGGAAACCCACAGAATGAATAGAGAGTTTTTCCTGATGTTTTGGGGCGAAAATACAGATAAGTTGATGCAGAACAGACAGACCATCATAGATGCGTTGGGTGTCGGAAAAAATGGACTTATTCAAAGAATCAGCGAAGAAAAGCGCACATTAATATTCTATAAACTGAATAATAAGGCATCCTATGTTGTACCGAAGAATATCAAACAGGGGGAAGAATAGCATATGGAAATGATTACAGAAGAAAACTTAAAAGAGGAAAAAGAGCAAAAGTGTTTAGAGTTCATAAAGAAAATACAGCCTTTGGGTGGAATTTCTTTTAAGGATGAATCAACCGTTAAGACCGGAGATACTTACGAAACTTGCTTACATATTATGAACTATCCAAGCAGCGTAAATGATTTTTGGCTTACAAAAATAGCAAATAACAGCAATACGATCGTAACGATAGATGTATCGAATACAGACGTAGACGAAGTTGTGAGAAATATCAATAAATCCATGAAGGAAGTCAATTCCCGGTATGGTTCTTCCACCAACTATACAGATGAAAAGGATGCAATTAAGGACTTCCAAGACTATGATAAACTTTTAACCGAAGTTAAAAGTATGAAAGAAGTAACAAAGGTCATTGATACCAGAATGTTTCTTGCTGACCGTTCCTGGCTTGATTTAGACAACCGGGTAAAGAAAATGAAACAGCAGCTAGATAATGATACTTACCTTGCTTATGTAAATATGAATGAAACGAAACAGGATTACTGCAGCATTTTTGAAAGCTATACAGAACAGCAAAAAGAAAAATTTGCAGTTTCCGGTTCTATTCTTTCTTCTGCATCATTGGCAGCCGGAAATCCGTTTCATTTTTCAAGCCTTGAAGACCCGAATGGTTCTTTCT
>ERZ838577.3276-NODE-3276-length-15692-cov-19.872354_pt1 | contig 15692 bp, 14 predicted proteins | sample MGYA00519682_ERZ838577 | MGnify/ENA primary metagenome ERZ838577 (study PRJEB31850, sample SAMEA3708838) | human gut metagenome | biome: human gut; feature: human-associated habitat; material: faeces | place: China | collected 2014 ...
AGGGGCTTGTCTGGCAGGAGGTTTTCTTGCCGGAATATGCACCGCAGGAATGGCAGGATCGTGAAAAACTCTGGAACGCCGTAGAGGAAGTGGAGACTGCTAAGGACAGCCGGTTGGCGCGGGAGTTTGTGGTTGCCCTGCCCATAGAGCTGAGCCGTGAGGAACAGATCGAGCTGCTTCAAGATTTTATCCGGAAGCAGTTTGTATCCGATGGAATGTGCGCCGACGCTGCCATCCACGACACCGACGGTCACAATCCCCACGCCCACATTCTGCTGACGGCGCGCCCGCTGGATGAGCAGGGCAAGTGGCAGTACAAAACCGAGAAAGAGTATCTTTGCGCCAAAAACGGTGAGGAACGAGGTTTTACCGCCACTGAATTTAAGGTAGCACAGGCAGAGGGCTGGGAGAAGCAATATCCCTACAAGGTCGGCAAAAAGAAGGTCTATATGACACCATCTGCCGCCGAGGCGCAGGGGCTCATCCGGGCTGGTAAGCATCCGAAAAGCACCCGCTACGGCAGGCAGAATCCCATCTCCGAACGCTGGAACAGCGAGGGGCAACTTTCCGCGTGGCGGGCAGCATGGGCGGATGTGACCAACTGCTATCTGGAACGCGCTGGGCGAGAGGAACGCATTGACCACCGCAGCAATGCTGCCAGAGGGCTGGATGAGATCCCTACCATTCATGAGGGCGTGACGGCACGGGCGCTGGAGCGGAAAGGGATCATCGCTGACCGCTGCGAGATCAACCGGCAGATCAAGGCGGACAATGCCCTGCTACGGGAGCTGAAAGCTGAAATCAAAAAGTTGACCGCACTGGTCGCCCGCACCGTACCGGCCATTGCGGAGGGGCTGGAGAAGCTGCGCAGCCGGGTGCTGATCTTCTGTTATCAGCTCTCGCATATTCGCGGTGGCAAATCGCATATTCAAAAATCTCTCGCCGTATGGAAGCCGGAGCTGGAGCGTTACACCGGTCTGGTGCAGCAAATCAAGAAAAAGAGCAAGGAGCGCAAAGCGCTGGTTGCTGAGAAAAAGGAATTGCCAATATACCATGTGAAACGCCACAAAACGCTGGCTGTCTGCATTACCGAGCTGACAGAAGATTTGGAAGAACTCCGTTCCGAAAAGGCACTCCTTTTGCAAAGATTTGAGTATGCGGAGGATGCAGGCGCTGAGGCGTTCCGCAAGGATATTGCCACCATGGAGGCCGGTCTAAAAAAGCTGGAGGCGCAGGAGCAGAAATACTCTGCCGAGTTGGATAAGGCTTTGGATGAATACGCTGAACTGAAAGCGCAGGCTGCGGATTTTGACCCGGTAGAGCTGTACAAAGCACGGCAGGTCATTCGCCCTGCGCTGGAAAAGGCAGTCAAAAAGCAATTAGAGGACACCATGCAGGAGAAGCCATCTCTTATTGTGCTGCTCAGCGCCAAGCAGGAAGCATCGCGTCTGCTTGGAGAGGACACAGAAGAACGGCAAGTGCGACAGCTCATTATGCGGCGGCAGAAAGAACAGAGAACAGTTCCGCAAAATCAGTCCAAGAAAAAAGAGCATTGGGAGAGATAACGTCAGGCGGCGGCTGCATCGTAGCAGTCGCCGCCCATATTATTCGATCTCCTGCTCCAACTCGGTAAACAGATTTGACGCAAAAAACTCCTGAATCGTGATACCCAAGCCATCGCATAGCTTTTTGATGGTTGAAATCGTTGCACTGTTGTTGCGTCCGCTGACAATATTATTGACAGTCGATTGCGTGACACCGCTCATGTTGCACAGTTTGTTGATGGAAATATCCCGCTCCCGACATAACTCTATAATTCTCTCTTTAACAGCTTCTCCAATATTCATAGTACTTTCTCCTTTTATAGAGAAAGCATATCCGAATGCACTTGAAAAGATTAACCCTTTTGGGTTATAATTATCTCAAAAGGGTTAATTGGAAGTTTTGGTGGCTGGCTTACAATCTATTTATTCAATGGATTGGAGGTCAGATTATGAACTATGGCTATGCAAGGGTCTCGTCAAAGGAGCAAAACGAACAGCGTCAAATGATTGCGCTGACGGAGTTTGGGATTGCCAAAAAGAACATTTACATGGACAAGCAGTCCGGAAAAGACTTTGACCGTCCCCGATACAAGCGTCTCGTAAAAAAGCTGCACCCCGGCGATCTGCTGGTCATTCAGAGTATTGACCGGCTGGGTCGCAACTATGGGGAGATTCTGGAGCAGTGGCGAGTCATCACCAAGGAAAAGCGGGTGGACATCGTTGTTCTGGACATGCCTCTGCTGGATACGCGGGCCCAGGGCCAAGACTTGACGGGTACCTTCATCGCCGACTTGGTGCTGCAAATTCTATCCTATGTGGCGCAGACAGAGCGGGAGATGATCCGCAAGCGACAGGCGGAAGGAATTGCGGCGGCCAAGGCCCGCGGCGTGAAGTTCGGGCGGAGGCCGCTGCCCTTGCCAGAGTCATATGAAGATGTGCGTCAAAAATGGGAAAGCGGCCAGCTCTCAGCCAGAGCCGCCGCCATCGCATTGGGCGTGTCGCACAGTACATTCTTAAAATGGACACGATACAAGTAGGGATTGGATGGAAAAGTACAAATGGTCTTCCAATGGCAGGTTCATAGGTATAATCCGCCTTTCTGCGAAAGGCACCGACGGGGTTATGAAACCGAGGGGTGCTTAAGAATCGAGTTCAAGCCTCATAAGAACAAGCGTTTGCCAGCCGCTTCTTGCACGGAAACCTCTTGGATTGCGACCATATTCCTGAAATCCGACCGATTCATACAGCCGGACAGCAGATGCGTTCTCTGCTACGACCTCCAGCTCTATTTGCAGGTATCCCGCTTGCTTCGCGCATTCGATGCACGCAAGCGTAAGAGCCTTCCCGATGCCGCGCCCCCAGTAGGCTTTTTCAATGGCGATGCCGAAGTCCGCACGATGGCGAATCTTTTCCTTGTCATCAATCGGATCAATGCCCGCTGTTCCGGCAATCCTGGCGTCAACGAACGCCGCAATTTCGATGGCATTTTTGCTTTCGCTGCGCGCCTTCAAAAATTTTGCTTCCTCTTGGACGGTGAACGAATTTTCCTCCGGATAGGTCAGAAAATAGTCCGTTTCTGCATGCGTGAGATCAAAAGTGCGGAGCACTTCGGCGGCATCAGCTTCACCCGCTCCGCGAAGAAGGCATTTCGCGCCGTCCTTTAAGATAATTTCTTTTTCGTATTGCAATGGTTATTGCCTCCTGCTATCTTTTCGACGGCATCGCATGCTTGCATTTCGCTACAATCAGTTTTACAAGCCCGCCAGCGCCAGGAATTTTTTATCCGACTGAATACTCTGTGTCAGAAACTGACCGTCCCGGAACAGGGCATAGGTCGTGACCGGTGCGGGTACATTCTGTGCAGATTCTTTGTCAGTGATATGGATGGCCTTGAACGGGATACCATGTTCCTTCGCCACCTCCTGCACCCTTGGTACCCAATAATAGGTGTAGGGACACTGATCGGTGTAATACAGAACAAAACCGTTATCTTCAATCGCCGGATGCTTCGCGCATTCCCGGAACTTCGGCATCTGTGCAGTCGGTTCAATGGAAAGGTACATGAGATTGATCCCGCAGTCGGATATGTCTGCCACACGGAACCCTTTGTAGGCAAGGAATTTCGGGTCAGCAAGAAATTCCCGCTTCCTGCCCTCCGCGCACAGAATGCAAATACCTTTCTTCCCCTGCGCCTTGGCATCACGGATGCACGCCTCCAGCAGATCATTTGAGTATCCGTGTCCCTTCATGGAACCGGATACCCAGAGACAGTCAATGTAGAGATAGCCGTCTGCCTCAATAGGCACCCATGCGTTTTCAGCCGGAATGTATTCGATAAAGCATTTACCGCGTTCTTCGCTGCGATAGAAAACAAGTCCATCATCAAAGCGCTGCCGCAGCCATTCTTTTTTTGCGACGCTCTGCTTACCGGACATGGCGCAGCAGATATGTTCCTTGTCAATATTTTCTTTTGTGATCCGAATATAGTTCATCGGTTATTCCTCCAATGCCGTTGTTCTTTCGTTTTGGCGATGGCAATTCATCGAACATTGCCTCAAAGAGCTCTGTAAGAAACACTTTGCTATCAACTTCATCCACCAGCAGCATTTCTTTCGCTCCCTCATACGGGAGCTCACAGATTGCCGCAGGCATAAGTTCCAGAGCGGATCTTGTTTTCTTTACAAGCAGTCGATCATCATAGATTCCACCGACGATTTTACCTCGGTAATAGAGGATAAATTCTCCCATCATAGGACGGTAAGAAATATCGTCCAGATCGGATAGCTGTTCCAGAATGAAATGAAGATACTCTTTACCGGATGCCATTTTTTCCTCCTGTTCAGAACAGTTGCCCCGTCAGCTTCCGCTTTTCCTTCTTCGGAAAAGTCGCTTCAAATCGTTCAAAGCCCTCCGGGTCTTTCTCACAGACAAAATATCCCACTGGGTCTTTGTAGGTGCCGGAGATACCGTCCAAAAAACCGGGCGTCAGCTCCTTGATGAGAAAATAATCCGCTTCAGGGTCGTCGGCATAGCGGATACCCTTTATTTTGGCAGGCACAAAGCCGGACTTGCCGTAAAAGTCAATATTGCCGGTGATGGCAAGTGCTCCTGCACCCATTTCCTTGGCTTTTTCCATGGAATAGTCCAGCAGCTTCTTTCCGTAGCCCTGCCGCTTGTATGCGGGCGCAATGCCGATGGGGCCGAAGGTCATGATCGGCACCTTTCTTCCGTCATCGCAGTCGATTTCCGACCACACATAGATGACCTGCCCGATCAGCTCGCCGTCCAGCTCCATGACGAAGTCCAGCTCCGGCACAAATGCCGGGTCATCCCGATAGCAGTGCAGCACATAGTACTCCATGCAGCCGGGGCGGTAGACATTCCAAAAGGCCTCGCGGGTCAGGTTTTCAACATTGCGATAGTCATCTTTGGTTTCCAAACGAATGGTGATCTTCTTTTCTGACATGGCGTTTCTCCTTATCTCTTGTCAATAATTTTGTCGATCAGCCCGTAAGCAAGGGCTTCCTGCGCCGACATGTAGTTGTCGCGCTCCGTATCGGCGGCAACCTGTGCAAAGGTTTTTCCCGTATTCTCGGAAAGAATGCGGGTCAGCCGCTGTTTGGTTTTCTGCATTTGTTCGGTCACGATCTGAATATCCGTGACCGGGCCGTGTACGCCGTTCCCAGCGATCAGCGGCTGGTGGATCATGTTTTCCGCATTCGGCAGTGCGATCCGCTTGCCCTTTGCGCCGCCTGCTAACAGGAAAGCGCCGAAGCTCGCGGCCAGACCGATGCAGATGGTGGACACGTCGCACTTGAGATACTGCATGGTGTCGTAAATCGCAAACCCGGCCGTGACCGAGCCTCCGGGGCTGTTGATGTAGAACTGAATATCCTTGTCTGGGTCTTGTGCTTCCAGAAACAGCATCTGCTCGACGATGGAACTGGCGGATGCGTCCGTTACTTCCTCACCGAGAAAAACAATTCGGTCGGAGAGGAGCCGGGAAAAAATGTCGTAGCTACGTTCGCCGCGACTGGTTTGTTCGATCACATAGGGAATGATGCTCATATATGTTTACTCCTTGATTTCTTTTGGTTTCATACAAAACAGGTGAATGCCAAGCGCCGCATTGAAGCCTGTTGCAGCAAACACGCTGAAACGCTCGACCACGCCGAAATACTCGGCAGGGACGATTTTCATACCCATTGCGCCCACAAGCATCATGGCCAATGCGACAGCGGCGCAGACACCATAAGAACGACAGTTTTTGCTCTTGGCTCCTGCGACGATGATCATGGTCAGTGATACGATGGACAGCAGCACCACCAAAGCGGTTGTGACCATGTGCATCACATCCTGAAAGGCCCCGGCATAGCCGCTGCTACTGAGCGGGAACATCCGATACCCGACCGCCGAGATCCACTCCATGATGGCGAACAGATAAATGCCCGAACGGAGCAGCTTGGTTTTCTGTCCTTGGATGCCGATACAGACGACGGTCGCGCAAACGACCTCGCACGCATTGTAAAGGGCGCTCAGCTGATTCCAGAGTGCCAGCGATGGCGCATTGGCGGCACTCAGGTCGCTGACAGCCTGTGCCATCCAGTTATAGCCGGGATAGGTCAGCGGCGCAAACACGACCGCCGCCGTGTACGAAAGAAAGCTGACAACGCCCAGCAGCCCTAATTTTTGAGTCAAAGATCGCTTCATTTTATCGCTCCCTGTGCTTATCAAGTTTGGCTTTCCCAAAAGCACCGATAGGGCTGAAAGCCTGCTGCCGCATAGAATTTCTGCGCCGACTCATTGAATGTCCAGACATCCAGTGTCACCTGATCAAAATCTCGATGTTTTGCTTGCGCTTTGCAAATGTCAGCAAAAGGATTGAATCGACACGGTGAGATGTGCCGCATGGGCAGCGCAAAGATCACAAGCCCGATCCACGAAAAGGATACCTTCAGATTCATAAAGCAACACCGGCTTTCACAGCAAATTCAGGCAGCTTTGCGGGCTTTCCATAAATGGCAATCAGCGCGCGGAACTCCCGGCGGAACGCCTCACGCAGCTCTGCCTCCGTCAGGTGCAGATGATCCGTATTGGCGAGAATCGCCAGTCCGTAGGTAAAGTAGATCATATCCTGATGAAAGCGGCGTGCGACGTCCTCCGCATATCCGAATTCATCGACGATCACGCCGATGACCTCCTGCATCAGAACATCGCTTTGATATGCCCCTGGCTGTTCGCCCTCCAGATAGAGCCAGCGGAACAGCTGCTTTTCCTCGGCAGCGAATTTGACGAAGCCCATGCCGTAGCTGCTGTAGCGGCTGTCGCTCCCCTCGTGGGCGCGCAGAGAATCCCGCACGCGCTGTGTGTGCAGTTCGATCGCACGCTGCGTCAGCGCGGCCTTCAGTTCGTCCATGTTCTTGAATGAAAAGTAGATCGGCTGCGTGGAGCAGCCCAGTTTTTTGGCGACGCTGCGGGCATTGATGGCGGAAAAGCCATCGTCACGCAATACCTCCACCGCAGCGTCGATGATCTGTTCCTTTGAAACTTTTCTGACTGCCGGCATAAGCACCATCCTTGTATAATAACACTGCGTTATATATAACGCAGTGTTATTATATCTTGTGGGACGTGATTTATCAAGCGGCATGTTATTCTCCTGTTTCAATGGAGAAAACCCGGAAGTTCCACCCGGCATAGCTTGACACCGCTGCGGTAAAGTACTATAATAACAGCCATCATCCCATGACCATAGAACATTCATTGTCTTATAAAGAATGCAGAACATGGGAGTTCAACACAAGGGAGGAATGTATAACATGAAACGAGTGATCGCACTGCTGCTGACGCTGGTCATGCTGCTGGGCCTGGTGCCCACGGCTCTGGCCGCCGAAGCCGCCGCCCCCGACGGGACCGTGGTGAAGGCGGAGGAGGTCAGCGGCACCCCCCGGCTGGACGCCATGGCGGAGAACGACTCTGCGGCGGAAACCACCCAGCCCACCGGGCATCAGCCCGATGATATGGTGACCATCCTCGTGGAGCTGGAGCGCGCTCCCGTGCTGGAGGGCTTTGCCGCGAAGAAAACGGCTTCCACCAGCTCTGCCGGTGCGGAGATCGCCGCCTATCTTGCCGGCGGCCGCGCGGAGAAACAGGATGCCGCCATTCGCCGGGATCAGAAAAAGGTTTTTGCCGAGATCCAGGCGGCCCAGCCCGCCGCTCTCCAGGCGGAGGGCACCTGCACTGCCTGTGCCCCTGAGCTGATGGAGCAGTGGACGGTGCTCTTTAACGGCATGGCCGTCCGCGCCCCCTATGGCATGCTGGATACCATCCGCAATCTGAAGGGTGTGAAGTCCGCCCATGTGCAGCATGTTTACAGTCAGCCCACCTCTCCGGCCACCAATGCCGGTGTGGCAGGCTACAGCTATGACATGGTCCACCTGCAGGAGGTCTGGAACAAGGGCTACACCGGCAAGGGAATGCTGGTGGCCGTGGTGGATTCCGGCCTGGACATGGAGTATTCCAGCTGGTGGAGCGATGAGGAGGGCGCTAACGTCACCGGTCTGCGCCGGGTCCACGAGGCCTTCCGGGACGACTCCTTCTACTCCCAGCTCAGCGACAGCGACCTGCGCTATACCAAGGAGTCCCTGCTGGCTTTCCTGAACGGCCGCCAGCTCAATGCCAATAGGCTGAGCCCCGCCTCCAACGAGGCCATGTACAAGACCCGCAAGGTCCCCTTCGCCTTTGACTACGCCGGAGACGCCGACCCCTATACCGGCGAGATCATCAGCGGCGACGTCAACGTCCGCAACAGCGGCAGCAACCACGGCACCCACGTCTCCGGCACCGTGGCGGGCTTTGTCCAGAGCCAGGAGGGCGAGGTCCTCTTCTCCGGCGTAGCCCCCGATGCCCAGCTGATGATGATGAAGGTCTTTGCCGACGGCGGCAACTCCGGCGCCACGGAAAGCGCCATTCTCAACGCCCTGGAGGACGCCATGACCCTGGGCGCCGACGCTGTGAACCTGTCTCTGGGCTCCGACAACGGCTTTGCCTATGACGACACCGCCATCCACGGCGTTTATGCCCGGCTGGAGCAGGCCGGCGTCATTCTGATGACCGCCGCCGGCAACAGCGAAAACTCCCCCGCCCAGGGCAATGAGCGGGGCGGCCTGAACCTGGCGGAGGACCCGGATATCTCCATGATGTCCTCTCCCGCCGTCTACCCCTCCAACCTGGCGGTGGCCTCCATCAACAGCACCATCAACATGCAGAGTGTGCTGAGCTGGAACGACGCCCAGGGCCAGAGCCATACCGTGCCCTTCTCCGACCCCAACGAAGTGGCCATGAAGGGGAAGTTCCCCGAGAGCCAGAGCTTCGTTGTGTATGACGCGGGCTACGGCACCTACATGGACTACTACAACGCCGGATTCAGCAACGGCTACAACGGCGGCAAGACGGGTATTGCCCTGGTCAAGCGCGGCAGCGCAGACGGCAGCACCCTCTCCTTCGCCGACAAGATCAACAATGCCAGCAGCTTCTCCGGCACCAACTACATGGGCGAGAGCTACGGCGTGCTGGCTGTGCTGGTTTATGACAGCGACCCCGCCGCCACCACGCTTATCAACATGAACACGGACAACACCTCGCTGACCTCCGCCTTTATTTCCGGCGTGGACGGCGCGGCCATGATCGATGCGCTGAACGCCGGGCAGGAGGTCCGCATCACCGTTCACCAGCAGGACCAGCTGTCCGACTGGGAGGAGGGCGGCCAGATGTCCTCCTTCACCTCCTGGGGCAGCGGCTCCGGACTGGAGCTGAAGCCCGAGATCACCGCCCCCGGCGGCAACATCTGGTCCACCGTGATGGACAGCAGCTATGTGGAGGGCGCCGGGAAGTACGATGACTATACCGGGTCCTACAGTCTGATGAGCGGCACCTCCATGGCGACGCCCCATATGGCGGGCCTGGCCGCGCTGGTGGAGCAGTATGTCAAGTCCCAGCATCCCCAGCAGGACGCCGCCGCCAGCGCCGACCTGACCAACCATCTGCTGGTGAGCACCGCCGTGCCCCAGCAGGAGAACGGCGTATACGTCTCTCCCCGCCGCCAGGGCGCCGGCCTTGTGAACGCAGCCGCGGCCATTTCCACCCCTGCCTACATCGATGTGGACGGCAAGCTGGTGGGCAAGCTGGAGCTGGGTGACGATCCCGGCTGGAGCGGCAGCTATGATCTGGACTTCCGGGTGGAGAACCTGGGCAGCGACACCCTGAGCTACAGCATGAAGGCCGTGCTTCTGCGGCCGGATACCGCAGAGCAGGACGGCAAGACCATGGTCCTTGCCAGCGATGTGCTGATCCGTGAGGTGGATCTGGGCAGCGTCAGCGTGCCCGCCGGCGGCACACAGGTCAGCCGGACCGTTTCCCTCACCGCTTCCGACATCGCCGCCATCCGCGACCTGTTCCCCAACGGCAGCTATGTGGAGGGCTTTGTGATCCTCACCGCCGCCGACGGCTCCGCGCCTCAGATCGGCATGCCCCTGCTGGCCTTCCTGGGCGACTGGACCTCTGCCCCCATCCTGGACCGCGCCAACTGGTTCGACGAGCCCCAGGACGGCGAAAACGTGATGAACAACGACTGTACCCTGGGCGTCAACGTGGTGGGCAGTACCATCCGCAGCGCCGGGGAAGTGGTGAACTTCCTGAACCTGGGCCAGAACATCTTTGATACCGACATTGCCGCCGAGAGCAAGCAGACAGTTTTCCACCAGGAGAACTTTGCCATCTCCCCGGACGGCAGCGGCTATTTCGACGCCATTGACGACCTTGAGCTCTATCAGCTGCGGGATGCCAAGCTCTTTGTCACCGAGGTCCGGAACAAGAACACCAACGAGCTCTATTTCCGCACCTTCAACACCTATGTGCCCCGCAGCGTCTATCAGGCCGGCTACGGCGTGGTCCTGCCCATGTCCCTTTACTACTTCACGGATGCCTGGGACGGAACGGACCTGAACGGCGACGTCCTGCCCAACGGCACCCAGTGCGTTTACACCATTACCGCCTATGGCGAGGGTGACTACGGCGACACCGTGGACAATGAGGAGCTGGGCCGCCCGGTGACGGACTTCGAGTCCTTCGTGGACGGCAAGGAGCCCACCTTCAACGGCCACAAAATGGACAAGACCGGCGACGTGCTCTCCTTCGACGTGCTGGTGGACACCCAGGCCCCCAAGCTGGAGAACAACGCCGTGACCTTCTATCAGAAGGATGGCCGCACCTATATGCAGGGCACCGTCTATGACGAGGACGGCTCCCTGGCCTCCGTGGCGGTCCACGCCCAGGTGAGCCGGACCTATACCGACTCCACCGGCCGGGAAATCACCGAGTACAACATCGATCTGCTGAATCCCCTGTATTCCCAGAGCATTTATGACGCCGATACCCACACCTTCACCTTCACCGCAGATGTGACGGAGTATCGCGGCAGCTACAACTGGACCGGCAACGTGTATCTCTCCTGCGGCGACTATGCGGCCAATGACCGCACCTATGCCATCAAGGTGGACGCCTCCCAGGGCCTGACCCTGTCCCAGACATCCGCCCGCCTGCACCCTGGCCAGAGCTTTGACCTCAGCGTGAACAACAACACCGGCTCCACGGCGCCCATCACCCGCACCTCCAGCAACCCCGAGGTGGCCACGGTGGATGAGTTCGGTCATGTGGTGGCTGTGGCTCCCGGCCAGGCCATCATCACCGTGTCCAACGGCACCTACTCCGCCCTGTGCGTCATAGCGGTGGAGGCATCCTCCACGGAGGTGAAGGACTTCAAGCTGTCCATGGACCACTTCTCCGGCCTGAAGCCCAACGGCGCCATCACCGTCCGGGTGGTGGACCTGCAGCCCGCCGATGTGGAGATCTATCAGAATCAGTGGCTGGTATATGAGGACGACGAGGACTGGGCGGGCCTGGTCAGCGTCTCCCAGAACAGCAGCGACGCGCTGGAGGGCCTTATCGACCTGAACTATCAGGCCTCCGCGGACAAGATCCCCTCCGGAACCGGCCATCTGGACGTCACCATCAACGGTGTTACCCGGACCATGACCTTTGACTGGGAGGACGTCTATCAGACCTCCGACCAGGAGGACCTGCAGTCCGACGCCTACTACAACGAGCAGACCTATTACGTCACCGCCGGTGAGACCGCCAGCCTCATCGCCCGGTACCGCCAGACCCACTCCTTCTCCGATGTGAAGCTGTACACGGCCCAGGGGTATGTTTCCGGCGGCAGCGACAATCCCACCACCGCCGCCACCGGCCTGGTGCTGGACGGCCCGGACTTTGTCCTCTCCGGCAGCGAGCCCTGGCGCGGCAGATTGGTGAACACCGAGGGCTATGCCCTGCCGGAGTCCATCCATGTGGTTTACCGCTATGATTACGGCTATGAGTATGAGCTGACGGAAAACGCCATGTACAATGGCTATACCTATGACCGTACCACCGGCGATATCGTCGTGTCCGCCCCCTACGGCTCCTCCACCACGGTGGTGATCCGGGCAGACGGCACGGAGAAGGCCGGTAATCCGGCGGGTGCCCTCTCCGGCGTCACCTATGACCGTCCCGACAGCACCTACGGTCCCTTCAACTGGACGGTGACGGAGGGCGGCGGCAAGCTGGAGACCGCCGAGGACGTCAACGTTAACGGCACCCGCAAGAACGTTGCCTATTACACCCCCTCGGAGCCCGGCGTCAGCTATCTGACCGCCACCACCAAGGACGGGCAGTATCATGTGAACTTCGCCGTGGTCTGCCTGCCGGTGCAGGCCAATACCCTGCGCCTGGATGATACCCGGGCCACCCTGCATCCCCTGGAGACTCTGGCGCTGAACGCGACGCTGACTCCTACCCCCACCCGGGCGGAGGACGCCGCGCTGACCTGGACCTCCTTCAACCCCGAGGTAGCCACCGTGGATGAAAACGGCGTTGTCACCGCCCACAAGCCCGGCTACGCTTACATCAAGGTGTCCACCGATATCAACACCAGCGTCACCGCCTACTGCGTGGTGGAGGTATTGCCTGGTCAGGGCTATACCGTGACTCTGGACGCCAACGGCGGCATGGTGAAGCCCGACTCCGTCAGCGTCCAGTACGGCATAGCTGTGGGCCAGCTGCCTGTGCCCGTCCGTGAGGGCTATACCTTCGACGGCTGGTATGACGAAAACGGTGCGCAGTACACCGAGGACACCATATATGCCATCGCCGGAGACGCCACCCTCACTGCCCGCTGGACCGCCAATATCTACGAGATCACCCTGGACGCCAACGGCGGCGTCACCGACGTGGCCCTGGTCCAGGTGACCTTCGGCCAGGCCGTGGGCGCCCTGCCCACACCTACCCGGGAGGGCTATGTGTTCCTGGGCTGGTTCGACGAGGTGGGCAGCCGCTATGATGCTTCCACCGTCTACAGCACAGCCGATGGTGTGACCCTCACCGCCCGCTGGGGTCAGGAGGACAGCACCTTCACCATTACCCTGAACGCCAATGGCGGCAAGGTGGAGCCCTCTGCTCTGGCGGTGGTATACGGTCAGGCTGTGGGCACCCTGCCCGTACCCACCCGGGAGGGCTATACCTTCGGCGGCTGGTACGACAAGGACGGCAACCGCTACGACGCCTCCAGCGTGTACAGCGTCAAGGGTGACACGACCCTGACGGCCCGCTGGATCGAAAACAGTGTCCAGACCGGCGACGGGTTCCCCATCTTCCTGCTGAGCGGCGCAATGATGGCGGCTGCCGCAGGCGCTGTGATGCTCCTGCTGAAGCGGCGGAAGCTCATGGGCGAATAAACAGACCGGAAGTGCTTCTGCACAGGCTGTTATAAAAGGCTCTCCGGCACATGTGCGCCGGAGAGCCGGGAAACGAAACAAGCCAAGGCCGGCAGGTCAATGACCTGCCGGCCTTGGCTTGTCAAAAATCCTTAATGGGACATTCTCCGCTGGGGAGCGGCTCCATCAAAGCGCTGCGGACACGGGCGGAGTGAATCCGCCCTTCGGCAAGGTTTTGCTGGGCAAAACGCTTGGGACGCGGCTGCGCCGCGGGGGAAAAGCAGCAGGGGAGCCGACTCAGGAACCGGCAGCTTACCGTTCCTCGCGGAAGTAGCTCAGACCCAGGCTTGCAGGCGGCTGCTTTGATCCCCCGTCCGGCCAGGCCGGACGGGGGACCCGAATTTCATGCTCCTTCGGGCGGAGTGAATCCGCCCTTCGGCAAGGTTTTGCTGGGCAAAACGCTTAGGACGCGGCTGCGCTGCGGGGGAAAAGCAGCAGGGGAGCCGACTCAGGGACCGGCAGCTTACCGCTCCTCGCGGAAGTAGCTCAGGCCCAGGCTTGCAGGCGGCTGCTTTGATCCCCCGTCCGGCCAGGCCGGACGGGGGACCCGAATTTCATGCTCCTTCGGGCGGAATGAATCCGCCCTGCGGCAAGGTTTTGCTGCGCAAAACGCTTGGGACGCAGCTGTGCTGTGGGGGAAAAGCAGCAGATAGACGCCGGATGACGAAAGTCTTACCGCTCCTCGCGGAAGTAGCTCAGACCCAGGCTTGCAGGCGGCTGCTTTTCCTTGTTGTTCCGCAGGCTGGAGATCACCAGCACCACCACGGTGACCACATAGGGCAGCATCTTGTACAGCTCCTTCACGGCCATCTGGGTGCCGGTGGGGATGTACAGATACAGAATGTACAGGCCGCCGAACAGAATGGAGGCCAGGACGCTGACATTGGGACGCCAGATGGTGAAGATGACCAGGGCGATGGCCAGCCAGCCCCGGTCGCCGAAGGCGTTGTTGGACCACACGCCGCTGGCGTAGTCCATCACATAGTACAGGCCGCCCAGGCCCGCGATCATGCTGCCGATGCAGGTGGCCAGGTACTTATACCGGGTGACGTTGATGCCGGCGGCGTCGGCGGTAGAGGCGCTTTCACCCACGGACCGCAGGTGCAGACCGGGCCGGGTGTGCTTCAGGAAATAGGACGTCAGCAGAGCCAGGATAATGGCCAGGTATGCCAGGAAGCCATAGGACAGGAAAATCTGGCCGAACCAGCCCAGGCTCTTGGCGAAGGGCAGGGACTTGGCAAAATATAGCCGCTGGTGGCGGACAGGGCAATGGAGGGCACCTCGCTGCCGGTGAGCTTGATCAGGGAGCCGCCGAAGAAGTTGCCGATGCCCACGCCGAAGGTGGTCATGGTCAGACCGGTAACGTTCTGGTTGGCCCGGAGGGTCACCGTCAGGAAGCAGTACAGCAGGCCCATCAGCAGAGAGCCCAGCAGGGAGCACAGCATGGGGATCATAATGGCCAAAAAGCCGCTCATTTGGTCGGCGGGCACGGCCTGCTCATAGAAGAACGCGCCGATGACGCCGCAGATACCGCCCACATACATGATGCCGGGGATACCCAGGTTCAGGTTGCCGGACTTCTCGGTGAGGATCTCGCCGGTGCTGCCGTACAGCAGGGGGATACCCTGCATGACCGCGCGGGGGATGAAGGATACAATATCAAAATCAAACATTTTCTCACGCCTCCTTCTTTCCGGAAGTACGGAACTGGACCTTATAGTTGATGAAGAACTCACAGCCGATGATGAAGAACAGGATGATGCCCGTCAGGATATCGGCGAAGGAGCGGTTCAGACCGAAGGCCGTGGAAATCTCGCCTGCGCCGCGGTTGAGCACCACCAGCAGCAGGGACACGAAGATCATGATAATGGGGTTGAATTTCGCCATCCAGGACACCATAACGGCGGTGAAGCCGCGGCCGTCCACGATGGTGGTGGTCATGGTGTGGTCGGTGCTGGAGGTCAGCAGCAGACCGATGAGGCCGCACAGTGCGCCGGACAGGGCCATGGTCCGGATAATGACCCGGTCCACCTTGATACCGGCATAGCTGGCGGTGCGGCGGCTTTCGCCCACCACGGCGATCTCATAGCCCTGCTTGCTGTAGTTCAGATAAATGTACATCAGACCCGTCATCACGGCTACCACCAGAATGGCCAGCAGATACTTCTGGTTGCCGATGGTGGGCAGCCAGCCGGCCTGGGAGTCCTGGTTGATGATGCCGATCATACTGAATCATGGTGCTCATGCCTGATCATCTCCCTTCATTAAAATATAGACA